>Ga0207671_10001045_pt1 | contig 33651 bp, 30 predicted proteins | sample KBSC24metaG_FD_184352 | JGI IMG/M metagenome (GOLD analysis project Ga0207671, IMG submission 184352) | Corn rhizosphere microbial communities from Kellogg Biological Station, Michigan, USA - KBS C2-4 metaG (SPAdes) (version 2) | ecosystem: Host-associated > Plants > Roots > Rhizosphere > Soil...
GCGCGTTGGTGGTCGTGCAGCCGGCCACGATCGTTCGCTGGCATCACGCAGGCTGGAAACTCTTCTGGCGAATGAAGTCTCGGCCCGGTCGACCGCCCATCGCTCGCGAACTCCGGGCGCTGATCCGCGGACGGTCCGCAAGTACCTGCCCAAGCGACCTCCAGGTCGGCCTCGCGGTGATCAGCGCTGGTCGACCTTCCTGAAGAACCACGCGAAGAGCATTCTTGCGTGCGACTTCTTTGTCGCCGGCACAGCGACGTTTCGGCTGCTCTACGTATTCGTCGTCATCGAGCACGGCAGCCGCCGTCTGAGGCATGTGAACGTGACAGCCCACCCGAGCGCTGCCTGGACGCTGCAGCAGATGAGAGAAGTGGTCTCGGACACCGATGACTCCAGGTATCTGCTTCATGACCGGGACAGCATCTTTGCGAAGCACCTGGATGATTCGATCCGAGCGTTGGGCCTCACGGTCCTGCGCTCGCCGTTCCGAAGTCCGAAGGCGAACGAGATCTGCGAACGAGTGATCGGCACCATCCGGAGAGAGTGCCTAGACTGGGTGACCCCGCTGTCCGAGGCACATCTGCGCTCGATCCTGCGTGAGTGGGTCGCGCACTACAACGGCGGACGTCCTCACAGCGCACTGGGGCCGGGCATACCGGGACCTCCCGCAGCACTGGCGCTCGGCATGAAGCCTGAATCCCAACATCGATGGATGCCGGGTGCGCCAGTGCGAGTGAAATCCGTGTTGGGCGGATTGCACCACGAGTACTCGTTGGCTCAGATGGCGCCGCCGCCCTTGTAGCCTGGTCTCCATGGTCCGCCAAACAGTCTTCGACGCTGGCGAATGCGCCGAAGTCATCATGATGCGTCCACAGACGAGATTCTTGCGGAGCACAGGGACGTCGAACGTCCGCACTGATGGTCAATGAGTGCCGGCAATGGGTCGACTGCTGCCAACCGATCCCGCACGCCCAGCGGCAGGAATCGGCCCCCTTGCTGCCGCTCGACAAAGATTGCTCGACCGTTCCTTCCTGGCCGCAAGCGGCTATTGCCGAATGTTCCCTTCTTGACGAAGTGCCTGTGGCCGAGCGTGTTGTGAGGACACGACTCGGTGTCAAAGGCGCCGAGCCAGGTAGCGCTCGGCGTCTGAAATTCCGCCGAGACCCAAGCAAACTCGCGGGTTTCCAGGGCACTTGCAGACCAAAATATCAGACAACAAAACCTGCCACAGTCAGCATTGGCGCGGGTTCCGGCCTTGTTCGTCGACCGGAATCATAATCCGAAGGTCCGGGGTTCGAGTCCCTGAAGGGCCACCAGCCAAAATCAACGGCTTAGCGCTCGTTCGCGTGCATACAGCTCTCAAACCGTCTGATATTTCGCCGGAAGTAGGCGCCTCGGCCCTGTCGTCGCCGCTCTGAATCTCGCCTCAATCCAGCGGTCTCAACACAGTGTTGTTGACCGTCCTGTTAGACCGCGCCACGCGGCCGATGGGGCGTTCGCTGGCTCGCCGGCATCGACCTACTACTACCTTCTGCACGGCGTCGAGCAGCGCGACGCCGGCACCTGGGGCGTTCGCCCCCCTCCTGGACGCCGCCAACCATCGGCTCGATCCGGACTACAGGTAGCTTGCGCGGGCACGGGGCTGCGCTTCCCGGCGCGAGGCCTTCGAACTTGAGAAGAGTGCGGCCAAGGACGGCAGTAACAGACGCCGGTTGTCGGCGCGCCTGGGCCGGGCCCGGCAGGCAGAAGTGCAGGCGCGCCAACTTTGCTGACGTCGCGACTTGTTCGTCTCTCGTTGCGCAGCTGCGGCTGCGGCGAACGCAGGATGGCCTCGCCATCCTTCGTGCTTAACGGATGCAGATCAGTGGTAGTCGTCCTCTCGTTGATGCCTTACCGCACCGACGATGACTGTGCGGTCATCAACCACTTCGAATAGCGCCACGTAACCGTAGCGACCGAAGGGAATGATCAACTCGCGTACAAAACTGCTGGCCCCGGCCTTTCGACAACTGAAGGGAGACTTCCTCAAGAACTGGCACGCGTCCTTGATGGATTGGATAGCCCCTTCGGGGATGCTCAAATCCCCGGATTCACTCTGAAGTTCTCGCTCCAGCGCAAAGTCGAATAGCCGCTCCAGATCCTCCTCGGCCTCGCGGCTGAAGATGACGGAATACGTCATCGCCTACGCCGCTGCTTGTCCTTGGCTGCCTTCAGCCGGGCCTCGAGCTTGGCGATGACTTCGTCAGCTGGAATGCCGTCTCCGTCGGACTTGGTACGTTCGATGGCCAGTACGCCGCGACGCATGAACTCGGACTGATCCCGGCGCCGAGCCACTGCGGCTCGCACCGCACTCTCGACGAACTCAGCCATGGTCTCGCCCTCCTGTATCGCGAGCTCGAGCTCTCTGCGGAACTCCGGCTCGACCCGAACGGGCGGAATGGTCGCGGTCTTCATTCTTGAAGTGTATCGCAAAGGCGATACATGGAGGGAGCTGCATCGCGGGGTCGACGGGTCCATCGTCAAGGCCGACGGTGCGACCCGTTCACGCTCAAATCCATCGGGCAGAGTCTTGCAAAACGCGGCGGCCCAGCTCGTGTCGAGGCGATTCGTGCCCGCGCCCGCGCTGCCTCCCCCTTCTTGCTGACGCCGCCGCGGCGGCGCACGCGCGCGGCCCGGACCTACGGAGCAGAATCCGCGCCACCGGAACGAGCCCTGACCTCGCCACATGAGCGCCGCTGCAATGCCCCTTGCTAACTCGACCGTCGGCCCCACGATGACGCGCCGACAGCGGCTGGTGGCATGGCTGCTGGGCCGCGACGTCTTTATCTCGTATGCACGCGAAGACGGAAGCGACTACGCGGTCGCGCTCGCCGAGGGCCTCGCGCGCAGGGGCCTGACGTGCTGGCTCGACCAGTGGGGCTCACATCCCTCGCGCGAGCTGCCTGAAAAGCTCAAGCGCGACCTGCGCCGCAGCGCGACCTTCGCGCTCGTCGGCACGCATTGCGCCATCGCATCGAAGGCGGTGAAGGACGAGCTGGACATCTTCCTGCAGACGCGCAAGTACGTGATTCCGATCAGCGTGGACGACACGCACCGGCAGCCGCAGTGGTTCGCCGCGATCGGCGGCTTGTCGCTCAGCCTGGAGCGCGGCGCGGAAGAAGGATCGGTGGGAACGCGCGCGCCCTCGACGGCGGTTCTGGACCGGATCGCCAACGCGGTCGGCTACTGGCGGCAGAGTCGGCGCGTGTTGGTGGTTTTCGCCGCGTTCGTCGTGCTCTCGATCGCGCTCGCCGCCGGCGCGCTGTGGGCGTCGTGGAACGCGGAGCAGCACCGCGTGGAGGCCGAGAACGGAGCACGCGCAGCCGCCGCGGCCGAGCAGCGCGCAAGCGAGAACGCCGCCAGCGCGCAGGCCAACGCTGCGAGCGCCGTACGCGCGCAGCAGCTAGCACAAGCCGAGGCAGCAAACGCGGTGAAGGCGCGCAAGGTTGCCGAAGAGCAGCGCGCGCTGGCCCGACAGCAGGCACGCGAGGCACGGCTGCAGGCGGCGGCCTCGCGCGCGCTGGACTTGACCACACGCGCCGAGAACCTGTTGCCCACCGGCGTAGCGCTGGCGTTGGAGACGCACGCACGCTTGCCGGCCGCGCAGCGGGCGACGAGCGAGGACGTCATCAGGAATGGCCTCAGGCTGCTCGCGCCGCGAGTCGCGGTTGCGCGCGTTGCACTCGGCCGAGCGTCGTCGTTCGCCCTTCGTGGCACCCAGGTGGTGGCGATCGAAGGCGACCGCGAGATCGTGCTGCGCGATGGCGAGTCGGCGGCCGCACTGGGGCGCTGGCCGATCGAGGGTGCCACGCTGCCGGCCCGGCCGTGCCAGCGCGGCGCGATGTGGGTGGCCGGCCGCACGCTGCACTTTTTCGACATCGATCGCGGCGCCGGCGATCGCATCGAGCTGCCGTTCGCGGCGCGCCAGCTGGCCATTGCGAGCCAGAGCTGCAGCGCGGCCGTCTTCGGCGATGGCGGCGCACTGATCGTCGCGCCCGGGCCGCTGCGCATCGAGCGAAGCGTGGCGATCGAAGGCCCGCCGGCGACCGTCTCCGTGCCGGCGCTCAGCACCGATGGCTCGCGGCTTGCGCTGGTCGCGACCGCGCAAGCGTCGTCATCATCGGCCCCTGCGGCCTCCGCACCCGCATCGGCACGTATCGAGATCCTCGACACGGCGACCGGCCGCCGGGTCGCCGGCTTCGCCGGCGCGGCCACCGCGATTGCGCTCGATGCGAGCGGGCGGCGGCTGGCGGCCAGCAGCGTGGCGATGCCGGCAGTGGTTCTCTACGACGTCGCCAGCGGTAGCAGCATCCCCATCGCCGAACGCGAACTCGTGCGCGCGTTGTCCTTCGACGAGTCGGGCCGACACCTGACGGTCGGCGGCAACGATGGCGTCGTACGCGTATTCGCCTCCAGCGATGGCGCCGAGCGGGCGCGGGTGGTGCCGCGGCCGGGACAGGTGGTGCTGGCGGCCGCGCTGAGCGGTACGCGTCTGGCGGTGCTGCGCTCCGACACGACTGCGGCCGTCGGCGCGGCGGCCGACGCCGAGCTGTCCTTCTGGGACCTCTCGCGCCGGCTCGGCGCCGCGGGCGCGCGATCCAACCGCGCGCCGATGACCACGCTCGCGCGCGGCGGCCGATTCGCGGCGCGCGTCGACGAGCAAGATGCGCTCACGGTCGTCGACACGCTCAGCATGGCGCCCGCGTGGTCGCGCCCTCCCGGCAGCGCGCCCTGCCAACGCACGCCATCGCTGAGCGCCGACGGCAGCCTGTTCGCCTGCATCTCCCGCGCGCCCCGGGGCGTGCTGGTGGCAATGCGCGACGAAGCCGGACCTGCTCGATCGATCACTCCCGACGATGTGAGTGAGCTCGCCGTTGCCGACGACGGCACGGCCGTGGCCGGCATCTCAGGCACTCTGGTACGGGTGTGGCGGCGCTCCTGGCGTAGCTTCGGCGATTCGGCGAGCGCGCGTTCGCCGAATCGCGGCATCGTCGGACTCGCGCTGTCGCCGGACGGGAAGCGGCTCGTCACGCTCAATATCGACCGCCCCGGCCTTCCGTTCGAGGCGCGCCTCTGGCGCATCGACGGCGGGCTCGCGGAGTGGCCCGACTTCGCGCACCTCGCCGGCCCTGAAAGGCCGGCATTCAGCCTGGACGGTCGAAGCGTCGCCACCACCGGTGGAACCAGCGTGATGCTGTGGAAGGCCATGCCCGTGAGTGGGCGCCAGAAGGCACGCACCTTCGTCGTCGACGGCGAGGCGAGCGAAGTCGCGATCGGATCGTCAATCGTCGCCGTGGTGAGCCGCAACCGGCGCGCGGGCGCGGGCGCGGACCGGCTCTCGGTGCGATCGCTCGCCGACCCTACGCACGAACTCACCGGCACGGCGCTTCCCGAGGCCGCCGTGCAGGTCACCGTCTCTGCAGCGGACGACGAGGTCGTGCTCATGACGGCCGCGGGCTCGATCGAGCGCTTCGCCCTCGGCGGCGATGCGCTGCGTCGCAACGCCTGCGCGCTGCTGCCGTCGCCGCTGTCCGCCGCGCAATGGGCCGAGTACCTCTTGCCCGAGCCGTACGCGCCGGTCTGCGGGAACGGCAGGGCGCCGCGTTAGCGGCCGACGGCCGCTTGTGATCGCGATAGAGCAGGGCGTCATGAAAGCGAAGAATCCAATCGAAGTTGGCAGCCTCGCGGAGGTCCCTAGGCATCCCACTTCGGCGATTGGGATCCGGCCGCGGTCGTGGCGTAGTCGACGATGCAGGCCTGGACGGGCAGCCTATCGTGGCGCGCGGCCAGGATCGATCGCTTCGGGCGCCGCTCGCGGGTAGGGTATTCGCGCAAGCGTCCGCTGTCGATGCATGCTTCGGGCCGTGCGGCCCACGAGGAGGATGACGATGAAGCTCTCCCGAATTGGCAGCCACAGGTTCGGCTGCAGCGACGGTCTGCCGATCGCGGCTTGGGTCTGCCTGATCGTCGTGGCAGCATGCGGCGGCGAGGCCGACCCCAGCGCGGCGGACACGGGCAACCGCGGCGGCATCGCTCAGGCCCCCAGTCCGTCGCGTACGGCCCTCGCGAACACGCCGACACCTGGGGTCGTGTATGCGCAGGGTCGCCTCAGCGTGCAGGCCGACAAAGCGTCGCTTCGGGTCGTCGCGAACGCGATCGCTCGACAAGCCGGCATCGCCGTCGCGCTGGATCCGCGACTGGTGTCGCGATCGATCGACGGTCGCTTCAGCGATGTTCCGCTGGTCGATGGCCTGCTGCAACTGCTGCGCGATTACGACCTCGTCCTGTCCTTCAGTGCCGCCGGCCGGTCGGCGACCGCGCTCGCGGCGGTTTGGGTCTATCCGAAGGGACTCGGGCCGCGGGGTGCGCTGGCCGAGACGGCGGCCCTCGCGACAATGAAGGCGGCGGCTGGTGAGGCGAATGCCGTGCGCCGAGAGGTGCTGCTGCATGCCGAGACACCGCATCCTGTGCCGGCTGAAGAGACTGCGCCGCGCGCTGCCGCACCGCCGATCGATCCCGAATCGCGGGTGCTCGCGCTGGGCGCGCTGACGCGCGACCCGGCACTCGACGCGGTGGCCGTGCGCGCGACGGTGCAGATCGCGTTGCAGGACAACGATCCGACGGTCCGCGAGCAAGCGCGGTATTTGCTCGAGCAACTCGACCAGTCCGCGTCGAACGAGGGCCTGGCTGCGCCGCCCTGAGAGCAACTAATCGATTGTTCGCGGATCCGTGGGCGCTCGACGACCACGGCGACCCGGCGGCGATCGGCGCCTACGTGCAGCAAGGCGGTGTCGCGGCCGACTTGGCCGGCAAGTCGCGCATTCCCGGAACGGCGGTCGACATCGGTGCGCACGAGACGGCGCAGGCAGGCATCACGGCTCGAAGCCGATCCTCGTATGAATACATGAACTACCCCTCCAGGCAGTCCAAGATTTCATCTGCACCTCCAGATGGTCAAAATTCGGTCGGCGCGGACACCCACGTTGACCCCGGACGACGAGGACTGGCCCATGCCCGGCGAGCTGCGGTGGAAGATCTCGGTTCCCCGGCTGAGCGTTTCGCCAAACGACCGTTGCGCGAGCAGCCCGGTGAACCAGTTGTTACGCGCACCCTCGGCCAGATTGACGAGGTAGCCGGCGCCTGCATCCAGGTTTCAGTCGCCGAGCAACCGCTGGATCCGAAGCGGAAAGAGCACCTGCGTGCGTCCATTGCCCAAGCCACGAGAAGCATCGACGGTAGGAAGATAGACCGTCGGATGACCGCTGCCGACCAGCCGCTGTCCGGCAAAATCAGAGATCGATATTTCACCCCCAACTCCGCATCGCCTCACCCGCGTCCCGAGGTTGCGCCGACCGGACGGTTGAATGCCTGCGGCAGAGCCACGTGACACTGCGTCTCCTGCACGCAGCCATAGCTGACTTCGCTACTGAAGGCTTCCCCGCGCCCTCCCTCGAACCGCGTTTGCTGGTAGATCACGTTGATCTCTGGGTGACGGAGGTCCACCGGCTCCGGGTCATCGGTCAGAAAGGGTGAGCCCCCATGCAAGCGGCACAGAGTCCGAGCGCCCCCATTTCCGAGCGTGGCTCATGCGCCGTGGCCGGATCGCGCCGGCCGTTGGGGCAGCACGAGGACGCAGACCACCATGGCAGCAAGCAACGCCAGCGACGCATAGAGGCGGTTGAACTGCAAGCCGCCCTGAGACAGCGGCTTGTCAAGGAAGTCGCCCACCGTGGCTCCCAAGGGCCGCGTGAGCACGAATGCCAGCCAGAACAGCAGCGTGCGATTGGTGCGCGTCCAGAAGTACAGCGCGGCGATGACGAGCAGCGCACCGCCAAAGATCAACGCCGCCTGCTCGTAACCGAGGCCCAACCCACCGCGATCGTCGCCCGCGGTCCAATCGCCGAGCGCCGTGCCCAGGGTTTGCGAAAACAGGATCGTGCACCAGTAGAACCACTCCGCTCTCGGCGTCGTGACGCTTGCGATCGAGATAGTGCCTTCTGCGCGATGCCAGACCAAGAGGCTCACGGCCAGCAGGGCGCCGATGATGCCGGCGCCACCGGGATACCCGACCCCGATCGATCGATCGAAGAAGTCGGCCATTGTGGTACCCAGCGTGGTCGTCGCCACGATGGTGGCCCAATACACGGCCGCGTGGAGGCGTGCGGCCTTCACTTGGCCGTACACCAGGCCGATGAAGAGAATGGCGAAGATGCCCGTACCGATCAGATAGCCGAGACGGAGGGACATCGTCACCCAATCGCCGCCGGTTTCCCCAAGGGTGGTCGCCGCCACCTTGGCGATCCAGAAGCCCAGCGTGACCGCCGGGACTTTGGCGACGGCTTCAATGTTCGACTTTGTAACTGCATCCTTCATTCCGATTCCTCGCCTTTGTTGAACAGTACCGATACCGAGCCTAGCTCGTCCTTAATGTGGGCGCCGATGCGGATTTGAACCACATACCGGCCGACGACTGAGCCACGGCAGTTTGGCTGCAAACCGCGCCGTGCTTGATGTCCCCCTCGCATACCTGGGCTCACTGCAGCGTCGGCACGTGGCTCAAATCAGCGCCGGCATCGATAGATGGCCTCGGCGACCAGGCCTGCATCGGGACGACTGGAGGTCAGGCTCGATCTGGGCGCCGGGGTGGTGCCGCAACTGGTGCGCGGCTGATGTTCTTCCCCGAAGGCCAGATCCGTATTCCCGTACGGAGCGCCGGTGGACATGAGGAACTCGTTCGACGGCCTGTACGCGCTGGCGCAGGGAGTTCGACATTCCCACCCTGCTGTGCCTGCCGAGGCCGACTGACGACGTCGAGCCTTCGAAGGGCTCGATGACTGGCGGAACCGCTTCCTGAACATCGCGCGCACGGCGATCGTGCGTGGCTGCTACAAGCCGGCCTCGAGCCACCGCGTTGGCTCGACCGGAAGAAAGCAGACGTGTGGGAACGCGGCAGTCGCTGGGTTGTACACAGCGCCGGCGGATGGGATTGCGACGGCCGAGCCCTCCTGGCCCTGTGGGACGGGCAGCCAAGCGGCGGCGTCGCGCGCATCGTCGCCCAGGCGCGGCAGACTGGGAATTCCTCGTCGACCATATCGATAGCCGGGTGTTGAGTTCCTGACGTCCACTGGCCGCAAGCGGCTATGGCCGAATGTTCCCTTCTTGACGAAGTGCCTGAGCCCGCGCGTGTTGTGCGGACACGACTCGCCGGCGTCGCTGCACCAAGTAGGCGACCACCGCGAGCGCCACGATCGCTCCGAGCGCGATCGCCTCGAACTGGCCCAGCCCATCGATCAGCCATTGCACCGTGCGCCCGAACACGTATCCGAGGCCGACGATCAGCGGCGCCCAGATCGCCGCACCCAGCATGTTCAACAGCGCGAAGCGCCCCGCATCGACCACGCTCATGCCGATCGCGAACGGCCCGATCAAACGCAGCCCGTACATGAAGCGCACGCCGACGATGAGCGCCGACTGATGGCGCAGGATCAACCGCTCGACCGGCACGGCGCGCTGCGCCAGCCCGGGGAAACGCTGCAGCAAGGTTTGGCCATGGCGGCGCCCGAGCAGGAACAACATCTGGTCGCCCAGCGTGCCGCCGCAGAACGCGAGCGCCACGACTGCCGGGAACGACATCAACCCCTGGTGCACAGCCGCGCCGGCCAGCAGCAGCACGGTCTCGCCTTCGAGCAGGCTGCCGACGAGCACCGCGGCGTAGCCGTACTGGTCGACGAGATGGGCAATCACCATGGGGTCGCGTCTCCTTATCGCCGTGGCGGCGTGGGAGGACGTCCGCCGTTGTGGTGCGCGGCCCACTTACGCAGGATCGAGCGCAGATGTACTTCCGACAGTGGGATCACCCAGTCCAGGCAATCTCGCGGGATGGTACCGATAGCAACCCAACCTCGAAGGCTTGCTCGTCCCTGAAACGATAGCTCTTGGTGATCACAGGACCCGGCGGCAGCGCCCGTCGCTGCTCGACCAGCCGGGTCATGTGACGACGCAACTCGATCGCTTCGGCGAGCAGGGCCTGACGAGCCGCGTCGTACGCCGCAGACGCCCGGGAAATGGCGTCTTCGCCAGGTCGGGCATGCCGCGTCTGGGTCATTGCGATGCTGCCGGGCCGGCTTGTGCCCCCTTCTTGGCCGGCTTCTTCGCTGTCGGCTGCGAGGCGGCATCATCCACCGGCGGCTTGCCAGCCTTGTCGGTCGACATCATTCCCTTGTCGCGTTTCATGTGGGCGTTCCCACTTTGGGTCTTCGATGGTGCACCGGCCTTCGGGCCGGAGGCGTCTGCGTCGGGCGAGGCGGGCGTCGACGTTTGCTGGGCGAGAGCCCCGCCGGCCCAGAGGAGCGCGACGGCAATCATCGACAGTAGTTTGGCAAGCATGGTTCGACTCCTGGTCGGGGGAAAATAAAGCGGTGCGACCTCGGCAGGGCGTCATAAGCGAAGGAGGATCTGCGAACTTTCGCGATCGGGGATCTGAACTGGGGGTTCGATGTCGGGCTTCGGCACCGGCAGTCCCGGAGACGGCATCGCCGGGTCGACCTGTGCCGGAGGTTCGACAGGCGCTTCATGCTCGACCACGGGCACGGAGTGCAGGCTGACAACTTCGCTCATCGATCCAGGCTCATTCGCGGCGTCATCCATCGAACTCATGGACCCAGCCTGCCCCGGAAGCCGGCCGACGAATGTCGACCGTCGATGATCTTGCTGTGCGACATCGCCTACACGTGTTGTCGGCCGATACTGCCGGGGAAGCAGGCGCTATCGTCAAGCGCGAGCCGCGCCGTGTGGAATCGCATTCGTCACGCAAGATCGATCCACGCCGGCGCATGGTCGCTCGAACCATCGAGGCCCCGCACCTCTCGGTCGACGCCAGCCCCCGATCAGCCGCGCTTTCAGTGATTTGCCGATCACCAGATGGTCGATTCGCAGGCAGGCATCTCGTTGCCATGGGTTGCGGCGGTAGTCCCAGAACGTGTAGATCCGCTGCCTCGGATGCATCTCGGATTCAGATCCCCAGCAGGCGTCGCGTCTCCTCTACCGTCGCAAGCTCTCGAGCGGACCGGTTACGGGCGCTGGCCTCGTAGACGTCGCCTCGCGCATGCGTAATCCCGAGCGGCGCAAAGCCATGGGTCGGATTGAACGTCAGCCGATCGATCTGCGACTCGATGCCGGAGCCCGGCACGCCGCTGATCGCGCGTTCTCGAATCAGCCGCGTGGCGCAGTGGCGAACGGCGAGCCGGCAAGCTGTCGCAGCAGGTCGGCAGGGTCGTCATAAATGCCAACCGCAGCGGACAGGGCGCCATCGTTCCACCAACCGCCGCAGCGAAGCGCCACGGTTCGCACCCCGGCCCTGCGCGCGGCCTCGATGTCGTGCGGTGTGTCGCCGATCAGAAGGGCGCTGGCGGCGGTTGCACCGGCCTTGCGAAGCGCGGCTTTCACGATGTCCGGGTCGGGTTTGGAGGCTTCGGCGTCGCTCGAGCTGGCGCTCAGCGGGATGAGGTCCTCAACGCCCGCCTGCCTTAGCAGGCTCTTCAGTTCATCCCCGCTCGCCGACGTGGCAACAACCAGTTGAAAGCCCTCGGCTCGAAGCCGCTCCAGCAGGGCCCGGGCTCCAGCCGTCGGGCGCAGGCCGGGCAGGAAATCTCGGGAAAAGACGAGTTTCCGCTCATCGTTGATCTGCTGGCCCTGTGTTGATTCGTCATCGATGCCCACGACCTCTGCGATCAGCTTGTCGCCGCCCTTGCCGATCAGCGGGCGCAGCCTGTCGTACGGGACGTGATAGCCGAAAGCAGCGAGGGCGTTCTTCCACGCTTGAGTGTGAGCGTCATTGCTGTCGAGCAAAGTGCCGTCGACGTCCAGAAGCACCGTGGTCACCGGATTCGCCTGCGTTCCCTGATTGAAGTCGTGAGTCATTCGCTAGCCTAATTCGCTGGCAAGCCGGCGGCGCTTCTGGAAAGTCTATATTCGAGTCGGCGATCGCGGATCAAGGCGAAAGCAATCGCCCGACTCAACAGCGGTGCGCCGGCTCTCGTCAGCCGTGCTGGACGGCCTTGCCGTTGACCGTGACCGCTTCGACCGCCCAGCCGGTGCCGCCGGCCAGCATTTGCGCATCACCATCGGCTTCGACCTTGTCGCCGATCTTCAGCTTCAGCCGGGCCATGCCTTCGGGCTTCAGGTGGATGAAGTCGCCGGTATCGAGCACGACGCCATTGGCGGCGCCGTGGCGCGCATAGTTGAAGCGTGTCACCTTGCCGCGATACGCCGGACCGGACGCAGCCCGCGGCTTGGCCGGTTTGCGGCCGTCGACCGAGACGAGGCGGCTGTAGGCGTAGACCGGATGCTCGCTTTGGCCCTTCGGCGACGCGCCCTGCAGCTCGGCTTCGACGACGACGGTCTGGCCTTCATCGACGTTGTCGAACGCGGTGGCGGATTCGGCATCGTGTCGCTGGAAGACGATCTGCAGCGGCCGGCCCTCGACCTGGAGAAGCACGCCTTCGATTTCGCCGCGCGGGCTGTAGATGAGGTGCTGGAACTGGCCTTGAACGGATGATTGCCGGGCGTTCATGTCGAAGCCTTCTTCGCAGAGGAGTTCGAGTCAGGGACTGGTTGCATTGCTCGCTGTGCCATGAAGAAGCGCAGCATTTCTTCCGACGCTCCGGGCCCTTGCGCATCCGTATAACTTCCCGCATGGGAGCCCCCCGACCAGGCATGACCTGCCCCGTGGAGCACCCATTGTTCGAGCTGCGGCCGGCCTGCCGCATCGCTGTAGACCGTGCGACTGAAATCCCGGCCCGAAGCCGCGGTGCGCTCGGCGGAGGACTTCGTCAAGGAGACCTTCGTCGCGGCCGCTGCGGCAGCCTGCTCGATGATGCCGATGCCATTGCCGCATCCGACCGTCGTGTCCCGATCGCCGTGAAAGACGATGGTCGGCACGAACGGAATGTCCGGCTTGGCTTGAGCGGCACCCGGCACCGTTCCGCCACGGCCGTGCATCGCTGCAAAGGCCGAAGGCATGTCGTGCGCCGCCCCGAACGGCAGACCCGAATGCGCACCCACTGCGGCATACAGCTCGGGGTAGGTGGCTCCCAGGATGACGGCCATGGCCGCCCCGGCCGACAGCCCGGTGACGAAGATCTGCTTCTCGTCCACCCGGTAGTTGGCGGCCACCTCGCGGGTGATGCCGGCGATCAGCGAGGGCTCGCCGCTGCCGCGAGCCTGGTCCTGGCTCTTGAACCAGTTCCAGCAGTTCGAGCCGTTCGCGCTCTTCGACTGGGCCGGGTAGACGACAAGAAAGCCGTCCCGCTCTGCCAATTCGTTCATCTGCGTGCCGGCCGCGAAATCGTCTGGATTCTGCGTGCAACCGTGCAGCATCACGACGAGGGGGACCGGCTCGCCCGCATAACTCTTCGGCACGTAGAGCTTGTACGCCCGAGTGCCGACCGCGTTCGTGTACGAGCGTGTCACGAACTCTCCGGGAAGGGCCGGTGCCGGTTTGCGGACCGATGGCCGACCTTCGCGATGCACGGGCTCGATGACCCGCGCTTCGGCGTCGATCGCATCGGCATGGACCTGCGAGGCCGGCGCGGTGCCGACCGAGCCCAGGGCGCGGCGAATCGTCTCGTTGACGTTCTTCATCAAGTCAGTCTCGGTATCGAGCCTGGCCGATGCCATGGCACGCTGGATCGTGTCGACAATGCCCTGGGCATCGATCGCGGCGAAGCGCGAAAGAGGTTGGGCCTTGTGCGGCGCGAATCGGGCAATGTCGCTGAGGTTCATGCAGTGCTTTCTAAGTTGAAAAGGGAAATCAGGTGATGCGCTCGGCCAATGCCTTGCGTACGGTCTCGCTCGCCTGGAGTGCACCGAGGACGGAAATCGATTCGATGGTGGCCAGGGCAAGCTCCGGGGTCACGTCTGCGGCGATGCGCACGAGGCCGAGCGCCTGGATGCGTAGCATTTGGCCGGCGCCGCGGAGCCGCTCCAGTTCGGTCCGGCTGATGTCTTGCAGCCCGACGGACAAGGTGCGCCGTGCGACGCTTTGCTGGATGGCGTCGGCGTGTACGCGCAACTGATTGCGGATGGCGGTTCGGATCAAGTCAGTTCGATTCGAATAAAAGCCTTCCTGCACCAGCAGATCGATCTGGCCGAGATCGACGAGGCCCAGGTTGATCGTCATTTTTTCGGTCTCGCCGCCCCTCGCCTTCAGCTCGGTGCTTGTCGTTGCCATCTTCAACCCTCCGATCACCATCCATATGGAATCTGTTTGGATGGTCTCACCTTCGTCGACGGCACACAAGCGGCTGCTCATTGACCCTGGCGCCAAGGCGGTATGCCGGTCCAACGCACCAACTTGATGCTGCACCGCAACATCAGCGTTTGCCTACAGCAGTCCGGGACAGGGGCTGTCTTCAGCCCAGCGAGGCGCGCTTCAACATGCGGGCCATGACCAAAAGGACACTCCCATCACTGGCGCCGGATTTCCGTCTCTTCGGGTCGGTCGATCAGCACATGCTGGCCGAATTCTTCAGGCAGCAGACAGAGATCAAGGCGCAAAAGCCGGTCGTGCTCGAACTCAGCACCTCCGGCGGCGACGCGGACATCGGGCGCCGCATCGCCGAGGAACTGCGGCTGATGCAGCAGGAAGATGGCCGCGAGGTCTTCTTCTTCGGCAAGACTTACGTCTTTTCGGCCGGCATCACGATCATGTCGTCGATTCCGAGAAGCCATCGCTTCATGACGCGGGACTGCGAACTGCTGATCCACGAGCGGAAGATGACGAAGGACCTGCATCTCGTCGGCGCGCTGCGCGGCTGCAGATCGGCCGTGCAAGACGTGCTGGCGGAAGGCTTGCGCCTGCTTGGCAGGCACGGCTTCGCACTGATTGTTGCTGCCGATGCTGAATTGAGCCCGTGCCGCCACTCCGCTGAGCCGCCCCGTTTCGTTGCCGAACCTCGCGTAGCGCGGGCCGAATGCAAAATATGCAGGCTCACTGGATCGTCGACGCGACCATCGAAAGTGGCTCAAGTCAGCGTCGGCGCCGACAATCACGACGTCACGAAGCGTTTCGCGTGCTCGCGTGAGCGCTTCGCTGCCGCGACGGCAAAGCGCATGGGTCAACACACGGGGCTCGCGCCATGCGGGATGGTGGCGCAGGCTACCAATCTTTCGATTCGCGCTCTGGCGGGGCGCCTTCGAACCGCTCTCACTTTCGGAGAAAATCGTCCGATGTCTGAAATGCTGTTGAAAGAACTCGCTGCCTTGGACGCACCGCGTCCGCCCAGTGCGGCGCGGCTCGCGGCCGAAGCCTTCTTCGCTGTGCCGCTCCCCGCCGGTCCTCAAGACGTCGACACAACGGTGGTCGTGCGGCGAAGGGAGACCCGGGTGGCTGAGGGCGAGCCAGTCGCTCTTGGGCCGAGAGAGGCAGAGCCGCGTGAGGCCCAGGAAGCGCGTACGCCGAGGGTGTTCAGGATCGATGCGGGCGCACCAGCTGAAGTCGCGCACGTCGCGGCACCCGCTGGACCCGCCGTCGGGCAGGCACCGCAGCCCGTCGATGACGGGGCGCCGGCCAACCCACCGCAGAGACGGCTGCCGCGCAAGAAGGCGCGCCGACTGCATGGCGAGGTGACGATCATTCGACCGGTGCAAGGCGAAACGTCGCAGGGCAACCCGTCGGATTTGCCGGTGGATGCTCAGCCGCCTGCTCCTGATCGTCGCATCGAGTTGGCCTCGCCGCGTGCGGCGCAACGCCGGCCCAAGCGCGCTGTCGCGCCAACGGACGACGCCTGGCCACATTACCCCAGACTGATGGCCCGGATACGGGCGCTTGAAATGGAAGCAAAGGCCTTGAAGGAAAGCGAAGCCGCGGCGGCCGTCGAGTGGATCAAGCGGGCCATCGCGACTCACGGCCTGACCGCGCAGGATCTGGGGTTCGCCGATCACCGCCCGCGCGCAGCGGCAGCTCCCGACCATCCGGACGCCTTTGGTGTCGCACGCTCCTCCCGCCGCCACAGTCGTTGAGCGCGAGGGACGGTACACGAACCGTCGAGACGATCATCCGTGGCGCAGCGCCAAGAACGGTAACGATCGCGTCAGCGAACTTCGACCGGCATCGCGCTGCGCTGCAGGGCATAGGCCATCTCACTCGACGGCAACACCCTATTACCCCGCTGTGCCCAGCGGGTGAGCCGTTATCCCGTGCCGAGACGGCCACCGCCGGCGGCCACAGTGCCGACTGTGTCGATGCAGCTGATATTCCCCGCGGGATTCGCGATCTTCAAGTAACTCGGGCTGCTGGGTGCGCCAAGAGTGACTGGCGGGGCTTTCGCTGCTGCGGAGCGACAAGTCCCGTCGAACCAGCCATCGGAATAAACGGGGACCGGAAGGCGGCCATGTCGGCCATGGCGGTGTTTATATGATGGACCGCTGGTTCGACGTCGCTGCCAACAGGAATGAGTCGATCTCGGCCGCACAACTCGACCGCGTATAGACGCTCAGGATGAAGAACTGTCGATTTCTGTCTTCGTACCTGACGAACCATCCAGATGTGCTGAAGATACGCGTCCAGGCGCAACATGCCCTGGAAGCCTATCTATGCCGGAAACTACTTCCGTGAACGAATCAGAAGGCTCGCCAAGGCCATCAACGCGGCGCCGACTGCCGCCGAAAGCAACATGGCTTTCAGCGGCTCCTCCCGGACATACGCGGCTGCGACGTCGGACGCTCTCAGTGCCGCGTCGCGAACCTGCGTCGTCTTATCGCGCACGGTATCGGCCCCGATGCGAGCCGCGTCCTTGAGCTGATCGGCCGCCTTGTCGATGGCAGGCAAGGCGCTGTCGCGCGCTGCCGCGGTTTTGTCGGCGACGCGAGCGAACAAGCCTTTGGCCATTTCCTGGGTCGACTCGATCGCATGGTCGGCGGATCTGGGTGCTTGGTCGATGGTCTTGGAATCGACGTTCGCGCCTTCAGGGCTGTAGGGGTTGTAGGAAGTGTTGGTGTCCATGCTTTGCGTCCTCGTGTTGTGCGGCGTTCCGGCGCCAAACAAAGTGTCGACCCGGTTTGGATGACTCGCGATCGGCGCATTCCCGAAAGGGGGTCAGGTTCGAGCGAAGATTTCTGTAGGGGAAGTCGAACGCCCACTTCATCTGATCTGAGGCACTGCAACAATCGCCAGCCGCACGCTTCCTGCCGATGACGGGCCGCCAAATCGCCGTCGCTACACCGAACAATCGAAGGCCGAAGCACCGCTCAGTGCGCGATCGTCACTCCGCTCTTCACCCGCCAGATCACGTTGCCCACATCGTCCGCGACCAGCAGGCCACCCTTGCGATCTGTGGCAACGCCGACCGGGCGCCCCTGTACATCACCGGCGTCATTCAGGAATCCGGTCAGCACGTCGACCGGCGCGCCATCCGGCTTGCCACCGCTGAAGGGCACAAAAATAACCTTATAGCCGCTGTGCGGATTGCGGTTCCAGGAACCGTGTTGGCCCACGAAGGCATCGCTCGCAAAGGTCGACGCGAAAGGCGAAGTCGGATCGGCGAAGCTCATCCCCAGCGAAGCGGTATGCGGGCCGAGTGCGTAGTCCGGTGCGATCGCTTTGGCGACCAGGTCCGGGCGCTGCAGCTGCATTCGTTCATCGACATGTGCGCCGTAGTAGCTGTACGGCCAGCCATAGACGGCGCCATCCTTCACCGACGTGAGGTAGTCGGGCACCAGATCGCTGCCGATCTCGTCGCGCTCGTTGGCGACCGCCTACAGCACGCCGCTTGTCGGCTCCCAGCCCATCCCGTTCGGGTTGCGCAGGCTCGTCGCGAACAAACGGTGGGCGCCCGACCGCCGATCCACTTCCCAGATCGCGGCGCGGCCCTGTTCGGCCTCGATGCCGTTTTCGCCGACGTTGCTGTTCGAGCCGACCGTGACGTAGAGCTTCGCGCCGTCGTGGCTCGCGACCACATTCTTCGTCCGGTAATGGTTGATCGTGCCTGCCGGCAGGTCGAGCAGCTTGGCGCCGGGCGAGTTGATCTTCGTCGCGCCCGAAGAGTAGGAGTACTGCATCAGGGCATCCGAGTCCGCGACGTAGAAGTCGTTGCCGACGAGCACCATGCCGAACGGCGAATTCAGGTTGTCGAGAAAGACGCTGCGAGTCTCCGCCACGCCGTCGCCGTCGCTGTCGCGCAGCTAGGTGATGCGATTGGCGCTCGGCACGCCGGCACCAGCTCGCTTCATCGCGGCCGACATGACCCAGCCCTTGATACCTTTGCTGTCGTCGGGTTTCGGCGGGGCGTTGGTTTCGGCAACCAGCACGTCCCCCGTTGGGCAGCACATAGATCCAGCGAGGGTGGTCCAGTCCACTGGCGAAGGCGCTGACGCGCAGGCTGGGTGCCGGTATCGGCCCGGCGCCTGAGCCCCAGCCTTTCGCCGCTGCAATGTTCAAGGTCGGCAGGAGTGTCCTGTCCGGCGGTGGCAAGGTTGGTGTCGCACCGGTACCAGCTGCCACCGAGAGCGTTGCGGTTTCGCCGCAGGCGGCTAGTACCGCGCCCATCAACACGCCGCCGGCGAGTGGCAGGAGTCGTCGAACATGGTTCCTCATTCCCGCACACTCCCACGCGCTGATTGTTCGTGCTTGTAGGTCGATCTCGCGACCGTACGTCGGGAGAGGCCTAATCTGCTCGTAGACGGAGCGACGCCACCGGCTTGACGATGTACCGCCTGCACGTCAGGACTGGTCCTGCGAGCGGCATACGAAGCCGTAGGCGCAGGCGTTGATTGCGCTGCTGTTCTGCCTTTTCGTCATCAACATTCGCGGCCGCCCAAGAGCGAGGGCGCCTACGCGCTTTGGAGGACTCGAACGGCGCGGGCCGCAGGATCGCGCGCCGAATTCGTATCGGTCGCCGGTAGTCGTTACCGCACAGTGATATCAGATCCTGACGACTCCGGCATCGAGGCAGCGACTGCACATTCAGTTGCACCTACACCGCTCAGCGAGGTTTGCCATGAAGGATGCCCATTCAAAGGCCAAGGAGTCCAAGCGGCACGATGGCACTGCCGCGCCGGATGCGAAGGTTCCCACCTATCAGGAACTGCTGGACGAGGCGCCGGACCAAACCTTCCCTGCCAGCGATCCCATCTCGCCGAGCGCGGCCACGCATGCTCAAAAGCAGATCGAAACGGCCAAAGACAAGCGCGATTGGTCGTTGCGGCCGCGCGGTCCTTTTACTGCATCCTGGTTGCCGCCATGTTGGTCGGCGTGGGCATCGGCATCGCTGGCCTCGATCCGATCAAGGCCTTGTATCGGGCCGCCGTGATCAACCAGGTAATCTCGGTGCCGATCATGGTGGCCGTGATGCTGGCGGCGTCGGACGCGAGGATCATACTGTCGATGAAATGGAAGCTACTCAACTGGGCGGCGACGGCGGCGATGGCTGCAGCAACTACCGCCATGTTTTAGAGCGCTTTGCTGTAGGGTTTGCCGCGGGCCGCACATCATTTCGCATCGTTGTCAATTTCTACTGAGGAGTCCCTCGTGGCCACTAAGACCAGTTCTTCTCCGATAAGTATCGAGCCTTCTGCGGCGTCGTCCGCACCGGGCGCCCGCCTTGAGCCTGTGTCGCAAGCCGAACCGACTGGCGCAGGTTCGTCTGAAGCCAACACGGCGTCGCAAGAATCACTGTTGGATTCAAGCGAACTCGGCATCGCGTCGTCGACGCGCGCCGAACTGATTCGGCAAGCGGCGTATCGACGCTACCAAGAGCGTGGAGCAGTCGGCGGCTGCGCCGTGCAGGACTGGCTCGACGCAGAAGCGGAGATCAATCAGTCCATGCCCGAATAGGTCCCCGACCGGTCGATCGGCGCAGTTAGTGCCTGACCAAAAACTGTCACTTTTGCCAGCCTTGATGGAGTCCCGTATGGAACCGATGAAGCCTATGGAGCCTATGAAGCCGATGGCTCCCATGCAGCTGAGCAACGATGTCTGGTGGCCCAGGGACTTGGGACAACCCAACAGCTCCGGGTCGCAGAACGACATGCGGTACGCCTACTTCGGAGACAAACATCGGTTGGTCGTCGATGCCGGCGGGCAGGTCAAGACCTACGACACGGGTTCTTATCGGATTCAAGGCTTTGGGCAACAGCAGAGGCAGGGAAGTTCGTTGACCTTCGCTTCCGATCAAGGTCCGGTCGACCTCGGGTCGCTCCAGGTGGTCAGCTGACGGCCAAGGTCTGACGCGACCGGCGCATGGTGACTCTGTTCGTGGGCATCGGCTCGACCGCAAAAAAGCGGCGAGCTTGACGCCAGGTCAGGAAATAACTTGCGCGCACCCCAATCGTCCTAGATCACGCTGAAACAGCGTCCACGATCAGTCTGAAATGCCGTCCACCATCACCCTGAAATCGCGTCCACGATCAGCCTGAAATGGCGTCCACGATGGGCTGAAATACGCAGATAGCGTGGCGCGAAGCGTTGCTCGGCGAGATCGCAAGGGGGCGCTGCGTCAGCAGTCGCGGGCGCTTCAACCCGCGGGCGTCAAGCGCAAGATGAGCAACTTCAACGTGCGCCGTCGAGGCGAAATGCTGAACCAGCGACACGAACCTACGCCGATGCTTCGTATCTGAACAGTATTGGGGCTAGACGCCTGTAACGTCTAGCCCGTTGAATTCACTTCTGTTTTTGGTGCGGCTGGCAGGATTCGAACCCACGACCCCTTGGTTCATAGCACGACAAGTACGCATCGAGTATCGATAAATCAACGACTTAGCGGCGCCCACACACCGCGATAGGACCATGAACGCAGGGGGACCGTGAGCATGACTCACGCAAAAGTCACGCAGGTTAGAAGCATCGCAGGCATTCGGAATTGTCCAAAGAACTGGAACGTAGAGTGAACACTGGCGACGGCGCCCTTTCGACCCCAAGGGAAACTTCAATGCTCGATTCCGAACGCCCGCGCTCGGCCGGCACGATGACGCCCTCTGCGCTACGCGACTTCCCCGCGCCAAAAGTGAGAGGCTGGCGAGGGGCCCGTCTTGTCAGGCCAGCGCCGCTATATAGAACGACGTCCAGAAGTGCATCGACCTCCTGGGTCGGCGCGCGCCGCGCGCAGGCGGCTTCCAGTTCGGCCGCGTCCGCGCTCAGCGTCAGGGCGCCCAAGGTCGCGGCCTCGGATTTGAGATCGTGTGCCAAGCGCGTCGCCGCGACGCGATCGCCGGCAGCGGGCCCGGAAGCGCTCCCCGAATCCGCGTTTACGCTCGACAACTATCGCCAGCAGCCTGCTGTGGAATGCGCTGCCCGGCTCCACGCCACTCGCCAGCAGTGGCTTCATCGAACAGTGGTGCGGCGGTGCCTGCCACGCCGCTTGGGCGTATCCAGCGCGCGAGCGTGCCGAAGAGTTGACCCAGCTTGATCGGCTCGGCGACATGGTCGTTCATGCCCGCGGCCAAGGCCATTTCGCGGTCGCCGATCATCGCGTTGGCCGACATCGCGATCACCGGTAGGCCGCGTTAACAGCTATCGACCCGATGCGTGTCGGTGCGCTCTTCCATGGCTTGATCTTACGACGTGGCAGGGCAGGACGAGTCGACCGGGTGGGCGCCCCTTTGCACGAGCGCGCACCGCTTCATGCGACGCTTCGGACGACATTTTTGGGGAGCACAGTGATGCGGCCTTGTTTGGAAAGGCATCGCTTCCCTACACGGTCGCTGCTATTTGGCCGACAGCCAAACGACGGCGGCTTGTCCAGAATCATGCCGCTAGTCGACCGATGAACCTGACTTTCATGCCCGATGCCCAGCAAACATGAGCTTCTTCGTCATCATCACTCCCGATCGCCGTCGTCGACCGGGGTGAGCGGCTTGGACCAAATCCTTGGCGGCGGGCTGACGCCCTCGCGCATGTATCTGATCGAAGGCACGCCAGGAACGGGCAAGACCACCTTCGCCCTCAAGTTCCTCATGGCTGGCGCCGAGCGCGGCGAACTCGGCCTGTACATCACCCTGTCCGAGACGGCCGAGGAGTTGCGGGCCGTGGTGGCTTCGCATGGTTGGTCACTCGACGGCATCGAGCTGCATGAGCTGACCGACGAGATGAACATGACGGCGGAAGCGGAGCAGTTCATCCTGCATCCATCGGAGATCGAACTCGGCGAGACCATCAAGGCCGTTACCCGCGAGATCGAACGAATCAACCCTGCGCGGGTCGTGTTCGACAGCCTCTCCGAGATGAGGTTGCTGGCGCAAGAGCCCTTGCGCTATCGCCGGCAGATCCTCGCCCTGAAGCAATTTTTTGCCCATCGGGACTGCACCGTCCTGATGCTGGACGACAAGACTTCCGAATCCGGCGACTTGCAACTCCACAGCATCGCGCACGGCGTCATCAGTCTGGACCAGATTCCCCAGTCCTACGGGACGGAAAGGCGCCGGCTTCGCGTCGTCAAGATGCGCGGCATGAAGTTCCAGGGCGGCTATCACGACTTCGTGCTCGACACCGGCCGCGTGGCCGTCTTCCCGCGGCTGGTCGCCGCCGATCACCATACCGATTTCGTACCGACCCGGCTGCCGAGCGGCTCGTACCAGCTGGACGAGATGCTCGGCGGCGGGCTCGTTCCCGGCACGAACACGCTGCTGCTCGGTCCCTCCGGGGTCGGCAAGACAACCACCACGGTGCGCTGCATGCTGACCGCGCTGCAACGCGGCGAATCGGCTGACTATTATCTTTTCGACGAAGGACTCAACACGCTGCTCGCCCGATGCCGCGCACTCGGCATGGATGTCGCGCCGTATCTCGAGACTGGCCAGCTGACAGTGCAGTCCATCGATCCGGCGGCCTTGTCGCCCGGAGAATTTGCGTACCGCGTGATGCACGGTGTCCAGGTGCGCAAGTCGACCTTCGTCGCGATCGACAGTCTCAATGCCTATCTTCTGGCGATGCCCGGGCAATCGTATCTGCTGCTGCACATGCACGAGCTGCTCACGTTCTTGAATCAGCAGGGCGTGGTGACCCTGCTGGTGGTGGCCCAGCACGGCCTGGTGGCGGACGGCCGCTCGGACCTCGATCTCAGCTACCTCAGCGATTCGATCGTGATCTACCGGTACTTCGGATCGCACGGTGCGATGCGCACCGCGATTGCGGTGATCAAGAGCCGGACGGCGGAGACCGAGCGCAGCGTGCGCGAGTTCCGGCTCAGCGCGACGAGGGGCTTGCAAGTTGGCGAGCCGCTGGTCGATTCGGAGGAGTTGCTCGTCGGCCTGCCCACTTATCGCGGTGCGACTGCAATGATCCCCATCGATTCCCAATGACCGCGGAAGACCAGCGCTACCGCGACCATCGCGTGCTGATATTGGCACCCCGAGGGCGCGACGCCGCGGTTATCGGCGCGCTGCTCCTCGAAGCGGGCCAGACGTGCACCACCTGCGAGTCGCTGCAGGCGCTGCTCGACCAGTTGCGCGAAGGCGGCGGTGCCGCATTCGTCACCGAAGCCTCACTCGACGGCGCTGCGCTGCAGGCCCTCCAACAATGGCTCTCCGAGCAGCCGCCCTGGTCGGATTTTCCGTTCGCCGTGCTGGCGACGAAACAGTCGGGGCGGCGCTCGGTGCGGCAGCGGGAGACACTCGCGGCGCTGGGCAACGTGGTGCTGCTCGAAATGCCGCTCAATGCCGAGACGCTGGTCAGTGCAGCGCGCTCCATGCTTCGTTCTCGATCACGCCAATACGAGGCCAGAAGCCACCTCGAACAGCAGCAACGCATCAGCCATGAGAACGTGCGGCTCTACGAGGCAGAGCGCGCCGCAGTGCGCGAGACCGGCGAGGCGCGGCAAGCTCTCTCCTTCGCCCTCGATGCGGCCGACCTGGGCACCTTCCACTGCGCCGGCGTGGACGGTGAGATGACGTGGAACGAAACCGGCAAGCGGCACCTCTGGCTCCAGCCCGACGCCCGTGTCGATCTCGAGTCCTTCTTCGCCATCGTCCACCCCGACGAGCGCGCCGCCACGCGTGCGGCCTTCGTCGCCGCTACGCAGGGTCGCAGACTCTACGACGTCGAGTTCAGGGCGCTCGGCCCTGGCAGCAGCTCGCGCTGGCTTCGTGCCAAGGGGCGCGGCCACTACACCAGCGACGGCAGGCTGAATCGATTCGACGGCGTGACGATCGATATCAGCCGCCAGAAGGAGCTCGAGGCGGCGCGCGAGCGCTCGCTGGAGATCGAGCGCAGCGCGCGCGAGCAGGCCGAGCACGCGAGCCGGATGAAGGACGAGTTCCTCGCCACTTTGTCGCACGAGCTGCGCACCCCGCTCAGCGCGATCCTCGGCTGGACACGATTGCTGCAGATGCGCGCCAAGGGCTCGGCGGAAATTCTCAAGGGCATCGACGTGATCGATCGTGCCGCTCGAGCTCAGGCGCAATTGATCGACGAGCTGCTCGACATGAGCCGCATCGTCGCGGGCAATGTGCAGCTTCAGCTTGAACCCGTGCTGGTGTCGGCGACCCTCGAATCCGTGATCGCCGCGCTGCAGCCGGCGGCGGATGCGAAGTCGATCGAGATCGAACGCGCGATCGAGGTCGACGCCGAGCCGCTGCTCGCCGATGGCCAACGGCTGCAACAGGTGGTCTCGAATCTCCTGAACAATGCCATCAAGTTCACCCCGCCGGGCGGCCACGTCCGCGTTGCGCTCGAGACGCGGCCGGATGGGGTGCGGTTCAGCGTGGCCGATTCCGGCGAGGGCATCGCGCCAGAATTTCTGCCCTTCGTCTTCGAGCGCTTCCGCCAGGCGGACGGCTCCATCACGCGCAAATACGGGGGCCTCGGGCTCGGCCTGGCCATCGTGCGGCATCTCGTCGAAGCGCACGGCGGCTCGGTGCGTGCGGCCAGCGAGGGAATCGGCCGAGGAGCGACTTTCACCGTGGAGCTGCTGCTCGGCAAGCCGTCCAACTTCACCGGGACTGTGGTCGCCGAGGACGCCCCTGCGGCGCGCTTGGCCTTCAAGGCCGATCCCGAGGAAGTCGCCCTTGTGCGGCTGGACGGGGTGCGCGTGCTCGTGGTTGACGACGAACCTGACGGGTTGGACATGGTCACCCAGGTGCTGACCGAATGCGGCGCCACTGTGACACCGGCAGGCTCAGCGGATGCGGCCCTGAGCTTGCTTCGCACGGGCGACAGCGACATCCTGATCAGCGACATCGGCATGCCGCTTGTCGACGGCTACGAGCTGCTGCGCCGAGCGAGAGCTTCGGGCCACGCCTTGCCGGCCATCGCGCTGACCGCATTCGCCCGTCGGGAGGACCACATGCGGGCGCTGCAAGCGGGCTTTGCGATGCATCTGGCGAAGCCTGCCGAGCCGTCCGAACTGGTCTTGGCAGTGGCCCGGCTGGCGAGACGTCACATGCCGAGCCCACAGGTTCCACCGCTGTTGCGCTGAATCCGTTCGCAACCGGGCCACTCGCCCCCGCCCCTGATCACCATGGAATCCCAACCTTCCATCGCGGTTTTCCCCACCCGGCATGCGGCAACGTTGCGTGCCGCCCCCGCCTGTCTTGCCCCGCCATCGCTGCGGCCTATTGGGTAGGTGTGGTAGCGGCGATCTCGAGCCCTTTCTGATGGCACTCCGCCTCCCGATGCGGCACGCCAGTCGCAGAAATTGACGGTTCCGTTTGCGCGCCAATCCGCTTTCGCGGCGCTGCGGCGACCACTTCCAGTCCAGCAGCGTCAACACCACCGACCATGACACGCCGTGCACGTCGAGCTTGCGAGGCCGCCGCGCTGCATGTCGGCGTTGCGCATGCGCCGCTTGCGCCTCGTCGCTCGCGTAGCCAGCGTCAGACTGCGCGTTGCGAGGCAACTCTTGACTGACCGTCGACGCCGCTTGGGCGGTCACCCGCGCTATCCGCCGAACCCGCTCCCTGCAGTCGCAGGCTCGCGATCACTACTCGTTCCTCGGGCTTGAGCTGCTCGTAGCTCTTGCGTTCTTCCATCTTGACACCTCATCTCGGGACGAGGTGTTGCAGTTTAAATTTGAGCCCGCCTTGCCAAGGCATGTCCCTTGGCCGAGCGTACCGCGATGTCTGCGCGGGTCAAGGCCAAGCCCTTCGGGCGGCCTGCGGCCGGCCTTGACCCGCGCAGACATCGCAAATTCGCAGTGAGGGGATTGTCAATTTTATCCGTGGTACAAGTGCTGCCCGTCGGGACTTGCGCCGAGGGCGACCGTGCCGACCCAACTTCAACAGGGCGCCCCGCCCTCGGGCCATGGTACGCAAGTCACTCCGGCTGCCCACGAAGCTCACCTGCCCGCGCCTGTACGACCCGGTCGTCCGCGAGCGGCTGTACGAGGCATTGGACGCAGCGCGCGCGCACCCGGTCGTGTGGATCAGCGGGCCGCCCGGAGCGGGCAAGACCACGCTCGCGGCGGCTTATCTGCAGGCGCGGCGCTTGCCAGCGCTCTGGTATCAACTCGACAGCGGCGATGCCGACCCGGCGGCCTTCTTGTACGTCCTCGGCTTGGGGCGGGCTGCGCTCAAGCCGCCGCCTAGGCGCCCGCTGCCGACTTTCACGGCGGCGCACCAGCTCAATCTGGCCGGGTTCGCGCGCGCCTATTTCCGCGCCTTCTGCGCCGAGGTTCCTCCGCGCTTCGTGCTGCTGCTCGACAACTACCACGAGCTGCCCGAAAACAGCCCGGTGCACCTGTTGTTGAGCGAGGGTCTGAAGGAGATTCCGGCGTCGCTGAGCGTCGTCGTGCTCAGCCGCGGTGAAGCGCCCAAGGAATTCGCTGCTTTGCAGGCGGCGCAGGCGATCGCGACGCTCGGCTTCGACTCTCTTCGGTTTTCAGCCGAGGAGGCGCAGGCTTTTGCGCGCTCGGCCGCCCCGGCGCTCGACGCGGCCCATGTGCGGCGGCTCCATGCGGATGCCGAAGGCTGGGCGGCGGGCATCGTGCTGTTGTTCGAGCATCTTCGCCGGTTCGGCGGCGTGCGCGACGGCACGTCGAACCTGTCGCTCGAAACCTTGTTCCACTACTTCGCGACCGAAGTATTTGATGGCCTGTCGCCATCCGACCGCAGTTTCTTGCTCACGAGCGTGTTCCTGCCGCGCATGACGGCCGAAACGGCGCAGGCGCTGACCGGTCGCGCCGAGGCGGCATCGCTGCTCGAGGCGCTGCACCGGCGCCAACTCTTCACTGATCGGCGGGATGTTCCGCACGCCACCTACCAATTCCACGCGCTGTTCCGCCAGTTTCTCCTGGACCGTGCCCAACGAGACCTTGATCCCGAGCAGCGGGCGTTGCTGCAGCAGCACGCGGCCGAGTTGATGGAAGCCAGCGGCGACATTGAAGACGCGATCGAGCTCAATATCGCGGCGCGGCGGCTCGATGCCGCGGTGCACCTGATTCAGCGCCACGGTTCCGCGCTGTATCACCGCGGACGGCGCGGCGCGATGTTGCGCTGGATCACGGCCGTGCCCGACGACATCCGGCTCGGATCCGGATGGCTGCTCTATTGGCTCAGCGTTGCCCTGGTCGGCATCGACCCGGGGGCATCGACGCGTGCGATGCAAGGCGCCTACCAGCGCTTTGCCGCGGACGGGGATGCGGTCGGGCGCCTATGCGCGGCGGGCGCAGCCTTGCTGGCGTACTTCATCTTCGACCGTGGCAACCTGGCTGCCTGCGACCGCTGGCGCGCCGATGCGCAGGAATTGCTCGCAGCGCGCGACGGGCGAGTTCCGATCGACATCGAATACGACACACTCTACGGCCTGGTGCCCACCATCGTCCACCGCCAGCCGCGCTCGGCTGACGTTGCCACCCTTGCCGCCCGCCTGCTTGAGCTGATCGAGCGTTTGCCGGCCCACTTGGATCCTTTGCGCGGCTTGTCGGTTGTGGCGATGTTCTGCCGTCTCAGCGGGGACATCGAACTCGGGCAACGGCTGCCACGGCTGGCAGAACCCGCTCTCGCCCGTGCCGGCGATGCCAACGCCAAGCTTTGGTGGTGGGTCCACAACGCCACCTTGCGTTGTTACCTGCTGGGCGAGTGCGCACCCGCCGATGAGCTGCCTTTCGATCGCGCGCTGGCGCTGCTCGAAAACGAAGGCCTCGCCTTCGCAGTGCCTGTGCTGCAGGTGTACCGGCTCGGCGTACTCACGAGTCGCGGCGATATCCGCGCAGCGACCGCGTTGCGCGAGCAGATCGAGCGCACCCTCGATGCACGCAATCGGTTCGATCTGGTACAGCTGCGCACGAGCAGCGCGCACCTCGACCTGCTCGCCGGCGATAGCGCAGCGGCGCAGGTGGCCGCTGCCAGCGCCGTGGCGATCGCGAAGGAAAACGGCCTCGTGGCGCTGCAGGCCCAGGCTCTGCTGATGGACGCGTTGACGCACACCGACGACCGTTCACTCGGCTACGCACATGCCAGCCTGGCTGAGGCGCGAGCGCTCGTCGACAACCCCTTCTTCTCGTTCAACTGCGGGCTCGCTGCGGCCTATCTCGCGCTGCGCGACGACGACGCTGCCCAGGCCGCGTCGTCTCTCGCAGCTTCGCTCGCCATCGGCCGCGAGCGGGGGTATCGAAACACATGGTTCTGGCTGCCACGCATGATGTCGAGGCTTTGCGCGCATGCGCTCGAATCCGATATCGAGACGCAATATGTCAAGGCGCTGATCCGGCAACGCGGTCTCAGGCCGCCCGATGCCGGCGCCGAGGCCTGGCCGTGGCCGATCCGCCTCTACACGCTGGGACGCTTCTCGGTCGTGGTCGACGACGAGCCGCTGCGCTTTCAAGGCAAGACGCAAAAGCGCCCGTTGGAGCTGCTGAAGGCGATCCTCGCGCGCGGCGGCCGCGCCGTCGACCAGGAAGCGCTGGCCGCGCTGCTGTGGCCCGATCTGGACGGTGACGCGGCGCGCAACGCATTCGATCTGGCGCCGCACCGCCTGCGCAAGCTGATCAGGCACGAAGACGCGATCCGCGTCCAGGACGGCAAGCTCGAGCTCAACACCGAGCTCGTCTGGTCCGACACCTGGGCTTTCGAGCGCGCGGTCGGAGGCGCGCCGGGCGGGGCAGAAGATAGGGCGCACATCGATCGCCTGCTGAGGCTGTACCCAGGCCACTTCCTGTCCGGCGAAGAAGCGCCGTGGATGGCGCCGGCGCGTGAGCGCCTGCGCAGCAAGTTCATGCGCTCGATCTCGGCGTGGGCCCAGCGCCTGCAGCGCGCCGGCCACTGGGACCGGGCGATCTCGCTCTACCGGCGCGCGATCGAGCTCGATCCGCTGGGCGAAGAATTCCACGCCGGGCTCATGGAGTGTCTGGCGCGCCAGGATCGCGTCGCCGAGGCCATCGACGCCTACCGGCACTGCCGCGAGCTGCTGTCGATCACGCTCGGCGTCGAACCGTCGCCGGCGACGCAGGCGCTCTACCGCCAGCTCGGTGCGCGCTGAAAATGGCGATTCCGAAAGTCATCGGAAAGTCCGGCCCGCGTCAAATCGAACCGGAGAGCTCGCCATGAAAGAAGAGACCTACATCGTCCGCATCCTTCGCCGCGGCGCGGCCGGCTCGGCAGAGTTGGTCGGCGTCGTCGAGACGCCGGGCACGGGCTGGCAGAAGGCATTTCGCAACGCCGACGAATTGAAGGAGATCGTCAGTGCTCCGCTGGCCAAGGGCGTGGGCCGGCGGCGAACGCCCCCCAAGCCGGTTGCGCTCAAAGCCTAGTAGCGGTCAACGATCCGCCGCGCCCGCCATGTCCGAGCTCAGCTTTCGCGTCGTCGCCTGCATCATGTGCGCCTTGGCGCTTGCCGGCTCGGACATCGGCGCGCAACAGGTGGCGCCCGAGTTCGCGCACGGCGTTGACTACACATTTTCGCGCGCCTATGCCAAGCGGCAGGTCGACGACGCGTTCGACCGCGGGACCTTGCGCCTCGTCGCCTACGTCTATCGCCCGGTCAAGCTCGACCGCCATCAGGTCGTCTTGTTCAGCCATGGTTCGACCGGCGGTTGGACCATCTCGCCGAGGGAGCCCGATGGCACCGAGCCCCCAGTGGCCGTGATCCGCTTCTTCATGCAGCGCGGCTACACGGTGGTGGCGCCGATGCGCCGCGGCGTCAACGAATCGAGCGGACACTATCTCGAAGAGTGCGAGTATCAAGCCGGCAAATGCACGCTCGAACAAAATACCGCGCTCTTCGACCTCGGCCTGCGCGAGGCGGCGCTCGATTCGATGGCCGTTATCGATCAGATCATCGAAGGCAGACTCGTGCCGAAGAACACACCCATCCTACTGGCTGGCATTTCGCGTGGCGGTTTTCTGTCGTTCGCGATTGCTGCCAAGCGCCCCGAGCTTGCCAAAGGGATGCTGAGTTTCGTCGGCGGCTGGCTCTCGATTACCGATCAATGGCCACCCGAACTCAACGCCCGGCGAGAAGCCCTGCAAACGAACGCGCTGCGATCCTTCGCTTCGCGTGCCAAGGCGCCATCGCTGTGGATCTACGCGGAGCGTGACCCGTACTACAGCGAAGCCACGACACGGCGCTTCTTCGAGGCCTTCAAGGACGGCGGCGGCAACGGCGACTACGTCTTCATCACCGACCCGGGCCTGGCGAATGGCCATGCGGTCGCGAGCCGGCTGTCGCTTTGGGGATCGTCGGCCGACGCCTTTCTCGCCAGATTCCTATGAGTCAAAGGGAAACGTCATGAGCCCTTCTTCGGGGATGCGTGGCTTGCTGTGGATGGCCGCGCGCTGGTGCTCGTCGGCCTCGACCTGAGCTTCGTCGAGGGGTGGCGGGGCGGCGCTCGGCGCCGCGCTGCCCAAGCTGCTCGATCAGATCGGGCTGCTGCTTCTGGGCGCGGTGCTGATGGCACGTCAGTCCGCGGCTTGCGTCGACCTTTGATGGGCCTGGCGTTGCTGCCCATCGTCCTGAGCACCGCGTTGATCATTTGGCGCACGCTTTAGTGCTACTCAATGTATCGGCTCGGACGGCGGCGGCGTCACCACCTGCCCGTGCTTCACCGGCAGCGTGGAGCCGGGCTTGAACGACGTGCGCACGGTTGCGTCCTTGCCATCGAGGCGGTAGGTCACGTTGTAGTCGACTGGCTTCCGTGACTTCTCGTTGAGAGCGCCCTTAAGCCGGCCGAGCCGGCCGTCCCCCGCGGGGATCTGAGTAGACCGGCGGAGCCGGATCTACTCAGGAGTGCTGCAGCGGTGCTCGGTGGACTGACCGCGTCCTTCGGCTGCATGTTCTTCTGCACCCGGTTGCCGGCATGGCCGCTGGCGGCGGCTCCGGCCACGGTCGCGAGCGTCTTGCCCGTGCCGCCACCCACCGCGCTGCCGAGCAGACCCCCAGCAAGACCCACCGACCACGGTGCCGGCGATGCGGTGCTCGTCTTTCGCGGGTGCCTGGGCCGCACTCGTGCGTCCTCGCAATGCTCGCGCAGCGTGACGACGGTCTCCGTGATCTCCTTCACCGCGACCACCTCGGCGAACTTGGGCTTCGTCAGCGTCTTGTACTTTCGTGACCGCGCCCGCCCCGAGCACCACCATCGCGACACGCCGACCGCGATGCCCCTTGATCATCAATTTGTCCATGGCCTTGACTGCTGGACGCCCGAGTTCCGTTGGATGCCGATGGCTGCGAAGCCGCATCTCCCTAAGTCGCGGGCGACATCCCACTGCCGCGTCGCGAATCCGAAGGTGATCGGAAAGCCAGCGCGCCAAACAATCGGTGGGTGTGGCCTGTGGTCCAGGCCGCTCCGTCTCCCGCGGGAGCAAACGGCAAAGAGCCAAGGGGAAACCGCAATGAAACTGAGAAAGAGCGCGGCCGCGATCGTGGCCTTGGGCGTGGTGGCCGGCGCGGCGCAGGCATCGCTCGTCAAGCTAGGCGACGGCACCGTCGAGGACACGGCGACGAATCTGATCTGGCTCTACGACTGGGACACTATCGGATCGAACCGTTGGACCGCCCAGAAGGCCTGGGCCGAGAACCTGAATTTCGCCGGCAGCGACGCATGGAAACTACCGGAGCTCGACCAGTACCAGGCGTTGTGGGCCGACGCAGGCGGCACCATCGCCGGATTGGAGGCCAACTTCTCCGCCCAGCACGGGTATCCGGGTTACTGGTCGAATACCGACTACACGCCTGCAGGCGCAGGCCGTCACTGGTACTTCGGCTTCAGTTCCGTCGCCGCCCCCTTTGTCGGCGAGGCGGCAGAGGACATCCCCTTCGACGCTGTCGCCGTGCGCGCTGCCGACGTGACGGCGGCCGTGCCGGAGCCTCAATCGCTCGCGCTCGTGCTGCTGGCGTTGGGTGCCGGCGCCGCGGTGCGGCGCTCCCGTTTTGGAGGGCAGCGATGAAGCTCTCGCTCAAACTCGACATCGGCCTCGTGGCACTGGTGCCGATGCTGCTTGCCACGCAAGCGCACGCGGCCTGTCTGGACATCACGGCGCTGACGCCTGGGACCGTCGGAGCCTTCTCCGGCGTCATCGACGGCGTGGCCGTGAGCGGAACGGTTTCGTCGACCAACCCGAGTTTGTCCTTCTCCCAACTCGGGTCGGGGCACGGTGACTCGACGATCGACGGCAGCTTCGCGAAGTATTCCTATTGCAGCGTCTATTCACCCTGCACGCCGGGTGGCGGTACCGTGGGGTACACGTCATCGCGCAACGGGCTGGCCAACGCGGCGACGATCGTGATCACGTTCTCGGCTCCGGTCGTCAGCCCGGTCTTCCAGGTCGCGGGGCTCGACTCGATGCCATACGACTTCAGTGCGACAGCGGGGCCCGGGGCGCGGCTCGTTCTGGGCGGCAACGGGGCGGGCGGCGACGGGCTGCAAGTGGTGGGCAGTGTTATCAAGGACGGCGATCCATTGACCTCGGACGTCACGCCCCCGTCGGCCATGCCGCCGACTGCCGGTGCGCGCTCGGCGTATAGCTCGGTGGAGCTGGTGGGGACCTTTTCGTCGCTCACGATCGGCGTCAGCCAGAACGGCAACGGCGACAGCGGTTCGTTCACGCTCAGCGCAGCGCGCGTCTCCGGGCTCGGCAGCGCATGAAGCGGTCGCGAGGATGAGGGGTTGCCGTCCCCAGCCATGCACCTCCAATCGATCGCCCGCGAGGCGCTGAACTCGAGACGAAAGGCATCGCCATGACGATTCCGGTTGCAAGAGGGAGTCGATCGACACGCAGCGCCGTGCGTTCAGCGCGCGCCCGCCGCGATCGCGTGCCGTCGTGGCGCTTGGCTATATGTCTAGCCATCGTTTGCGCCAGCATGTCGGTCTCGGGCAACACGTTGCAGTGGACGGGCGCCGGCAGCACCGCGTGGGACGATCCCGCCAACTGGAACCTCGGTCTGGCGCCGGCCAACGGCGACAGCCTCGTCTTCCAGGGCACCGTCAACACCACGGTCTTCGACACCAGCGCGTCGCTGACGCTCGACACGCTCAGTTTCGCGGCCAGCAGCGGGCAGTTCTTCGTCAATGTCCTGGGCGACCTGCTCTTTGGCGGCCCGGGCATCGTCAACGACACCTGTTCTCCGCAAAAATTGCGTCCACCGCCCTGCCCCCGTAGCCGCTTGGCTCGGACCGAAGAGCGTGGCACGATGAGGCCATGGTGACGCTCGCTCAAATCGTGCTGCGCTTGATCGAAGACGCGTTGCGG
>Ga0207671_10001050_pt1 | contig 33556 bp, 9 predicted proteins | sample KBSC24metaG_FD_184352 | JGI IMG/M metagenome (GOLD analysis project Ga0207671, IMG submission 184352) | Corn rhizosphere microbial communities from Kellogg Biological Station, Michigan, USA - KBS C2-4 metaG (SPAdes) (version 2) | ecosystem: Host-associated > Plants > Roots > Rhizosphere > Soil...
AAGGTCAGGAATACCCCCTGTCCTCATCCCAGCAAAGATTATGGCTGCTCAGTCAGCTGGAATACATGAACGTGACCTATAATATTCCCGGGGCATATCTATTTGAAGGCGATCTGGACATCGAAGTGCTGCAGCAGGCATTGAACCGGCTTATTGCCCGCCATGAGATCCTCAGGACATTCTTCCGCGAGGATGGGCAGGGCGCCGTCAGACAGCTCGTACGCCCGCCGGGTCAGGGCGAAGGAATTATAATGCACAGGGACTGGCGTCATGAAGGAGATGGGATAGGAATAGCCAGACTGTCGATGATACAGGCATACTTTCAATCGTATGATCTGACGGACGGACCAATGTTCCGCGTCGAACTACACCAAATTGAAGACAGGAAATGGGTGCTTTTCTATACCATGCATCATATCATCAGCGATGGCTGGTCGATGAATATTTTGATCAATGAGCTATTGAATTTCTATGAAGGTCTTGTCAGGGGCGAAGAACTTCCGATACCACCTCTTAGGATCCAATACAAGGATTATGCGTGCTGGCAGCAGGACCAGCTGCAATCGGCAGGGTTCGACCGGCATCGCGAATACTGGCGTAAACAGTTCGAAGGCAATCTGCCCGTACTGGCATTGCCTCTGAATAAACCGCGCCCCGCGAAAAAGACATTCAATGGCGCCGCTGTAGACAGGATCATTCCGGCCGCGTTGACCACGGAAATAAATAACCTGGTCCGGGCCAATGGAGCTACTTTATTCATGGGGGTGCTGACGATGGTAAAGATCCTTTTATACAGGCTCACAGGGCAAAAAGATATCATCATAGGCAGCCCGGTGGCAGGCAGGGAACATGCTGACCTGGAAGATCAGATAGGCTGTTATCTCAATACCCTGGCTTTGCGGACCGTGCTTAAAGAGGAATACAGTTTTTTGCAGCTATTACAGGTTGTAAAAGACACTACACTGGGCGCCTATGAACACCAGGCTTATCCTTTCGATGCCATCGTAGAGGATTTGGATCTCCGGAAGGATCCCGCCAGGAACATTCTGTTTGACGTCTGGCTTGTTCTTCATAACACGGCGATGGAGGCGACGGCAGCTACCCGTGAGACGCAGGGGCTTACCATAAGCCAGTATGACCCGGAAGGACCGCTGCTTGCCAGGTTCGACCTTTTGTTCAGCTTTATGGAGGTCGGAGGGGAGCTGCAGGCAAATATGGAATATAACACCGACCTGTTTGACAGGCAGGAGGCTGAAGCTATCTGGCGCCAGCTGGAAACGATCATGAGGATCGTCATCTCCGACCCGGCGGTTGGCCTTTCCCGCATCAACGCCATTCTGGATAAGGAAGAGAAGGAAGACAGACGCGAACAGGTACAGCGTGTTAAAATAAATAATTTAATGAGGCTTCAAAATAAAGCATATTAATATGCAGGACAGATTATCCAAACTCGTCAATACCAGGGCCGTGAATATGGCCAATGGTCCGCAAACAGACTTTTCCTTCTTTCCCGGGGATCTGTCTTTCCCCCTGGTAATCGCTCCCAGGTCATCGGGACTTATCCTGAACGAATGGGTGAAAGAGAACAGGTCTTCATTCGACAAACAGCTGTATCAGCATGGGGCCATATTGTTCAGAGGATTCCACATTGATACAGTGGATAAATTCAAGGAATTTATAAATGTTTTCGATGCCTCCCCGCTGGAATACAAAATGCGTTCCTCTCCAAGATTCGAGGTTGATAAGAACGTTTATCACTCTACCACATACCCGCAGGACCAGGTTATCAATATGCACAGCGAGAATTCTTATGCCCCTGCATGGGCTGGAAGGATCGTATTCTGCTGTATCCAGCCTCCCGATGAGCAGGGAGAGACACCCGTGGCTGACAACAGGCTTGTGCTGAAATACCTAAGTGAGGCAACCCGTGATAAATTCAGGCAAAAGGGGGTCCGTTATGTAAGGAATATTTCGAAAGGCATCGGGCTTTCCTGGGAAGAAGTATTTCAGACTAGCGACATAGATGTGGTGGAGAAAGATTGTATAGACAATGGAATGGGATTTAGTTGGGATGGGCCGGACAGGCTGGTGTTATCGTGGGACCACCAGGCTGTTTATGATCACCCGGTGACGGGTGAGCCGATCTGGTTCAACCATGCTTTCTTTTTTAATAAATATGCGCTGGATGAAGAGGTGCTGGCTACTTTTGACACGGATACGGACCTCCCATTCAATACCTATTTCGGCGATGGTTCTGAAATAACGCGCCAGGAGATTGAAGAAATAAGGGCTGCCTATGCAAAGGCATCGGTTAAGTTCCCCTGGGCAAAAGGTGATGTATTGTTCCTGGACAATATGCTGATGGCCCATGGCCGAAGCCCTTATAAAGGCAGCAGACAGATCATTGTCTCCATGTTCTAGCTGTCATCCTGTAATTTCTAATACAACGAAGAATGGATCATTCATCTACATCTGTAGGATATGAGCTCTCCATTAGTCAGAAGGATCTCTGGAGCCAGCATAATCCTCCGGCTGTCTGCTACAATCAGATTGTTATTCGTATAAAGGGTTCCCTGGATAGATCCGGGCTGAAGTCTGCTCTCCTGGCGCTGATCGCAAAACATGAGGCATTGGCCTTCAGATGTTCCATGAATGCCGGTTCATTATTTCCCTGGCAGTGCCCCACGGGTGCTGCAGAGATGGATTGGCTGGATGGGACTGAAGAGACGGGACTGTATACCAAAGCGGAGGAAGCAGCGTATGCAAGTCTCGACCGGCCATATGACCCGACTGCAGATAGTCCTTTGCGGATGTATCTGACGAGTATTTCCAGGCATGAACATTATCTTTTTATCAGACTTTACGCACTTTGGGGGGATACTTACAGCTTGTTCTTATTGTTCGGACAGCTGTATGAGCGATACAGAGATGCTGCCGATGATACAGCCTCTCAGGGCATTATCGAGTACCATAATTTCTCCCAATGGCAGAATGACCTTCAGCAGGATCCGGCAGAAGAAGGGAACAGGTTCTGGGCGCATTACAAATATGTTTTGCGCCGGAATGTGATCCCTTTCGAAACGCGCACAGGCGCCTCGTTCCTTCCGGGCAGGATAAAACTGGATACCTTCGAAAGGGGCAGATACGAGGCGATGAAGACTTTATGTGTCTCTATGCAGGCGGGTATGGAGGACCTCCTGCTGGGTGTATTCGGATCGTTTATGGCTCTTTACACAGAGGAAAAGCTCACTATCGGGTATATTCCTTTCCGGCGTAACTATGAGGAGCTGAACGCTACGCTGGGACTGATCTCACGGACCCTCCCCGTCACCTTTACGGGCAGCGAGGCAAAGACCGTGGTTCAGGCCGTGTCCAGCCTGAGGACAGCCGTGCAGGAAGTGAAGGATTGGAGCGATTATTTTCACCTGGGGGCGATCAGCGGCAATCATGGAGAGGTCCGGCTGCCTTTTCTGTATTGCTTTGAATATATCCGTCCGGACGGCGGGACGGATGAATGTTTTGAGATGACAGACCTGTATAGTGTTGCGGGTTCTTTCCTTATAAAGGTCGTTTGCATCGACGATGGCCATGGGATCTCGCTGTGGTTATATTACGACCGGAACAAGCTTGGTTTGGAAGCTGTCGATATTATCGCTGCCCAGTTGCGGCATTGCTATCAACTGCCGGATAAGATGGGAGCATCGGGGAAGGACATCCGGAAAATAGATGCATCCAATGATACCAACGGCTCCTTTGATACGTCCGTTACGGTAATGGACCTCTTCCACAAACAGGCAGAAGAAGCCCCGGGTAATATCGCATTGATATATGGGGAAGAAGAGATTACGTACGGAATGCTCAGGCATCAGGTAGATCAACTGTCCCATTATCTCAGCACCCATTATGGCTTAGGGCAGGGAGATATAGTAGGGATCGCGCTGGACAGGTCCCCATGGATGGTCATAAGTATCCTGTCAGTCATGTATTCAGGAGCCACCTATGTCCCCATCGATACAGAATATCCCCTGGAAAGGATCTCTTATATCCTCAAAGACAGCGGCGCCTGTCTGCTCATTGGAGAGGAAAGGTTCCTTCCATCCGAAGTGCAGGTGTGCTGTCCGATGCGGGAGGGCGGCCTTCCCTATGAGGAGGTGCCTTATGGGCAATCGTATCTGACCTTACATCCTGACCGGCCGGCCTATATTATTTATACTTCCGGTTCCACCGGCCGGCCCAAAGGCTGTGTGATAAGCCACCATAATCTTTCGAATTATATACAATGGGCTAATAAATATTATTTCGGCAAGAGCGATGGCGGTAACTGGGGGCTCTTTACCTCAATTGCTTTTGATCTGACGGTGACCTGTCTGTTCACATCCCTCACACGGGGCAAAAGACTGGTGATCGCAGAAAATAACGAAGAACTGACCGCTGTATTGGAAAGATGCTGTAATGATCCACGGATCGATACCCTCAAACTGACACCTTCTCATTTGTCCATCTTAAAAAACCTGACGATCTCCCGTACCAGCCTGCGTACCGTCATCTGCGGAGGTGAACAATTGACCCGCGAACAGGTGAATGCCGTATGGCAGATCAACGAGGATGTCAGGGTCTATAATGAATACGGGCCCACGGAGACAACGGTAGGTGTCATCGTGAAAGAAATAAAAAAGCAGGATGAAAGGATACTCATTGGTCAGCCGATAGCCAATACGCGTGTATATATACTAAATGACACCGGGGATCTAACGCCTGTAGGCGTCACCGGGGAGATCTACATTGGAGGAGAGGCAGTAGGAGAGGGATATTGGCAGCGTGGTGACCTGACAGCTGAGAAATTCCTGGTAGACCCCTTCAATAAGCATTGGCGCATGTATAGGACAGGCGACATGGGACGATGGCTGCCCGATGGGAATATCGAGTACATTGGAAGAAGGGATGACCAGGTAAAGATAAGGGGGTTCAGGATTGAGCTTGGAGAGGTGGAAAATACAATAGTCGGTCATCCGGGCATCGATGCTGCGGCAGTCATCTCCCGGGCGGACAATGAAGGCAATAATGAGCTGGTGGCATACATTGTCGGTAAGGACTCCTTCAACCAGCCCGATCTGCAGCGTTATCTCGGCAGGCTATTGCCGGCCCATATGGTACCGGGATCTTTTATCCGGATGGAAAGGTTACCCCTGACACCCAACGGCAAAGTAGATAAGAAAAGATTGCCGGAACTACACTCGCCGGAACATTCCGCAGAAAGGGAGTACACAGCTCCCCGGGATATAACAGAAGCAAAGCTTATATCCATCTGGGAAGAGATCCTCGACAGAAAAAAGATAGGCGCCCTTGACAGTTTCCTGGAGCTGGGCGGCCATAGCCTCAAGGCAACCCGCCTGGTGAGCAGGATCTACAAGGAATTCCAGGTGAAGCTGACCCTTAAGGAATTGCTTACCGCCGATGTGCTGACCCAGCAGGCGAAACTGATCCGTCATCGCCGTACAGGCCATCTGACTCCCGTGACTCCTGTGGAACAGCAGCCGGACTATCCGCTGTCTTCGTCTCAGCGTAGATTATGGACCTTGAGCCAAACTGAGGAAGGAAATATCGCGTATACCATGCCTGGCTCGTATGTTTTCGAAGGGGAATTGAATGTCGCGGCCCTGGAAAAAACGCTGAACAGCCTGCTGCAGCGGCATGAGAGCCTGCGAACCGTCTTCCGCGAAGATGACAAAGGAGAGGTGAGACAGCATATCCTGCCATTGGAGGAGATGAACTTCAGGCTGTCCCGCCACGATATAACGGAAGAGCTCAGTACTCCATTCGATCTCGCTACAGGTCCGCTGATCAGGGCGGGGTTATATCAGACAGAAGAGGATAAGTGGGTCTTCTCATTTGTGATACATCATATTATCAGCGATGGCTGGTCGATGGAGGTGCTTGTCGGCGAACTGTCGCAATTCTACAATGGATACATCAATGGAGAGGAATACAACCCTCAGCCGCTGAGGATCCATTATAAAGACTATGCAGTCTGGCAGCAGCAACAGCTCCAAACAGGACTAACAGCGCATAAAGATTATTGGCTGCAGCAATTGAAAGGCCCTTTGCAGGTGATAGACCTGCCGGCCGACAAGCCACGTCCGCCTGTAAAAACCTACAATAGCGATGCTGTGCATGTCGCCATCGATCCTGTATTATCCAGGGCCGTCCGGACGTTGACGATGGAGCAAGGCAGCACTTTATTCATGGGATTGCTGGCAGCTGTCGATGTGCTGCTTTTCAGGTATACCCATCAGACGGATCTTATCATTGGCAGCCCGATAGCGGGAAGGGATCATCCTGACCTGGAGGACCAGATCGGGTTTTATGTCAACACCCTGCCTTTGAGAGTGCGTTTTTCCGGACAGGGAACTTTCATGGAGATACTGAACGAGGTGCGGCGGGCGACGATGGAAGCTTTCGATTACCAGGCCTATCCTTTTGATGAGCTGGTGGATGATCTTGGCCTGCAGCGGGACATAAGCAGGAGCCCGCTCTTCGATGTTATGCTTGTCCTGCAGGAGACAGACACCGGCATAGGCGAAAGAGGAAAAGAGCTGAAAGATGTAAAAAGCAATGTCACTGCGGAAACAGGCACTGCGGTCCATAAGTTCGATGTGACGTTTAATTTTATCCGCTCGGGGGAAGGCCTTGACCTCATTTTGCAATATAATACGGATATCTATAACAGAGAGTCGATACAGCGGCTGGGGAGGCATTTCGAACAATTGTTGAGAGCTATAGTGCAATCCCCGGATCTGCCAGCGCATCGACTGGATTATCTGAGTCATGCGGAAAAAGAACAGCTGCTTATCCACTTCAATGATACGACTGTACCTTATAACCGCGAAAAGACAGTCGTGAGCCTGTTTGAAGATCAGGTAAAGGCAACACCGAATGCTGTGGCACTTGTCTTTGAACAAACTATTCTTACCTATGCCCAGCTAAATAACAAAGTCAATCAGCTGGCCGGCTATCTAAGGAGCAATTATAGTCTGCAGCCCGATGATCTTGTTGCTTTGAAGCTGCACCGGAGTGAATGGCTGCCTGTTTCCCTGCTGGCTGTCCTGAAGGCGGGGGCCGCCTATGTCCCCATTGACCCGGAATATCCGGCGGAAAGGATTGAATTTATGATCCGGGATTGCCGCTGCAAGCTGGTCATCGACAGTGAAGAGCTGGAGAAATTCCGGCGGGAAGAGGACAATTATGGCAAGAACGACCGGGCCCCTGTGAATAAACCGGCCGATCTTGTTTATGTGATCTACACCTCCGGCACGACAGGGAACCCGAAAGGGGTGATGATAGAACATGCCAACCTGGTGGCAAGGATCCATTACTATAAAACTTTTTATGACCTCGGCCCCAGTGACCGGATGCTCTTCTACCGGTCGTACAGCTTCGATGGGGCTGTGGAAGAGCATCTTCTGCCCTTGCTGGCGGGCGCCCGGTGCTATATCGCTCCCGGGGGCTTCAAGGACGACCTGGTCAATCATCTGATGACTTTCATACATTCCAACAAGATCACAAAGGTGAATATGCCGCCCGCATTGTTAAGTGAGTTCGTTCAGGCGGCTGACCCGGATACGATAGAAAAAATGTCTTCCCTTCGTCATATCGTATCCGGCGGGGATAAGCTGACTAAAAAAATTATTTCGGACCTGTGTTCGAAGTTCAGCGCAAAATTATATAACTCCTATGGGCCTACGGAGAATACCATCGATTCGACAAACTGGACGGCACACGCTGATATTCCGGACGGGAAGGTGCCGATAGGAAAACCTGTTCCCAATTCCCATGCATTTGTGCTGGATGAAGAGCTGCAGCTGGCGCCGGTGGGCGTCTATGGTGAATTGTATCTTGGCGGCGCCGGACTTGCGCGCGGGTACCTGTATCATCCGGAACTCACTGCCCAACGGTTTGTCACCAATCCTTTCCAGGAAGGGGGACGGATATATCGTTCAGGCGATATGGTAAGATGGCTTCCGGATGGTAATCTGGAGTTTGTAGGGAGAAAAGACGATCAGGTAAAGATCAGGGGGCATCGTGTGGAATTGGGAGAGATAGAGGCCGCGTTGCTCCGGCATCCGGACATACGTGCGACAGTTGTGACTGCCAGGGAGGATGCTGCTGCTGGAAAGAAGCTGGCAGCCTACGTTGTGCAGGAAGGGCATCTGGATGCGGCCGGGTTGAGGAAATGGCTGGGAGGGATCCTGCCGGGTTATATGCTGCCGGCTCAATTCATTCGTCTGGCCGCCTTGCCCGTAACATCGAATGGGAAGGTCGATAAGAAAGCCCTGCCTGAGCCGGATGATCTGGATACGGGTTCAGCTGATACTTACGTAGCTCCTGTAACAGAAGCCCAGCGCCTGCTTACGGCCGTCTGTCAAGAGGTCCTGAAGAAGGGGCCGATCGGTGTAAAAGACGATTTTTTTGTTCTTGGCGGAGACAGCATAAAATCCATTCAGATCGTATCCAGGCTCAAACAGAAAGGATATTCGCTGGCCGTAAGGGATGTTCTCTTATTCCCCGTGATGGAAGACCTTGCCGGCCGGATGGTCCTGTCCCATCGTCAGGCAGGACAAGACATAGTGGAAGGAATCGTTCCTCTAAGCCCAATCCAGAAGGCGTTCCTTTACGATGGTGAAGTGGATAAGCACCATTTTAATCAGTCGGTATTATTAGTGAGTAAAGGACAGCTGTCGGTGGAAGCGCTTACAGCCGCATTGAATAAGATCATTCTTCATCATGATGCGCTGAGAATGGTATACCAGCCGGCGGCAGAGGGTTGGGGCCAGATCAACAGAGGTAAGGAACTGGGATATGCATTCGAAATGCCGGATGCCCCCGATGAAAGATCCTTTTCGGCCCATTGCGATCGCATTCAATGTTCTTTCGATCCCGGGCAGGGACCCTTGTTCAAGGCGGCCTTGTTCAGGAGGCCGGAGGGCGACCGGCTATTATTAACAGCGCATCATCTCATCGTAGATGGTGTCTCCTGGCGAATACTCTTCGAAGATCTTTCCGCCCTGTACCAGCAATATTTGCACGGAAGGGTGTTGACATTGCCTTTGAAAACAGATTCCTTTGCCACCTGGCAGCGGCGGTTGCTGGAATACGCCGGAAGCAATACTTTACAGCAGGAAACAGCCTATTGGGATGCGGTCGAAGCATCGGCCCCGGATGCCCTGCCAAAGGACTACCCCCATGGTAGAAATATGCTGGAGGATACAAGCGCCGTATCTTTCTCCCTCGATGCCCATCTGACGCAAAGACTGATCACGCAATGCTATAAGGCCTATAGGACGCCTATCGATGACCTGTTGGTTTCCGGACTGTACAGGGCCTTGCGGCAAGCTTTCGGTATCAGGACAATTGCCATCTGCATGGAAGGCCATGGACGTGAGCAAATCGATCCGGACCTGGATGTCAGCCGGACCGTCGGATGGTTCACCTCCCAGTATCCCGTGGTGCTTGACAGCGACGCTGATGGATCGATCCCATGTCTGATAGCTGTAAAGGAAGTATTGCATCGTGTGCCGAACAAGGGTATTGGTTATGGGATCCTTCGCTGGCTGGGTGGAAAGGACTACCTGCTGACGCCGGAAATCACCTTCAACTATCTGGGGGACTTCGGTTCCGGTGTAAATACAGCCTATAACGATACATTATTTGAATTCTCAGACGCCTATAGGGGCATTGAAATATCTCCGCAAAGACATCGGGGCTGCTCGCTGAACGTATCCGGCATGATCGTGGACGGAAAGATCTCCATGTCCATCAGCTATAGCGCTGTCCAATATAAGGAGACGACGATACAGCGGCTCTGCACGCTCTATAGAGAAGCGTTGGTCGATCTCATCGACCAATTGTCCAACGTCAAAGTCAGCAGGTTGACGCCCGTCGACCTGACCTATCAGGCGCTGACCCGGCCGCAACTGTCCGGGCTGTTGGAAAAACATCCTGTCGAAGACGTCTATCCCCTGAGTCCCTTACAAGAGGGACTATATTTTCATTGGCTTAAAGCTCCCGCAGACGCCATGTATTTCGAACAGGTGGCCTACCGGGTAAAAAGCGAACTGGATATGGGGGTGCTGGATCAGAGTTACCAGCTGCTGCTGGAGCGGCACTCTATATTACGGACGGTCTTTTCCAGCGATCTGGCGGAGATACCATTGCAGATAGTAGTAAAAGATGTTAAAGGATCTTTACGGCACCATGACTTTACAGGCCAGCCGGATGATAAAGTACAGGCTTTTAAGACGATGGATATAAAGGAAGGGTTCGACCTTCATCGGACTTCTCCGGTACGTCTCTCGATCCTGAAAGTAGGGGAGGACGTGTATGAATTTATCTGGAGTCATCATCATATTTTAATGGACGGCTGGTGCGGGAGCATTCTGATAAGGGACTTCTTCCGGATATATTACGCCCTGATCCGGGGAAAGACGCCGGCGTTGGCGCCCGTTCATCCCTATTCCGGATATATAAGCTGGCTGATGACGAGGGAAAAGGAGCCTTCGCTGAGCTTCTGGCGTCGCTACCTTGGTGGATATGAATCGGTGAGTGTATTACCCAAGGCGCACTCCATTGACCATCGGGATTATCAGGGCCGACAATGTAGTTTTTTCCTGGAGGGTCCTGTACGGACGTCCATCACCCGGCTTTGCGCGGAGTGCGGGATCACGGAAAATACTTTTATCCAGACCATGTGGGGGATCCTGCTGGGCAGGCTTAACAATACCGACGACGTGGTATTTGGCGCCGTTGTTTCGGGACGTCCTCCTGAGCTGCCTGGCGTCGAAGAGATGGTCGGGCTATTTATCAATACCATTCCGGTGCGGGTCCGAAAGGATAGGAGCTCCACCGTCAGGCAGCTGCTGAAGGAGATGCAGCAGAACGCTATTGCAGGTGTGGACCACCATTTCACACAGCTGGCCGAGATACAGTCGATGACCCCGTTGGGAAGGAACCTGTTCGATCATATCATCGTGTTCGAAAACTATCCCGTGCAGGAGATGATCCTGCAAAGCCTGGACGATGCTGCCGGCAACAACGGACTGAACGTAGTCTCTTTCGACGTATTCGAGCAGAGCAATTATGATTTCTCCATCATGGTCGTGCCGGGTGAAAAGATCATGATCTGTTTCAACTACAATACATCCGTATATGAGACCAGCCTGATAGAAAGGATACGGGAGTATTTTACCCGTATCGTTGAAGAGGCGCTTCATGATCCGGATCGTCTTGCCGGAAAGATAGACATGCTAAGCAAGGAAGAAACCGTCCGGCTGCTGGTTGGGTTCAATGATTTCTACGTTGCTTATCCGGCCGGCGCGACATTGTCCGGTCTGTTTGAAGCACAGTCAGCCAGCACACCGGACAATACTGCCCTGTGCACCGGAACAGTGACGCTTACTTATCGGGAACTAAATGAAAAGGCTAACCAGCTATGTCATTACCTGCGCGAAAGTCGCGGTATACAAAAAGGCTCGATCGTTGGCATCCGTCATCCCCGAAATGAATGGCTTGTTATCTCTATCCTTGCTGTATTGAAGTCCGGGGCAGCCTATGTACCCATCGATCCGGATTATCCGGAGGAAAGGATCCATTACATGATAGAGGACAGTAAGGCTGCGGTGGTATTGGATGAAAAGGAACTGGGAGCTTTCAGGGATGTGCAGCCGCGCTATGGAAAAGATACCCCCGTGGGCGGGCCTGAGGAGCAGGATCTCGCTTATATCATCTATACTTCGGGGTCGACTGGCAAGCCCAAGGGAGTCGCCATAGAACATGCCGCCATTGTAAATACGATCCGTTCCCAGCAGGAAGTATTTGATGTGTGGCGGGGAGAAAAGCATTTGCAATTTTCCTCTCCTTCATTCGATGCCTCCGTCTCGGAAATATTCGTGGCACTGGCGTCGGGTGGAGAGTTATGGATGATCGGGGACGTCTATAAAAAGGACCCTGACTTATTCCAAAATTATATAAAGGACAATCACATCGACATCGCCACTATTCCACCGGCCTATTTGAAGATGCTGGACATTGACCAGCTGCATTTGAGAACGCTCATAACAGCCGGCGAGGCTGCTCTTGCGGACAAGGCGGTCAGCTTTTCGCAACGGGGGCAATATATGAATGCTTACGGGCCTACTGAATCCAGCATTTGTGCAGCGGTCTTCCGCCCTGGTCTTCCGTTGCCGGCAGGAACCGGGAATATTCCTGTAGGCAAGCCCATCGCCAATACACAGCTCTATATCCTGGATGATCATATGAATCCGATGCCGTTGGGTATTGTAGGAGAAATATATATAGGAGGCAGGGGCCTCTCGAGAGGATACATAAACAAACCGGAGCTTAGTTTAGAAAAATTCGTTCCTGATCCTTTTAAAGAGAATGGACGGCTGTACAGAACAGGGGATCTGGGAAGATGGCTTCCGGATGGCAATATGGAATTCATTTCGAGAAAGGATCACCAGGTAAAGATCAGGGGCCACCGGATAGAGCCCGGTGAAATTGAAGCTGTTCTTCAGTCCCATCCGGCTGTCAGATCCTCCGTGGTAGTAGCGCTGGAGGATGTCCGGGGGGACAGGAACTTAACTGCATACATCGTACCCGAGGGAAAGGTTACGACGTCGGACCTCCGGGCGTATGTGAGCAATCTTCTGCCGGAATTTATGATGCCAGCTTATTTCCTTTTACTGGACGAGCTGCCCCTGACGGTCAATGGCAAGCTGGACAGAAGCCGTCTCCCGGATCCAACGGATAATGTTTTGGGGGACAGCACATCTTATATACCTCCAAGAAATGAATTGGAAGAAAAGCTGATAGCCATCTGGAAGGAGCTGTTAGGGAAGGAAAAGATAGGCATTCAGGATAATTTCTTTGAAGCAGGCGGCAATTCGATCCGTATCATGCGGCTGTCAAAAATGGCCGGCAAGCTGCTGGGGAAGGAAGTCAGTGTAGCTCTTCTCTTCCAGTACCCGAATATCAGGGAGCTGATCGATTATTTTACGGAGAAGCCTGTTCATCAGGAAGCCGTGTTAGACAGAAATGAGATCATAGAAGACCTAAATAAATTTAATCTTAACTAATATGGATGCAAATAAGAAGTACGATGGTCTGGAGATTGCCGTCATAGGGATCTCAGGGCGATTTCCTCAAAGTGATAATTACAGGGAGTATTGGAAGAATCTCCGGGATGGGAAGGAGCTCTTGAAAACCTATACGGATGATGAGCTGAGGAAGGCAGGCGTATCGGAAGATGCTATCCGGGACCTCAATTATGTAAGGACCGTCGGCACGGCAGGTAACAAAGATCATTTCGACTCGGCCTTTTTTAAATACAGTGCCGAGGAGGCGGCCCTGATGGACCCTCAGACAAGGGTATTCCATGAGCATTGCTGGGAAGCTTTGGAAGACGCGGGTTATGCAGCCTCGATAGACAAGCTGAAGATCGGCCTGTATGCGGGCGCCTCCAGCAACGACAATTGGAAAATGTACGCTTATGGAAGATCTGAGCATTCGGCTATCGAGCCCTTCTATCTTCATATGATCATGGACCAAAAGTTTATCAGCACGCTGCTTGCCTACAAGCTGAATCTGAGAGGGCCGGCTGTTTTTGTAGACACAGCCTGCTCTACTTCCCTGGTGGCCGTACATTTAGCCTGCCGGTCGTTATTGACAAGGGATTGCAGCCTTGCGCTGGCGGGCGGTGTGTCCTTGAAAACATTGAAGGGGAAAGGATATTATTATAAAGAGCACATGGTGTCCTCTCAGGATGGCCATTGCCGGGCGTTTGACGAGCATGCCAGCGGTACTGCCTCGGGAGAAGGGGCCGGGGTCGTTGTCCTGAAAAGACTTGGCGATGCCATAAAGGACAGAGACCATATATATGCTATTATCAAGGCCACTGCTGTCAACAATGACGGCAATCTGAAGGTGGGCTATACGGCTCCCAGCGTGAAGGGGCAGGTCGATTGCATCCGAACGGCACAGCAGCTGGCTGGTATAGATCCCCATAGCATTAGCTATATAGAAGCACATGGTACGGCGACGAAATTGGGTGATCCGATCGAGATCCGGGCGCTGAACGAGGCGTTTGGATTGGATGGTAAAAGAAAATTCTGCGCCATAGGTTCTGTGAAGTCCAATATGGGTCACCTGGATGCCGCGGCGGGCATTGCGGGATTTATAAAAACCGTATTGAGTCTGAAACATCGTGAGATCCCGGCGAGTCTGAATTATGTGACTCCCAATCCCGCCATAGACTTTGATGGCGGTCCTTTTTATGTCAATACGGCTCTGAAACCATGGAGGCCGGAAGAAGGCTTCCCGCTCCGTGCGGGCGTCAGCTCATTGGGTATTGGAGGCACAAATGCTCATATCATACTGGAAGAAGCTCCCGATGGGGAGGCAGGTCTTCCCGGTCGCGCCTATAAACTGCTGCTGGTTTCGGCTTCGACCCGCGAGGCCGTTGGCCGGTATTTTGTAAAGCTAAAAGAGTTCCTGACGGATGAGCCCGGGGTCGATCTGGCGGACATGTCCTATACGCTGACGGCCGGCCGAAAATCATTTGCTTACAGAAAAGCCTTTGTCTACAGGGATCGCGATGAGCTCACCAGGCTCCTGGACGCAGGCAGCATGGACGACCTGGTAAGAAAAAGCAAAGGCGAAGATAATCCCGTCGTATTGATGTTTTCCGGCGCGGGTTCGCAGTATGTAAACATGGGTAAGGGGATCTATGAGATCGAAAGAGTATTCAGAGAAGAAATGGACAAAGGGTTTGGGTTACTAAAAGCGCTTACAGGAGTCGACTACAAAGAGATTTTTTATCCTTCCCGGCCGGACGATCAACGTATAAACAGAATGTTGTATGCCCAGCCTGCTATTTTTGTCTTTGAATATGCATTGGCCCGCCTCGTCATGTCCTATGGCATTAATCCGGCATATATGATCGGCCATAGTGTCGGAGAATACGCAGCCGCCTGTATCAGCGGAGTCTTCACCTACGAAGATGCCATGAGGCTCGTAGTTAAAAGAGGGGAACTGATGAACAGTCTGCCGGCCGGCGCCATGTTGAGCGCTCAGCTGACAGAGCAGGAAGCAACGTCATATCTTAATGCCAGCATTTCCCTGGCGGCCGTCAACGGTCCCGGGCAGGTGGTATTTTCCGGCAATGCCGGCGCTGTGGATGCGTTGGCGGAACAGCTCGAACAGAAAGGTATCTCCTGGGTCAGACTGCATGCCAACCAGGCCGGTCATTCCTATATGCTGGACGAGATACTGGCTCCTTATGAGGAGTTCCTGCGCACCATTCCGATGAAGGAGCCACAGATCCCCTTTGTTTCCTGTCTGACGGGGCAGCTCATCAAAAAGGAAGAATGCACGTCGCCCGGCTATTGGCGCCAGCACATGCGCGAGACAGTCCGTTTTTCAGACGGGATAGCAGTCCTCGATGCTTTGGATAGAACACCGGTATTTATAGAAATAGGCGGCAGCAACTCGCTGACTACACTATTAAAACAACGATATGCAGACCGGGGCGGTCTCAATGGCACTAACCTTGTCAGGCATCCAAAGGAAGAGGAAGATGACCAGAGATACCTGGCAGATCGCCTGACCAGGCTTTGGCTGATGGGCGTCAATCCGGACTGGGAACTGTACTTCAAAGATGAACGGCGCAGGAAAATATCAGTGCCAACATACGCATTCGAACCCTCTATCTATCCTGCTGAAGTCTCTCCTTTTGCAGCGGATGCTTCGGTGGGTTCCGGTCTGGCTGCCACGAAGCAGATACAAGGACTGAAAGACTGGATCTACTATCCTTCCTGGAGAAGGACCCATATTGCCTCCGGGGTGGACGGCGCCGGAAAAAGCTATTTGTTCTTTTGTCAAGACGAGCCTTTGTCCTCCTCTATAGCTGCCAGGCTGAGGAGTACGGGTGAACTTGTCGAGGTCTTTGCAGGCAGAACATTTGAAAAAATTTCCAGCAGGCAGTATAGCATCGATCCTACAAGCGCGGAACATTTCGAACAGCTGTTTTGGGAATTAAAGTCCGACAGGATTGTCCTCACAGACATCCTTTACTCCTGGACCATGGCTGCCGGAGAGAACAACCTGGAGCTTGCACGGGACAACCAGGAGATCAATCTGGCTTATTTCAGCCTGGTATGGATGATCCGTGGACTTTTAAGGATGGGTGAGCAAAAAGGGAAGAGGGTGACTATCGTCACAGATGCGTTGCAGCACGTGCTGGGTATAGAAAGAATGTCATACGCGCAGTCTCTGGCGCTGAGCCTGACCACGGTGATCTCCCAGGAGCTTTCGGTTCCCTGCCGGAACATCGATGTGGACAGTCGTGAGGGATTGGACATTTGTGCGGAGACATTGGTCAGAGAGCTCGGCAGGCAGGGAACGATGTCTTCGATAGCAGCCCTTCGCCTGGGCCAACGATGGCTGCCGGACTATCGGCAGCGCACCCTGCCGCTCAGCGTAGAGAAACCTATCATCCGGCAGGGCGGGGTTTACCTGATCACCGGCGGTTTGGGTAACGTCGGGTTTACGCTGGCGAAACATCTTATTGAAAGATATGGCGCAAAGGTTGCCCTGGCGGGGAGACGCGACGGCAATGGCCCGGAAAGAAAAAGGTTATCAGAGCTGAAGGCCGCCAGCCCGCATGTACAATATTATGCCCTGGACGTATCAGACGCATCGGCCTTTGAGCAAATGGTCGCGGCAGTCGATCAAAGTCTGGGACCGGTACAAGGCGTAATACATGCCGCCGGTGTTACGGAGAACAATCATTTTGAGCTCATCGAAAATATGACCGTGGAAAAAGCACTTACGATGTTCGGCCCCAAACTGAAAGGGTTAGAGAATATCTACCGGGTATTCAAGGACAGGGCCCACGATTTTGTCTGGGTCACCTCCAGTATGTCTTCCATCCTCGGAGGGCTTGGCTATGCAGCTTATGCAGCAGCTAATTCATATATGAATTACTTTATAGCATCGGTGTCGAAGGAACTTCCTCAGTGGAAATGTATGGTCTTAGGGGGACTGGCCTTCGATGCGGAGGCCGTTAAAAAAGAGGCAGAAACCTACCGGTCTGCACTGGTCGCTCAGGAGATCATCGAATTATTCGAATGGAGTCTGGCGGAGAAGGACAACCCTGTGATCTTACAGGCCATCGGAGACCTGACCGTAAATGAAGTGGAACACGCTGAGGAAGGGAAAACGACCGTGGTAGAAGAGTTGCTTGCATCAGGGGCGGAAGCTAAACGTGAGCGTCCGGAACTGTTCACTGCCTGGGTACAGCCGGAGACTCCGACGGAGCTAAGACTGACGTCCATATATGAAGAATTCTTCGGCATTAAAGGAATAGGCGCCGATGACTCATTCTTCGACCTGGGTGGAGATTCCCTCAAAGCGATGATGCTGCTTAAAAGACTTAATATCGAGTTTCAGATCAATCTGTCTGTAAGAGACTTTATTGTCAATTCTTCCGTCAGGCTCATTGCCGGCCGCATCGACGAAGGTCTTTGGCTCAAGTCCGGCGCTCCTATGGAAAATGAAATGTCCATTTAAATGCCTTTATATGCGGGATCTGCTGAAAGAGCTGAAGGATAAGAATATATTCATTTCCCTGGAAAAGGGAGAATTAAAGATAAAATTCAACGGCCCGGCCCTCCCGGAGGAGCTCGTCCGGCGGATAAGGCATCATAAAGAAGGGCTTGTTGAATATCTTGCGACATTCAATATTGCCGCCGACTATTGTGACATCACGCCGGTGAAGGATGAGGAGTCTTATCCGTTGTCCCCGCCTCAATACAGGCTATGGGTATTGAGTCAGCTGGAGGAGGGGAATGTGGCCTATAATATGCCGGGTATGTATGTGTTCGAGGGCAATCTGGAGCCCGGCGCCCTGGAGCACGCATTTCAGTGGCTCATCCTGCGGCATGAGATACTACGAACTGTATTCAGGGAGGACGGACAGGGCGAGGTCAGGCAATTCATCAATCCGCCGGATGCCAGTGGATTTCGGATCGTCTACCACGATCTGAGACAGACCATGGGCCAGAACCATCTTGTTAAAGAGCTTTCACAGATGGAATTTATCCGGCCATTCGATCTTTCCTGCGGGCCTTTGCTAAGAGCCAGCCTGTTCCGGGTGGAAGATAAGAAATGGATCTTTGCTTATGTCATGCATCATATCATTGGCGATGGATGGTCGATGGGAGTATTGATGAGAGAAATGCTGCAGCTTTATAATTCCTATGCCACGGGTGAGGAGCACCATCTGAAACCTTTACGAATACAGTATAAAGACTACGCCGCATGGCACCTGGCCCAGCTCAGCGGCGACTCGTTGAGGAAACACAGGAATTATTGGTTAAACCTCTTTCGCGGCGAATGGCCGGCGCTGGAGCTGCCAATTGCCGGACGCCGCCCTCCGATAAAGACATTCCATGGTGCGGCCATTGCCAAAACCTTCTCTTCTGCCCTGAGCCAGGGATTGAAAGAGCTGGTGAAGCAGGAAGGAGCCACCCTGTTCATGGGATTGTTATCTCTTGTGAATACATTATTATATCTATACACCGGTAATGAAGACCTCGTCATCGGAACACCCGTCATCGGCAGGGAGCACGTGGAACTGGAAGATCAGATAGGTTTTTACCTTAATACCGTAGCGTTGAGGATAAAGTTCGCCGGAAAATACTGCTTCCGGGAAATGCTGCATACCGTGAAACATATTACGCTTGAAGCTTATGAACATCAGGCTTACCCTTTTGATCAGCTGGTCGATGAATTGCATCTTCAAAGAGACCTGAGCAGGAATCCTCTTTTCGACGTTATGGTGATCTTGCAGAATATCACCTTACGTTCCAATCCGGGGACCAGGGGACATTCGGACCTCAATGTGAGCCCATATTATGAACGGGAGACGCTTACCAGCAAGTTCGATATTACATTCGACTTTTTCGAGTCCGGTCATGAGATACATGTCAATGTGGTTTATAATCGCGATATCTACGGAAAGGGGTCTATCCAAAAGATGATCGACCATCTGGAGCGGCTTTTTTTAGCCGTTGTCGCGGACCCGTGTCAGCCCATTGCGGAGCTGGAGTATAGGAGCGATGAGGAGAGGCATCGCCTGCAGGCCGATCAGGAGGAGATGAGATCCGGATTTACTGCTGCCATCAGCGACGAATTTTAACAATTTCGGATAACGATCATATGAATAACAAGAAAAAACTGGGTATTATAGGGGGAATGGGATCACGCGCCGGTGCCTTTTTTCTGCAAAAGATACTTGACTATTCCCCTGCTACGACGGACCAGGAGTTCTTAGAGATCCTTTTTCATAATAATTCGAAGATCCCGGACAGAACGCGGGCCATCGTATATAATGAGCCGTCCCCTTTACCGGAGATCCTTCGTTCTGTGGAGCTCTTTGAGCGGAATAAAGTAGAGGTCATCGCTTTGGCATGTATCACATCCTACTATTATTACGACACAGTAGCAGCATGTACATCCGCCGATGTTCTCAATCCGCTGCAGCTGGTGGCGAAATGTATAAACGATGAACACCGGCATGCGAGGCGCGTCGGCGTGCTGGCCACTACCGGCACCATTTCCACCGGATTGTTTCATAAGGCGCTGGCCTCCTGCAATGTGCAAATTGTAACCCTGAACGAGCAGGACCAGGAAAATGTCTTTATGCGGTCAGTATATATGAAGAATGGATTTAAATCCGCGGTGATCTCGGGAGAAGCCAGGGAACTTATGAATGAGGCGATCGAAACGCTGATCAGGCTTCGCGCGGACATTATCATAGGTGGATGCACCGAGGTTTCGATCGCTGTTGACCCTGCCTGCGTACGGGCGCCTTATGTCGACTGTCTGGATTTGCTGGCAAAAAGGACCGTGGACCTTTGTTATAACCTCGATCTCAGGAGATCTAAAAAGATTGTTAATGGATAAGAAAGTAGTACATAGCGTTTTTGAGCAGGTCGCTGCCAGATATCCATCGCGCATTGCCGTCGAATGTGATCACGAAAGTATCAGCTACAACGGCCTCAATGACTATGCTAACCAGCTGTATCACCTTTTAGACGCAGCGGGCTGCACCAAAGGCGCCATCGTCAACGTTGTGATCCCTTCATCTATTGAACTGGTGGGGGCAATGATCGCCGTCTTTAAAAGAGGGGCTGTTTATCTTCCCGTGGACCTTTCCTTTTCGGAAAAAAGACTTCAGGAGGTGTTCACTCAAACCTGCGACGGGATCATAATGGTGGCAGAGCAGGATCAGGATGCTTTGCTCGATATTGTACGGCGTATCGGTATAGAGAAGATCTTTTTGATCGTGCTGGGTACTTCGGGCTCCATGAAGCTTTATCGTTGCGATGAGACGAATCTGACAGCGGTGGCTTTTACGCCATCCCCGGAATGGAAGAATGACCCTGCACTTCATACCAAGGGTGATGACAGCAATTATATTTTTTACACTTCGGGATCCACGGGAGCAGGGAAAGCCATTGTCGGCATGAATGCCAGTCTGAGTCATTTCATGCATTGGGAGATCAAAGAATTTGGGATTGACGGTACATGCAGGGTCAGCCAGCTGATACGGACGACTTTCGATGCATCCCTCCGGGATATTTTTGTAGCCCTTCTCTCCGGAGGCACGCTCTGCATCCCGTCACCGGAGGTGAAAGATAACCCTTCACAGCTGTTGAGGTGGCTGGAGAAAAAGAGGATCTCCCTGGTGCATTGTGTTCCTTCCCTGTTCCGCGTATTGATCCGGGAGCTGCAGCTGTCACCCGATGTAAGATTTGATCTTTCCAGCCTGAAATATATCCTCTTATCCGGCGAGACGTTGTATGAGAAGGACGTTTTGAATTGGCGGAATGCTGCAGGAGAAGGAACGCAGCTTGTCAATCTTTATGGAGCCACTGAAACCACGTTGATCAGGACTTTCTACCGGATAGATGAGATCACCGGCAATCCTTCGCGGCCGATCCCGGTAGGGATGCCGATCAGCAACACCAGTATTGCGATCGTAAAGGATGGGAGCCTCTGCAAACCAGGCGAGATCGGAGAAATATATATCAGAACCCCTTTTGCTACAAAAGGATATTATAAGAATGAGCAGCTGACCCGGACGTGTTTTGTCCAAAACCCGCTGCTGACGGACAAAGAAGACATCGTATATAAGACGGGCGACCTGGGCCGGTATTTGCCGGATAAGAATGTCGAGCTGCTGGGTAGGATGGACAACCAGGTAAAGATCAACGGTATCCGGGTGGAATTGGGAGAGATCGAACAGGCTGTTCTTGCTATGCCTGCTATTACGGGAGTCGTTGTCAAAGCGCACCGGGAGGAAGATGATCTGATGACATTATGTGCTTATTACACCGGTGAAGAGACCGAGGCCTTTCAGTTTCAGACGGTGCTGGGAAAAATATTGAATCAGCAGCTCATTCCATCCTACTTTATTCATCTGCCGGCATTTCCGTTGAACAGCAATGGTAAAATAGATAAAAAGGCGTTGTTACCGCCAGATAAAATGCTTGCTGGCGGATCACGTGCAAAAGCGCCTGTTGGGAGGGTAGAGATCATGCTGGCTGCAGTCTGGAAAGAGGTGCTGGGGCATGACAGGATAGGAAGGGATATGTCTTTTTTCAGCATTGGCGGTAATTCTCTCCGGGCCATTCAGCTGATCTCACGTGTCAATAAAGAATTGGGGGGTAAGCTTAAAATTGCAGATGTTTTTCAACACCCAACTATTGCAGGGATGGCGCATTTCCTTTCGCCGGACCCTGTCACCGATTACAGCTCCATTCAACGTGCAGATGGCCGGTCGTCTTATCCTTTATCTCCTTCCCAGCGCAGATTATGGGTGTTAGGGCAGTTTGAGGAAGCCAATATTGCATACAATATGCCTGCGATATACGTTTTCACCGGAGAGCTTGATCCCGCTGCGCTATCGGCTGCCTTCCATACGGTGATCGAACGTCATGAGATCCTTCGGACTACTTTCAGGGAGGATGGGGCCGGAGAAATAGCCCAATTTATCTATTCTCCTGAAGAAATGGGATTTAACATTGCATACCAGGATCTGAGGACGGAAAAGAACATCGAAAAGACGGTGGAACGCCTGGCACGGCAGGAATTTATAAAACTTTTTGACCTTGCCCGCGGCCCTCTTTTACGGGCGGCGCTGTTCCAGGTAGAAGACAGGCGTTGGGTCTTTACTTATGTAATGCATCATATTATCAGCGATGGATGGTCGATGGTTACGCTCATCGACGAGCTGATGCAATTGTATAATGCATATGTGAGCGGCCTGCCATCTCCATTGGCGCCCTTGTCGATCCAATACAAGGACTATTCTGTATGGCTGCAGGCACAATTAGGTAGTGAATCTTTGACCGACCACAGGGCCTATTGGTTACAACAGTTCGAAGGTCCGCTGTCTACCCTGCAGCTTCCGGATGTGAAGGTGCGTCCACGAATAAAAACGTATAACGGAGCGTCGGTGACAAAATATATCCGGCCCAATGTCAGCGAGGGGCTCAGATCCTTGGTACAGGCTCAGGGGTGTACGCTCTTCATGGGACTGCTGGCAGCGGTCAATACTCTTTTTTACAGGTATACTCAGCAAAAGGATATTATTATCGGCAGCCCGATAGCCGGCAGATGGCACATCGATCTCGAAGATCAGATTGGGTTTTACGTAAATACCCTGGCCCTCAGGACCCGTTTTGAAGGGGAGGACACTTACCGGCAGCTCCTGGAGAATGTGAAACAGGTCACTCTGGGCGCGTATGAGCACCAGATCTATCCTTTTGATAGTTTGGTAGATGAGCTGCAGCTGCAGCGGGACATCAGCAGGAATCCGCTATTTGATATTCAGGTCATCGTTCAGGACACGGGGGCTGCCGTCCGAAGGGAGGTGAGTAACCCTGCCCCGGTAGAGGTCAGCAGATACGCGGGCATCGGTAAGCCGACCAGTCCCTTTGACATGGTGCTGAGTTTTTCCGAGGCGACCCATGTGCTGCATATTACCTATAACTGTGATGTTTACAGCGAAGCAATGGTTGTACGGCTGGCAGATCATCTGGAGACGCTGCTGGATGATGTTATTGCATATCCCGAAAAGCCCATTGACCTGCTGAATTTTATAGGGGAGGAGGAAAAACGCCAGTTGATCACGGTGTTCAATGATACGAAGATCCCTTACTCTGCTGAAGAAACCCTTATCAGCCTGTTTGACCAGCGGGCTGCTGAGTACCCTGAGGAGACGGCAGTTCGGTCGGGAGATGCTCATTTGAGCTACAGGGAGCTTAAGGAAAGGTCAGATGCGCTGGCCCGCCATTTGTTAAAAAAATATGGCACCCGCAGGGGCGATCTGGTATGCATCATGCTGGACAGATCTGAAAAAATGGTGGTTGCGATCCTGGCCGTGCTCCGGGCGGGAGGAGCCTATGTCCCGGTGGACCCGGCATATCCGGGCGCCCGCAAAGAGTTTATGATACGGGATACGGGAAGCAGGCTGCTCATCACTCAGACTACGTATCTATTCGATCTTGACTTTTACGATAAGGATATTTTTGCCATCGATGTCGAACTGGATCTGATCGAGACCTCCGATGAGATGGATGTACATGCCGTACATCCCGATGATCTGGCATATGTTATTTATACTTCCGGATCCACCGGACAACCCAAGGGCGTCATGATAGAACATAAGGCTATCATTAATACCATCCGGTCGCAGCAGGAGATCTTCCAGGCGGCTGCCGGGGAGAGACATCTGCAGTTTGCCTCCTGCTCCTTTGACGCCTCTGTTTCAGAAATATTTGTATGTATTTGCTCCGGCGCCGCCTTGTATATCATCGGAGAGGAAGAGAAGAAGGACCCCGTGGCCCTGGAAAGATATTTTGAAGAAAATAAGATTGACCTGGCCACCCTGCCTCCGGCCTATCTGAAGCTGATACAGATAGACAGGATTGCGACGCTGAAAAAGCTGGTGACCGCAGGGGAGGCTGCTATCCGGCGCCTGGCGATGGACTTTTGCCGGTATGGCATATGCTACAATGCTTACGGTCCTACTGAAACCAGTATCTGTACTTCTGTGTTCAGAATGGACGGCGAAAATGACCTGCCTCTCATCCAGGGCGTTCCTATCGGCCGGCCGATAGCCAATACACAGGTGTATATATTAGATAAACATCTTCAGCTGACACCGGTGGGAATGGCCGGTGAAGTATACGTTGGCGGAGCAGGGCTTGCAAAAGGATACCTTAACAATCCGTCCCTCACCGGAGAACGATTTATTGCGAGTCCGTTCAGGGAAGGGGAAAGGATCTATCGCACCGGTGACCTTGGGCGGTGGCTCTCCGGCGGGATCCTTGAATTTACCGGGCGCATCGACAACCAGGTAAAGATCCGCGGTCATCGGATAGAGCTGGGAGAGATCGAGGCAGCTCTGCAGGTACATGAGGGCATCGAGGCCGCTGTTGTGCTTGCGCGGGTGAACAGCGGAGGTGAAAAGGAGCTGGCAGCCTGGTTTACAGGCAACGACGCCATAGTTTCGACAGATCTGCGGTCCCATTTGGGCGCTATGCTGCCTGCATATATGATACCCGCACATTTTATCCGGCTGCCGGTGATGCCGGTGACAACGAATGGGAAGATTGACAGAAAGAGCCTGCCGGATCCTGAAGAGGAGAATATAAAAGCCGGGGCAGAATATGTGGCTCCGCGTAATGAAATGGAAGAGCGGGTTATCAACGTCTTCGAAGAAATATTGAAACAGCGGCCCATCGGCCTGAAAGATAATTTTTTTCATCTTGGAGGAGATTCTATAAAATCCATCCAGATCGTAGCCCGGCTTAAGCAGAGCGGATATGTGCTGTCTATCCGTGATATGCTGGCTTGCCCTGTCATAGAGGATTTATTGGAACATATCAGTGTCAGCAATCGTCAGATTGACCAGGGGCTGGTAGAAGGACCTATTCCGCTGAGTCCGATCCAGGAATATTTTTTTGGACTTCCTGCCCAATATCATCATCACTATAACCAGTCGCTTCTTATGGACAGCAGAGAGCCCCTGGTGGAGACGGGCATAAGAGCTGCATTGGAAAAGATCATGCTTCACCATGATGTATTGAGGATGGTTTACAGGAAGGAAGGCGGGGACTGGATACAATTCAACAAGGGGGGCGAGCAGTCCTATATCCTGGAAACCCTCGAATGGAGGGATGATGCCGGATATGGCGCCGATTGCGATCGTCTCCAGGCAAGCCTGGACCTAGGGAACGGTCCTTTATTCAAAGCAGCCCTCTTCAGGGGACAGGGCAGAGACCGCCTCTTGCTGCTGGCTCACCATCTCGTAGTAGATGCCGTGTCATGGCGGATCCTGATGGAAGACCTTGCTTACTTATACCAGCAGTTCCTTGCAGGCGATCCAATGACACTGCCTCTGAAAACCGACTCTTTCCGCGATTGGCAGGACAGGCAGATGAACTACGCCTTCAGTGCGGCGTTGCAGCAGGAAGAAGCTTACTGGTCTGCTATGTCGTCTGTACAAATAGCTCCGCTGCCATGTAATGAGCCCGATGGCAGCAACCTGGTGAAGGATATTGCCTCTTCTTCTTTTTTGTTGGATGAAACCCTGACCCATCTGCTGCTGACCCAATGCTACAAAACATATCAGACGGAGATAAACGACATTTTGGTTGCTGGTTTGACCCTCGCGCTAAACAGGATCTTTGCCCTCGATAGCACTGTCATCAGCCTGGAGGGGCATGGCCGCGAGTACATCGGCGAGGATATAGACATCAGCCGGACGGTAGGCTGGTTCACCACCACCTATCCTGTCGCATTTGACATTCGGCCATCGGATCTTATCCGGCAGCTGCTGGATGTAAAAGAACGGCTGCGCCTGGCGCCTAATAAAGGCATTGGATATGGCATCCTGCGTTATCTCGCGAAGAAAGAATATACTATTGATCCGGAGATCAATTTTAATTATTTGGGAGAATTCCGTACAACAATAACAACAGAACACGACGACGGGCAGATGTTCCGGTTGTCGGGCGACTATAAGGGACAGGAAATTGCATCCGGTATGCTGAGGAATACCAAGCTGGATGTCGCAGGTATGATCGTGGAAGGAAAGCTAAGGGTCTTTATCAGGTATAGCTGCCGGCAATATCAATCCCAGGTAATTGAACAGCTGGCTGCTGCCTACCGCCAGTACCTCGAAATACTGATCGAACGGCTGTCTGCTTCGGAGCCGCTGCCGGAAGTATCTTTCAACCAGCTGTTCTATCTGTCGGAATGGACGATAAGGAACCCTATCGTAATGTTGAACTATGCTCTGGCAGGGTTCCGCCCCGATGCATTCAGGTTTGCTATGGACAAGCTCTTGGAAAGACATGAGATACTAAGGACGGTTTTTATAAGTCAGGACGGCAAATTCAGACAGCAGGTCTTCCCGATAGACAAATTGCGCCTGGAGATTGGCGACCCCGTACCCGTTGCCTCGGATGCCACTATGTATGAGCTTGCCGGGAAGGTGCAGCATGCATCGGAGTTCAATATTTCGAGATCTCCGCTTGTCAGAGTGATGGTTTTTGAAAGGACAGGGGGAATGTATCATATTTTCATCTACCTGCATCATATCATAACAGATGGCTACTCCACTGGCATCTTCCAGGAAGAGCTGACCCGGCTGTATAACGATGCGTTGGCCGAAAGACCTTTCAGCCTGGCGCCCTTGTCCTTGCAGTATACGGATTTTTCCCGCTGGCAGCATGCATTCCTCTATTCGAAGGAGGGCGCCCGGCACCGTGCCTACTGGTTAAAGAAATTAAAAGGGTTTCAACCCGTCGTGTCATTCGCCCGTCAGGCTAAAAAATCCGGAAATGGGGGAGGAGAGGACTTTAACATCCGTGTGACCGATGTCATTACCGGCGAAATATACCAGGAGATCGACCTTTTTACCCGCAATAACGCTTTGACAAAGTCATCATTTCTGATGAGCGCCCTGGTCATCCTTGTATACCGGCTCAGCGGCCAGCGTGACATCACGATAATTACTCCCGTGTCGGGGCGGAATTCTAAATATTTCGGCGATATGGATCTCAGCGGACTGATCGGATATTTTGTCAATCTGCTCCTTTCAAGGCACATTCTTGACGACGACGGCTCTGTTCTTGACCATCTCCGTCAGGTGCAAAACGATTTTTCCGACGACCTTTCCTTTTCAGCTTATCCCTTCACGAAGCTGGTCTACGAACTGCCGGAGATAACAGCAGGAGATGGGCTTCTGAACACATTAGTCTCATTCAACTATCACAACTACGATTACTTCAAGGATCTCGACTATGAGCAGCAGGAAGATGAGAACCAGACACCCCTGCTCGATCATACCTCTATTCAATGTTCCATCGGCCTGCACGTTACGGAGTTCAGGAATTGTCTGAGAACACAGCTGATCCTCAATAGTGAGAATTTCTCCGACGATGGGATTGCTGCTATCAGAATGAGTTTCCTCTCCATAGTGAGAGAAATGCTACGGATGCCGGATGAGGCCATTCGTCAACTGTTTTCATCCAAACTTTACGCATATGAAAGATAATGGCTGGTATTTAAAGCCCAATGTAATCATAGAGCCACTGGTCGGGAGATGGTATGCCTGGTCACACCTTATCTCCCCAGCAACAGCTGCCATGAATGTGGCCGGCAGACATCTGAAGATCATGAACTCTTACATCCAGGCCCCGCAGATCCATGCAGCGGCAGTTCTTAACCCCAGGATGAAAGGGGGGCCGTTTATGGACTACAAAAAAGATAGAAAGGAAGATATCATGGGCCTGCGCACCGGGACCATGACCCATCAGGCTGCTTCTCTGCAGCTGGCTGACGCCATCAAGGATCTGGAAAAGCTGCTGAAACAGCATCCAAAAGGTGCTTCGCTGGAAGGAATGTATGAGAAGGTGCCCGAGATCCTAAAAGGGTATGTCGAGCTGGTATATGACCTTAATAACAATCCCTCGTTCAGGCTTTTTGAAGCTTTGTTGTACAGGAGCGTTTATTACGACAAGACGTGCCAAAGTATTGCCCTGTGGATTACAGATAATGATGAGCGTCCTTTTTGCCTTAGCACACCAAAATTGGATGAACCCAATGTCCTGCATTTACCGATCCCTTTTGATAACGCAGGCATCGATGCATTGAGCAGGATGAAAAGAGCTCCCGGGTCCATAGAGGACATTGCAAACAGTCTTGGGGTCCGGGAGGAGGACCGGCCTCTGTTCAATACCTTTTTCACCCGGCAGGAGCACCCTGTATACAAGAAATATGAAGGCCCTTTTGTCAGGATGCGCTATTTCGGGCATGCCTGCATTTTGATCGAAACCAAGGATATAAGCATCCTGGTTGATCCTCTTATCAGCTATTATGGATATGAATCCAGTGTCGCACATTATTCTGATATCGATATCCCGGATGTGATAGATTATGTGCTGATAACTCATAATCACCAGGATCATATCCTTTTTGAGACCTTGCTGCCCCTGCGACACAAGATCAGGAACGTCATAGTGCCCAGGACCAACAGCGGCTCGCTCCAGGACCCGAATCTTAAGCTGGCTTTCAATCACATTGGTTTCAATAATGTCACGGAGATAGATGAACTGGAGGAAATTAAATTTGGCGATTGCACGATCACCGGCATCCCTTTTACGGGCGAACATGCCGATCTTAATATCAGGGCCAAGACCTGCTATCACATCGCCATACAGGAGTTCTCTTTCCTTTTTGTCGCTGATTCAAGGATCGTCGAGTCCAGACTTTATGACCACGTTCATGATCTGACCGGAGATGTGGATGTGGTTTTCCTGGGAATGGAATGTGACGGAGCTCCCCTCTCCTGGCTATACGGCCCGTTGCTGTCGGAAGAGCTGGCGAGGGAAAAGGACCAGGCGAGGAGATTGTCGGGCTCCGATTTCGAAAAAGGCATACACCTGGTAGACATATTTCACCCCAAAGAGGTATATGTATATGCTATGGGACAGGAACCCTGGCTGGAATTTATCAGCAGCATAAAATATACGGATGAATCCAGACCCATCGTCCAGTCCAATATGCTGGTGCAGGAATGTGTCAACCGGGGCATCATTTCGGAAAGGCTGTTTGGTGAAAAAGAGATATTATATGCCCACCAGGAGAGCCTTGTAAGCTGATATTGATATTCAGATCTAAATTCAAACGATGATACGGCTGATAAAAATTGTATTAACGCAGATAGGGAAGGGCAGCCTGATGAAATACATATTGTTAGGCATTCTTTCCGGCCTTTTCAGCTTCCTTCTGATCAATTCCGTAACAAGAGTCGTCGGACTGATCATGTCAGGCGGCTATACGAAGATCAGCAAAGAGAATATAGTGATCTTCGCATCAATCATTCTTTTTTTTGTCTGGATCAGGAGATCGCTGTCCCTGCTGATCATCAATCTGTCACAAAATATTTTTTGGCGGCTGAGGAAAGAAGTGCTGGAGCAGGTGCTCAACGCAAACTTTATGCAGCTCACCAGCCGGAAGGCAAAAATACATTCTGCCATGTTGGGAGATGTATATGTTCTTACGGATGCTGCATTGAATATCATACAGTTTTTTACGGCTTCCATATTGGCGGTAGCCTGCTTTATCTATCTGGCAACGATCTCGTTTCAGCTGTTCCTCATCACGCTTGTGGTATCTGCAGTAGGAGTCCTGATCTACCATTTTGGCTCCATCCGGAATATAAAGAAGTTCGATAGGTCCAGGAGACTTGAAAATAAGTTCCAGCAAAACTTCAACGATATTCTTGACGGCGCCAAGGAAATATACATGGAACCCAGAAAAGGCAGATACATTTATGAGGAAAGGATCTCGGCCATTGCTGACGACGCATATAAGAACAATGTGTCCGCCTTTACAGGGTTCCTCAATAACCAGATCAGCGGACAGGTGTGCTTTTATATTTTGATCTTGTCCGTACTGCTGTATTTCAGCATTACGCTGAATATAAAACCCGCCGACAGCGTCACTTTTGTATTTACCCTGCTATACCTCCAGGGGTCGATAGAAACCATTATGGTCCTGCTGCCCGGGCTTATGCGGGCCCGGGTTGCCTCCAGCCACATGATGAATTTGAAAGACGAGCTGGAAGAAGCCAATTTCAGCAACCCTGTTCCCAAAAGATACCTTCTCAAAAATGATTTTTCGAATATCGGTGTCAGGGGTTTGGAGTTTCATTACAGCGATGCCAAAGACTCCTTCAGCGTGGGGCCTGTGGACTTTGATGTCTCCAGGGGAGAGGTGATCTTTATTTATGGCGGTAATGGCAGCGGTAAAACAACTTTTATTTATTCTGTTTTGGGGCTCTGCTTTCCATCTGCTGGAGAGATATTTCTCAACGATGTTCCGGTGACGGCAGATAACTATCCTGAATACCGGACTTTATTCTCAGTGGTATTCAGCAATTTTCACCTTTTCGATGGACTTTTTGGTATTGAGCATTTCGATCTGGCGAAATGGGAATTTTATCTCCGTCTGTTTGAGTTGGAAGGGAAAGTGCAGCTGGATGGACGAAGTTTTACGACGACCAGCCTTTCCACAGGTCAGCGAAAGCGCCTGGCGCTGATCTCGGCCCTGATGGAGCAAAAGCCGATAGTCGTGTTAGATGAATGGGCCGCTGACCAGGACCCCTACTTTCGGAGGAAGTTCTATACAGAGATCATTCCGATGCTAAAAAAAGATGATATCACCGTCATCGCTATAACTCACGACGACAGATATTACCACTGTGCGGACAAGCTGTATAAGATGGACTACGGTAAACTTATCCAGGAAAAGATCCGCGTGTATGAACCTTCCGCCAGCATATGAGCAATATAAAAAAGCCGCAATTATTCCTGTTGCACTTTGCGGGAGGCAACTGTTACTCCTTCCAGTTCATGATCCCTTTGTTGAGAGAGTTCGATGTTATTCCCATTGAGCTGCCGGGAAGGGGAAAAAGATCCGGAGAGTCCCTCCTGAGAAATTTTAATACAGCTGCAAAAGATGTATTCGAGCAGATATGTATCCGTCTGACCACGGGCCGCTTCCTTATCTACGGACATAGTATGGGCGCTTACCTGGGATTAGAGGCGGCCCATATGCTGGAAAAGGAGGGGAGGTCTCCGGCGTATCTCATCGTCAGCGGAAATGCCGGACCAGGGACAGGGGATGACAGATATATCCATTTGATGGATCATGAGAATTTTATTGCCGAGCTGGAGAGATTGGGAGGAGTGCCGCGCGAAGTGCTGGAGAATGACGAATTGCTGGCCTTTTTCGATCCTATTCTACGGGCCGACTTTGAGATAGCTGAGAAGAATGGGATAGAGCGGGGGTCCGCTATCGATGCTCCGCTGTATGCTATGATGGGCAGCCAGGAAGAGAAGAAAGACAGGATCTGTAATTGGGCAAATTTCACCCGGGCTGAATTTACCTCCGAAATACTGGATGGGGATCATTTTTTCATTCAGCGCCATTCTCATAGGATCGCTGCCATTTTCAAGGAATGCTACAATAAAAGAAAATGAAAAATATAAATATCAATGCTTTATTCCCTCTGCTCGCCCTGGCATTGCTGACCTTTGCATTGTCACAGCAGATGTTCAATGCGCCCCCCGTAGGGAAATTGCTGGACCCTTTTATCGGCATTGTACGTAACGAGGAAATAAAGAGCTTCCCTTCCGGAGATGCGACCGTCAGCGGAATGGGCCTCACATCGGCGGTCCGTGTATTTTTCGATGATCGGAAGGTGCCTCATATCTATGCCGCCAACGATGAGGATCTGTATTTTGCCCAGGGATATATTACAGCCAGCCTTCGTTTGTGGCAAATGGATTTTATCAGCTACGCGGCGGCGGGAAGATTGTCGGAGATATTTAAGGATGGGTTCCTAAAGTACGACCGTCACCAGAGAAGGCTCGGCATATTGCAATCGGCAAAAGCATCCCTGGAAGTGATCGAAAAGCAGCCTGAAACCTATCGCGCTCTGACGGCTTATACACGGGGAGTGAATGCCTATATCCGACAGTTAACCTATAAGGATTTGCCTTTCGAGTATAAGTTCCTCGATTACTCCCCTGAGCCCTGGTCAAATCTGAAGAGCGTGCTTATCATGAAATACATGGCCAATATGCTGTCCGGCTATGAGGAAGATGTCAGTGTTTCCAATATGATGCTGGCGCTGGGGGAGCAAAGGTTCAACAAATATTTTCCTTCCTATCCGGGGGCGGTAACGCCCATTGCGGGTGGCTCCGGCTTCCGCTATAATCCTTCTCTGCAATATATCAGGAAGCCCGACTATCTGGATTATTCTTTTATGACGGCCCGTTCTACGCTGGCTTCAGGAGAATATAATCCCAAGCTGGGAAGCAACAGCTGGGCTGTTTCAGGAAAAAAAACGCGGTCTGGCCATCCTATTTTGTGTTGTGATCCTCATTTGAGCCTTTCCCTTCCCTCTATCTGGATAGAGATGCAGCTGACTGCTCCGGAGCTGAATGTATATGGGGTTTCTATTCCGGGGACTCCGGCTATAATCATCGGTTTTAACAGGCAGATAGCATGGGGCATTACCAATGGGGCCGACGATGTCAGGGACTGGTATAAATTGAAGACATCAGAAGACAATCAGCGGTACGAATGGGATGAGCAATGGAAACCCATGCGATACAGGGTCGAAGAGATCAGACGGCGCGACCAGGCGCCTTTTTATGACACGGTCTACAGCACCATTCATGGTCCTGTGGTCAATGACAAGAGCTTCCAATGGCAGCCGGAGCTGACAAATTATGCTTTGAGATGGGTACTGCATGACCCTTCCAATGAATTCCTCACTTTTATAAAACTGAACAAGGCACAAAATTACCAGCAGTTTAAAGAGGCGATAAAAGGATTTTCATGCCCCGTGCAAAACTTTACTTTCGCCTGCAGGGACAATACGATCGCCATCACGCACCAGGGAAAAATGGCCGAGAAGTCCCCGGGTCTTGGAAAGTTTCTGCTGGACGGCACCAGGAGCGTATGGCTGCCGGCAAGGTATATTCCGGAGGATAGCCTGCCCCAAATGCTGAACCCTGCTTGTAATTATGTCGTTTCGGCAAATCAACATCCTACCGGTGACTGTTACCCCTATTATTACAATGGTTACTACAGTGAACGACGGGCCAACAGGATCAAACAATTGCTGGATAGGAACGATTCATTGGATCTCCCCGGCATGGAGGCCATACAGCTGGACAACACCAGCATATTTGCGGTGGATGCCACACCTGTCCTGATGTCTTACCTCGATGGCGCGAGGGCGGCCTCTCTCCGGCAGACGGACTGCGCTGACCTGAGCTCATGGCAGGGGAAGTATGATTGTACCGACCGGCATGCGCTTTTTTTTGAAAAATGGTGGAATACCATC
>Ga0207671_10001051_pt1 | contig 33539 bp, 30 predicted proteins | sample KBSC24metaG_FD_184352 | JGI IMG/M metagenome (GOLD analysis project Ga0207671, IMG submission 184352) | Corn rhizosphere microbial communities from Kellogg Biological Station, Michigan, USA - KBS C2-4 metaG (SPAdes) (version 2) | ecosystem: Host-associated > Plants > Roots > Rhizosphere > Soil...
ACAAAATCTAATGCAAAATCTGTCACCCGCATTGGTTGATGATTGCAGCATAATAAGTATTCATAAACAATAAAAAAATGATCAACGTAGTAAAAGAAGGCGAGAAATACCTGGTAGCCGATGTGACCATCACCGAAGCCAATTTAAGTAATTCAGACCAGTTTAAAGCTGAACTGGTAAACCTGCTGGATAAGCACGGTAAAATAATTGTGCTTGACCTGCAAGAGTTGAAATATGTAGACAGCGCGTTTTTGGGCGCATTGGTTAGTTCGCTGAAATATGCAATGACCAAGCAGCTGGATATTATTTTGGTAGACCTTAGAACTGACATCAAGGATCTGATCAAACTGATCCGCCTCGACAAGGTGTTTAAGATATACAACTACCCTGAGGATGCACTGGCCGCCATCAACAAATCATATGCAGAAGTGCGCTAAAAAACTAGCGTTTGAATTTAAGAATGATGCTGCTGCGCTGATCCCATCGCTGCAGTATCTGCTGGCGGAGATAACTGAAAGTATCCCGCCCGGCGCGGATGCGGAAGATATTCTGTTCCGGTGCAAGGTCATTATTACCGAATTGCTTACCAATGCGATTAAGCACGGTGGCAATGGCATTACTTTATTTGACATCGAAGCCGATGCCGACCAGCTTCGTATAAACAAAACAGATCACGGATCGCCACTTTACCTGATCAATACCCACAATCATTCTGCAACGGATAACCTGGCAAACAAGAAACTAATCAGTGCCGATCCGCTCAATTCGCTATACGCCCATTGGGAAAACGAAAACTGCATCCGTTTTATCAGCGAAGAAAGTTCTATAGAAGACTTTTTATCGGTTGAGCAGGTGATGGAGCATTTTGGTATCCTGATCATCAGCCGGTCGTCGGACGAGTTTACTTATAACTACGATAAGGAAACACAAACCAATACCTTTAAGGTAAGGATCGACTTTTAACACCATCTCCTCTTACGTGCCCCCGTAAATTCCCTTGCTGTTTGCGGAAATACTGCATAGCTCAATTGAGTATTACTACGTTAATAATCCCGTAAAAACACTACGGCATAACTGTGTGTGGCTGCCTACTTTTGGTAAACTAAAAAACATTCACCGTTATGAATAAGCTCACATACATAGACGATTGCCAGTTAGATCGTTTCATCCTGCAAAAAATACTATCCAAATTCGGATCTCAGTATGAGGTAAAGTGTACCGATACCGGTAACGACGTGCTTAAACTTTTGACCCAATATGAAATGGGCATGAGCAATCTGCCGGATACCATTTTGCTGGATATTTATATTCCCGGCTTTGATGCCTGGGCTTTTTTGGATAGAATGGAACGGATATATCCCACCTTGACCAACCCGGTAGAAGTTTATATTCTTTCCGCGTCAAGCTACGGGCCGGATATCGAAAGGATCAAACAATACTCCTGCGTAAAGGCCTTTATCCTGAAACCGATAACCAAGGAAGCCCTGCAAAAACTAATCAGGCATAAGATCACTCCCATGAATAACTTCGAAGCTATAGGGGCTTATAATTAAGCTTGGATGGGATTATTCCTTTTTCCCAGTCACGTTTAAATAAATGGAACTGGTATGAGAAATTCCTAAGGTAGTGCCGGGTGTGACCTGCAAGTACCTCTTCAGGTACCCGGCTATAATACTCTTGATCACATGCTCGTAGTTGGCTTTGAACTCGGGCAAGTAAGGGATCATCGACTCGCCGAAATGCATTTCTCCCTTATCGTCTACAAACACTGTAAAGATGTAGCCAAAATCCTCATAGGCTCCGTGGATGGTAATGTTATATTCCGGGTACAGGTAGTCTATAGAGGGATCGATCTTATTCATTGGGGTTGATACGCTTTTTATCTTTTCGACCTTTACAAAGGGACTATTGGATTTTAAAACAACCGGAACCCTCGCCGAAAACGCGCTATCTACGTGCGTGTTTGCCAGTATTGATTTTGCTTTGATGTATGCCGTATCTTTAGAGCCCGGTATTCCCATCTTTTGAATATTCGCAGGCGAATGTTTCTTTAGGTACTCGTCTGAGTAAAAAGTCATATACACATTGGAACCTTCGTCGTTATCCTTTACCTGCTTATTTTCTACCCGCAAGGTCCGCAATACCATGCTGTCGTTGTTCATTTTCTTTAACCAGAACCAGGTATCTACCATATTAAAAATAGAATCATGATCGAAATAGATATGAAAGCTGTAGTACCGCTTCATCTTTGGGCTGAATACCTTTACCGAGATATCAGTTTCAAAATAGAAGCGCCAGGATGGTTCTAATTGATAACCTATCTTATCAAACACCAACCCGGTATTGAAAGCGCGGCGAACTTCGGTAAAGTGTGTGCCTTTTACATCGCTGAAAGCCAAACCATAACCATGACGGTTGCAGGAAAGAAAAGCTGCTGAAATTAAAATAGTCAGCAGGATATATAGTCTTTTCATATAAATTCGGTTCAAAATAAGTAAAAAACGACAATCTTTGAATAAATTGCTTGTTAGTTGCCAAAAAGCCGCAACCGAAACCAAAGGCAGCTAAGCAACTATATCGACATTAACTATATAAAATATATATACAAATAGAATTTATCTATATTGACAATTTATGAAAAGATTTTTCACCCTGTTTTTGCCTGTATTTTTTATAGTCATAGCTAATATTTGCCAGGCGCAATCGAAACGCGTGCTGCTTGATTCCTATTTTAATGACGAGCACATGAAGGACGCTTCAGGCAAAATGATATCCTTTCATTATAAATGGGAAGAAAAGGATAATAACGGCTTCTTTATTTTTGGAGAAGCATTTAAGAGTAAGAGAGCGAGCCTAAACACATTATACGAAGCCCCCTCAGCTGCAAACTTATCACAGGCTGACGTCTATATCATTGTTGACCCCGACACCAAAAAGGAAAGCCCTGACCCGAAATACATTATGCCCGATAATGTAAAGCTGATTGCCGATTGGGTGAAAAAAGGCGGCGTACTGCTATTGATGGCCAATGACAGCGCAAATGTCGAGTTGAAGCATTTTAACACCCTGGCGGAGAAATTCGGCATCCATTTTAATGACGACCTGCGAAACCATGTCAAAGACGATCAGCATTTCCAGGACGGTGCATTCACGATCACCGGGAATAACGCGGTATTAAAAACCGCGAAGAAGATTTACATGAAGGATATTTGTTCCCTCACATTGAGCAAACCTGCTTACGCCGCGCTTAAAGATGGCGATGCTAATATTATCGCTATCGCAAAGTATGGTAAAGGCACTATAATAGCTGTTGGTGATCCGTGGCTGTATAACGAGTATACCAATGGCCGGTTACCGGCTGATTTTGAAAATGACAAAGCGGCTAACGATATAGCAGCGTGGTTGCTCAAACAAGTGCCGGCAAAGAAATGATTGGATCACCTAAACGTTCAGAAGCATTGGCGGACAAGGGCCAATCGCACTGCACTTCGACAGACTCAGTGTGACACCGTCTTTATTCTTAAAGTAGTAATGTATCCACCCTATGCGCATGTACGATATCGTCGCAGGGGGACCATGAAAATATGGTGAAACGTCCGTCCTGGGAAGCTACCAGCGCAAAGGCGTCGCGCTGATCATGGACAAATTGCGCTGCCGCGAAGTGCCGGGTGCCACCATCTTGTCCCGGAGCTATGATCTGGGCCGGGCTGTCAATGATCGGTTCTGTCACCATGATCTGTTTCACCGTTTCGCCACCTGGAGGACGGGTGATCTTGGCCCCGAATGCAAGCAATTCGTGCTTATCGTTAATGATCGTCGCGCCGTCAACAGCAGTGAGTCCGGCTACGCTTTCGATCTGGTCCGTCAATGCTTCCTGCCAAAGTGCAAGACTTGGCTTGCTTACATTCTGCACCATCAGATCGGAAAGGCCGGTAAATGGCGGGGTAATTGCATAGGATATCGGGTGAATGATGGAGTCGCGCCAGTTGTCATTCTCGGAAGGCACGATCAGTAATAGCCCTCCATGCCCATGCGACCGCATAGAAACCGCCAGTTGTACATGCAGGTTAACCGCATTATTCCATGATGATTGCGAGGTAAATCCAAGTAACGAGGTTAGCAGCGCTGGGCAATCGGGCAGGCTGACACTTTGCTCATCCACAACTTTTACTTCATCGCCTTTTAATACCGCTACATTCACAAATTTTCCGAAGCCATCAACGCGGCGATGTTTGATCACCAGTAAACCAGGCTCAACAACTTCCAACACAAAGCAGAATCCCGGTATGGTGTGCGTGGTGCCCCAGATGTATATCTCGTCATCCTCCTGCCAAACGCCGAGGTGAATTCCGGAACGCTCGACCGCCGGGGCAAGTTTGGTTAAAATATCAGGACTAAGGGGCAAGCGCTGTTCAAACATTAAAGGCTGAGCCGATTTGGACGGAGGCAGGAATGCCATTGATATTTTGGCCGAACGTCCCTCCTCTTTGCGCAGGCTTGTCCAGAAAGCAGTATCGATAATGGCTTCAATAATTTGTTTTTGAGGGCCATGAGCCAGGTCTTTTTCACCCCGTTCAGCAGCTGACTGCAGCTGATGCGCAAAATGTTTTTCAATAGCACCTGAAACTAACCGCGCCGCTTTATAGGTCGGCTCGTGTATCATCGACCTGATCCCGTTATTCATTTAAGCAATTTAAATATTATGGCACTAATTTAATCCTAATTCTGCTTTGAAAAATAACGGGCTTAAAATATTACGTTAAGATGCTTAATTGAAAACCTACGAACCCACCTGGTCAGTCAGGCTTTTCAGCATTGGCTCGTTCATGATCCTGATACTTTTGCCGGAAATCTCAAGCAGCTTATCGGCTGTAAATTCGTTGATCACCTTAAAAAGCGTTTCGTAAGATGCTCCTGCGAAAGATGAAAGGTCCTGTCTCGTCAATTCAATATCAATAAACCCATCCTCATTTGTCCCAAACTGGTTTTTCAAGGTAATAAATGCCTGGGCTATCCTCCCCTTAACCGGCATATGCACCAGGTTGCGCATTCTTTTTTCCGACTCCTGTAGCTCGTTGGCGAAAAAACGCATCAATTTATAGGTAAGGGCGTTATTGATATTTAACGTTGATTCGAAGAAATCCATGTCGATATAACAAACGATCGTTTGCTCCAGCGCTGTTGCCGTTACCGGGTAAAAGCCGCTGTCAGTTAGCCCGGTGTGCCCCAATATATCCCCCTTGCGGGCAAACCGAATGATCAGCTCTTTTTCTTCGTCCCAACGTTTGTGCACCTTGACATTTCCCGAATAAATAAAATAAATTCCTTTTACCGGGTCGCCCTCGCTGAAAATGCGCTGACCTTTTTTGATGAGGAAATTCTTTTTGTGAACGGCAATTGCCGGAAGCCAGTCTTTCAAACATAGCTTGCACAAGAGGCAACTCTGCAGGTCGCATTCGTAATCGTGTTTTTTCATACCGGATACGAATGCAATATTAAATTTAAATAGGCGATAAAGTTAAATTTATTCGTTGCAGCGCTGCAAATAACACTCCAGGGATAACTTTCCTGAACCGATAACCGCAAACACCACCAGGAATATGAGCGCGGCCACTGATGACACTAAATCGGTATTAAATGGCGACTCCAGTATATTGATGAAAAACACCGCGCCAAAAACAACCGGTATCTGCAATATGGATGAAAAGCGCGTGAGAACCCCCAGTGCTATCAATATGCCGCCTACCATGTGAACAAAGGTCACGTAATAAATCAATGCCTCCAACAATACCGGTGAAAAGGACAGGTTAGACTGGTTTTCTATCATGGATTGCAGGTTGGCATTATTCTGCATAAATCCCATCCCCTTGAGAAATAAGAAAACGCCTAAAGCAATACGTATAATATCCAGGAATCGGGGGTGATGGCTATCTCCCCAGCGTTCAATTTTGTGGATCAAGTTCATAACAACCTCCTTTGGATTTAATAGGCTATGACAACTGGTTATTCAAATATAGCGATTTTTTTCTCGAATTGTAAAATTCTTTTTACAATTAATATTATATTGCTAATACAAGATTATTAACTGTTAAATGTAATTTTTATTTAATATTATATTACTTTAACAACATTTAATTATGCAATGCAAATCACATTAATTACTTTGCGGCAATTATTCGGATGTTACTCTCCATAGCCAATCCGGCTAAAAAACATGCCGACTGCGAACAATATGAAAACGACAAGTTATACCAACGGGATACCCATCTCGCCTTCTTTAAATTATTTACCGGACAACCAGGATAACGGTAAAAAAAGCTACATCCTGAAAAAGCGATTGATCACTATTTCGTTATTGTGTATCGCGGTTGCCACCGCCATCAGCCTGATCGCTAAAGTTTTGGTCTCATTGATCAACCTGGTTACCAATATTTCATTTTATGGATCGCTTTCTTTAAAATTCAACAGCCCGGCCTATAATCATTTAGGGATATGGGTAATAGCCGTTCCGGCTGTTGGCGGCATCATTGTGGGCATAATGGCGCTATATGGTTCCAAAGCCATCAGGGGGCATGGCATACCCGAAGCGATGGAACAGATACTGGTTAATCAGAGCAGGATCAAACCCATTATTACTTTTTTAAAGCCGGTATCATCGGCCATCGCCATCGGTACAGGCGGCCCCTTTGGTGCTGAAGGGCCGATTATTGCAACCGGCGGCGCTTTAGGCTCTACGTTGGGGCAGTTATTTAAAATCACTTCCAACGAGCGCAAGATTATTTTAGCAGCAGGCGCCACGGCAGGTATGGCCGCCATATTCGGTACGCCGATAGCAGCTGTTTTTTTAGCTATTGAATTGCTGTTGTTTGAATTTTCGCCCAAAGCTATTTTACCGGTGGCCCTGGCATGCATTACCGGTGCCGCGGGGCATCATGTATTATTTGAATCGGGCCCGGTGTTTCCCATGCCGAACATGGAAACTCCATCTAATATCGCCCTGGCTATTTATAGCTTTATGGGTGTGATTATTGGATTTTTATCGTTGATACTCACCAAAGCAGTTTACTGGATAGAGGACATGTTCGAAAAGCTACCCATCCACTGGATGTGGTGGCCGGCGATGGGCGGACTCGTGGTGGGCGCTATCGGTTATTTTGCACCACATACTTTGGGTGTAGGTTATGATAATATTATCAACCTGCTTTCAGGCAAACTTTCTTTGACCATCATATTCAGCTTGTGCTTTTTTAAATTCCTTTCGTGGGCAATTGCTTTAGGCAGCGGTACGTCAGGGGGAACATTAGCCCCTTTGCTGACGATTGGCGGTGCTGCGGGTGCTATACTAGGTACTTTAGTTGTCAACCTGTTTCCTGAAGCAGGCATTAGTATACCGATGGCGGCCTTGATCGGCATGTCGGCCATGTTTGCAGGGGCTTCAAGGGCTTATCTGACCAGTATTACTTTCGCCCTGGAGGCTACGATGCAATCGCATGCTTTGCTGCCATTACTGGGCGCCTGCACGGCATCGTATCTTATTTCTTTTTTCCTGATGGAGAATACGATCATGACCGAGAAGATTGCCCGCCGGGGTGTGTTTACGCCTGATTCGTTCGAGCCTGACCTGTTACAGAAGTTAACCGTGGCCCAGGTAATGAGCGACGATGAAATTGTTTTAAGTACGCAAAATACCATTGAGGAAGTGCGGACGTGGTTATCCGAGAGCGATGAGCGGTATAATTACCTGATCACTGTTGATAATGAAAACGCATACACGGGCATTTTAAAGATAGCCGATCTTTATGTTAACCACCCTGATGATGATGGATCGTTAAGTAAAATTGTTAATCCGATTCATTCATTTTTAGAAAACAATACCACGTTAAGAACGGCAGTTGAGATAATGGCCAAACAAGGTGTTGAAGCACTCCCTGTTATCTCCGCAAAAGGCAATAAAATCGTCGGTATTTTAACATACCAGGATATACTATCTGCTTACAAACAACACCTGGACGAAAATGAAACGGCCAACACGCAGCTGTCCCTAAAACGCGGGCGAATGAAAATGCTGATCAAGGGCAGAAAATTGATCCAGGTTAACGAGGTATCAAAGTAAATCCCGTTAATTCATACGTTTCCAGGTCAGGGTGCGGGTGATCGGCTCGCCTCCTGGTGTTGTGGTTTCCAGCTGGATCATCAATTGATCACCATTGACCCGCATATGACGAAAAACGGTTATCCCAATATTGGCGGGGGTGATTGAACCAATAAGGGTGTGTACTACCTTTCCAGTCTGTTCGTTCACCTCGTAGGTTCCGAAATAGGCATCATAACCCCCAACAGCGCTTGTGTTATTTTGCCCGGAATAAAATATTTGGTTGCCTGTATCTTCTATCCTGTCGCGCTTCATAAACTGCGCTGCAAAATGTGTGCTGGTATAGGACAGCATACCAAAAGGATCGGCGCCCAATGTTGGGTCGATTTTCCGTTGGCCGTCGTGAGTCCAATCTTCACGCGAAAGCAGCCACCAGATACCCCGGATGGCTGTAGCCAGTTCGCCTGAAGGAGCGGAAAGAATAGGTGAACTCATTTATTCTGCGGTGGTCGGATCAATGACTGTCGCTACTTCGCTAACAGAATTTGCAGGGAAGCCCCCTTGCTTGGCATGCTCACGAACCATTTCTTCGTTCGGCGCGATATAAACGCAATAGATCTTGTCGGCAGTTACAAAACTGTTAACCCACTGGATCTGCGGGCCCATATTGCTTAAAACTCCGCAGGAAGTTTGCGAAATACCTTTTAATTGTTCCGGGGTTAATTTCCCTGCCCCAGGAATTTCTCTTTCGATTACATACTTAGGCATAGTTTATAAATTTTAAATAGTTGTGAATCAATATATAAATGTACTAAGGTTTTTAAATTAAAAAAATACGCCGTAAATTTTGTCTGAAATTATAATTGTTATTTATACATTTATCTCATGAAATCTAAAGCACCTCTTTTCCTGGCATTGGTTATCATCAGCGTGCATACGTATGCACAAAAAACCGCCAGCGCTGATATCAGCAATGATTCGAAATTAACAGTAAGCCGGTTTATATACGGGCAATTTGCCGAGCATTTGGGGCACGGCATTTATGGCGGTTTTTGGGTGGATAAAAATCTCCCTGTAGCAAAACAGGACAGGATAAGACTGGACGTAGTTAACGCGCTTAAAAAAATAAAGATCCCAGATCTGCGCTGGCCGGGCGGTTGCTTTGCCGATGAATATCACTGGCGGGATGGAATAGGTCCGCGCGATCAACGCCCGAAAATGGTGAACACCAACTGGGGTAATGTAACTGACGACAACAGTTTCGGCACTCATGAGTTTTTGGAGCTATGTAAACTGATTGGCTGCGAACCTTATATCGCCGGCAACATTGGCAGCGGCACTGTGGAGGAAATGGCCAAGTGGGTAGAATACCTTAACCTGGATGGCGAAAGTACTATGGCAAAATTGCGGAAACAAAACGGGCACCCTGAGCCTTACAAAGTTACTTATTGGGGTGTGGGCAACGAAAGCTGGGGCTGCGGCGGAAATATGACACCTGAGTTTTATAGCGATCAGTATAAACGTTATGCGACTTATGCGAGGAATTACCCTGGAGCAACCCTGAAAAAAATCGCCAGCGGGCCAAATTCGGATGATTATAACTGGACGGAAGTGATGATGAAAAATGTTGGAACCGGGATGTGGGGATTATCGCTGCATTATTATACCGTGCCATCAGGTAATTGGGGTAAAAAGGGTTCCGCCACGGCTTTTGATGAAAAGGAATATTTTAACACCATGGTGAATTGCCTGCACATGGAAGAGCTGGTGAACAAACATTCTGCCATTATGGATAAATATGATCCTGAAAAGAAAGTAGCGCTCGTGGTTGATGAATGGGGCGTTTGGACGGATGTGGAACCCGGAACTAACCCCGGTTTCCTGTATCAGCAAAACAGCCTGCGCGACGCGCTCCTGGCGGGCACAACCCTGAATATATTCAATAATCATTGTGACCGGGTTAAGATGGCCAATCTTGCCCAAACCGTTAATGTGCTTCAATCGCTAATATTGACCGATAAAGATAAAATGCTACTAACGCCTACCTATCATATTTTCGATCTATATAAGGTGCACCAGGATGCAAAGTTTTTGCCTGTAAAACTGAACGTTCCGGATTATGAAATTGATGGAAAGAAAATACCGGCGGTAAGTATTTCGGCTTCGCAGGATGCGGCAGGGAAAATCCACGTTTCGCTGGTTAATCTTGACCCACATAATAGCATTAAGATTAACACCAAACTGGATGGCCTGACCTGGAACAAGGTAACCGGGCAAATATTGACCTCAGCTAATTTAACGGACATCAATACTTTTCAGCAGCCGGATAAGGTGCATATTGTAAACTTTACGGGAGCGAAAAAGAATGGGGATAAACTGGTGGTTGATCTGCCCGCGAAGTCGGTGGTGACGCTGGAGTTGAATTAAGCCTTTTAGTGGCAGTTGCAGTAGCACGGGCAGTACACTGATAGCGTTTATTTGCTGCCACTGCTACTTTATACTGCCACTTTCTAAAACCCTGCTAGTCGACGCCCTGACGATCAACTTTGGTTTAATGCTGATGGTTTGGGGGGTGCGCAGTGCCTCTTCTTTATCCAGTTCCCTGAAATAAAGGTCGGCTATGGTTTTGCCCATATAGATACTGAACTGATCGATAGTGGTAATTGAGGGACTGGTGATCTCGGTAAAGGCTTCATTTGAATAGCCGCAGATACCGAGTTCAGAGGGGACTTTGATTCCCATCGCTGAAGCTACTTCCAATACACCCAAAGCTGAAAAATCTGACGTGGAAGCAAATATGGCATCCGGGGGATTAGGCAGACTGAGTAGTTTTCTTGTCGCTTTTGCGCCTAATTCTTTGGTCCAGGCATTTTCGACTACCAATTCATCAATGATTTGGATCTTATGTGTTTTTAATGCGCTTAGGTAACCCGCCTTCCGCTGCCGGAAAATATTGAGGTTTTGGGGGCCTTCCAGCAAAGCTATCCTTTTATAGCCCTGTTCTATCAAGTGTGAAACCGCTTCCATAGAAACCTGCTCGTTATCATTGATCACTTTCAGGGTTTCCAGCTCTTCGGCCACGCGGTCGAACTGGATCAGTTGTATGCCGTGGTCGATCACGTGCTGCAGGTGCTTGTAATCATAGCTGTCTGCCGATACCGATATCACAATACAGTCCACGTGCTGGTTGATCAGCGTGTTTACACATTTGATCTCTTTCTCATGCGATTCGTCAGACTGGCAGATGATCAGGTTATAGCCCTTCTGATAAGTCGCCCCCTCGATCCCCGCGATCACATTGGAAAAAAAGTTTTGGTTGATGCGGGGCACCACCACGCCGATTGTTTTTGACTGGCCCTTGCGGAGATTGGACGCGAGGGTGTTGCGCTTATAATTAAGCTCGGCAGCAGCGGCCAGTACAAGTTTCTTGGTTTCCTCGTTGATATGACCGCTGTTGTTGAGTGCGCGCGACACGGATGAAGCAGCAATATTCAGCTTGGCTGCGATATCATAAATGGTCGTTCTTTTTTTCTGCTTCATTTTATTTTGTAAAAATGATAAAATAAATCTTTGCAATCGATTGCATAATGAAAAAATAATTTAATTTAGACGCTCGAAGTTTGGTTGATTAAGTGGGTTGTTGATTAGTTGATTAGGTTTCCTGGCGATGCTATAACTTAATCTAACTCAATCAACCTAATCTAACTCAATCAACTTCACCGATAAACCAGTTAAAAACCATGCTACTATTAGGTATTGATATAGGCACTTCGTCGATCAAAATTTCCGTTGTCGATTCAGCAACGCAGAATGCGATCGCCTCGGCCCAATACCCCGATAGTGAAAACGCGATTTTGGCGCCGGAGCCTGGTTTCGCCGAGCAATCGCCGGATATGTGGTGGCAACAGGTGCAACAGGCTATCCAATTGTGTAACAACAGCGGGGGCTATGATCCGGCTGATATCTCGGCCATCGGCATCGCTTACCAGATGCACGGTTTAGTGATCGTAAATAAAGATCAGCAAGTACTTCGCGACAGCATTATCTGGTGCGATAGTCGTGCGGTAGAGATCGGCAATAAAGCATTCGCGGCTATTGGCGAGAAGAAAAGCCTGAAACATTTGCTTAATTCCCCCGGCAATTTTACTGCATCAAAACTGGCCTGGGTTAAAAAAAATGAGCCGGAGATATATGACCAGATCGACAAAGTGATGCTGCCGGGTGATTTTATCGCGATGAAGTTTACAGGTGAGGTCACCACTTCTGAATCCGCGCTATCTGAAGGTATATTTTTCGATTTTGTGAATAACCGCATATCAGAAGATGTGTTGAAATACTTTGGATTCAGCAAAAACCTGTTTCCCGCAATTCAGCCAGTATTTTCAGATCATGGCAGGCTATTAAAATCAGTTGCTGAAAAACTAAAATTAAAAGCCGGTATACCGGTTACTTATAAAGCGGGGGATCAACCTAATAATGCATTGTCGTTAAATGTGTTGAACCCGGGTGAAGTAGCCGCCACGGCAGGCACGTCGGGGGTTATATATGGCGTGAGCGATAAACTGGCTTATGACCCACAATCAAGGGTAAATACATTCGCCCATGTGAATTATACTGACAAACAAAAACGGCTTGGTGTCCTGCTTTGCATCAACGGTACAGGCAGATTATACAGCTGGCTCAGGAGCACATTCGGTCAACATTTAAGCTTTGGGCAAATGAACGAAAGGGCCGCCCAAGCTTCATCCGGGAGTTATGGCGTGCGTATTTTGCCTTTCGGGAATGGTGTCGAGCGTATGCTTTGCAACCAGCCTGTAGGCGCACATCTGCATAATATCGACCTGAACCTGCATGGGCAGTCGCATATTTTCAGGGCGGCGCAGGAAGGTATCGCTTGTTCATTCCGTTATGGACTGGATATTATGCGCAGCAATGGGATGAACCCATCGGTGATACGCGCCGGAAAAGCCAACCTGTTTTTAAGCGATTTATTTACCGAAATATTTGTGAATGCTACCGGGGTTCCCGTCGAGCTCTACAAAAATGACGGAAGCGCAGGCGCGGCATTGGGCGCAGGCATTGGCTCAAAAATATTTAAATCGCCTGCCGAAGCTTTCAGCAAAATGGAAAAGATAAAAGTGGTGGAGCCATCGGGCAATAAAAAGTTTGAGCCTATTTATGAGGATTGGAAAGCACTTTTGGACAAGGAGTTGAAAAAATAAATAACACTTAACCGTTGTCTGTGTCCTCACAGACGACTATCTGCAAATTGTCTGTGGGGACACAGACAATGGGTGGTGGGTGTGGGGAAGTAAAAGGAATAAATAATAACCAAGGCCGAAAGACTTACGAAGTTTTAAAAACTTCGTAAGTCTGTTAAGTCTGCAAAAAATAAAATTAATAATTCACTCAATCGATAATTCAACAATTAAATTATGATACTCACAGGCGACAAGGAATTTTTTAAAGGCATAGGCCAGGTAAAATACGAAGGCCCGCAAAGCGATAACCCATTGGCATTCCGCTGGTATGATGCGGATAAAATCGTGGCAGGAAAAACGATGAAGAATCACCTTCGCTTTGCCTGCGCTTACTGGCATTCGTTCTGCGGATCAGGCGCTGATCCATTTGGTGAACCTACACACCTGTTCGCCTGGAACGAAAGAGCCGATGCGGTTGAACGTGCCAAAGATAAAATGGACGCAGCTTTTGAGTTCATCACTAAAATGAATTTACCTTACTACTGCTTCCATGATGTGGATGTGGTGGATTATACCAACGACATAAAAGAAAATGACAGGCGTTTGCAGGCTTTGGTAGAATATGCCAAACAAAAACAGGCAGCCAGCGGCGTAAAATTGCTTTGGGGAACCGCTAATTTATTCTCGAACCGCCGTTATATGAACGGTGCCTCAACCAATCCTGATTTCCATGTGCTCACTCATGCTGCGGCACAGGTAAAAGCTGCTTTGGATGCGACGATCGCTTTAGGTGGTGAGAACTATGTTTTCTGGGGTGGCCGTGAAGGTTATATGACCTTGCTGAACACTGATATGAAACGTGAGCAGGAACACTTCGCTCAATTTTTACATGCATCGATAGATTATGCACGCGGACAAGGCTTTAAGGGAACTTTTTTTATCGAACCAAAACCTTGTGAGCCAACCAAGCACCAGTATGATTATGATGCTGCAACTGTATTAGGCTTTTTGCAGAAATACGATTTATTGAAAGACATGAAGCTGAACCTGGAAGTGAACCATGCTACTTTGGCTGGGCATACTTTCCAGCACGATCTGCAGGTGGCTGTTGATGCTAATTTATTAGGTTCGATAGATGCCAACCGTGGTGACGCGCAGAATGGCTGGGATACCGACCAGTTCCCGAACAACATAGGCGAGGTTACCGAATATATGCTGATCATTTTGGAAGGCGGCGGATTCCAGGGCGGCGGCATCAACTTTGACGCCAAGATCCGCAGAAATTCAACTGATCCAGCCGATCTGTTCTACGCGCATATTGGTGGTATGGACATTTTTGCGAGGGCATTAGTGATTGCCGACCAGGTACTGCAAAAATCAGATTATAAAAAAGTAAGAAAGGACAGGTATGCCTCGTTTGATAGCGGTACCGGTAAAGCATTTGAAGAAGGAAAAGTTAGTTTGACAGAACTTAGAGACTATGCCATAGCCAACGGCGAGCCTAAAACACTGAGCGGCCGACAAGAATATTTAGAAAACTTGATAAATCGGTACATATAGTTTATAATTGTCAAACCAACAAATTAAAACCTGAATTTACATGCATTCATTATCTTTCGGCGATTGGGCTGTTTTTCTTATCTACTTTATTATAGTCTCCGGTTATGGGTTATGGGTGTACAAGCATAAGCATAATGCAGATACCACATCGAAAGGTTACTTTTTAGCTGAAGGCTCATTAACCTGGTGGGCAATAGGTGCTTCGCTTATAGCCTCCAATATTTCGGCTGAGCAAATGGTTGGGATGAGCGGTTCGGGCTTCAAGATGGGTCTGGCCATATCTACTTACGAGTGGATGGCGGCTGCAACATTAGTTATTGTAGCGGTTTTCTTTATACCGGTATATCTTAAAAACAAGATATTCACCATGCCCCAGTTCCTGAGCCAGCGCTATAATGATAAGGTGGCGATGATCATGGCCATATTCTGGCTATTGCTTTACATAGTTGTTAACCTGATGTCCATCCTTTTCCTTGGCGCTGTTGCGGTACATGGGATTTCAGGAATAAATATTCACACCTGTATCTGGATGCTTGCTATATTCTCAGTGATAATTACACTGGGGGGCATGAAAGTAATCGGTTATACCGATGTTATCCAGGTTTTCGTTCTGATATTAGGTGGTTTAATGGCTACTTACCTTGCCTTAAACCTGATCAGTGAAAAGTCGGGATCAACAGGTATGCTACACGGCCTTGTTTTGCTTAAGCAACAGGCAAGCGATCACTTTGAGATGATATTTAAAAAGGACAATGCCAACTATATGGACCTCCCTGGCCTTTCGGTCCTCATCGGTGGTATGTGGATTACCAATTTAAATTATTGGGGATGTAATCAATATATTACTCAAAGAGCCCTGGGTGCAAATTTAAAAACTGCCCGCAGCGGTATTTTATTTGCAGCTTTCCTTAAATTGTTAATGCCGGTTATTGTGGTACTGCCGGGTATAGCAGCTTTTGAGCTATATCAAAAAGGAATGTTTCACCAGGAAATGTTGACATCCACAGGCATTCTTGATCCGAACAAGGCATATCCTTCCATACTTAACCTGCTTCCCGGCGGTTTAAAAGGCTTATCTTTTGCAGCGCTTACTGCTGCGATAGTAGCGTCATTGGCCGGCAAAGCAAATAGCATCGCTACTATTTTCACCCTGGATATTTATAAAAAAGCGATCAAACCTGATGCATCGGATAAGCAAATGGTTTATTTAGGAAAAGTATCTGTTGTAGTCGCCGTAGTATTGGGCGTAATTTTATCAGAGTTACTAGGTGAAAAATTAATGGGTGAAGGCAAATCGGGATTCCAATACATACAGGAATACACCGGTTTTGTATCTCCGGGTATATTTGCCATGTTCATTTTAGGCTTCTTCTGGAAAAAGGCTACCTCCAATGCGGCTTTATTCGCTACCGTAGGCGGCTTTATATTTTCAATGTTCTTTAAGCTCGCGCCTAAGTTCATGAACCTGGAATTCCTGTCGCCATATGGTTTTTCTAAATTGGTGTTACAGGACGATAAGGTTACCCGTTTATATGAAATACCATTTTTCGACAGGATGGGGTTTGATTTCATCATCTGTATGGTGGGAATGTATGTTATATCTATGATAGAAACCTCCAGAGGCGTTAAAACAAATGGATTGGAAATAGATGCTTCTATGTTTAAAACCAATCGGAGTTTTACAATCGGAGCTATTTCAATTTGCGTTATTTTAACAGTGCTATATACTGTTTTCTGGTAAAAGATAATAAATCAATCAACTGTAGAAGGCGGTGGGGAAACCCATCGCTTTTTTTGTGGCTGGCGGGAAGATGTAACAATCCGATGGGATTTGATTTAAGTTGAATGCAATTTATCCTATATTTAGGCTCTGAATCAATAAACCATCTACCTGTATGTTCAGCAATCTCGAGCAAACTTTCCGTTGGTATGGCCCGCCTGACCCGGTTACTTTAGCAGCTATCCGGCAAACAGGAGCCACGGGTATTGTTACTGCTTTGCACCATATTCCAACCGGGGAAGTATGGAATGTAGAGGAGATCGAAAAGCGTAAAAACGCCGTTCAATCGGCCGGGCTTAGCTGGTCGGTTGTCGAGAGTGTGAATATCCACGAAAGCATAAAAACCGGCGACAGTCGCAGGGAAGAATATGCGGAGAAGTATATCACCACATTAAAAAATCTGTCCCAATCAGGTATTAAAACCGTCTGCTATAATTTTATGCCGGTGCTGGACTGGACGCGCACTGATATTGATTATCGCCTGCCAAACGGGGCTTCGGCGCTTCGGTTTCACGCACCCGCCTGGGCCGCTTTTGATCTGTATATATTGGAGCGTGAAGGCGCTTACGGGGAGTTTAGCAGCAGTCAGCAGGAAGAAGGAAAGCGCTACCTGGATAGCCTGACCGCCAGTGAGAAAAAGACACTGATCAACAATGTAATGGCAGGATTGCCAGGCACCAAGGATGTGCTGACGATCGATGAATTTAAGGGTCACCTTGAAAAATATGCCGGTATTGATGCTGTTCAGCTTAAAAGAAATTTAGCCTGGTTTTTACAAACTATCATACCCGAAGCGGAAAAGTTAGGCGTAAAAATGTGTATCCACCCGGATGATCCGCCGTTCCCGATATTTGGGCTGCCAAGGATCGTGTCAACAGAAAGTGACCTGCTGGATCTGATCGACGCGGCACCTTCGCCCAGCAACGGACTTACTTTTTGTACAGGTTCGTTGGGTGCACGTCTGGATAATGACCTGCCGGCGATGATCGAAAAGCTGGGTAAGCATATCCATTTCCTGCACCTCAGGAATGTACGGCGCGAGAATGACGGCAGCTTTTACGAGGCCGATCATTTGGGCGGAAGCACGGATATGTTCGCGGTGATGAAAACCATTATCAAAGAGCAAAAAAGGCGTGAGGAAAAAGGCCGGGATGATATTGCCATCCCAATGCGGCCTGATCACGGGCATAAATTGCTGGATGATTTTAATTATGATTCGTTCCCGGGCTATTCGGCTATTGGCCGGTTAAAAGGCCTGGCTGAACTGAGGGGTTTAGAAATGGGTATCAAAAATATGCTATACCGGTAAATGAAAGAGTTTTTGGATGATAATTTTCTATTGCAGGGAAAAACGGCGCAGCGTTTATACCACGATTATGCGGCGGGCCTTCCTATTATAGATTATCATTGCCATTTACCTCCAAACGAAATTGCCGATAACATCAACTTTAAAAACCTGACCCAGGCCTGGCTTTATGGCGACCATTACAAATGGCGGGCCATGCGCACCAACGGGGTGAATGAAGAATATGTGACGGGCAGCAAAAGTGACGAAGAGAAGTTTATGCAGTGGGCGGCTACCGTGCCTTACACCCTGCGTAACCCCCTTTATCATTGGACACACTTAGAGCTTCGCCGTTATTTTGGTATCGATCATTTATTGTCGCCAACATCAGCCAAAAGTATTTACGATGATTGCACTGCGAAATTGCAAACATCGGAATACGCGGTAAGGAGTCTTATCACCAAAATGAAGGTGGAGGTGATCTGCACGACGGATGATCCTCTGGATAACCTGGAACATCATCAAAAAATAAAACAGGATGGATACGCCGTAAAAGTATTGCCCGCTTACCGGCCGGACAAAGCCATGAATTTGGATGATACGTTTGTATTGAATGAATACATTGGCAAACTGGAAGAAATTACCGGGATTGATGTACCGGATTTTGATGCTTATCTGAAAGCTTTAAAAAAACGTCATGATTACTTTGCGGCCAATGGCTGCCAGGTATCCGACCATGGGCTTGAGCATATTTGCGCTGAAGATTACCGGGAAGAAGAGATCGCAGCCATATTTAAAAAGATCAGGCATAACTATGCTTTGATGCCCTTGGAGATCGCCAAATTCAAATCGGCTATGCTGGTCAATTTTGCTTTGTGGGACCATGAAAAAGGTTGGGTACAGCAATATCACCTGGGGGCTTTACGGAATAATAATACCCGGGCTTTTAAGAATCTAGGCCCGGATACTGGCTGGGATTCTATTGGTGATTTTAGCCAGGCAAGATCGTTATCCCGTTTTTTGAATAAGCTGGATACTGATAATAAATTAGCCAAAACCATTATCTATAACCTTAACCCTGCGGATAATGAAGTGATAGCTGCCATGACCGGGAATTTTAATGACGGCTCGGTTGCGGGTAAGGTTCAGTTCGGTTCGGCCTGGTGGTTTTTGGATCAGAAGGATGGGATGACCAAGCAATTGAATGCCCTATCCAACATGGGTTTATTAAGCCGGATGGTGGGCATGCTGACAGATTCACGAAGCTTTTTGTCGTACCCTCGACACGAGTATTTCAGACGGTTGGTTTGCAATCTGTTTGGTGAGGATATTGACAACGGTGAACTGCCAAATGATATCGAGTGGACGGGCAAGATCATACAGGATATTTGTTATTATAATGCTAAAAACTATTTCCATTTTTAAGTGATGGGGGAACCTTTGCAAATCAATTCACAGGGAACCGTACTTACGTTCGGCGAAATGATGCTGCGTATATCGCCCGATGAGGGTGGCGACTGGCTAAAGGAAAATCAATTCCCCTTCTACATTGCAGGGGCTGAGCTGAATGTGGCTACTGCTTTGGCCTTATGGGACATCCCTTCAAAATATGTGACGGCGTTGCCGGATAATGATATGTCCAGGCAAATCGTGGGCTTTTTGGAAAAGCAAAAGATCGATCTGTCATCCATACTTTACCAAGGCAGCAGGCTTGGTTTATACTTTCTAACCAAAGGAAAAGACCTTAAAAATGATGCGTTGATCTATGACAGGGCAGGCTCGGCCTTTTCGGAGTTAAAACCCGGTATGATCGATTGGGATAAGCAGTTTGAGGGCGTAAGCTGGTTCCATTTCAGCGCGATATGTCCGGCTATTAATCAAAATATTGCGGATGTATGTAAAGAGGCGTTGGAGATTGCTTCGCGGAAAAAAATCACTATTTCCGTCGATCTGAATTATCGTTCTAAACTTTGGAAATATGGAAAAGAGCCTCACGAAATAATGCCTGAGCTGGTAGAATATTGCGATGTGATCATGGGTAATGTTTGGGCGGTCGAAATGATGCTGGGTATCCCGGTTGTACCTGATATACATGAGTCGGGGCAGAAAAGTATTTATTTGAAAGAGGCGTTGAAGACATCGGAGGAACTTGTAAAGCAATATCCTAAATGCAAAGCGGTAGCCAATACCTTCAGGTTTGACGGGCATACCAAAATTAAATATTACGCTACGCTATACACGGGTGATAAATTGTACGCCTCAAATGAGTTTAGCGCTTCACATATCATTAACAAAGTTGGCAGCGGCGATTGCTTTATGGCGGGACTGATCTATGGTTTTTATCATGGCTTCGATCCAAAGCGAACGCTTGAATTCGCTACTACTGCCGCGTTTGAAAAACTATTTATTGAAAGTGATGTGACGAATAAAACAGCTGAAGATCTGTTGATTAAGTTAAGTGGTTGATTGGGTTGATTCAGTTAAAATTTTAACAACTTAATCTAACTTAGTCAACTTAATTCAACTCAATCAACTAAAGTGCAATGAAAAACAAACAAGCCGTACTCGATAGTATCATCAAACAGGGAATGTTGCCTTTGTTTTTTTATGAAGATGCTGAAGTGAGCCTGCAGATCGTACGCACGCTGTACAAAGCTGGTGTGCGGGTGATGGAATACACCAACCGGGCCAAAGAAGCTTACGAGAATTACCTCATACTAAAAGCGGCACAGGAAAGCGAAATGCCTGATCTGTACCTGGGTATCGGCACCATAAAAACTGGTGAGGACGCAGTTAAATATGTGGAAGCCGGAGCGGATTTTATTGTGGCGCCAACCATCAATGTAGATGTGGCTGAGGTTTCCAATCAGCATGGTGGTCTTTGGATACCGGGGTGCATGACGCCTACTGAAATACATTTGGCGCAGCAGCACGGTGCGGCATTGATCAAAATATTCCCGGCGAATGTGTTGGGGCCGGGGTACGTTTCTGCTGTCGCAGATGTATTCAGGGGTCAATTATTTATGCCGACAGGTGGCGTGGATCTGACTGAGGAGAATATAAGCGGCTGGTTTAAAGCCGGGGTATCTGCGGTGGGTATGGGGAGCAAGCTGATCACCAAACAGGTACTACAGGATAAGTTATACGACCAGCTTTATACCGATACCAAAAATGTGTTGCAAGTGATCCAATCTGCTAGGCAAGTATGAACGAAAAACCGGGAAATTACAGGTGGGTGATCTGCTCGCTGATCTTCTTCGCCACCACGATCAATTACCTTGACCGGGCGGTGATCAGTTTGCTAAAATCAACCCTCACCACCGATTTTAAATGGGACGATGGCGACTATGCCAATATCGAGATCGCTTTTAAAATTGCTTACTCTGTAGGGCTGTTATTTGCCGGGCGGCTAATCGATAAGCTGGGCACCAAAATGGGCTATTTCTTTTCCACTTTGCTGTGGAGTGTATCGGCAGTGTTTCACGCATTTGTGAACAGTACTGTAGGTTTTATTGGCGTGCGTTCTGCATTGGGTTTGAGTGAGGCGGGTAATTTCCCGGCAGCTATTAAAACCGTTGCTGAATGGTTCCCAAAGAAGGAAAGGGCCTTTGCAACAGGCATTTTTAATACCGGTGCTGGTATTGGCGCCATTGTCGCCCCGCTTACTGTACCGATTATCGCGATAGCGTGGGGATGGAGATGGGCGTTTATCATAACAGGCTCCATCGGCGTGATATGGATGGTATTGTGGCTAATCTTTTACGAGATACCAATCCGGCAAAAACGCCTTAAAAAGCCCGAACTGGATTACATTAACAGCGACAACGATGAACATGATATAGCAGACAGATTGGCTGGCGATAATAAAGTATCATGGGGTAAGCTCCTGGGCTTCAAACAAACCTGGGCATTTTCCATCGGGAAATTTCTGACCGACCCGATATGGTGGTTCTACCTGTTCTGGCTGCCTGATTTTTTGGAGAGTAGTTACGGGCTAAAGGGTACAGCGATATCATTGCCTGTCGCACTGGTATATGTGATGTCGACTGTTGGCAGCATTTATGGGGGGTATCTTCCAAAGAGCCTGATCGATAAGAACTGGCCGGTGTTTAGAGCGAGAAAAACATCGATGTTAATTTATGCATTTGCAGTAGTGCCTATTGTATTTGCCCAGATATTGGGGGGCATAAACATGTGGTTGGCAGTAATCATTATCGGCCTGGCTGCATCCGCACACCAGGCCTGGAGCGCTAATATATTCACCACGGTTTCTGATATGTTCCCGAAAAGGACGATCGGTTCCGTAACCGGTATCGGGGGGATGTTTGGATCGATAGGCAGCGTACTGCTTTCATTGCTGGTGCAAAAAAAGCTGTTTGTACATTACAGGGCCATTCATCAAATCGAAACAGCTTATTACATCATGTTCTTCGTTTGCGGCGGGGCTTATCTTTTGGCCTGGTGTATCATGCATTTTTTGGTACCGAAGATGAAGCAGGTGAATCTCTGATTTGATCTAAAAAGTAAATTTTTATTATATTTATAATAAGAATATCCCCATTATGAAAATCAATATTTTTTGGATTCCGCTGACTATGCTTTTAGCAGTAAGTGTGCAAATTGCAAATGCTCAAAAGGTTTATATACAAGGAGTAGCTACTTACACTACGATTAAAGATACGGCTAGTTACGAAACGAAAACCTATTTTTCAGCAGACTCGTCTGCTTCATTAGGTCCTATGGGTTTAGGCACCTCTAAATTCATTGCTAATGCTGATGGCACTTATTTCGTTCTATGCATTTTTACACCAGATGGTTCAATTAAAAAAGCAGGGATACTTACGGCCGCTGAAATAAAGGAGATCAAACAGCAGATGCCAACTTATACATTTACGCCAACAACCGATACCAAGCAAATCAATGGCTTTCATTGTAAAAAAATTATTGCCAGGGATACCAAAACCAATATTGATTATGATGTTTGGGTTACTAACGATATAAAAATACCGACAATTTCAGTTTTAAACTCATTTGCTGCCCTAAATGCCGAAGTAGTACAATCTCCCCTGATCAATGGTAACCAATATGTATTAAAATCAATTACTGAAGAAAAAGTACCTACAGGTTTTTTTAGTATTCCCGCTGGTTTTGTTAAAATGGCTTCTATAGGTGACTTATTTAAGTCATTAATGCCAACTGGTACTCAAACAGGGATAGATCCCAATTTCGAAAAACCTTAGAAAGCAAATTGTTTCCCTGAAAGCTTTAAGTAGTTTTTATTAAGCACGTAGGCTCATGCTTTACCGGGAATTTTACTGAGTTGGCTACAAAGCAAAATTCGTTTGCTTTATGATGCAGTTCGTTGGCTTTGGCTACCATGGAGCTATCGGCTACCGTTACAATTGGTTTTAGTATTACCTGTTTAAAAAAGCCGCTTCCATTTGAGGTTTCGGTCATTTCACCCACGGCATTATCGATATAATCAGTTACCACAACACCGGCCTCAGAGCACAAATGCAGGTACCAGAGCATGTGACAACTCGATACCGATGCTACCAGCAATTCTTCAGGATTATACCTCGTTTTATCACCTCGGAACGAAGGATCGGCAGATGCTGCTATTTCGTCCTTGCCCTCAACTTTTATTACATGATTTCTTTCGTAAGCGCGGTAATTGCTGGTACCGGTTCCGTTATTACCGGTCCATTTGATCTGTAAATGGTATTGATGCAGTTTATCCATTCCCTGTTAAATATTGGAACACCCTTTAAATTAGTTAATTAATCACCCAAATGGGGTGATTTTTTTATTTATAAAATGCACGTACTTTGTTAATAGATTAAAATAGACAAGCTTTGCTAAAAGCTGAATATAAATGATGCCAAAAGTTTTAAATAAAAATGCCTGCGCGGGCGGGTTATTGGGCCTGCGCCTTGCGTTTTTTTTATTTGCTTTTACGCTATTTAATCTGTCGCCCTGCCTGGCACAAAAGTACACCTTTTCGCATTATGATATAGAGGACGGGCTGATAGAATCGCAGGTAAATAACCTGAACCTCGATAACCAGCACCGCTTATGGATGGCAACATTCGGTGGGGTAACCCGGTTCGACGGCAAGGAGTTTACATCATACACCCGGCAAAACGGCATGCCTACCAATATCGTCAATTCGGTTTTCAGCGACAAAAGCGGAACCATATGGTTTGGCACGCAAAAAGGACTGGCCCGGTTGGTAAATAATAAGCTGAGTGTTTTCCCCGTGCAGGGCAAGCTAAGAAATCAACGGGTGACGAGTATAGTACAGGATGGAGGCGGAACACTATGGTTCCTGATGAGTAACCGTTTGTTTAAAGTGCAGGGTAATGCTGCAAAGGAGCAAATGATAACGGAAACAATGGAGCAACCGGTACTTTGCCTGGCGGTTGATAAAAACGGAAAATTGTTTGCATCCGTGTTTCATAAAGGGATTTACTACCTGGATAATGGCAAATGGCAAATGATGGCGCCCATTCCTGCCGGCGAAGATAACCTGGTTATACGCAGTATCTTGTTTGATAATAAGGATAGTCAAAAGCTATACCTCTTAGGTTTTAAGGGGGTATTTGTCCTGAGCAATGGCCAGATAACGTCCTACCAGGATAAATTGATCGCCTCGATTAAGGGGCCGCTTTTTTGTTTTGGCCGTGATGCCGATAATAACCTCTGGATAGGAACAGACAATGGGGCCTATCTTATCAAAAATGGTGAATTGATCCATTTTACAGCCAGCAACGGGCTTACTGATATTTCTGTATCGGATATTTATAAAGATCCTGACGATAACTTGTGGCTGGGTACCCAGGGTAATGGCTTTTTTAAATATGAGGGGGACAGGTTTGTTACGTTTGACAGGTCGCAAGGGATACCGGGCAATGAGGTGGTAATGGGTGTAACCAAAGATAAGATGGGGCGCATACTGCTGGGCATAAGCGGCGTGGGGTTGATGCAGTATAATGGCAAAACATTATCACTACCCAAATTACCATCGGGCAATTCACAGCTAAACGGCGTGCAAAGCCTGTACACCGATAAGGCAGGCACCACCTGGATATGCGGCGACCAGGGCGGCTTATGGAGCTATAACGGGAAGACTGTGACGATGTTAAATGGAAGTAATTTCTTTATCAACGGTTTGACGGAAGATGATAAGGGAAAAATATGGGCGTCCAGCCCGGCCGGGTGCTTTTTTGTTGAAAATAATACCCTTGTACCGGTAAAAGAGTTTTACTCCTATGCTTCGGCTATACAATATGCGGGCAAAGATTCCATCATGGTGGGTACCCAGGACGGCGTTATGCTGATGATCAAAGGGAAGGTGGTGACTTCATTTAAATTAAGCGAAATAAAGACCTCCACCGTGTTTTGCATGATGCGATATAAAGACATGATGGTGATCGGCACGGATGACCGGGGCATTTTTACCTGGAATAAAATAACCGGTCAGGTAAAAAACTATACTACAAAAGAGGGCCTGAATTCCAACACGATATTTAGCCTGGCAACTGATGAAAACGGTGTGATCTGGACAGGTACCGGCCGGGGCGTGAACCGCTTGTTTTTCGACAAAGACAACAACGGTTTTAATATTTCAGGGAATGGCGGCTCAAAGAACCTGATTGTAGAATCAAACCAGAATGCGATCCTATACGCCGATCATAAAGTTTGGATCGGTACTACAAGAGGTGTTGTAGCCTATGATGTAAATGCGTCACCTTTACGTTCATCACCGCCACATATTATTATCGAGTCGGTCAAACTCATCCCGCAGTCTTCAGGCAATGAGAAGATGGAAAGCACCACTCTTGCGGAAGGGGCGAAACTATCCTATAATAACAGCCACCTGGCCATCTCCTTCAGGGGTATTTATTTAAGGGACCCGGAAGGTATTTCGTACCGGTACAAGCTGCAGGGTTTGGATAGCGCTTATTCGCAACCCGTAAAAAACAACGAGGTTGACTACCCATCGCTTCCATCGGGAAAATACACCTTTAAAGTAATGGCCATAACCGGCAACGGGGTGATATCAACAGATACGGCCGATTTTTCTTTTTCCGTTACGCCGCCTTTTTACCAAACCATTACCTTCAGGACAGCAGCCATTCTGTTCTTTGTTTTGCTGGGGATATTGCTGCAAAGCTACAGGCACCGTGTGCGGATAAGCAGGCAAAAGATTATCGAAGCTACCAAACGAGAAGAGAGCCTTAAAATAAGGCAGCAAACCGCCGAGGATTTCCACGATGAGCTGGGCAATAAACTGACCCGCATCACCGTACTTTCAGAAATTCTGGATACCAAGATGGATGATACGCAGGCTGATCAGAAAAAGCTGCTGGAACAGATCAAACAAAACGCATCATCGTTATATAATGGTACGAAAGATATTTTATGGGCGCTTGATCCGCAGAGCGATAATTTGTACGAGATATTAAACCATATTAAGGATTTCGGGAAGGAACTGTTTTTAGATACTGCGGTGGAATTTGAGTTTAACGGGATAGATGAATCATTTAATGGTATAAAGCTGCCGATGGAATATAGCCGTAATATCCCCATGATATTTAAGGAATTGCTTAATAATACATTGAAACACGCACAGGCAAGCAGCGTAAAAATAACCCTGGACAAAATTAAAGGGGATGAACTGCATCTAACACTCAGCGACAACGGGCAGGGATTTGATCAGCAGAAAGCACGTAAGGGACAGGGCATTAACAACATTACAACACGCATTAAACGCATAGGGGGTAATATCAGCATCTTTTCGGAAAAAGGAAAAGGCACGCTGATCAACCTCAAAATCAACATTAACCCGGTAGTTACTCATTAAAAATCAAACTGTATGCATACAGAGCGCAACATTAAAATAGTGATCATTGAGGATGACGAGATCATCCGCGAGGGATATGCTTTGCTGATAGGCAAAGTTGAAGGCTACGACGTGGTAAACCGCTATTCCTCGTTTGATGAAGCCGCAAAAACGATCGCAGGCGATCACCCGGATGTGATCTTGCTGGATATCGAGCTGCCGGGCACCAATGGTATATCGGCCATACCGAAATTGAAAAAACTGATGCCCCATGCCCATATCCTGATACTGACCGTATATGAATCTGAGAAATTGATATTTGAAGCGCTGGCTAATGGCGCTTCGGGTTATCTCACCAAAAATACCGCGTCTACCAAGATCATTGAGTCAATAAGAGAGGTAAAGGACGGCGGCGGCCCGATGAGCGTAAACATCGCGCGGATGGTGATCAAATCATTCCAGCGCAACCAGGAATCGCCCCTGTCCAAACGGGAAACACAAATACTGGAGCTTATTGCTGACGGCCAAAGCCGGAGCCAGATCGCCAAGGATTTGTTTATCGACCTGGAAACCGTGCGCAGCCATATCAAAAATATCTACCTCAAACTGGATGTTAACTCACGTGCTGACGCGATCAAAGCGGCAAAAGAGAACAGACTGATCTGATTTTTAATGATAATCTAAATTCGTAGATTAGGGTCATCATTAATCAATTATGGCCGACTATCAGCAACGTACTCCTTTGACCCCAGAAGCGTTTATTAAAATGTTTCAAACCATTCACCTGGGCTTACTTGCCGGGCAAGCTTTATTTGCAGTCGTTACCTATACTCAATTCGGCGCATCGAAATTTGATATCAAAAATACCGCCGACCCGCTCTTATATGTTGTGCCCCTGTTTGCCATTGCATCGTTTATAGCAAGCGTAATACTTTTCAAGCAATTGGTCAGCAAGGCTGCGGGAAAAGAAACGTTGACCGAAAAAGTTATGGCTTATCAAACAGCGCTTTTGGTAAGGTTCGCAATACTGGAGTCTGCATCACTATTCGGCCTGGTGGTTTTCTTTTCGACCCATAACCTGTTTTTCCTGCTTGTTTCCATTATCCTTATGGTTTACTTCCTGACCCTGAGGCCCACAAAGGATAAAATGGACTACGACCTTAACCTCACCTACCCTTACTAATAAATCCCCCTAACGGGGTGATTTACAGGCATCAGTCAATAGCGTAGCTTTGAGTAAAACTGTTTGCTGATGAGGTATTATTTTTTACTCCTTTTTATTGCGGGTGTATGCGGATTTGCAAACGCCCAGTCGCCCGCGCGCATCAGCGCAAGGGTTACCGACGACAAATCAAATGCCATTGATGGGGCTACGGTTTCGCTGCTTAACGCGAAGGATTCATTACTGGTAAAGGTTAATATCACCGAAAAAGACGGCACTATTTTATTTGAGCAGGTAAAGGATGGTAAGTACCTGTTAAGCGTGAGCGCAGTGGGTTATAAAAAGACATGGTCAGCCCCTTTTAATACTGATAAGGATATCAAACTGGCGGATATTGTCCTGGAACACAATAACACGCAATTAAATGAGGTGAATGTTCAGGCTAACAAGCCGTTCATCGAGCGGCAACTGGACCGGACGGTGATCAATGTGAACAGCAGCATCGTAAGCGCCGGAAGTACCGCAATGGATGTGCTGGCTCGCGCCCCGGGAGTTTTGGTGAACCAGAATGACGATATCAGCATGAAGGGCAAGCAGGGGGTGATCGTGATGATAGACGGTAAGCCCACTTACCTGTCATCAACCGACCTGGCGAATTTATTGAGGAGCACCCCGGCTAATTCCATCGATAAGATCGAATTGATCACTAACCCTTCTGCCAAATTTGAGGCGGCAGGAAGTTCGGGTATCATCAATATCAAGCTAAAAAAAGATCAGCGCTATGGCACTAATGGCAACTTCTCGTTAAGTGTGGGCCAAGGAGTTTACAGCAAATTGAACACCGGGCTCAGCCTGAACTATCGCAACAATAAGATCAACCTGTTTGGCAATTATAATTATACCTATCGCGAGAGCTTTAATCATTTGGAGCTGCACCGGGAGTTTTTTAAGGATGATGGCACGCTGGATGGGGCTTATCGTCAGAACAACTACCTCACCTTCCCGGTTAAAAGCAACCTCGCAAAAGTGGGTGCGGATTATTCTCCATCCAAAAACACTACCATCGGTATCGTATTTACCGGACTGGTTACCCAGTTTGATCCGCTTGGCGCAAATTCATCGGACGTGTTGGATAGTACGGAGCAAAAAGTGTCGTATTTTAAAACCAACAGCAATGCAAAAAATCACCTCAATAATTTCGCGGGGAATATCAACCTGAAACATACCATTGATACCGCCGGGCAGGAGCTTACCGCCGATTTGGATTATGCACGATACGGCGTGACTTCTCTGCAAAACTACACCACCAAATATTTCGACCTCGACGGGACGCCGTCGCAGCCGGATGATGTACTACAGGACCATCAGCCCGGCGTACTGGATATTTATTCGATAAAAGCCGACTACACGTTACCGCTGCCTAAGCAGTCGCGCTTTGAAGCAGGCTTTAAATCGAGCTATGTAAAGGCTGATAATAACCTTTCCTTTTACAATATCGTTGACAATGTGCCACAGTTCGATACCACCAAAAGCAACCATTTTATTTATAACGAGAACATCAACGCGGGGTATGTGAATTATAACAAGAGCTTTAAAAAATACAAGGTGCAACTGGGGCTGCGGGCAGAGCAAACCGTCGCCAAAGGCAACCAGTTGGCTACTACCAGCGATGCCAATAAGTTCCGGAATTCTTATGTGCAGTTTTTCCCGAGCGTGTTTATCAGCGATAAGATCAACGAGCAAAATGAGCTGAGTGTTTCGGTAGGCAGGCGTATTGACAGGCCGACCTACAAGCAGTTGAACCCTTTTAAATTTTACCTCGATCCGAGCACTTATGTAGAGGGTAATCCCTTCCTGAAACCACAGCTGACCTACACTGCCGAAGCGGACTATACCTATAAACAAAAATATACCGTCAGCTTTACCTACAGCAATACCAGCGATAACATTACCAGTGTACTGGTGCCTAATGAAGCGGATAATCGTGTGACTATACAGACTGATAAGAACCTGGCGCGTAACTACTACTATAACCTCAGCTTCACCGCGCCGTTTGATATCACCAACTGGTGGAACAGTACCAATAACCTGAATACCTATTACAGCAATTATTCGGGCAACCTGGCTAATACCCCGCTGAACAAGGGAAAAGTGGCTTTTGATGCCAACAGTAACAACAGCTTTAAATTAGGAAAAAATACCACCGCTGAACTGAACGGGATATTCACGTCGGGCAATGTATATGGCTATTTGTATGTGAACCACACCCTTGAGCTATCAGCCGGGGTGCAGCGAACGATCATGAAAGGCAAGGGAACGCTTAAACTGAACGTGGCTGACTTTCTGCGGAGCAATAACCTGGTGGGCACGACTAGTATCGATAAGTACAGCGAAATGTTTACCCGGCATATTGAATCCCGGGTAGCTACGCTGGCATTTGTTTACCGTTTTGGCAGCAACAAGATCGCCCCGTCAAGGCGCATAACAGGCGGCGCGGAAGAGGAAAAGAAAAGGGCGGGATAGGCACCGATGGAACTGTTTGTTAAATTTGAAAATCTGCTATGAATATAAAAATCATTTACAAAGTAATATTACCCTTCGCCCTCACCTTCTTTGCGGTGAAGGCTTCTGCCCAAAATGCGGAATTAAAACAAAAAATACAGTTAAAGTTAGATTCACTTTGCAAAGCCGGCGGTTTTCCGGGACTGACCGCCGGAGTTGTACTGCCTGATAATACCGCGCTGGGTTTTGCATCGGGCATTGCTGACTCGGCCAGGCATCAGCCTATGCGTACGGACAGTTACCTGGAACAAGGCAGCGTGGGGAAAACCTATGTATCCGCTGTGGCTATGCAATTGATCAAAGAGGGAAAGTTTAAGCTCGATGATAAAATATCGAAATACCTTGACCATTATGCCTGGTTTAACCGCCTGCCAAATGCGCAGGATATTACTATCAAAATGCTGATGGAACACACCAGCGGTATTATGCGTTATGAATTTAAAGACGCGTTTACCAAAGATCTGACCAATAATCCCGGCAAGGTTTGGAAACCGGAAGAGCTGCTGGCTTATGTACTTGATGAAAAACCAGGCTTTAAAGCTGGTGAGGGGTGGGACTATGCCGATACCAATTACATTGTGTTAGGCATGATCATGGAACAGGTTACGGGCAAGGCTTACTATACGCTGCTGGAAGAAAGGATACTTCGCCCCTATCATTTAACTCAAACACTCCCATCCAACAAAAGGAAGCTAAAGGGTTTGGTACAAGGCTATGCCGGGAAAGATAATCCGTTTGGAGGTCGCAGCGAGGTGCTTGCTGACAACGGCGAATTCATCATTAACCCGCAATTTGAATGGACAGGCGGCGGCATCTATTCTACCACAGTCGACATGGCAAAATGGGGAAAGCTGCTGTATGAGGGTAAGGTATTTGACCCATCGTTGCTGCCGGTGATGGAAGATGGCGTTCCGGCAAAAATGCTTGGTGCAAACACCAATTATGGGCTGGGTGTTATTATCCGGCAGTCACCAAAATACGGCACTATTTACGGCCACAGCGGATTCTTCCCGGGGTATATGACCGAGATGTGCTACTTCCCTAAATATAAAATGGCGTTCGCCGTGCAAACCAATAGCAGCGACTATAAACACCTTAAAGTTTCGGTTTTAAAAGTACTGATGGAAGTCGCCAAAACTACTTTTGAGGCGCAACACGCCGATTGACCTCCCAAAACGGTGATTTAAATCATAAATCCCCCTTTTCGGGTGATAATGTGCAAAAGTCACCTTTGTATCTTTATGGATAATTAATTAGCTGTCAACTTATTGCTATGGAATATTCCAAAACACTTGATAACAGGAACCGTATAACCAGTACTACCCTCAATCACCGGGCACACACCGAAACCGCAGGCAACTTTAGCATCCGGTTTGTTTTTAGCGGCAATGAGACCTTTACCATCGGCAGGCGGCAAATCTCCATTCACAGCGATTCATTTCTAATACTCAATAAAGGCACAAAATTTACTAGCAATACCGATCCGCATATACCGGCAGATGTGTTTTCTGTAGAATTTGATGACGAGTTTTTGAATGATTTTAATAGTAAATGGGTAAAGGGCAACCAGTCTTTCAGGGATGATGCAGGCAGCGCGCTTCGCGAGACTATATATCCTTTTAGGGGCGACATCAAACTGAATATCGACCGACTCAAAAATCATTTGGATAGCGGAACGGAAGACGAAAACCTGATCAACGAGTGCCTGCGTAGGTGCCTCGCCAATTGCTACCGGGTGTATAACGAGGAGATAGCACAGAAGGCCACCCGGCTCAATTTCCTGAACAACGGCACCCGCATAGAAATATTGAGACGGCTTAACCTCGCCAAAGAATACCTGTATGCGAACTACAATAAGAATGTGAACCTGGAGAACCTGGCCAATTATGCCTGTCTGTCGGTCAATCATTTGCTGCGCACTTTTAAGCTGGCCTTTAACCAATCGCCGCACCAGTTCCTGATCCAGATCAGGCTACAGCGGGCGCAGGTATTGCTGACTAAAACCGAATACCCGGTTTACGAGATCGTGAATATGGTGGGATTCAAATGTACCAGCTCGTTTATCAGGCTGTTCAAAAGCCGGTATAAAACCACGCCGCTGAAATACCGCAATGTGTTGGAGTAATTAAATATCAGCTACTAAGCTTATTTTAGCCGCATCAAGATCATATGCGGGCCAATCTTCAGCAACTTTACGGCAATATCGATATTTACCTGTTCGACCAGTTATTGAAGGGTACTTATGACGATTGCAAAACGGTATTGGATGCTGGCTGCGGCGGCGGGCGAAATTTGGTTTATTTCCTGCAAAATGGTTATGATGTTTATGGTATTGACCCAAATCCAAACGCAATTGAGGCGGTGAGATCATTGGCTAAAGATCTTGCACCGGCAATCCCTCCTGATCATTTTCAAGTCGCTACAGCAGAGCAGCTGCCTTTTAATAATGAATATTTCGATTTGGTCATATCCAGCGCGGTGCTGCATTTCGCGAATAATAATGAGCATTTCGCAAGTATGCTGCAATCCATGTGGCGGGTGCTTAAACCGGGAGGCTATTTGTTTGCCCGGCTGGCATCAGATATCGGGATTGAAGAATTAGTGCAGCCCATTGGCAATGGACGTTATTTTTTGCCGGATGGCTCGGAGCGTTTCCTGGTAAATCAGCAAATGTTGCTCGACTACACCCAGCAATTAGGTGCACACCTGCATGAGCCGATCAAAACCACTAACGTGCAAAACCTTCGCTGCATGACGACCTGGTGTTTGCAGAAACTTAAGTAGCGCTTCAAACAAAAAGGTTCCTGCTTTTGCAGGAACCTGGGTACATTAACATATTTGAAAAAAAGTTCTTTTTAATAAGATCAGGACTTCCCATAGCCTACATGGGCCATTCGCTCTCCCATCTCTACATAGGCCTCATTTGGGCCGGGAGCCCAGGTGCCCAGGCCGTCAACATATCGATTAAACATACAAAATGCGGCGGCAATTAATACGGTATCATGTATCTCCTGGTCAGTGGCCCCTTGTTTGCGGGCAGCTGATATATCAT
>Ga0207671_10001053_pt1 | contig 33415 bp, 26 predicted proteins | sample KBSC24metaG_FD_184352 | JGI IMG/M metagenome (GOLD analysis project Ga0207671, IMG submission 184352) | Corn rhizosphere microbial communities from Kellogg Biological Station, Michigan, USA - KBS C2-4 metaG (SPAdes) (version 2) | ecosystem: Host-associated > Plants > Roots > Rhizosphere > Soil...
TCCGCCACCATCCCTGCCCGCCTCGACCGCCTGCCCTGGTCGCGCTGGCACTGGCGCGTAGTCATCGCCTTGGGCGTGGCCTGGGTGCTGGACGGGCTGGAAGTCACGCTGGTCGGATCGCTCGGCAGCGTGCTGGAGCGCAGCGATACGCTGGCGCTCGATGCCGCGCAGGTCGGCTGGACCGGCTCGCTCTACATCGCCGGTACCGTGCTGGGCGCGCTGGTCTTCGGCCGCCTCACCGACCGGCTGGGACGCAAGCGGCTCTTCATGCTGACGCTGATGCTGTACATGGCGGCGACACTGGCCACCGCCTTTGCGCAGGATTTCCTGTTCCTGGCGCTGTGCCGCTTCGTGACTGGCCTGGGCATCGGCGGCGAATACGCGGCCATCAATTCCGCCATTGATGAGCTGGTACCGGCGCGCGTGCGCGGACGGGTCAATCTCATCATCAACGCCAGTTTCTGGATCGGGGCGGCACTGGGTGCCGGGCTGTCGCTGGTGATCCTCGATCCGCAGGTGATGGGTGCGGCACTGGGCTGGCGCGCCTGCTTCCTGCTCGGGGCCGTGCTGGCGGTGGCGGTGCTGCTGGTGCGGCGGCATGTGCCGGAGAGTCCGCGCTGGCTGCTCATGCACGGCCGCCACGCAGAAGCCGAAGAAGTGGTGCGCCGGATCGAAGCGGAGGTCGAGCAGCAACATGGCCCCCTGCCCGCCGTGGAACACGCCCCGAGCGCATCGGCCCAAAGTGGTACGGCAGGCAGCGGCATGCTGCCCTGGCGCGAAATCGCTCACGTGCTGCTGCATCGCTATCGCCAGCGCAGCGTGATGGTGGCCCTGATGATGGTGGCGCAGGCCTTTGTCTACAACGCCATCTTCTTTACCTACTCGCTGGTGCTCACGCGCTTCTTCCAGGTACCGGACCATCGCGTGGCGCTCTACATCTTTCCGTTTGCGCTGGGCAATGTGCTCGGGCCGCTGCTGTTGGGCCATCTGTTCGACAGCATCGGCCGCCGCCGCATGATCGCGGCCACTTACCTGCTCTCCGGTGCGGGATTGGCCGCCACGGCCTGGGCCTTCAATGCCGGGATGCTGGATGCGCGTTCACTGGCGCTGTGCTGGAGCGCGGTGTTCTTCGTGGCCTCGGCGGCGGCCAGCTCGGCCTACCTGACGGCCAGCGAGGTATTCCCGCTGCGCATGCGTGCCATGGCCATTTCGATTTTCTATGCCATCGGTACCGGCGTCGGCGGATTCATCGCGCCGGTCCTGCTGGGCTGGCTCATCGCCAGCGGTGACCGCCATGCAGTGGCAGCGGGCTATGCGCTGGGCGCATGCCTGGCGCTGCTGGCCGGGGTGTGCGCGCTACGCTTTGCGGTGGATGCGGAACGGCGCACGCTGGAAGAGGTGGCGGAGTGGAAATCCTGAATGCCTGAGCTGATGATGAAGCTGTTCAGTCATCAGCTGCGCTTATGACAGGATTTTTTCCGCAATGCCCGCCCCCAGCGGTGCCAGCAAGGCCTGCAATTCCTCTTCGCCGAACTTGATGGTGGCGGTGTCATCGCGCCCCAGCATGCCCTCGGCCAGCGCCGACTTGCGCGTTTGCAGTTCGAGCAGGCGCTCTTCGATACTCCCCTCGATGACCAGCTTGTAGACGAACACCTGGCGCGTCTGCCCCAACCGGTGTGCGCGGGCAATGGCCTGCTCTTCCACGGCCGGGTTCCACCAAGGATCGGCCAGCACCACGGTATCGGCAGCGGTCAGGTTCAGGCCGACGCCGCCCACCTTCAGGCTCACCAGCATGATCGGCACTTCACCTTGCTGGAAGCGGGAGATCACACCGCTGCGGGCAGCCGGTTCGGTGTCGCCGGTCAACATCAGGCAGGGCAATTGCAGCGCCTGCAGTTCGGCTTCGATCAGGGTCAGCATGCTGGTGAATTGAGAGAACAGCAGGATGCGCCGCCCCTCCTCCACCAGCGCGGGCAGGGTATCGCGCAGCCACTCGATCTTGGCGCGCTCCAGTCCACGCGGCATGCGGCCCTGCTTCAGCAGGTAGGGATCGCAGCAGACCTGGCGCAGCTTGAGCAAGGCATCCATCACCGACACCTGGCTGCTGCCCAGGCCGCGCCGTTCCAGCGCGCGGCGGACCTGCTTGTCGGCGGCGATGCGCACGCTCTCGTAGAGCTCGCGCTGGCGGCCCTGCAGTTGCAGGCGTTCGATGATCTCGATGCGCGGTGGCAGCTCCTGCAGCACATCCTGCTTGCGCCGGCGCAGGATGAAGGGGCGCACGCGCTGGGCCAGCAGGCGCGCGCGCACGGTTTCTCCCTGTTGCTCGATGGGCTTGCGCCAGAGCCGCGCGAAGCTGCGTGCATCCCCGAGGAAGCCCGGCATGAGGAAATGGAACTGGCTCCACAATTCGCCCAGATGGTTTTCCAGCGGCGTGCCGGTCATGCAAAGCCGATGACGTGCGTGCAGGCGGCGTGCGGCGGCAGTGCTGCGGGCAGCGGCGTTCTTGATGGTCTGCGCCTCATCCAGCACCAGCAGGTGAAAGCGCAGCGACAGCAGCAGATCGAGATCGCGCCACAGCAACGGATAGGTGGTCAGCACCAGGTCGGCCTGTCCCTGCGCAATGGCACTGACATGGCGCGCACGGTCCTCGCCATGCAGCACCTGCACGCGCAGGGCCGGGGCGATGCGCCGCGCTTCCTGCTGCCAGTTGAACAGCAACGAGGTTGGCACCACCACCAGCGCGGGCAGGTCGAGCCGGCCGGTCTGTTGTTCGATGAGCAGATGGGCCAGCACCTGCGCGGTCTTGCCCAGGCCCATGTCGTCGGCCAGGATGCCGGCCAGGCCATGCTGCCGCAGGTACTGCATCCAGGCCACGCCCTGCAGCTGGTAACCGCGAAGGGTCAGGCCCAATCCTGCCGGTGGTGGCACCGGTTGAACGCTGCCGGCCGCACGCAGCCGCTGCGCCAGTTGCAGCACGCCGGCAGCCCCGCTCATGTGCCACGGCGCGCCACCCTGCAGTGCTTGCAGGTCGGTCTGCAGGCTGTGCAGACGATGGGCATCCCAAGGCGAGAGTTGCAGCGGTCCGTCCTTGCGCTTGAGGTCCACCAGCAGATCCAGCAAGGACAGCACCACCGCCTTGAGCGGACCGGCCATGGCATCGATGCGACGGCCGCCCGGCGCACGCAGTGAAATGACGGCATGCGGATCCATGCGCTCCACCTGTTGCGCATCGGCCCAGCGCGGGTCGCGCCGCAACAGGTCGGCCACCATCGGTGCTACATCCAGGGTCTGGCCATCGACTTCGATACCCATAGCCAGCAGCCAGCGGCCACTGGGGTCGAGGCCGTCGAAGATCTCGCTGGAGAAGGCGCGCGGCTGCAGAGGCGCGGCCACCTCGCGCGCACTGAGCTCGCCGGTCTCGCTGCTGACGATGAAGCGCCATGCCGTGACCGGCACACTCTCATGCGCAAAACCCGGCCGCACGCGCAAGGTCCAGCCCTGCTGCTGCAGACGCGGGGCCTGGTCGGCCCAGAAGTCGCCGAAGGCATCTTCCAGCATCAGGGTCCAGAGCGGACCGGCGTCATGCAGGGGATTCTCGGCACGCCATTGCAGGGCATCTTCGCGCAGGGGCAGCAGGCCCATCTCGCGAATGCTCTCCAGCGCCGCGGCCTCGGCGGCGTGGTTGCGCGTGACATGTGCCGGTGTGTAAGCGGCCTCGTCATCGGGGTGGCCCACAGGGGCCGGCATGCTCCAGCGCTGCGCGCCGTCGCCATAGACCCAGTCGATCTGCGCCACCGTCACCATGCCGCCACGCGGCCCGAACAGGCCGTGCGCGCGCATGCCCAGCAAGCCCTCACCACGGGTGAGCGTCTGCAAGGTCAGGCGGGGATGGAATGCGCTGGAGGAAGGCGAAGCAGGCATGCGGCCGATGAAAAACGGGGGAGCGGCCATTGTAGGGCGCTTCAGGCCGGGTGTGCAGGAACGCCGGGAAACTGGCTGGGGTCATGCGCATGCCAGCGATAGGAGGCTTACTTCGCAGGCGGCGTGATGCAGAAGTCCAGCATGCCGAAAGGCGTGCGGCCCTCGCCGGTGGCCCAGACCCACACGGCCCAGCACAGCAGGCCGCACACCAGCAGCAGGGCCAGCAGGATGTGCAGTCCGGATGCCTTGCGCAGAAAGCCTTCGACGCGGTCAAACAGGGCAGTCATGGGAATAGGTGCAGAAATGGAATAACTCGGAGTACCCCATTGTAGCGAAGCCCCCGGGCCGATGAAATGGGACAAATTGCCGCAGTGTCAGGCTGGCAATATCCTTGTGGGGCCGCTTGGCCGGGGCTCTGTTACCCTAGCGCATTCTCATCCATGCCTTGGCCACCATGACCCCTGCCCTGCTCATCATCGACGTCCAGCAAGCCCTGTGCACCGGCCCTGAAGCCGTCGCCAACGGCGAGACCACGATTGCCAGCATCAACCTGCTCTCGGCCCATGCACGTGCGGCAGGCGCACCGGTGATCTTCGTGCAGCACGAAGACAGCGGCAGCTTGCAGCACGACAGTACCGGATGGCAACTCGCCCACGGGCTGCATCATCAGGCCGATGATCTTTACCTGCACAAGCGCGGATCGGACGCCTTCCACCAGACGGCACTGGAATCGCTGCTGCGTGAACGCGGCGTGACCCGCCTGGTGATCTGCGGCATGCAGACCGAGTTCTGCGTGGAATCCACCGTGCGACGCGCACTGGCGCTGGGCTTTCCGGTAACGCTGGCGGCAGGGGCGCACACCACCGCACCGAACGGCGTGTTGCCGGTGGATCAGGTGGTGGCCCATCATCAGGCCACGCTGTCCAATCTGGGGGCGTATGGCGTGCGCACCACCATCACGGCGGCCAGCGATATCGCTTTCTGAGGCAGGCCCTCAGAAGCGCTGCGGACTGAAGGGTGACAGGTCGATCTCCGGAGCCTGCCCCGCCAGCAACTGCGCGGCGATGCGTCCGGTGCGCGCCGAGCAACCCAGGCCGATGTGGCCGTGGCCATAAGCATGGATGATGTCGGCACTGGCGCTGGCCGGGCCGATGCAGGGCATGCCGTCGGGCGTGCTGGGGCGGCGGCCCAGCCAGTATTTCACGTCCTCCGCCGGCAGCGTGCGCGGCAGGCCGGGGAAGAGTTTCAGGGCGATGTCGCGCATGATCTCGCCGCGCCGCCAGTCCGGTGCCGCCTCGAAGGAGGCAAACTCCACCTGGCCGGCAATGCGCAAGCCGGTTTCCATCTGGGTCGCAATGACCTTGAATTCAGACAACATCATCGGCGTGCGCGCACGCGCCTCCTGGTCGTGCCCGCCAATGACGGCGTGATAGCCGCGTTCGCTCTCCAGCTGCACCTGATCGCCAGCGGCAGCCGCCAGCGCCTTTGAGCGTGCGCCGGCGCAGATGACGGCGGCATCGCAGGCGATCTCGCCCTGTTCGGTCAGCACGGCCTTCAAGCGTCCCTGCTCCACGCGAAAACCCGTGGCCCGGCCCTCGACACGGCTTGCACCGCGCGCCAGGGCATGCGCCTGCAAGGCCTGCAGATAAGCCGCAGGATTGCGGCAATGACCGGCCTCGCCGACCTGTACCGCAAAGCCGAAGGCCGGATCCAGATCCGGTTCGCGTTCCCGCAAGGCCGCACCCTCCACTTCCTGCCATTCGATGCCCAGCTCGCGGCGCACACCCCAGCCGAACGCGTCATTGTCGAAATGCCGGCGCGAACGATAGACGTGCAGCACCCCCGAGGTATCGATCAGGTGCCCCACACCGGCGCGCTGCGCCACCTCCAGATGCAGGCGGCGGGCATCGGCCACCAGCGTGCGCAAGGCGCGTGCGGTGGTGCGGATGCGATCACGGCGCGCGCTGGCAAGGTTGCGCAGCAGCCAGGGCGTCAGGCGCGGCAGGTAGCGCCAGCGGATCGACAGGGGACCGAGCGGATCCATCAGATAGCCGGGGACTTTCTTCCACATCCCCGGCTCCACCGGCGGGATCACCGAATGCGAGGACAGCCAGCCGGCATTGCCATAGCTGGAGGCTTCTTCACTACCGGCCGCGTTGAAATCCAGCAGGGTCACCTGCAAGCCCTGGTCCAGTGCGTGGATGGCAGTCATGAGACCGACGGCACCGGTGCCGATGATCACGGCATGGCGGGGAAAGGCGATGGCGGAGGAAGTGGACATGGCGGGATGTGCGATGCAAAGCAGCATGATACGAGAACCGCGCGCGTCCGTCAGGATCGCGCATGGCGCAGGCTGCGGCTCTGGTCGGATCCATCACGGACCACGCTTCTCCAACGCGATCAGGGAGTCTGGTTGTAGGTCACCGTGCGCGGCAGATAAGGCTGGCCATTGATGCGCCGCTGCTGATGGAAATTGCCGCTGCCGAACTGCTCGCTGAGGATGTCGTGGCGCGCGTCGTAGTAGCGTGACTGCACGCCCAGCAGGCCCATGATGGTGTGCTCCAGCTGGTCGGTCTGGTAGGGCCGGTATTCGAGCTGCGCCTTGTCCTCCGGGCTCTTGCCGGTGAAAGAGCGGGTCCATGCCAGCATCGGGATTTCATAGCCGGTGGCGTCGCTCACCGACTGGCCAGCGTGATTGCGCGTGTGGCCCACTTCCTGCGCATGGTCGGAACTGAAGAGCAGGCTGGCATGGTCCTGCCGTGCCGCATTCATGGTGAGCTTCAGCATGCTGCCGACCACGTAGTCGTTGTAGGCCATGGCGTTGTCGTACTCATTGCGCAGCTGGCGTATCCACGCCGAGCGGTCGGCGTCTTCCAGCTTTTCGGTCACGCCATCGCGCACGGTATCGAAGCGTGCGTACTGGCTGGGGTAGCGCATGTCATAGGTAGGGTGTGCGCCCAGCAGGTGCACCACGATCAGCTTCTTCGGGGACGGGTCGTGCAAGGCAGTGTCCAGCGCCGGCAGCAGGTTGCCGTCGAAATTGTTTTCGCCGCGCCCTGCGCCCTTGTTGATGAACACCTGCTCGTCGGCACGGCGCGAGACCAGGCCCAGCCAGCCATCGTTGGGCGGCTGGTTGGAGAGCCAGTGAATCCGGAATCCTGCCTCGCGCGCCAGCATCAGCACGTCCGGCTTGCGGTTCCAGGCCTGCGGATCGTTGAGGTCGGCCGGCGTGAGCATCTTCATCAGCGAGGCCATCGTGGCGGGTTCCGACGAGACCACGTCGCGGAACACGATGAGCTCCTTGCGCATCGCTTCCAGCGTCGGCGAGGTATGGCGCTCATAGCCATACAGCGACATGTTGGCGCGATTGAGACTCTCGCCGATGATCCACACCACGGTGTTGCGCTCCGGTCCTGCATAACGCACCTGCCAGTCGGAGCGATGCGCCATGTTGCGCGCCACATCCGCTTCCATGGTGGCGGCCTGGGCCAGTTGCTCGCGATAGTCGAGATAACGGATGGGCCAGAACAGCAGCGGATTTTCCTTGGCCATCGTGGGATTGAAATGCAGGGCCACGAACACCGCCAGCAAGCAGCCGACGGCAGCCCGCCCGCGCCAGCGCCAGGGTGCGGCGGGCTGTCCCTGCTCGCGCCGGCGCAGCCAGCGCTCGCCCAGCCACAGTCCGGTCCACGCCAGCAACAGCAGGCCCAGCGCCTCGGCCAGGTCGCGGCCATTGTGGCGGAAGAACTCGCTGCTCTCGGCCGGGTTGGTATTGAAGATGGCTTGCAGCACCAGGATGGGATTGGGGCGCAGGCCGAAATAGTCGCGCAGGAAACCCTTGATGGCGGCATCCAGGAAGAATACGCCGATGATCACCAGCGCCGCGCGCGAGAACCAGCGTGGCCGTTCGCGCATCCACGGCAAGACCAGAAACACGCCGGCGATGCCGGGCAAGGCGGTGGCCATGAGCACGCTGCTCTTGGCCAGTTCGTTGGCGCTGATGCGATCCAGTGCCCAGAAGAAAACCAGGCCGATGAGGCCCAAACCAAGTCGCTTGACCAGTTTTTCCAATGCTGTCTTTCCGCCGCCCCGCCCGGCAAAATTTTGTTCTGAAGAAATATTGTCCGGGGCGCCGCTTCCCTGGCGGCTTGTCTCCGGCGGCGCGGACGCTCTGTCCGGCCTGCGCGATAGGACAAGCTCGGCGATAATTTGTTTCCGCGCGGCGGGCCAAGTATGGCACCGCGCAGGAAAATGACCAACAATACCGACTCCCCGGGCCCCTGCTTCTGAAAGGAACACCATGCGACTCTTCTCTCACGCCATCCTGGCCGCCCTCATCGGCCTGTCGGCCAGCCTTGCAGTCTCCGCCCCGGCGGCAGCCCAGGGCGTCTATGACGAATGGTCGACGGTGAAGGCACCGGCCGCACCGGCGCTGTCGCACGTGGTCATCGACCCGGCCACCACCGCCGTGCTGGTGCTCGACATTGCGCGCCAGACCTGCCATCCGGACAGCCGACCGCGCTGCGTGGCGATGTTGCCGCGCGTGGCCAGGCTGCTGGCCATGGCACGCGAGAAGAAGGTTCCGGTGATCTATACCCTGGGCGGCAACAGCACGCCGGCCGACATCTGGCCCGAAGCGGCCATGCAGGGCGGTGAGCCGCTGTTCAAGTCGGGCCCGGACAAGTTCATCAATACCGAGCTGGAAAAGTTGCTGCGCGAGAAAGGCATCAAGACCGTGATCTGCATCGGTGCGGCGGCCCACGGCGCGGTGCTGCATACGGCGGCCAGCGCAGCCTTCCGTGGTTTTGACGTGGTGGTGCCGGTGGACCTGATGGCCTCCGACACGGCCTATGCCGAGCAATACACGGCATGGCACCTGGTCAATGCGCCGCGCCTCGGCGAACGCGTCAAGCTGACGCAGCTGAGCTGGATCGAGTGAGGCGGAGGTGACATCATCGGCTGCGCAACAAGTGCAGCGAATGCATCAATGCGGGGATCTGATGCAGGCCATGCATCAATCCCCGGAGGGATTATCTGCTTTCCTGTGCGCGTGGCACAGGCTCAGGCGAACTGGAACAGTTGCGCCGCCGTCTCGCCGGTGATGCAACGGCGATCCGCCTCGTCGCTCACCAGACTTTCAAAACGCCGCCAGCTGTCGGCATAGCTGGTCATGCTCTCATGCTGGGTGTGCGGCCAGTCGCTGCCCCACAGCAGGCGATCCGGTCCGAAGTGCTGGCGCAGCAGCGGCCAGGCCTGGCCAGCGAAACGGGCACCGCCCTCGCTGCCGCCGTTGCGATACTGCGCCGACAATTTGACCCACACCTGGCGCGAAGGACCGGTGGAGAGCAGGTAGCGGAAACCCGGGTCATCCACGCCCAGTGCCGCGTCGACCCGCCCGAAGTGATCGACCACGACCTTCAATCCCAGTGCCAGCAAGGGTTCCAGCACCCGTGGCAAATCTGCGGCCTCACGATGAATCTCTACCTGCCAGCCCAGTGCCGCAATGCGCGTGAGCGTGTCGCGCCACGCGCCGCTGAAATCCGGCAGCGGCGCGCCGCCCACCAGGTTGAAGCGCACGCCGACCACGCCGCCCTGCTGCAAGGCCTGCAATTGCGCGTCGTCGATATCGGCATCGACCATGGCGATGCCGCGCAGGCGCTGCGGAGCGCGAGCGATGGCCTGCAACAGGTAGCTGTTGTCGCTGCCCAGGAAGCTCGGTTGCACCAGCACGCCATGACTCATGCCATGCGCATCCAGCCGCGCCAGGTACTCCTCGACGGTCACATCGTAAGCCGGCGTGTAGCGGCGCACATCGGCCATCGGCAGGCCGCGCGCAAAGACGTGCGCGTGGGTATCGATGCGCAGTGCGGGCGTGCTCAGGGCGGCGCTGGTGCTCATGCGCCGGTTTCCATCTGGCGGCCCTTGGTCTCAGGCAGCATCAGCACGGCGATCACCACCAGCGAATAGGCGATGGCGGCATCGATGCCGATGGCCTGGCCCAGCGGCATGGAGTCGCTCATGTGGCCGACCAGCACCGGGAAGCCGGCAGAGGCCACGCGTCCGAAGTTGTAGCAGAAGCCCACGCCGGTGCCGCGAATGCCGCTCGGATACAGCTCATTGAAGAGCGCACCGAGGCTGGCCGGAATGCCGGCCGCGAAGAAGCCCAGCGGGAAGCCGCAGATCAGCATCTGGGTATCGGTCAGCGGCAGGAAGATGTAGCACAGCACGGTCGCCACGCAGCACAGTGCGAACGACGCCACGGTACGGCGGCGGCCGATGCGGTCCAGCAATTGCGCACTGGCGATGCAGCCACACCAGAAGGCGATGATGATGACGGCCAGATATCCGCCGGTAGACAGTACCGACAGGTGCTTCTCAGTTTTGAGATAAGTCGGCAGCCAGGTCATCAGCGCATAGTAACCACCGTGTGCGCCCACGCCGAGCAGACTGCCGATGAGGGTCAGGCGCAGCACGTCGGGACGGAAGATGCCCAGCAGCGTACTGGCGGCAGGCTTGCTGGTGGCAGCCTTGCGGCCGGCCAGGAAGGCATCGGTCTCGGACACCGAACGGCGCACGTAGACCACCAGCAACGCGGGCAGAAGGCCGATGACGAACATCACGCGCCAGGCCATTTCCTGCGGCAGCATCGTGAACAGCACCGAGAACAGCAGCACCGCACCGCCCCAGCCCACGGCCCAGGCGCTCTGCACGGTGCCCATGGCGCGGCCGCGATGTTCGGCGCGGATGGTCTCGGCCATCAGCACCGCACCGGCCGCCCATTCACCGCCGAAACCGAAGCCCTGCAGGGCTTTGAGCACCAGCAGCTGCGGATAGCTTTGGGCGAAAGCGCTCAGGAAAGTGAAGAAGGAAAACCAGATGATGGTGATCTGCAGGGTTTTGACGCGCCCGTAGCGGTCCGACAGGGCGCCGGCGAACCAGCCGCCGATGGCCGAGGCCACCAGCGTGGCACCGCTGATCATGCCGGCGTCCGCTTTGGAGAGCGAGAAGGCCGCGATCAGCGCGGGGATGGCCAGGCTGAACATCTGCACGTCCAGCGCATCCAGTGCCCACCCGCTGAAGCAGGCCCAGAAAGTCTTGCGTTCCTTGGCAGTGACCTGCCGATACCATGAAAACATTGTCTCTTCCTCTATGCCGAAGGCGCGCTACCTCGGGCTTCCCCGTCCGGCCGCCAGGGCGGTGCCGGAACGTGATGCAAGCACGATGGTGGCGCGTAGCTGATTGATATATTTAGTGGACTACTCATATAGTCATCTATATGAGTTAACGGAAGATAACACAGCCAGGGTGACTCAACAATCCTCCTGAAATTTGATCACAGCGGCAAGCGATGAAACCTTGTGGCGCTCATGGATGCATCACCGGTGGACAAGGACGGCGGCGCAGTGCCGTCCACCTGCGTGCGGTACGATGCACCCTGTCATTGTGGGCAGGCCCGGCCCCGGGTAGACTGAGCACTTTCTCTTTTGCAAGGCAAGTTTCAGCATGCTTGACCAGACCGCCGCCGATGCGCGCCTGCCGCTCTATCTCCAGTTGCGTGACCAGCTCGCGGCGCAGATCCGCGCCCAGAAATGGCAACCGGGACAAGCCATCCCGTCCGAAGCCGAATTGAGTCAGACCTATCAGGTGGCCGTGGGTACGGTGCGCCGCGCGGTCGAGACGCTGATGAGCGAAGGCCTGGTGGAACGCACGCACGGACGTGGCACCTTCGTGCGCAAGGCGCGTTTCGACAATTCGCTGTTCCGCTTCTTCCGCTTCGAATCGCCCGATGGCCGCCCGCTGCAGCCGACCAGCGTGATCGTCAGCCGCAAGGTCATCGAGGCACCGCGTCAGGTGGCCGAGGCCTTGCACCTGAAGACGCACGCCCGGGTGATCGAACTGCTGCGCCTGCGCAAGGTGGATGGACAACCGGTGCTGGCCGAGAACATCTACCTGTGTGCCCAGCGCTTCAAGGCGCTGGCGGGGAAGGCACCGGAGGATTTCGGCGATCTGCTGTATCCGCTGTATGAGCGCGAATGCGGGCTCATCGTCGCCTCGGCGCGTGAAACCCTGACGGTGGAAACGGTGACGGCGGCGCAGGCAAAGCTGCTGGGACTCAAGGAAAAGACGCCGGTAGTGGTGATCGAACGCATCGCCTTCGGCTCGGATGGTGCGCCGCTGGAGTGGCGACAATCGCGCGGGGCGGGGAGCAAGTTCAGGTATAGCGCGGAGATTCGCTGAGCCGGCTTACGCGCGTATCAATCCAAGAGGGGATCATCACCGGCGCTCTCATCCGCACTTGCGCAATTACTTTGCGGGCCTTCGCGTACGCACGGGCCTGGCCGGCTCCTGCATGGAGAACGCCGAACCAGCGTGCGGCGCGCGGGTTGATTCATTGCGCAACTCACCCAGCAAACCCGGATGATTGCGCAGCAGCCGCAGCAGCAGCACCAACGCACGAGGCGGCTTGATCTTGCCGGCCTCGTAGCGATTGAAGGCATTGATGCCCCCGCCGAACAGCAGACTGGCCTCGCGCTGGCCCAGGTGCAATGCCTGGCGCGCAGCAATGATTTCCTCCGGATCGATCAATCCCGCATTGATCGTCTTGTTGAAGGCCAGGGCTTCGGCCGAGATCCGTTCTTCTTCACCGGGGTCCGGCAGGCATTCGCCGCAACGCGGACAGTACTGGCCGCTGACAGCAGCAATGATCGTGGTTTCTCCTTTGTAGGCATACGGCAGGTCACGCGTGTCGCGTACCAGCGCAGCACCTCCGCACTGGGGGCATTTCATGTCATTTCTCCTTGAAGGATACGATCAGCACATCATCGACCACGGTCAGCTTGAGATAGAGCACGCCGTGCCGTGTCGACGGGCGGTACACGTCCTGCCAGATGCGATGATCGTCGTGCGTGGTCATGCTCTTGTAGAAGTCACGCTTGCCCAGACTGGCCACGATGGCTACCATCTCCATCTCGTCGATACCCATGGCTGCAGCCCCCAGCAGTGCCGACGCCGTCTTGCGCACCCGCCCTTGGCGAACCAGTGAATGAACGACTTCCAGCTTGCAGTGGGGAGTGTGCTTTTCCATTTGCATTGTAACCATCTTGGTTATGCTCGCCAAGCTGGTGATAGCGAAGAGGTTTGAGAAACGAGAGGAAATTCGATCACCGGGTGCGGCGGATGCCCGATGCGAAACCGCGATTCTGAAACGCACTCTGTGGTTTTGATGCACACGGACGGAAATGTCGCGTGAAACTCGTTTACTATCGTCGCTCAGCCCATCACTTCCCACACCATGCAACTGAAGCGATCCCTCATCCAGACACGCGCAGCCCTTCCGGCCGCCGGTGTCTGCCTGGGCGGGCTGAACACCAAAAAACGGCATCTCCGCTGACGGGGATGTCACGTCCCGTCCGGCGGATCGCCTGGCGGGACTGGATCGCAACATCACCCTTCTTTCAGACCTCGCCCGGCGCACTGCCGGCGGAACGGCTTTCTTCAACCGTTCTTCATGAGGTAAGCATGCACACAAGCTTTACCGGAGTCTGGGTCCCCATCGTCACGCCGTTCCTGGCGGGCGACGCGGCCAGCATCGACCACCCTGCCCTGGCACGGCTGGCGCAACATCTGGCCGAACAAGGCATCAGCGGGCTGGTCGTCGCGGCCACCACGGGCGAGGGCATCCTGCTGCAGCCAGGTGAACAGGACGCCCTGCTGGCGACCCTGCGCGCTGCAGTCCCGCAGCTACCGCTGGTCATGGGGTTGTCGACCGCGTCCACGCACGATGCGGTGGCGCGCGCACGCGTACTGTCACGACTGCGGCCCGATGGCCTGCTGGTGACGCCACCGCTTTACGTTCGGCCATCTCAGGACGGTATCCGCCGCCATGTGGAAGCGGTCACGGAGAGCGCCGACCTGCCTGTGCTGGTCTACAACATTCCCTATCGCACCGGCTGCCAGGTCGAGCTGGGGACGCTGCAACAACTGGCGCAGGATCCGCGCGTGGTCGGCCTCAAGGAATGCGGCGGCAGCCAGGAGCGCATGCAGCGCCTGGTCAACGAGACCTCGCTGCGCATCCTCTCGGGCGACGACGCCCAGAATTTCATGGCGCTGTGCCTGGGCGCGCACGGCGTCATCGCTGCCTCGGCCCACGTGATGCCGCACTGGCACGTGCAGATGCAGGCACTGATCCGCGACAACCAGTGGCACCAGGCAAGGGACATTGCCGACGCGTTGCAGCCGGTCATCCGCGATCTGTTTGCCGAACCCAGCCCGGCACCGCTGAAGGCCCTGCTGCACGCCGATGGCTGGTGCGCACGGGAAGTCCGCCTGCCCTTCGTACCGGTCAGCGCTGGCTTGCATGCGCGTCTGATGACGCAGCGGCAGGCGCTGCTGTCGTCTGCTTTCTGAACCCTGCTTTCAAGGAGAAACACCATGTCATCCGCCCTGCCCCTGCAACTCCACGTCGACGCCCAATACGCCAGCCCCTATGCCATGTCGGTCTTCGTCGCCCTGCGCGAAAAGGCCTTGCCCTTCGCTCTGCACACCGTCGACCTCGATGCTGCCGCCCATCATGATCCCGCCTATGCCGCGATGTCCCTGACGGCGCGCGTGCCGACGCTGCAGCATGGCGAGCTGGCGCTGTCCGAATCCTCGGCCATCACGGAATATCTGGAAGACGTCTTCGACGGTGCGCCGCTCTATCCTTCCGATCCAGCCGCGCGCGCACGCGCACGCCAGGTGCAAGCCTGGCTGCGCAGCGACCTGATGCCCATCCGCGAAGAGCGCAATACGCAAGTGCTCTTCTACGCCGCGCGCAAGCCGCCCCTGTCTGCCCAGGCAGAAGCCACCGCACAGCGGCTGTTCCGTTTCGCGGAAGCCCTGCTGCCGCAAGCAGCGGACCACCTCTTCGGCCAGTGGTGCATCGCCGATACCGACCTGGCACTGATGATCAATCGTCTCGCCCTGCATGGCGATCCCGTACCACCGCGTCTGGCCGCCTATGCCAAGGCACAATGGCAGCGATCCACGGTGCAGGAGTGGGTGGCCATGCAGCGCCCGCCGCTGACGGCATGAACGATATCGGGCGTCACTGATCCGTGATCCCCAATGAAAAAAGGGCGGCGTCCCAAGACGCCGCCCCCTCATGCACTCTTGCGAATGACGACAATCAGGCAATCGCCTCCGGACGCGGACGGGCAATCGCAAACACCACCGCCACGGCCACCAGGTCGAACGCGGCCAGCAACACGAACAGAGGACCATAGCCAATCTGCGTGACCAGGATGCCGAAGAGCAGCGTGAACAGCGTCGCCCCCAGGTAGCCGCTCATGCCGGTCAGGCCGGTGGCAGTGGCCACCTGATTCTTGGTGAACACATCGGAAGTGATCGAATACAACGCTCCCGACAGCGTCTGGTGCGCAAAGCCGCCGATGGAGAGCAAGGCGATGGCCACATACGGACTATCGACGAAGCCCACGCAAGCCGGCCCGATCATGGCCAGACTGCCCACCAGCATCACCAGCTTGCGCGAAGTGAACAGCGACACATTCAAATGCTTGTGGAAGAACGGGCTCAGGTAGCCGCCCAGCACGCAACCGATGTCCGCCGCCAGGAAAGGCAGCCAGGCGAACATGGCGATTTCCTTGATGTTCATGTGGCGCTCGGTGGCCATGTACAGCGGGATCCAGGCATTGAAGGTCTGCCACGCCGGTTCCGACAGGAAGCGCGGAATGGCGATCGACCAGAAGTTCTGGCTGCGCACGATCTTGGTCCAGCTTTCACGCACGACTTTTTCAGGTGTCTTTTCCTGGCCGTCGAGGATGTAGTCGCGCTCTTCCGGCGAGAGCAGCTTCTGGTCACGCGGGCTCTTGTAGAACAGCATCCACAGGAAGAACCACAACACGCCCAGCACACCCACCACCACGAAGGACATCTTCCAGCCGCCGTGCAGGATGGTCCACACCACCAGCGGCGGTGCGCACAGCGCGCCAATCGAGGAACCGATGTTGAACCAGCCGATGGCCACCGACCGTTCCTTGGCCGGGAACCACTCGGTGGAGGCCTTCACGCCACCGGGAATACCGGCTGCTTCGGTCATGCCCAGCAGTGCGCGGAAGAAGGCCAGGCTCTGCCAGCCGGTCGCCAGGGCGGCCGCCGCGCACACCAGCGACCAGGCCAGGGCGAAGATGCCGAAGCCGATCTTGGTGCCCACCGCGTCGAGAACGTAGCCGGCCACCGGCTGCATGACCGCATAGCAGATCTGCCACGCCACCACGATGTAGGAGTACTGCTGGGTACTCATGTCCAGCTCTTTCATCATGGTCGGGGCGGCCACCGACAGCGTGTTGCGGGCCAGGTAATTGACGATCAGGGCCAAGGTGACCAGCGTCACCATGTACCAGCGGATTCCTCTTACGTACTTCATGGCGTCTCCAAAATGGATAGTTCTTCAAAGGGCAGGCAATGCGCGGCCCGTCGCCCAGGGGTCCATTTGTGCGCCCGCTCTCGCGGTGGATGGCGCACAGCCGTCATCCCCCGGCGGCACAGGGCCGCCTGGGCTCAGGCAGATCGGGAATGCATGCCTGTCTCCAGATGAAGTTTTCTTATCTTTTTTATCATTTTATTTATACGATGTCGTATAAGTTGAGCTGCGATTAGTCGGACTAATTCTTCATGCAGGTGGACAACTCTAATGATCGCGGCTCCGGAAGTCAACCGAATTAAATGCAGATTCCTTCATGGAAACGGCTTTGCAGGCCGATTTCAGGGGGATGAGGTGAATCTTCCCGCGCGCCGGGCAGCCCAGGCTTGCGCCCCGGCGCAGAACCCTTCATAGTGACCGCAGACGAACTTCCCGGCAGCAGTCATCGTACATGTCAGCATTCCACCCGCCCTCCCCCGATTCTTCACATCGCGGCCAACTCAGCCGGTCCGAACACATCTGCAAGCAGATCATCGCGTCCATCCTGCGCGGGGAACTGGGCGAGAACCGCAAGCTGCCTACCGAAGTGGAACTGGCGCAGCGTTACGAGGCTTCCCGCACGACGGTACGGGAAGCGCTCTCGCGCCTGCGTTCGGAAGGCATCGTGGTCTCGCGCCGGGGCTCGGGCAACTATGTGCAGCGGCTGCCGGTCTTGCAAAGCAGCGCACCGGCGCAGATTGCCAGCATCCCTGACGTGGAGCGCTATTACGCGTTTCGCGCGTGTGTGGAAGTGGGTGCGGCAGGCATTGCGGCCACGGCTCGCGAGGAAGAGGACATCGCCCTGATGCGCCATTGCCTGCAAGCACTGCGGCGCGCGCAGCTGCAAGGCCAGACCGGCGTGGAGGAAGACCTGGCGCTGCACATGGCCATCGCCCGGGCCACGCGCAATCCCTTCTTCATCTCCACCATCGAACATGCGCTGGGCCCGATCCGCCAGTGCATGGAACTGGCGCAGAACCTGGGCTCACCGCAGGAGAGCGAGCGCATCCAGGTCATCGATGACGAACACCAGGCCATCATCGATGCCATCGCCCAAGGCTCGGCGCAAGACGCCGAGGCGGCCATGCGTGCCCATATCGGGCATGCACGCCAGCGTATCTTCGAAGGCCGCTGAACGCTGCGCATGACGCAACAACGCCGGGCCATGCAGCGCCCGGCGTGGCTTGAGCAGACCCGGCTTACGCAGGATTCTGCACGGCAGCCGGCAGATCGCGGCCGTGATGTTTCTTGTAGATGGCATTGAGCTTGCCATTCTTCTGGTTGGTCTTGACCCAGTTGTCGATCCATTCCTTCAGGCGCGGCTGGTTCTTGTTGATGGCGATGCCCAGGTCAAACGCCTTCTGTTCAAACTTCATTTCCAGATTCTTGCCCGGCACCTTCTTCTGCATCTCCTGCAGGTTGGAAGGCGTGCTGGAAAAGACTTCCACCTGGCCGGTGACCATCGAGGTGATGAGGGTGGCGTCATCCTCGTAGCGCATGATCTCCGCGCCCTTGGCGTTCTGCGTGGTCAGCGTATCGTTGGGCGTGGCGCGGGTGACGCCGATGCGCTTGCCGTTGAGGTCGGCATAATCCTTGATGGCCATGCTTTTGGGCGCGCCGATGATGAGGCTGATGACCGCATAGGGCGTGGAGAAATCGATGACCTTCAGGCGCTCCGGCGTGATCGACAGCGAGCCCACCACGATATCGGCGCGATTGGATTGCAAGGTCGGCACCCGCGCGGCATTGGCTACCTGGATCAGGTCGAGCTGTACGCCCAGGTCCTGCGCCAGCAGGCGCGCGGCGTCGACATCGGAGCCGGCCGGCTGCAGCTTCTCGTCACTGTAGCCGAACAGCGGCGTGCTGGACGTGGTGGCGATGCGGATCTTGCCGGCCTTCTTGATATCGTCGAGCTGGTCGGCGTGCGCGGCATGGGTAGCGAGGCCCAGGATCAGGGCCGCAATGGCCGGGCGTGCGAGGTGGCGTAATGGGGTTAGTTTCATTTTGTGTCTCCGTTATTTTATGAATGATCAGGTCAGGCAACAGCGTTTGCGCTACAGGTCGGCGGCCAGGAAGGCTTGCAGTTCGGGGGTGTGCGGGTGGTCCAGCATGTCGCCGGGACCGACTTCCCAGACCCGGCCCTGGTGCATGTAGATGATGCGGTCGGCCACGCGCTTGGCAAAGTTCATCTCGTGCGTCACCAGCAGCATGGTCATGCCATTGGCGGCCAGGTCTTCCATCACGCGCAGCACTTCGCCGGTCAGTTGCGGGTCCAGTGCCGAGGTCACTTCATCGAACAGCATCACCTTGGGCGACATCGCCAGCGAGCGCGCAATGGCCACGCGCTGCTGCTGACCGCCCGAGAGCTGTTCGGGATAGGCATTGGCCTTCTCGTCGAGCCCGACTTGCGCCAGCGCGGCCAGGGCCACGCGGCGCGCCTCGGCCTTGTCCTGCTGCTTGACGTGGCGCAGCGCCAGCATCACGTTTTCCAGCACGTTGAGATGCGGGAACAGGTTGTAGCTCTGGAACACGATGCCCACCTCGCGCCGCAGCCTGTGCAGGTCGACCTGCGGATCATCGACACGGATGCCGGCCACTTCGATGCTGCCGGAGTCGATGGTCTCCAGCCGGTCGATACAGCGCAGCGCGGTGGACTTGCCGGAGCCGGAGGCGCCGATGATGGCGATCATCTCGCCGCGCGCGACTTCAAAGGACACGCCTTTCAGGACCTGGTTGTCACCGAAACTCTTGTAGACCTGGTCCAGCCGGACGATGACCGGCTGCGCTTCCTGGGACGCCCCCACGGCGCGCAGATGCGGTGCGGATTCGGGTTTAGCGATGGCTGACATTGAGCTTTCTCTCCATGGATGCGCTCCAGCGCGATAAGGGATAGCAGAGCAGGAAGTAGAACGACCCCACCAGCAGGAACACCAGGAAGGGCTGGAAGATGGAGTTGTTGATGATCTGCCCGGCCCGCGTCAGTTCGACGAAGCCGATCACCGACGCCAGCGACGTCATCTTGATCAGCTGCACCAGGAAGCCGATGGTCGGCGGCAGGGACAGCCGCGTGGCCTGCGGGATGATGACCAGGCGCAGCGTCTGCCAGCGCGTCAGCGACAGGCACTCGGAAGCCTCCCACTGCGGACGCGGCATGGCTTCCACGCAACCGCGCCAGATGTCGCCCAGATACGCGCTGGCATAGATCATCATCGCCAGCCCGGCCGCCACCAGCGCCGGCAGCACCAGTCCATAGACCGACAATCCGAAATAGACGATGAAGAGCAGGATCAGCAAGGGAATGCCCTGCACGCATTCGATGAAGAGGATGGCCGGACGCCGCAGCCAGGCGCGTGGCGAGATGCGCGCCAGCATCACCAGGAATCCGCCGATGCCGCCCAGCACGAAAGCCAGTAGCGACAAGACCAGGGTCCAGCCGATCGACTGCACCATGAAGAAGAAATAGGTCCAGCTGAAGTTGCCCATCATGATGTGCTCCCTTCGATGCGCAGCGCAGCTGCGGTGTTGACCGCCACCGGCCGCGAGACAGCATGTACATACGGTACATGGGCCAGCGGTGCCATCGCAGCCGGATCGCTGGCGGGCAAGCGCGACACCGGACTGCGCCTGCCCTGTGCAGCCGCGCGGCGCAAGGTGCGGCGGCGCTTGAAGATAGTTTCACCGATGGAATAAGCCACCAGCTTGACCAGCACGGCCAGCACCAGGTACAGGGCAGCCACCACGAGATAGGTTTCCAGTGAACGGAAGGTATCGGACTGCACGGTATTGGCGATGGCCGTCAGCTCCTCGGCCGATATCTGCGAGGCCATCGCCGAGGCCTGCATCATCAGCAGGAACTGGCTGGTCAGCGCCGGATAGACGCGCTCGATGGCCGGCTGCAGCATCACGTGCCAGCGAATGCGCCAGACCGACAGGCCCAGGCATTCGGCGGCTTCGATCTGTCCGCGCGGCACCGAATCAATGCCGGCGCGAATGATCTCGGCGGCATAGGCGGCGATGTTGATGATCATCGCCAGCACCGCTGCCGCGAAGGTCGGCATGCCGATGCCGAGACTGGCCAGGCCGAAATAGAGCAGGAAGATCTGCACCAGGAACGGGGTATTGCGCACCACCTCGATGTAGCCGCTGCAGGTGCGGGCCACGAAGCGATTAGGACTGTTCTTGGCGAAGGCGACGAAGATGCCGATGGCCACGCCGACGATGACGGCCAGCGTGGTCATCTTCAGCGTCAGCCAGGCGCCGTGCAGGAACACGGGCCAGTAGGGCGCCAGTGGCGTGAAGTCGAGAGAGAAGTTCATGGGCTGCCGGGTCCGTCAAGGTTTCAGGGAACCGGACATCGGTGCGGCGCGGGCGCGATCCTGCTGCGTGCGAGCGGCCCGGTGTGCCGGGTGCTGCCTTGCTGCGATTCAGGTCAAGCTGTTGCGTGCGGTGCTGCCATGCCGCGCGCTGAAGAATGGCGTGGCGCGCGGAAAATGCAATGAACTGCGGCGATGAACTACGACGGAATGCCGCGATGAAACGAGAGAACGCTGTGGATAAATTAAGTTAGTTCGCCAACGGATCAAAGGGTCCGGCAGCCGTAAAGGCGCCACCTTGCAGGGTCGCAACCGGATCATCGGCGGCCGGCTGCGGTTGCGCTTCCACCTTGGCGCGGAAGATTTCCGAACTGTCCTTGGGCGCATAGCCCAGGTGCGCGGCGTGGCGGTTGTCCCACCAGGTCTTGGCGTTGGCCGACATGCCGTAGACGATGGTGTGACCCACGCCAGGGATGAACAGCGCACGGCGCAGCAGTTGCTCGAAATCGTCCATGCTCATCCAGCTGGCCAGCATGCGGCGGTTGGTCGCTTCCGGGAAGATCGATCCGATGCGGATGCTCACCGTCTCCACGCCATAGCGGTCGAAGTAGAACTGCGCCATGTCTTCGCCATAGGACTTGGACAAGCCGTAGTAGCCATCGGGACGCTTCATGTCGTGCGCATCGATGCGCTCATCCTGGCCATAGAAACCGGTGACGTGGTTGGAGCTGGCGAAGATGACGCGCTTGACGCCATGGCGGCGCGCGGCCTCGTAGATGTGGAAGACGCCCTTGATGTTGGCTTCCAGGATCTCTTCGAAGGGACGCTCCACCGACACGCCACCGAGGTGGATGATGGCCTCGCAGCCCGCCACCATGGCATCGACCGCAGCGCGGTCGGCCAGGTCGCAACCCAGCACTTCTTCATGCGCCGCCGCGGGACCCGCGGCCTCCATGGCCGCAGCCAGATCCGCGACCCGCACACGCTCGGCGAAGGATGCCAGGCGGCCACGCAATTGCCGGCCCACGCCACCGGCCGCGCCGGTCAGCAGGAGTCGGGAAAAACGGGCGGTCTGCCACGCATCACGGTCGGTGTCTGCGCTCATGCGGGCTGTCTCCTGATGGTTGCTCATCGTTGTTGTTGTCGGATCGGGTGCTGCTTTCAAAGGCGGTGATGCCGGCGACTGCACTGCACCTGGACTCGCTCGGCAGAGCTTGTACGTCGTCGTATCACTTGGCGGATTATTCCCGCCGGTGTACGGCTTGTCAACCAGATTAAAGGGCAAGTGATGGGTTCAGATATGAAGCTTCACGCAGGAAGCACTTGCAGCAAAATTTCGCCAACACCCATTCATTTCACGATAAAAATACCGCAAGTTACATCAACAGCCACAATGGTGCGGGCAGTTCAGCGCCGACCAAAGGGATGCTGACGTGGCGGCCAATGATGAGCCGCTGACGACCGACATCAAGCCGGTGCAGCAACGGATCGGGCCCTGACGGCCGTCAGCTCGATCACGACGGACTGCGCTGCACAGCAGCCACAGGCTGCGCAGTGTCCTCATTCCAGCCCCCGCCCAGGACCTTGTAGAGCGTAATGCGATTGCTCTGCTCGGTCAGTCGCAGCGAGATCAAGGTCTGCTGTGCGGAGTACAGCGTACGCTGCGCCACCAGCGTGGTGAGATAGCTGTCGATGCCATTCTTGTAGCGTGCCTCGGACAAGCGGAAGGCCTTCTCGCTGGCCGCCGTGGCCCGACCCTGTGCGTCCAGCCGCTGATCCAGCGTAGCGCGCACGGCGAGTGCGTCGGCCACTTCACGGAAGGCGGTCTGGATTGCCTTCTCGTAATTGGCCACATCGATGTCGCGCGTGATCTTGGCCGAATCCAGGCTGGCACGCAGGCTGCCCGCGTTGAAGATGGGCAGGTTGATCGATGGCACGAAACTCCAGCTGCCACTACCGGCCTTGAACAAGCCGCCCAGCGTGCGGCTGGCCGTACCGCCATCAGCGGTGAGCGAAATGCTGGGGAAGAAGGCCGCGCGCGCTGCTCCGATGTCGGCATTGGCGGATTTCAGCGTATGTTCTGCGGCCAGCACATCCGGGCGGCGCAGCAGTACTTGCGACGGCAAGCCGGCAGGCGTGGAAGGCAATACGCTGGCGGTATCCGGCAAGCCGGTTGGCAACAGCGCCGCATCCACATCGGCCCCGACCAGCAGGCGCAACGCATTGATGTCCTGCGCGACCTGGCTGGTGTAGCTGGCCACATCGGCGCGTGCCGCTTGCACCGTGGCTTCCTGGCTGGCCAGGTCGACCCCGGAGACGGTGCCGATATCATGGCTGCGCTGGCTCAGTTCGAAGGTGCGCGACTGGCTGGCATAGGTGTCCTGCGCCAGCTTCAACAGCTCGCGGTCGGAGGCCAGCGTGAGCCACGCCGTGGCCACTTCGGCCACCAGGCTGATGTGCGTGCTGCGACGGGTCTCGACCTGATATTGATAGGTCTCCAGCGCCGCATCCGAGAGATTCTTCAGGCGACCGAAGAAATCGAGTTCGTAAGCGCTGATCCCCACCGTCACACTCTGCTGCCGCGACACCGTGGCGCGGCCGCTGGTGGTCAGCTCAGACGGCGTGCGGCTGGCAGTACTGGTGCCGGTGGCGGAGATGGCCGGATAGCGATCGGCATCGGTGATGCGATATTGCGCACGCGCCTTCTCGATGTTCAACGCCGCCACCCGCAGGTCACGGTTGTTCTCCAGCGCAGCGGCAATCACCTGCTGCAGACGTGGATCGAGGAAGAATTCGCGCCAGCCGAGCTGGTCCGCATCAATCTCGCCAGCGGCCTTGCCGGCGCTGCCGCCGAGCGGCTTGCCGTCGACCTGCTGGGTCCAGCTGGCCGGCACCGGTGCGGCCGGCTGCGCGTAATCGGGCGCGAGGTTGGCGCAGCCCGCCAGCGCTGCCGTGAGCGCCAGCACCATGGCCGTGCGGGTCCAGAGGATGGATGTCTGTTGTGCGGGCCGGGTCATCACACGCCCTCCTTTTGTGTCGCGTGATCGTCATCCTGGCGCGGCTTCTTCGCCGCGCGGCGATCCAGCCAGGTGCCGATCAGGTAGTAGAACAAGGGCACGAAGAAGATGCCCAGCAAAGTGGCCGAGAGCATGCCGCCCAGCACGCCCGTGCCGATGGCGCGGCGGCTGGCCGAGCCGGCCCCGCTGGCCACGGCCAGCGGCAGCACGCCGAACATGAAGGCCAGCGAGGTCATCAGGATCGGACGCAGGCGCAGCTGCACCGCTTCCAGGGTGGCATCCCGCAGGCTCTTGCCGGACTCGTGCAATTGCTTGGCGAATTCCACGATCAGGATCGCGTTCTTGGCCGACAGGCCCACCGTGGTCAACAGCCCCACCTGGAAATACACGTCATTGGACATCCCGAAAATCCCCGTCAGCAGCACGGTGCCGACGATGCCCAGTGGCACCGCCAGGATCACTGCGAACGGTACCGACCAGCTCTCATACAAGGCCGCCAGGCAGAGGAACACGAAGAGGATGGAAATCGCATACAGCATCGGTGCCTGGTTGCCCGAGAGCCGCTCCTGATAGGACGAACCGGTCCACTCGAAGCCGATGCCGGCCGGTAGTTGCGCCACCAGTTTTTCCACTTCGGCCATGGCCGTTCCCGAGCTCACACCCGCTGCCGGTTCACCGACGATCTCGAAGGACGACACGCCGTTGTAGCGCTCCAGCAGGGAAGGTCCATAGGTCCACTTGCTGCTCATGAAGGCCGAGAACGGCACCATCTGGCTGGCCGAGTTGCGCACATACCAGCGGTTCAGGTCTTCGGCCTGCATGCGGAAGGCGGAATCGCCCTGCACATAGACCTTCTTGACGCGCCCGTTGCTGAGGAAGTCATTGACGTAGGTGCCGCCCATGGCAGTGGCCAATGTCGAGTTGATGTCGGAGGTCGCAATCGACAGCGCATCAGCCTTGCGGTCATCGATGGCCACGCGCAATTGCGGCGTGTCATCAAGGCCGGTGGTCCGCACGTTGGCCAGCAGCGCATTGCCGCGCGCCAGTTGCAGGAACTGGTCACGCGCCTTCAACAGCGCATCGTGGCCCACGCCGCCCACATCCTTCAATTCCAGGTCGAAGCCCGAACTCTGTCCCAGACCGCGCACCGCCGGCGGATTCATCAGGAACACGCGCGCCCCGCGAATTTTGGACAAGTCCGCGTTGGCCAGGCGCACCAGCTCGGAAGCCGACTGCCCGGCACCGGTACGCTGGTCCCACTCCTTCAAGCGGATGAAGGCACGCGCACCGTTCTGGCTGTTGCCACCCACGCCGGCACCGACAATGGCCAGCACCGAATCGACCGACTCGGGCTTGTTCATGAAGTATTCCTGCACGGTCTTCACGACGGTTGCGGTCTGCTCGGCGGTCGCGCCCGTGGGCAGCTGGATCTGGGCCATCAGCACGCCCTGGTCTTCTTCCGGCAGGAAGGACGTGGGCAGGCGCATGAACAGCACCGCCATCGCCACGGCGATCAGCGCATACATCAGCAGGCCGCGCTTGCCCCGCTTGAGCAGGCCGCCGACACCGCCCTGGTAGCGGGTCGCGCTGCGGTCAAAGGTGCGGTTGAACCAGGTAAAGAATTTTCCTTGCTGCACGTGGCCGCTGGCATGCGGCTTGAGCAGCGTGGCGCACAGCGCCGGGGTTAGGGTCAGCGCCACCATCACCGACAAGGCCATGGCCGAGACGATGGTGATGGAGAACTGGCGATAGATCACGCCGGTGGATCCGCCGAAGAAGGCCATCGGGATGAACACCGCCGACAGCACCATGGCGATACCGACCAGCGCACCGGTGATTTCCTGCATGGACTTGCGGGTGGCCTCCTTGGGACTGAGCTTTTCTTCGCTCATCAGGCGCTCGACGTTTTCCACCACCACGATGGCATCGTCCACCAGCAAGCCGATGGCCAGCACCATCCCGAACATGGTCAGGGTGTTGATGGAATAGCCGAACATGGCCAGGATGCCAAAAGTCCCCAGCAGCACCACCGGGACCGTGATGGCCGGAATGAAGGTGGCGCGGATGTTCTGCAGGAACAGGTACATGATCAGCACCACCAGCACGATGGCTTCGATCAGGGTCTTGACCACTTCTTCCAGCGACACGCGCACAAAGGGCGTGGTGTCGTAGGCGATGTTGGTCTTGAGCTTCATGGAGGCCGGGAAGTAGGGCTCCAGCTCGGCCATCTTCTTCTTGACCGCATCGGCCGTGGCCAGCGCATTGGCGCCGGTGGCCAGCTGGATCGCCAGTGCCGAAGACGGTTTTCCGTTCTGCTGCGAGGCCACCTGGTAGCTCTCGCCACCCAGCTCCACGCGGGCCACATCAGATAGTTTCACCACTGAACCATCGGCGGAAGACTTGACGATGATGTTGCGGAATTCATCCGGCGTGGTCAGCTTGCTGCGCGCCGTGATGGTGGCGTTGATCTGCTGTCCCGGCTGTGCGGGCAGTGCGCCGATCTCGCCGGCCGACACTTCGGTGTTCTGCGCTTCGAGCGCACTGGTGACGTCGGACGGCATCAGCGCGTACTTCTGCAGCTTGGCCGGATCGATCCAGATGCGCATCGCGTAATTGGTACCAAAGGCGGTCACGTCGCCCACGCCTTCCACGCGGCTGATCTGGTCGGTCAGCGTGCTGCTGATGAAGTCGCCGATGTCGATGCTGGTGATGCGCGGATCATCCGAGGTCAGCGACAGCACCATCAGGATATCGGTGGAGGCCTTGGTGACGGTCACGCCATTGTTCTGCACCGCCTGCGGCAGGCGCGCCGTGACCTGCTGCAGCTTGTTCTGCACCTGCATCTGCGCCACGTCCGGATTGGTACCGGCGGTGAAGGTCAGCGCCACCGTGGCGCTGCCGGCCGAACTGGAACTGGCCGACATGTATTGCAGGTTGTCCAGGCCCTTCATCTGCTGTTCGATGACCTGGGTCACCGAGTCTTCCAGGGTCTTGGCCGAGGCACCGGTATAAGTCGCCTTGATGTTGACCTTGGGCGGCGCGATGTCCGGGTACTGCTCCAGCGACAGCGAGCGGATCGACATCATCCCGCCCAGCATGATGATGATGGCGATGACCCACGCGAAGATGGGCCGGTCGATAAAGAAACGTGCCATGTGCGCCTCGCTTACTTCGACTGGACGCTGGTGGCCGGGGCAGCGGCGGACTCGCCCGCCTTGTCGGCCTTGTCGGCATCACCGCCCAGCGAGGGATCGGCGGCCGCCGCAGCGGCTTCACGCGCCAGGTCCTTCTGCAGGCTGTCGGTGATGTCGATGGCACGCGGGGTGTCACCGGTACGCACCTTCTGCAAGCCATCGACGATGAGCTTGTCGCCTTGCTGCAACCCACGGCTGATCCACCAGTTGTTGCCCACGGCACGCGCCACGGTCACCAGGCGCTGCTGGACCTTGCCGTCGTTCCCCAGCACCAGGGCCGTCGCCGCACCGGTCTGGTCGCGGCTGACGGCCTTCTGCGGCACCAGCAGCGCGTGGTCATCCACACCTTCTTCCAGCACCGCACGCACATACGCGCCCGGCAGCAGCACGCCCTCCGGATTCGGGACCACTGCGCGCAGCGTGATCATGCCGGTGCCGGTATCGACCGACAGGCCCGTGAATTCGAGCTTGCCGGTGCGCTCATAGGTGGAGCCGTCTTCCAGAAGAATCTTGACCTGGGCGGCATTGTCGCCACTCTTCTTGATCTGGCCGCTGGCCAGTTCGCGGCGCAGGCGCAGCAGGTCCACGGTGGATTGCGTCACATCGACGTAGATCGGATCGATCTGTTGCACCGTGGTCAGTGCAGTGGTCTGGCTGGCCGTCACCAGCGCGCCGGGAGTGACGCTGGATTTCTCGATGCGGCCCGAGATGGGCGACAGGATCTTGGTGTATTGCAGGTTGATGGCTGCGGTCTGCACGGCGGCCTTCTGCACTTCCACGTCGGCCTGGTTCTGGCGCAGCGTGCTCTGGGCGTCGTCGTTGTCCTGCTTGGAGACGGCGTCGATCTTGTTCAGCTCGGCATAACGGTCGGCCTTCAGCCTGGAGGAGGCCAGCGTGGCCTGTGCCTTCAGCAGGGAAGCCTTGGCGCTGTCATAGGCCGCCTGGTAGCTGGCCGGATCGATCTGGTACAGCGGCTGGCCGGCCTTGACGTTGCTGCCTTCCTTGAACAGGCGCTTCTGGATGATGCCGCCCACCTGCGGACGGATGTCGGCCGCCAGATAGGCCGTGGTACGGCCGGGCAACTCGGTGGTCAGCGCCTGGCGCTGGGCCTTGACGACCACATAGCCGACTTCGGACTGGGCCGCAGGCTTGGGCTGGTCGCCGGATTTGGAGCAGGCACCAAGGATGGCCACCAGCATCAGCGACAGCACCAGGCGGGCTGCGGTGGAGGAACTGCGCCCCGGGCGGCGCGGGAGTGAGAGGTTTTCTTGCATGATCGGGTGGCTTTCTGCCCGTCCGCCAGCCGCCATGGGCGCGGGTTCCGGGCGCAATGAGCTATCGGACCTGCGATTATGGAAAACAAATGTGAGGGAAAAATGAGCAAGCGCGACGGCATGTCCGTCCCGCAACATCGCGCATGACATTGGCAACTCGTGCGCCACCGCCGGCCGGGTTCTTGATAAGCTCTGGCCTGATTCCACCGACCGCCTGCTGCATCCCATGTCCATCGCCCACTCGATCGCCGAGCTGACCGACCGCTTCTTCTATCGCGCCAACATTCGCCTGAAGCTCTTCTATGCGATGCTGGCCCTGATCGTGGCGGTGATTGCGGCCATCAATGGCGCGGGGCATTACATCTTCAACCGCGACTTCCTCGGCTATCTCAACGAGCAGGCCCAGCAGCGCATGGAAGACATGGTGCCGCGCCTGGAACAGGCTTATCGCGAGCACGGCAATTGGGAATTCCTGCGCGACAATCCACGCGCCTGGTTCGAATTGATGAAGCCGGCCATCGTCGAACACAGCGGTGCGGTACGTACTTCCGGCCCGACCTTCACCCCCTCCGACCTGACCGGCGCGACCCTGCGTTTCTCGCTGCTCGATGCGCGCCGCCAATTGGTGATCGGCTATCCGGATGTCGGTCCCGATGCGCGCCTGAGCCCGCTGATGCAGGATGACGTGATCGTCGGCTGGGTGGCGCAGACCCCCTTCGAGAGCGTGATCGGCTCCATCGACCTGCGGTTCCAGCAAAGCCAGTTCCTGGCGCAGATCATCATTGCGGTGGTGGCCGTGATGCTGGCGGCGTTCCTGGTGGTGCGTATCTCGGGTGTACTGACCCGTCCGTTGACGCGTGTAGCGCGTGCCACGCACCGCCTGGCGGGCGGCGATTATGCGATCCGGGTGGAAGTGGAATCGGGCGACGAAGTAGGCATGCTGGCGCAGGACTTCAACCAGCTGGCCATGACGCTGGAGCGCAACGAGAAACTGCGGCGCGAATTCATGGCCGATGTCTCGCATGAATTGCGCACTCCCCTCGGCATCCTCAACGGCCAGCTCGAAGCCCTGGAAGATGGCGTGCTGCAGCCCGATGCGCAGACGCTGCGCTCGCTCAAGAGCGAGGTGGAACATCTCAACAAGCTGGTCGGCGATCTCTACGATCTGTCACTGGCCGATGCCGGTGCCCTTACCTATCGCCGCACCGACATCGACCTGGCACCGCTGCTGCGCGACAGTGCGGCGATCTATGCCGAGCGTTTCAGCCAGCGCGGCATGACGCTGACCTGCAGTCTGCCTGCCACCATGCCGGTGCATGCCGATGCGGCGCGCCTGCAGCAACTGTTGAACAACCTGTTCGAAAACAGCTTGCGCTATACCGACAGCGGCGGCCGTCTGCAGGTGCATGCGCAACTGCTGCAACAGCACTGGCACCTGGTCTTCGATGACAGCGAACCGGGTGTGCCTCCTGAAGTCATGGCGCGCCTCTTTGATCGCTTCTTCCGGGTCGAGGCCTCGCGCAACCGCGCCAGCGGCGGTGCCGGGCTGGGCCTGGCGATCTGCCGCCGCATCGTCGATGCGCATCAGGGGACCATCGGTGCCACGGCTTCACCCTTGGGCGGACTGCGGGTCTCGGTGGTGCTGCCGGCCCGGGCAGAAGATGAGGAAGACCGCGCATGAACGAATCCACGGACGATTTCCGTTTCGCACCGCCCGAGCGGGCCGACATCCTCATCGTCGAGGATGAACCGAAGCTGGCTGAACTGCTGCAGAAATACCTGGCGGTGGCCGGCTATACCTCGCGCCATGTGGCACGCGGCGATGCGGCGCTGGATGCAGTCCGCGCACAGCGGCCGGACCTGATCCTGCTGGATATCATGTTGCCGGGGATGGATGGATGGGAAATCTGCCGCCAGTTGCGCACTTTCTCGGACGTGCCGGTACTGATGCTGACGGCGCGCGCCGAGGAAGAAGACCGTCTGCGCGGACTGGAGCTGGGGGCCGATGACTACATCGGCAAGACGCCGTTTTCGCCACGCGAGATCGTGGCGCGGGTCAAGTCCATGCTCAGGCGCAATGCCTCGGTGCAGCGTTCAGTACAAGCGGAACCGCTGCCGCAGGGCAGCTCGCCGCTGGTCATCGACGAGATCCGCCATCAGGCCAGCGTGCGCGGCGAGCCGCTCAACCTGACGCCACTGGAACTGCGCCTGCTCAAGACGTTCGCGGCTGCGCCGGGCCAGGTGTTTTCGCGGGAACAGCTGCTCAACCACCTGCACGATGATGACCGTTCGGTCACCGATCGCGCCATCGATACCCACATCAAGAACTTGCGCCGCAAGCTCGAACCCTGCTTCCCCGGACACAATGCCATCCAGGCGGTGTATGGCGTGGGTTATTGCTTCGCGTTGCCACCGGAATGAAAGACATCCTTCCATTCATTCCAGATTGGAATGAATGGAATATGTGGCATATATCGCATGTATCGCATATATGGCATATATGGATGGCGTAACCACGAATTACGTTCGGCAGAACCTGCTTGAAGCACGCCCCGCCGAACCAGCCTCAACGCTGGATCTTGAACACACTCACCACCTGTGACAAGCGCCCCGCCTGATCCTGCAAGGACTGCGCGGCGGCGGCGGCTTCTTCGACCAGCGCCGCATTCTGCTGGGTCACTTCATCCATCTGGGTGATGGCGCGATTGATTTCCTCGATGCCGGTGCTCTGCTCGCTGCTGGCTGCGCTGATCTCGGCCACCACATCGGTGACGCGCTTGACGCTGGCCACCACCTCGCTCATGGTGGCACCGGCACGTTCGACCAGCTGGCTGCCGGCACCGACCTTCTGTACCGAGTCGTCGATGAGCTGCTTGATCTCCTTGGCGGCAGAAGCCGAACGCTGTGCCAGCGAACGCACTTCGGAAGCCACCACCGCGAAGCCGCGGCCCTGCTCGCCGGCGCGCGCCGCTTCCACGGCCGCATTCAAGGCGAGAATATTGGTCTGGAAGGCGATGCCGTCAATCACCGTGATGATGTCGGCAATGCGGTTCGAGCTTTCGGTGATGCCTTCCATCGTCTGCACTACCTGGCCGACCACTTCACCGCCCTGGCTGGCCACGTCGGAGGCCGATGCAGCGAGCTGGTTGGCCTGGCGCGCATTGTCGGCGTTCTGCTTGACGGTGGCCGTCAGTTCTTCCATGGCCGAGGCGGTTTCTTCCAGTGAACCGGCCTGCTCTTCGGTGCGCGAGGACAGGTCGAGGTTGCCGGTTGCGATTTCCTGCGAAGCCGTGGTGATGGCATCGGTGCCGTAGCGCACTTCGCTGACGATCTTGTTCAGGCTGTCATTCATGGCGCGCAAGGAATGCATCAGCATGCCGGTTTCATCCTTGCTGTCGGAACGGATGTCTACCGTCAGGTCGCCCTGCGCCACGCGCTCGGCCACGCTCACCGCCTCATTGAGCGGACGCGAGACCGCACGTGCCACCGCCAGCGCCAGCCCGAAAGCGATCACCACGATGGCGGCCAGCAGGCCGATGATCCAGGCCCGCGCGGAATTGAAGACGTCGCTGGCGGTCTGGTCCGAACGCATGCTGCCGGCGTCGTTGATCTTGATGATCTCGTCCATGCTTTCCAGCATGCTGCGGAAGGTCTTGTTGGAATCGCCCTTGAAGATCGCGCGCGCTTCCTCTTCCTTGCCGGCACCGGAAATCTCGGCGAGCTTCTTGTCGATCTCCAGATAGGTGGCGAAGCTCTTGGAGAACTTCTCGTAGGCGAGCTTCTCTTCTGCTTCCGAAATCTGGGCTTCGTAAGTAGCACGCTGTTTGGCCAGGATATCCAGGCGCGACTTGATGGCCTTGAGCGCATCTTCACGCTCGGCGGGGGTGGCCGCCGTGATCATCTGCAATTCGGAAATGCGCATGCGCGGCAATGAAGCCTGGATCGACTGCGCCGCCTTGATCGTGGGCAGCCAGTTGGTGGCCATGTCGGTGGAGGCCTGGTTCACCGCCTTCAATTCGCGGATCGCGAAGATACCCAGGATGACCGTCAGGATGATGACGGCCGCAAAGGAAAGAATGAGTTTCTTGGCGATCTTCAGATTGTTGAACCAGTTCATGTCTGCCTCGTTATTTCGCTTGTGATGGATTTCACCAGCGATTCTAGGCAGGTCAGGAAGCGGCCATAACGCTGATTACACGGGCGTTTACGGGGCAATTGCCCGCTTCCTCCCTGAAGCTGACAAGCGCGACAGGAAGTGTGCCAACTATCGTGCAAACTGGTCAGGCCACCTGATCACTACTTCTCTGAAAACGATAATGTTTTCGATTGCACAAGAGGCGTTTCCTCGCGGCGGGCATGCCAGTCTCCACCCAGGGCCTTGATCAGAAACACTGACACCAGCAGCCGCTGTCCCATCAACTGCGCCGCCTGGCGTTCGCTGTTGAGCAGGGCCTGCTGGGCGGTGATGACATCCAGATAAGGCGTGGCACCGCCCTCATAACGGCTGGTGGCGATGTCCAGCACGCGGCGGGCACTGGCGATGGCCGATTGCGATTGCCGCCAGGCGCGGTCCAGTGAAGCGATACCGGTGATGCCATCTTCCACTTCCTGCATCGCGGTCAGCACGGTGCGGCGATAGGTCGCCACGGCGGCGTTGTAGCCGGCTTGGGTGAAATCCACACCGGCGCGCAGGCGGCCGGCATCGAACAAACTTTGCGAGGCCGACACCCCCAGTGACCACAGCACGCTGGGTGCGTTGAAGAGCGTGGCCCAGTTGCGGCTGTCCACGCCATAACCGGGCTGCAGCATGAAACTGGGGTAGAAGGCCGCACTGGCCACGCCGATCTGGGCATTGGCCGCGGCCATCGAACGTTCGGCTGCCGCCACATCGGGGCGACGCTCCAGCACGTCCGACGGGATGCCCAGCGGAATCTCCGGCAGCGCGATGGGCGCCAGCGAAGGAGGCAGGCTGAAGGCCGGTGCCGGGGTGCCGGTCAGCGTGGCGATGGCGTGCTCGTATTGCGCCCGCTGCCGGCCCAGCAGATCCACCTGGGTCAGCGTGTTGTCCAGCAGGGCTTGCTGCTGGGCCACGTCCAGCCCCGAGGTAGCGCCCAGGTCGTGGCGCGCGGTGGCCAGTTCCAGCGCCTTGCGCTGCAGTTCGATGGCACGCCGGACCACGTCCAGCTCGATGTCCAGCTCGCGCAGGTTGAAGTAATTGCTGGCCAGTTCTGCCGTC
>Ga0207671_10001056_pt1 | contig 33385 bp, 29 predicted proteins | sample KBSC24metaG_FD_184352 | JGI IMG/M metagenome (GOLD analysis project Ga0207671, IMG submission 184352) | Corn rhizosphere microbial communities from Kellogg Biological Station, Michigan, USA - KBS C2-4 metaG (SPAdes) (version 2) | ecosystem: Host-associated > Plants > Roots > Rhizosphere > Soil...
TCGGCTTCAGGTTCGCGACATAAGGAACAAGGGCTGGCCGCAGCGGATCGTGCGGCCTTCCGCCACATCGGGATGAAGATGCACGCCCGGCGGCACGAAGACGATGATCGTCGATCCATGTTCGAACCAGCCCATCTCCTCGCCCTTCGCCAGCGTGGCTGAGCAGTCAATCCGGCGATCGCCACCTTCGCGCAGCAGCGCCTGGGTATCCAGGAAGGTCAGCCTGATCCCCGCCACAAGGATCGCCGCCACCGGAACCAGCAGGATCGGCAAGCCTGAACCGGCAAGCCGCGCCTCGATCACCGCCCGCTCGTTTCTGCAGAACAGCCGCTCGACCCGCTTGAGCGCGATCGGATTGACGTTCCAGCAATCGCCGGACCTGTAGGTCACCGCCTCGACGCGGAGATCGTGCGGCGCGTGGAAACGGTGATACATCGCCGCGGTGAGCCGAAGCGTGACGAAGCTTCCGTTGCGTACCGCCTCGACGGCGGCGCCTTCGCCGATCAGCTCGCCAAGCCGGTAGGGAAAGCCCTTGATCTGATAGAGCCGGTCATCATCGATGCGGCCATGCGCCCCGATAATCGCATCGCAGGGGCTGACGATGATATCCGGATCGGCATCGGCCGGCCGCGCGCCGGGCTTGAGCGCGCGGGTGAACGCGTCGTGCAGGCTGCGGAAGTCGGTTCTCGCCGAATCCGAAAGATCGACATCGGCGAAGAAGCGCCACAGGCGGATCGAGATCGCCCGCACCGCCGGCTTTTCGATCTGGCTGAACCAGCCCATGAAGTGCGTCGCCGCGCGGCGCGGGATGCGGTTGGTGAGCAGGAAGTTGATATCCTCCTGAAGCAGCAGCTTCATCAACCGTCGGCGGATTGTCATCAAAACGTCACGAGCTTGCGGTGTGGAGCGGCATGCCCGATCCCTTCTCGATTGCATTGGCAGGCGTCGCTGGTGCCGGCCTGCTTGTCGCTGGCGACAAGGCACGCAAGCGGCTCGCGCTCTCGCAGGCCAAGCATCGCTCGCTTGCCGGCCATGTGCGGATGGGAAAGCGCGTCGCCCAGCTCATCCCCTTCTACAGCTATGACGAACGCCGCTTCTTCCGTGCCGACGGGGTGGATGACGTGATCGCCGCCCGGCGGCGCGAGGGCTTCTTCCGGCTCGCGGCGGAATTCAAGGCGCGTTATCCGAAAACGCTGGCGCTGACCGGCGAGGCGCGCAAGGGGCTTTCCGACCTGCAATTCACCAGCAGCTATTGGGTGCCATTCCAGTTCAGCCCGCTGGTGCGCACGCATCTCGGCACCGGCGTCTTCCAAAGCGAATCCCATGGCCCAGAGGTTGTTGATCCGGACGGCAATCGCTTCATCGACCTGACCGGCTCCTACGGAGTGAACCTGTTTGGTTATGATTTTTACAAGCAATGTATCGTTGAAGGTACAAAGACGGTAGAGGCGCTTGGCCCGGTGCTGGGCGCCTATCATCCGGTTGTGGCGAGCAATGTCCGCAGGCTGTGCGACATTTCGGGGCATGACGAGGTCTCGTTCCACATGTCGGGGACGGAAGCCGTGATGCAGGCGGTGCGGCTCGCGCGTTATCATACGGGCCGCCAGCGCGTGGTGCGGTTCTGCGGCGCCTATCATGGCTGGTGGGGCGATGTGCAACCGGGCATCGGCAATCCGGTGCCGGCCGACCGCACGCTGACGCTCGCCGATATGAGCGAGAAGACGCTGAGGGTGCTGGCACAGCGGCGCGACATTGCCTGCGTGCTGGTCAACCCGTTGCAGGCACTGCACCCCAATGCGGGCGCGCCGGCGGATTCCGCGCTGATCGACAGTAGCCGCCGCGCAAGCTTCGACAAGGCCGCCTATGGCGATTGGCTCAAGCGGCTCGCGCAGACCTGTGCGAAGGCAGGAATCGTGCTGATCTTCGATGAGGTGTTCGTCGGCTTCCGGCTCGCGCCGGGTGGAGCGGCCGAATATTTCGGCGTTCAGCCCGACATGATCACCTATGGGAAGACATTGGGCGGCGGGCTGCCGATCGGCGTGCTGTGCGGCCGGGCCGGTCTCATGAAGCGCTTTCGCGAGGATCGGCCGGTCGACGTCTGTTTCGCGCGCGGCACCTTCAACTCGCATCCTTATGTGATGGGCGCGATGGATGCGTTTCTGCGCCGCCTCGAAACGCCGGAAATCAGGACCTATTATGACGACCTCGACGGACGCTGGAACAAGCGTGCCGATGCGCTGAACGCGCGGCTCATGGCGGAAGATCTGCCCGTGCAAGTCGCGAACCTGCAGACAATCTGGACCGTCTTCTACACCCGGCCCGGCCGCTACAACTGGATGCTGCAATATTATCTGCGCTCGCATGGGCTGGCGCTGAGCTGGGTGGGCACCGGCAGGCTGATCTTCCCACTGAATTTCGACGATGCCACCTTTGCTGAATTTGTCGAGCGCTTCGTCGCGGCGGCGAAGACGATGCGGCAGGATGGCTGGTGGGACGCGCCCGCCGGGCTGGCCGACAAGGCGATCCGCCGCAGCGTGCTGCGCGAAGCGCTGGCCGTCAGATGGCCATTCCTCGCCGCACCCGCTCCGGCCCCTTGAACCGGTTCTGAAGCGACGAGCACAAAATCCGAATTGCCTCCGTTTGGTTCGAGTAGCCTTCGAGCATGCCGAGAAGGCGTATCGAGAATTAGGATCGGGCCGACTTTCTCGACTTCGGTTCTCGGCATGCTCGAACCTCCGCTCGAAACAAACGGTTCGGATTGGCGGCATGCTGCCCTAAACAGCTAGCTCAGCCCGCGACGTAATCTTCCCCGCCGCGGTCCTTGATCAGGCGCACCGGCGCTTTCCAGTAAAGCCTGAAGTCGTTGAACGGATCGGTGACGATCTTGGTCGCCCACACCAATCCGGTCTGCACATCGCGCTGGATGAAGAGCTGGATCGAGCGAAAGATGATCGCGCCGACGCCGAGGCCAAGCCACGCAACCCCAACATGCCGGAGAAAGCCGGCAATGCCGTTGGGCGCTTCGAGCACGCCGAACAAAGTCGGCTGGATTAACAGCACGATCGGGCAGAGCGCCCATAAGCTCATCAGCACCCATTTGCGGAAGAGATTGTAACCGATCTTGATCTCTTCCTTATGGGTGTGGGTCGCCCGGTTGACCTCGTCATAATCCTTGGGCTCGAAGAAGAAATGCCCGGCTTGCCGGCTGGTCATCGCCACGCCCCAGGCCAGCAGGCTCGCGATCGCCGGATCGTGCAGCAGCAGGCCATAGGCGACCAGAAAGGTGCAGGCGCTGACGAAATGCAGGCTCTGGTTGACAAGGCTGTGGTGATAATAGCGATGATCGTCCCAACGCTGTTCGGCGAGGTGCGCGCGAAAACTCGTCATTGCAGGCCGTGATCCCCCATGTTGAGCTTGGCGAAGCGCACCAGCGCAAAATGGCCGAGCGGCGGCAACGGCCGATGCTCGATCAGCCGGATATCCGCGCGGTTGGCCGCCCATTGCGTATAGCGCGAAAAGGAAAATTCGGTGCGCCAGCCGAGCTTGCTGGTGATTGGCATGAGCGCCTTTTCTATGGTGCCGCGCAGGCCGCCTTCCGCGCCGACGCGGGTGGTGATCACGATCTCGCCGCCGGGCCGGCAGACGCGCGCAAATTCATCGAGCGCGCATTCGGGGCGCGGCACTGCCGTCACCACATATTGTGCGACCACGACGTCGAAGGAGTCATCCGGAAAATCGAGCGCTTCGGCATCGCCGACTTCGATTGCCTCGACATTGCCGAGCTTCAGCCGCTCGACGCGCTCGCGCGCCTTTTCGAGCATCGGCTCGGAAATATCGATGCCGATCAGCTGGGTGGACGCGGCATATTGCGGAAGCGAAATGCCCGTGCCGACGCCTACCTCGAGGATGCGCCCGCCGATCTGTTCGGCCGCGCGTACGGCGGCGGAGCGCCCCTGCCGAAAGACGGGACCGAACACGAGATCATAAACCGGCGCCCAACGCCCATAAGCCTTGGCGACGCCCGATGTGCTCATATCTGCCGAAGAGGCCACTTGACACCTCAATCCATTGAACAGGAAGAATTTTCAGGAGAGTGCTCAACGCCACAAGAACGCAAATGATGTTCCCCCTCATGACGCTGTCATGGGCCCCGCGATGCTGCCGCCGCTGTCGCAGTTATTTGTTTCACTTCTGCGACATCGGGCGCTGCGCAAAGCCTGTCTGTAGATATTATGTCATTGTTGAGTCATGCAGCCGTGGACGCTTCGCCTAGCTCTTCAGGAACGCATCAATTGCATCGAGGACAGGCAGTCGCAGCGAGTCGCGCTCACGCAGCAGCTCGTGACCGCCGCCGTCGAGCAGCAGAAAACGGCCGTTCGGCAATGCTTCGGCGGCGCGGGCGATGGCGCGGGTAGCGATGACTGGATCACGGCGTGCCGCGAGCAGCAGCGCTGGAACGCGGATCGACGCCAGCCGCGTCACCGGCAATTTGGCGAGCGAGGTACAGGCAGCATCGAGCCAGCGCCAGCTTGCGGGGCCGGAGGCGATTTCAGGACGTTCGGCCTTCCACCAGAGCTTGTCCTGATGCCGTTCCTGGCATGACGTCATATGACCACGTTGGGCTGCGGGATCACCGTTCCAGATCCGCCGCTCGCCGAAGCCGGCTTTGACCGCCGCCCGTGCTGCCCAGACGAGCGCTGGCGAAGGCAAGCGGCGCACCGAGATGCCGAGCATTGGCGAAAGCAGCACCAGCCGATGGAGCGCGATCTGTCGCGCCGCCAACAGCCTCAGCGCCAGATGCGCGCCCATCGAATGTGCGACAATGACATGCGGCCGAGGTGCCTGTTGCTGCCAATCGCGCATGAAGGCATCGAGATCGTCAAGCAACGCATCGAAATCGGGAATATGGCAGATCAGCAGATCCGGCAGGAAACGGCCCGAGCCGCCCTGCCCACGCCAATCGAAGCCGGTCAGCTCCCAGCCTGCATGATGCCAGTGATGGAAGGCTTCGAGATATTTCTCGGCGAAGTCGCCGCGTCCGCCGAGGAAGAGCAAGCTGCCCTTTGCCTGGCGATGGGGCCAATCGAACCGGCGCAACATCCACCCGTCGGCGGCAAACCAGCGGGAAAAGACGAACTCTTTGGGAATGCGTCGGCGAAGGAAGAGCGAGTTCATGCAGCGGCGTTTCGTGGCGGCGTAGGCCTAATATCCAAAGAGCTTTGTTCCTCCCGGCGCAGGCTGGGACCCATGTCTCTCTCGAATATAAATGTCATCGAAATTGGTAAGAGACATGGATGCCAGCCTTCGCCCTTCGCTGACATGACGTGTGAGATGAAACCTAATCCCGTCACCGTAGCGTCAAATTGCGACATTTTGCTGAAAGCGCGCCGCCGGGCGATGCACCCGCCAGCCTCGACCTCGGCTCACTGCACCGTTAAGATCGGCCGGAGCCTCGATCATGCAATTGCGCTATCTCGAATATTTTACGGCCTTGGCACGCGAGCGACATTTCGCGCGGGCGGCGGAGGCATGCCATGTGGCGCAGCCGACGCTCTCGGCAGGCATCGTCGCACTGGAGGAAATGCTGGGAACGCGGCTGGTGCTACGCGACCGTCGCTTCCTCGATCTGACCGCCGAAGGCCATGCAATCCTCCCCTTCGCGCAGCAGATGATCGCCGATCATGCGGCGATGCGCGCAGCGATCAACAGCGACACGGGGCCGTTGCGGGGAACGCTGCGGCTCGGCGCGATCCCGGCGGCGATGCCGAGCGTGGGAGAGTTTGTCACAATCGTGAGCGAGCTTCAGCCCGCGCTGCACATCGAGATCAGGTCGCTGACATCGCGCGAAATCGAAAGCTCCTTGATCGCGCGGGACCTGGACGCCGGCATCACCTATTTGTCGAACGAACCTCTGGCCCAGGTCCGCAGCGTGCCGCTCCATGCCGAGAATTTCCTGTTCGCGACGCAGCGCGGCGGCGCCTTCGATGGGCGCGATGCAGTTGCGATGGCCGATGCCGCGGCATCACGGCTGTGCCTGTTGCACCAGGGCATGCAGAACCGCCGCATTCTGGACGCAGTGCTCGCGGAACGCGGTCTCGCGGTCGAGCCGGTGGCGACGGCGGACAGCTATGTGGCGCTGCTGGCGATGGTGATGGACGGCCGCCTGAACGCGATCGTGACCGATAGCCATCGGCGGCTTATCGATGCCCATCCGGATATCCTGCTGCTGCCGTTCAGCGATCCGCCGCCGCCTAACCAGATCGGCCTCGTCATCCTCAGCCGCGATCCGATTTCGCCGCTGGCGCGCGTGGCGGAAACGGCGGTGCGGCAGCTTATGATAGATATTTCCTATCACAGAATAGCCGAACCTATTTGACTTTTTCGATTACGACGCCGAGGCTCAGCCAATGAAGCGACAGGAAACCGAGATCGCCGCGATCCTCGATCGCCACAGCGGCCGCGAGGGCGCTTTGCTGCCCGTGCTCCACGAGATCCAGGCGGCGTTCGGCCATATCGACGATGCCGCCAAGCGACAGGTCGCCCATGCGCTCAACCTGTCGCGGGCGGAGGTGCATGGCGTCGCGAGCTTCTATCATGATTTCCGCGACATACCCGCGGGCAAGCCGGTGCTCCGCCTCTGTCGCGCGGAAGCCTGCCAGTCCCGCGGGAGCGAAAAGCTGGCTGCGGAAGCCGAAGACATCGCAGCGGGACGCGTGGCGATCGAGCCGGTCTATTGCCTCGGGCTGTGCACCGTCGGCCCCAATGCGATGATCGGCAACGAGGTTCATGCGCGGCTGGATGCGGCGCGGGTTTCCGAACTGATCGCCGGGATGGCGGCATGACGAGCGTCATCGCCATTTCGGACGATGCGCTCGCCATTGCGTGCGGCGCTGACAGGGTCGCCGCCGCGTTCGCGCAGGCGGCGCCGGAGGCCGAGGTCCGCCGTGTCTCGAGCTGGGGCATGCACTGGCTTGAGCCGTTGGTCGAGATCGACGGCGTCGGTTACGGGCCCGTGACGCCCGCCGACGTGCCGGACGTGCTCGCCGGTTCGGCGGATCGCCTGCGGATCGGCGTGATCGCCGAGCATCCTTTTCTCAAGCGACAGACGCGCCTGACCTTCGCGCGCGCCGGCATCACGCGCCCGCTCGATCTTGCGGACTATGAGCGGACGGGCGGCTGGAAGGGCCTGGAGCGCGCGCGTGCGCTGGCGCCGCAGGCGGTGCTCGACGAGGTCAAGACGTCGGGCTTGCGCGGCCGCGGCGGCGCGGGTTTCCCGGCGGGGATCAAGTGGCAGACGGTCGGCAACGCAATCTCGCCGGTCAAATATATCGTCTGCAATGCCGATGAGGGCGATAGCGGCACCTTCGCCGATCGGATGCTGATGGAAGGCGATCCCTATTGCCTGCTCGAAGGCATGGCGATCGCCGCGCATGCCGTTGGCGCGGGCAAGGGCTATATCTATGTCCGCTCCGAATATCCGCACGCGATCGCCAAGCTGAATGCGGCGATCACGCGCTGCCAAGCGCGCCTGGCGCCGTTCGAGATCGAGGTGCGCGTCGGCGCGGGCGCCTATGTCTGCGGCGAGGAGACCTCGCTGCTCAACAGCCTTGAGGGCAAGCGCGGCGAGGTGCGCGCCAAGCCGCCGCTGCCCGCGCTCGAAGGACTGTTCGGGCAGCCGACGGTGGTGAACAATGTGCTGACACTAGCCGCCATTCCCTGGATCATGACGCATGGCGCGAAGGCCTATGCCGATTATGGCATGGGCCGTTCGCGCGGCACCATGCCGATCCAGATCGCCGGCAATGTGAATCATGGCGGGCTGTTCGAAACCGCGTTCGGCATCACGCTCGGCGAACTGGTCGAGGCGATCGGCGGCGGCACCGCGAGCGGCCGGCCGGTGCGCGCGGTGCAGGTCGGCGGGCCGCTCGGCGCCTATTTCCCGCCCGCATTGTTCGATACGCCGTTCGATTATGAGGCCTTCGCCGCGCGCGACGGACTGATCGGGCATGGCGGCATTGTCGTCTTCGACGACAGCGTCGACATGTGGGCGCAGGCGCGCTTCGCCATGGAATTCTGCGCGCATGAAAGCTGCGGCAAATGCACGCCCTGCCGGATCGGCTCGACACGTGGGGTCGAAACGCTCGACCGGCTGCGCGCGGGAGGCCGCACGGCAGCCGATCGCGTCGAGGCGATTCCGCAGATGCGCAATGTTGTGCGCGGCACGCGTGATCCGCAGGACGAGCTCAAGCTGATCGAGGATCTGTGCGAGACGATGCAGTTCGGATCGCTCTGCGCGCTCGGCGGCTTCACGCCCTATCCGGTGATGAGCGCGATCCGTCATTTTCCAGAGGATTTCGGTGTTTCCGCCTTGCCGGAAGCGGCGGAATGAAACCATCCGCAAGCCGGATCGTCTTCAAGACAAGGATGTTCGCATGACCTACGTCAAGCAATCCGATTTCGGTACGCCCGAGGCCGATGGCGCCGCGGTGCGGCTGACGATCGACGGCCAGCAGGTGACGGTGCCTGCGGGCACGACGGTGATGCGCGCGGCCGCCGAAATCGGCACCGCGATCCCCAAGCTCTGCGCAACCGACAGCCTCAAGCAGTTCGGTTCCTGCCGGCTCTGCCTCGTCGAAGTCGACGGCGTGCGCGGCACGCCCGCGAGCTGCACCATGCCGGTCACCGAAGGCATGGTCGTCCACACCCAGAGCGACCGGCTGGCGAAGCTGCGCCGGGGGGTGATGGAACTCTATATCTCCGATCACCCGCTCGATTGCCTGACCTGCTCGGCGAATGGCGATTGCGAGCTGCAGGAGCAGGCAGGCGCGGTGGGCTTGCGCGAAGTGCGCTACGGCTATGAGGGCGAGAACCATCTGGTGCAGGCCAAGGATGTCTCCAACCCCTATTTCGATTTCGATCCCGCCAAATGTATCGTCTGCTCGCGCTGCGTGCGCGCTTGCGACGAAGTGCAGGGCACGTTCGCGCTGACCATCGAAGGCAGCGGCTTCGCCTCCAAGGTTTCGGCCGGAACCGAGCGGGACGATTTCCTCTCCTCCGAATGCGTGTCCTGCGGCGCGTGCGTGCAGGCCTGCCCGACCGCCACGCTGCAGGAAAAGGCGGTGGCGGCGATCGGCACGCCCGATCGCGCGGTGATCACCACCTGCGCCTATTGCGGCGTCGGCTGCACCTTCCGCGCCGAGATGCGCGGCGAGCAGCTCGTGCGGATGATCCCGTGGAAGGACGGCAAGGCCAATCACGGCCATAGCTGCGTCAAGGGCCGCTTCGCCTGGGGCTATGCCCAGCACAAGGATCGCATCCTGAAGCCGATGATCCGCGCCAGCATCGATCAGCCGTGGCGCGAGGTCGAGTGGGACGAGGCGCTGGCCTATGCCGCCTCCGAACTCAAGCGCATCCAGGCCAAATATGGGCAGAGGTCGCTCGGCGGCATCACCTCGTCGCGCTGCACCAACGAGGAAACCTTCCTCGTTCAGAAGCTGGTCCGCGCCGGCTTCGGCAACAACAATGTCGATACCTGCGCCCGCGTCTGCCACTCGCCGACCGGCTATGGCCTCAAGACGACGTTCGGCACGTCGGCCGGGACGCAGGATTTCGACAGCGTCGCCAAGGCCGACGTGATCCTAATTATCGGCGCGAACCCAACCGATGGCCATCCCGTGTTCGCCAGCCGCATGAAGCAGCGGCTGCGCCAGGGCGCGAAGCTGATCGTCGTCGATCCGCGCCGGATCGATCTGGTCCGTACCCCGCATATCGAGGCGGCCCATCATCTGCCGCTGCGCCCCGGCACCAATGTCGCGGTGCTGACCGCGCTGGCGCACGTCATCGTCACCGAAGGGCTGGCGGACGAAGCCTTCATCCGCGAGCGCTGCGACTGGGACGAATATGCGGACTGGGCGGCGTTCGTCTCCGATCCGAAGCGCTCGCCGGAAGCGACCGAGGCGCTGACCAACGTCCCCGCCGCCGATCTGCGCGCCGCCGCCCGGCTTTATGCCACTGGCGGCAATGGCGCGATCTATTACGGCCTCGGCGTCACCGAGCATAGCCAGGGCAGCTCGACCGTGATGGCGATCGCCAATCTGGCGATGGCGACCGGCAATATCGGCCGCGAGGGCGTCGGCGTGAACCCGCTGCGCGGGCAGAATAACGTGCAGGGCGCTTGCGACATGGGCAGCTTCCCGCACGAGTTTTCGGGCTATCGCCATGTTTCCGATGCCGAGACGCGCGCCCTGTTCGAGCGCGATTGGGGCGTCGCGCTCGATCCCGAGCCCGGCTTGCGCATTCCCAACATGCTCGACGCCGCCGTCGACGGCGTATTCAAGGCGATCTACATCCAGGGCGAGGACATTCTTCAATCCGATCCCAACACCCAGCATGTCGCGGCCGGGCTCGCGGCGATGGAGTGCGTGATCGTCCACGATCTCTTCCTCAACGAGACCGCCAACTACGCGCATATCTTCCTGCCCGGCTCCACCTTCCTCGAAAAGACCGGCACCTTCACCAATGCCGAACGGCGCATCCAGCTTGTGCAGCGGGTGATGTCGCCGCTCAACGGCATGGAGGATTGGGAGGTCACGCAGGCGCTGGCGAACGCGCTCGATCTTGGCTGGCATTACACCCATGCTTCCGAGATCATGGACGAGATCGCGCGCCTGACGCCGAGCTTCGCCGGCGTCAGCTTCGCCAGGATCGAAGCACTCGGATCGATGCAGTGGCCGGCCAATGACAAGGCGCCCGAAGGCACGCCGGTGATGCACATCGGCGGGTTCGCGCGCGGCAAGGGCAAGTTCGTCGTCACCGATTATGTGCCGACCGACGAGAAGACCGGCCCGCGCTATCCGCTGTTGCTGACCACCGGCCGCATCCTGAGCCAGTATAATGTCGGCGCGCAGACCCGGCGCACCGCCAACACCGCCTGGCATCCGGAGGACCGGCTCGAAATGCATCCGGTCGATGCCGAGGATCGCGGCCTCAAGGACGGCGACTGGACGCGGCTCGCCAGCCGATCGGGCGAAACGACGCTGCGCGTGCTCGTGACCGATCGGGTCGCGCCCGGCGTGGTCTACACGACCTTCCATCACCCCGCCACGCAGGCCAATGTCGTGACCAGCGAATATTCCGACTGGGCGACCAACTGCCCCGAATATAAAGTGACTGCCGTGCAGGTTTCCCCATCCAACGGCCCGACCGACTGGCAGGAAGATTATGAGGCGCTTTCGGAGCGCTCGCGGCGGATCGCGCATGCCGAGGCCGCCGAGTGAATAGCCTCGAGAAGCTGATCTACATGGCCGACCAGATCGCGCGTAACTTGTCTCCGGTCACCGATGGCACGAACGAGGCGGCCGTGGCCGATCACATCGCCAAATATTGGGATCCGCATATGAAAGCGATGATGTTCCGCCATGTCGAGCAGGGCGGCGAAGGCCTGTCGCCGACGTCGCTGGGCGCGCTTCGCCAGCTGATGGAACAAGGCGCTCCTCCTCCACAGACACGCGCCACCAAATTCTCCGGCGTCGATGGCGTCGGCCGTTCCGACGCCGGATGAGCCAAGCCGCAACCGGGCATCAGCTCCTCCGGATCGGTGCCGACGGCAGCCGGACATCGATCGACCGGAGTATCGCGGTAGAGGCGCCCGTCGCCATCGAGATCAACGGCATAGGCTATGCCGTGCTGATGAGCACGCCCGCCGATCTGGAAGATCTCGCCTTCGGCTTCGCCCAATCCGAACGGCTCATCGACGCGCCGGAGGATATCGTCTCGGTTGAGGCGCACGAGAGCGACGCCGGCACGATCCTGCGCATCTGGCTTGTCCAGAGCAAGGCGGAGCGCGCAGCGCAACGCGTGCGCCACCGCGTCTCGGAATCCTCGTGCGGCCTCTGCGGCATAGAGAATCTCGAACAGGCACTGCGGCCATTGCCGCCGGTCAGCGCGCGCAGCGATGCCAGCGACCATGCCGTCTTTGCGGCGCTGGAAAAGCTCGGCGCCCAGCAGCCGCTCGGCGAAGCTACGGGCGCGGTGCACGCCGCTGCGCTCTGCGCCGCCGGCGGCACGATCCGGCTGGTGCGCGAAGATGTTGGGCGGCACAATGCGTTCGACAAGCTGATCGGCGCGATGCTCCGGGACGGGCTCGCTTGGGACGGCGGCTTCGCCCTGCTCTCCTCGCGCTGTTCCTACGAACTCGTCGAGAAGGCGGCGCTCGCCAATTGCCCGCTGCTGGTCGCGATCTCGGCGCCGACCAGCTTAGCGCTAGACCGTGCGAAGCAATGCGGGTTGCAGCTCCGCATCCTCGCGCGGCATGACAGCATGCTCAGCATCTGAGGCGGCCTTTCGCGTTCAGGCGAGCGTCATCAGGCTGGCATTGCCGCCCGCAGCCGTCGTGTTGACCGATGTCGACACCTCCTCGACCAGCCACTCGAGACAATAAGCGTCCGCCATGTACATCTGCGCCGACGTTGCGGCCTGGACGGGGATGATCGGCCCCCGCCGCGCGGCCAGATCTCTCAAGATCGCGCCAAGCTCGCCAGGCCCCGCTTCAACGAGCGCAGCCGACGGGGAATCATGACCAGAGCGAATCCGCGCCTGCACGCGCGACGGCAGATTGCCGAGCAACCGCCCGGCCGCCAGCTCGCCCTCTATGATCACGTCGTTGCCGGTCGCGAGCGCTGCAGCGAGCTGGTGAAACAGACCGTCAGTGCTCGCCGGCCTCAGCAAGACCGCGCCGCGCGGATGAAGTGCATAGCTGTTGCGCTCTCCCACTGGTCCCGGCAGGTCGATAACGCATCCCACCGGCGAGGTTTCTCCGAGCTGCCGCGCGATCTGCGCCTGCTCCGGATGGCCATGCTCCTCCAGCCAGACCGCGAGGTCCGCCAGCGCCGCATCGATCTCGCCGCCGGTTGACCGCGTGGCGGGCGGATCCCGCACCAGCCGCTTGAGATAATGCGGGCCGCCTGCTTTTGGCCCGGTGCCGGAAAGGCCGCGCCCGCCAAATGGCTGAACGCCGACGATCGCGCCAATGACGTTGCGATTGATATAGATATTGCCCGCCTTCACCCGTGCCGTGACATGCTGGACCATCTCGTCCAGCCGGGTGTGGAGCCCGAAGGTCAGGCCATAGCCGGTTGCATTGATCGCCTCGATCAGCGCGTCGAGACCGTCACGGCGATAGCGGATGACGTGGAGGATCGGCCCGAACACTTCGCGGTCCAGTTCGGCGATGCTTTCAATCTCGATGATCGTGGGAGGCACGAAGGTGCCGCGGGCAGTGTCCGGCGCCAGCGCCTTCTGCTCAACCTTCCGCCCGCGCATACGCATGGCCTCAACATGCTTCTCAAGATGTGCTTGCGCTTCGGCGGTGATGACCGGCCCGATATCCGTGGCGAGGATATCGGTGCGGCCGATCCGCAACTCGTCGAGCGCGCCCTTGAGCATCATCAGCGTGCGGTCGGCGATCTCTTCCTGAAGACAGAGGATGCGCAGCGCCGAGCAGCGTTGACCAGCGCTGTCGAATGCTGACGCGATCACATCCGCCACCACCTGCTCGGCCAGCGCGGATGAGTCGACGATCATCGCGTTCTGGCCCCCGGTTTCGGCGATGAGCGGGATCGGCTTGCCTGCGGGCGAAAGCCGCTCGGTAAGCTGCTGCTGGATGCCGCGTGCGACCTCGGTCGAGCCGGTGAACATGACGGCCATCGTCTCGGGCGCCGCGACAAGGGCCGCGCCGATCCTGCCGTCACCCGGAAGGAATTGCAGCGCCTCCATCGGCACACCAGCCTCATGAAGCAGTCTCACCGCCTCGGCAGCGATCAGCGGGGTTTCTTCGGCGGGCTTGGCGAGCACCGGATTGCCCGCTGCAAGCGCAGCGGCAACCTGACCGGTGAAGATGGCGAGCGGGAAATTCCACGGGCTGATGCAGACCACCGGGCCGAGCGGCTTGGCCTGGCCCAGGCCATTGCGCGCCTGCATCGCATAATAGCGGAGAAAGTCGATCGCCTCGCGCACTTCGGCAATGCCATTGGGGACCGACTTGCCAGCCTCCCGCACCGCCAGCCCGATCAGCACGCCCATCCGCGCCTGCATCGCATCCGCAGCCCGTTCCAGCATGGCCGCACGTTCGTCGACCGGCACCGCGACCCATATATGCGCTGCTTCGCCAGCGGCACAAGCGGCGGTGGTGGCCTCCTGCACCGACGCGAACACGACCGTTCCGACAATATCCTCACTATCGGCCGGATTGCGGACCGGCTGGCTCGGGCCATCGACGTCCTGCCCGGCAAGCGGGGGGGTCGCCGCCCAGCTGGTCGCTGCGCTCCGTACCAGTTCGCGCGAAAGATCGGCGAGCGCGATTTCGTCGGAAAGGTCGATCCCTGCCGAATTGCGGCGATCGGGATAAAGTTCAGCGGGAAGCGCGATCGCGTCATGCTTGCGTCCCGGCTCCGGCATGGCGCGCACCGCCGCCACCGGATCGGCAACCAACTCGTCGATCGCCACATCGGGATGGGCGATGCGATTGACGAAGGAGGAATTGGCGCCGTTTTCGAGCAACCGCCGGACGAGATAGGCGAGCAACGTCTCATGCGTGCCTACGGGAGCATAGATGCGACAGGGACGGCCAAGTTTGCCGGGGCCGACGACCTCCTCATAAAGCCCTTCGCCCATGCCGTGCAGGCACTGGAATTCATAATCGCCCTCGGCGAAATCGGGACCGGCCATATGATAGACGGTCGCCAGCGTATGCGCGTTGTGCGTCGCGAACTGGGGAAACACCGCATCGCGCGCCGCCAGCAATTTCCGGGCGCAGGCGATATAAGCGACATCGGTATAGAACTTGCGCGTGTAGACGGGAAAATCGGCAAGGCCGTCGACCTGCGCACGCTTGATCTCGGCATCCCAATAGGCGCCCTTGACGAGCCGGACCATGATCCGCCGCCCCGCGCGCCGGGCGAGATCGACGATCCAATCGATCACGAACGGGCAGCGCTTGCCATAGGCCTGGACGACGAAGCCGAGCCCATTCCAGCCAGCGAGATCGGGATCGGTCGCCAGGCTTTCGAGCAGATCCAGCGACAGCTCCAGCCGATCGGCCTCCTCGGCATCGATATTGAGGCCGATATCGTAGCGTTTGGAAAGCTGCGCCAGCGCCTTCACCCTTGGCAGCAGCTCGGTCATCACCCGATCGGCCTGCGCACGGGAATAACGCGGATGAAGCGCCGAGAGCTTGATCGAGATGCCGGGGCCGGCATAGGGGCCGCGCTTGGCCGCCGCTCCGCCGATGGCGTGAATGGCGGCCTCATAGCTCGCATAGTAGCGGGCGGCATCGGCCGCAGTGGTGGCAGCTTCGCCCAGCATGTCATAGCTGTAGCGAAAGCCCTTGGCCTCCATCTCGCGCGATCGCTTCAGCGCCTCACCGATCGTTTGCCCGGTGACGAATTGTTCGCCGAGCAGGCGCATCGCCAGATCCACGCCGCGGCGGATCACCGGCTCCCCGGCGCGCGCGATCAGGCGCGTGAGTGCGCCCGTCAGGCTGCGATCGTCGGCACTGTCGACCAGCCGGCCAGTGACGACCAATCCCCAGGTCGCGGCATTGACGAACAGCGAGCGATCGCTCCCCAGATGCGCGCTCCAGTCGCCGTCCGAGAGCTTGTCGCGGATCAGCGCGTCGCGCGTGGCAGGATCGGGGATGCGCAGCAGCGCTTCGGCCAGGCACATCAGCGCCACCCCTTCCTGGCTCGACAGCGCATATTCCTGCACCAGCGCTTCCACGGCCGAGCCGTGCCGGTGAGCCCGCAGCTTAGCGACAAGCTGCCGCGCCGTCAGCCCGGCAGCCTCGACAGTCTGCGCAGGCAATGTCGCTGGCCCGATCAGCGCGGCGACGCAGTCGGGTTCAGGCCGGCGATACGCCTCGGTGATGGCACGACGAAGCGGAGATTGTTCGCGGATGGGCGGCGCGAAAGCAGCAAAAGGCGCAAGGCTGGTCATCGCGCCATCATATCAAATTTCGGCGGGACGATGTACCTGATTGCTGGCGATTTTGTAAAAGCTTTGACCTATTTTTGCCCATGGTTTAGGCTAGAATGATGAATATCAGCACATTCCCGGTCGATTTGGATGAGTTTGACCGGAAGATCCTGGCCGCGCTCCGCAAGGATGGGCGGGTCACGTTCACCGATCTTGCCCAGCAGGTCGGCTTGTCCAAGACGCCCTGTCAGCAGCGGGTGAAACGGCTGGTCGAAAATGGCGTGATCGTTGGATTCCGGGCGATCGTCGACCCTGCCAAGCTTGGGCTCGACCATGTCGCATTCGCCGAGGTGAAGCTTTCCGATACGCGCGAAGCGGCCTTGAGCGAATTCAATGCAGCGGTGCGGCAGATCCCCGAGGTCGAGGAATGCCACATGATCGCCAGCAGCTTCGATTATCTGCTCAAGGTCCGCACCGCCGACATCCGCAAATATCGGATGGTGCTCGGCGAGAAGATATCGAGCCTGCCGCATGTTGCGAGCACGTCTACCTTCGTCGCGATGGAGACCGTGCGCGAATCCGCCTGACGCCTCGGCAGTCAAAGAGGCGGGCTCAGATCACGGCTTCGATCAGCCCGAGCTCCAGCGCTTCATTGGCCTCCAGATACCAGTTCTCGGCCGCCCGCCTGATGATGTCCTCGGTAGAGAGGCTCGATCCGAGGACAAGGTTGGCAAAGCCTTCATTCTGGATCGCGATCGATGCCTCGATCTCATTGATCGCAGCTCTGAGCGAAGCGATGCAGGTGGTGAGCGGCCCTTCGAGGTTGATGGTCTTCGTCAGCAGCCGCTCATGGATCATGATCCGCGTCCCGCGCGCGAGATAGCGATTCTCGCGCGCAAAGAAGCTCATGAAGGTCGCACCCGCCGAATAGATCGCGGTCTTCCCGCGAAACACGATCCTCCGTTCCGGATGCATATCGCTGTGAAAGCGGATATCTTCGCCCATCATCCGCGCCACTTCCGGATCGCCGCCGAGGGTGGAAAGCTCGACCACCACCAGCCCCTGCTGGGGCGCATTTGCGAGGCACTGCCGGAACCATTGGTACATGCTGTAGTCCACGGCCCCCGTCAGCATGATGGCCGGGAATTCGAAATCGGCAGGCGTCAGCAGCGGCACGGTCATCAAAGCGTTTCCTTTTTGAAGGCGCCGTCAGAACGTGATGATGCCCGCAAGGTTGCATCCGCCGTTCGCGCGCGATCAATCCGGCAGCTCGCCCCTCGCCAATTTCCTCTGCCGCATCGAGATCACCAGCTTGCGCGCCTCCGAAAGCTGCCAGATCAGCAGCGTCGGCACCGCGACCGCAAGATCGCGGGCGCGCTTGGCGAGCGCGAGCGCCAGTGCCGCTTCAGCGGGCAAGCCGATCGCTGGCGCAAGCAACGCATAGCCCGCCTCCTGAACGCCGATCCCGCCCGGGATGGCGAAGGCCACGCTCCGCAAGGCGAAGATCGCGCTTTCGAGTGACAAAATCTCCCAGAGCGGAAAATCGATCTGCATGAGCCGGAGCGCGATCCACGCGCCGAAGCCGCTTGCGATCCACGCCGCGAGATTGAGCAGGAAGACGAACGCGATTCTGCCCGGTGCGGACGCGCGCCGCAGCTCCCCGCCGACCGCCGACACCGCCTGAACCGAAGCGGGCATGAAGCGGTGCGCCATCTTCTCGGCCAGCGCCAGCCCCCAGTTCCGCGCGAGTAGCATCAGCAGCACCAAAGCGCTGATGAGACATGCGCCGATGGTGATAAGCGATCGGACCTGCTCATTGCCACCCGCGATTGGGATCGACAGCAGCAGGCCGATGCCGAACATGGTGAAGGCAAGCTGGCTCGCCATTTCGGTCAGCATGTCGATCACGAACGAGGAATAGATCCTCGCCCGCGCGACCTGGCTGCCGAGCAACCAAACGCCGAGCGTAATCCCGCCGATCTGCGAAAAGGGCAGCAGGTCCGCCGCCGCTTCCCGCAACAGGCGCGCGCGTGTGAACAGGCCGAGCCTATCTATCGGCTCTCCCGCCGCGGCTAGCCAGGCACAGCCCAGCAGCACGAACACGCCCAGCGAATAGGTGAAATAGAGCAGGAAGCCGACCACGCCGAGCCGCGAGCCGACGGCCAATATATTCTCGATACCAGCCGATCGAAACGCCCAGATCGCCGCCGCGAAGCCAAGCAGGGTTGCGAGTAGCAAACCGATGCGCGCGAGATTTTTCAGCGCGATGCTCCGGCTTTCCTGCCGGCGAAGCGCAGCGCCAGGCGCATCATCGCGGGCACGAAGCGCGGGCGGATCAGGCGTTTGTCATAGGGCTCCAGCCGCCGGTCATTCTCCGCAAGGCAGATGCGGGCAAGCTCGGGAAAGCTGATTTCGACGCCAAGCTCCTTGGAGCCGTTGAGGGTGAAATTATTCTCCTGCGCCTTCGTGTTCTCGCCCATGCCCTTGGCCATGTCGATCCGCTCCCAGATGAGCGCCAGCCAGACCAGCAGCACCTTCGCCTCGAACAGCGGACGCCGCCACCAGGGCATGTTGCGCCGCCACCAGGCCACCCAGTTGACGAAGAAAAGGATGTGCCGCCCCTCCTCGCGCATCACCGGCTCAAACGTATCGACCAGCTCGGGCGGGAAGAAGCCCGAATCCTTGGCGACCTTGAACAGGCCGAAGCCGAAAAAGCTGTCGATGCATTCGGAATAGCCCGTGCGCATGAAGGCGAATTCGGGATCCCTCGGGCGTTTATATTCCGGCTCGGGCGCAAGCTCGATGCCATAAGCCCTGACCATGTCGGCGAGCACGATCTTGTGGCGCGATTCCTCGAAGGCATTCATCTCCACCGCTGCCTTGAGCAGCGGATCGGCGACGCCCTCGCCGAAGGTCTTGACGTTCATGCCCGCCCGGCCCTCCGTCGCGACCGCGATGTCCCAGATCGGCAGGCTCACGATCTTGCCGCGCGTCTCCTCCTCGAGCTTCGGCCATTCGATCAGAGCCGGCTTATAGGGATCGTGCGTGTCGAGCAGCGTTCGGCTGAGCAGAACGAGATGCTCGTGGCTGCCGGGCCTGATCGGACCGGATGGCAGTGCGTCGCGGTTGACGAAATTGCGCCAGGGGCTGCTGATATTCATGCTGGCTAGGCCTTGATAAAATCAACGAAACGTCCGAGCGCGACCCTCTCGCGCTTTATCAGGTCGCGCGCAAGCGGATCGGTGAGGGCAGCGAGTTCATCGGCATAGGCATAGCCCGGCGCCGATCCCGGATAGGGCGCGGTGGCGGGATGCGCGTAGACTTCAGTCAGACCCTCCGGCAGATGCTTAAGCAGGCCGCACAGCCTGTCCGTGTTGAGCGCGCCCGACCAGGCGAGCCCGAACACCTGATCCGGAACGGCCAGCCCCGCCCTCCGCAAGCGCCGTCGGACGAGCTTCGCCCAAGGCAGCGCGACATCGAAGCCGCCGACCGGCTCGATCTTGCGAAGCGTGGTGCGGGGCTCGATCGGCGCTCGCGCTGCCCGCATGCCGTGGCGCCGGCCGATCTTGAGGATCAGCGACGCGATCGTCGGGTGCAGGTGGAAATGCTTGTGCGCGTTGACATGATCGAGCGGCAGCCCGGTCGCGGTGAAGCCCGCGAACTGCGCCGCGATCTCGGCTTCGAGCTGACGCCTTACTGCCGGGCGGAAGAAGAAATGCACGCCCGCCCGCACCATATCGTCCCTGAACCGGCCATCGTCTTCGACGAGGTCGGGAACCGATTCCGGCGGCAGCATCGGCCGCCCGTCGACCAGCACCAGATGCAGCCCCACCCCGAGCTTCGGCATGGCTCGGGCGCGCGCGACCGCATCCGCCGCTGCCTCGCCCGCGACCATCAGGCTCGCGCAGGTCAATATGCCCTCTCGATGCGCCTGCTCGACCGCCTCGTTGACGGCCAGCGACGCACCAAAATCATCGGCTGTGACGATGAGCCGCTTCACAGACCCTCCCCTGCAAGAGGAGGGGGACCATGCGCAGCATGGTGGAGGGGTACTGCGCCCGTGATCGAAGCAGCGACGGCAAGGATATGTTGAATTACGCCTTCGAGATTGGTGAGTGCGTCAGTCGCGGGAATGCGAAGAACCTGGACACCGTGCGCCGCCAGCCAAACATCCCGATCCTGGTCATGCTTCGGTCGATCCGCACGGCCGTGCGCTTCCCCATCGATCTCAATTGCTAACCGCACGCTCGCACAAAAGAAGTCCAGCACATAGCGTCCCGCCGGATGCTGGCAGCGGAATTTAAAACCACCGGGCCCCGCGCGAAGTGCCTGCCAGAGCAACACCTCCAGCAAGCTCAGATTGGAGCGGAATGCTTTGGCCTTCCGTTGCGTTGATTTCGGGCCGTGGAGCATGTGGGTGCTACCCCTCCACCGCCTGCGGCGGTCCAGCATCCAAAAATGAACATGCTGGGAGCATGTTAATTTTTGAATGCTCCCCCTCCGGAGGAGAATTTACCTGTCACGCAACGGCTTCCTTGCGGCGGCGGAGGAAATCGAAGAATTCGACGCCTTCGCGCAGGCGGCGCTTCATCATGTCGAAATCGCGCAGCATTTCGCCGACGATCGAGGCGATCTTGCCGGGGCGGAAATAGAAGCGCTTGTAGAATTCCTCGACCTTGTCGAAGATCACTTCAGCGGGAAGATGCGGATAGCTGAGCTGCGCGATCTGGGTGCCGCCGTCGGTCAACAGATGATCGGTTCCGTCGAACCAACCATTCTCGGTCGCCTGCTTATAGAGAAAGGTGCCCGGATAGGGCGCGGCGAGCGAGACCTGGATGGTGTGCGGGTTGATCTCCTTGGCGTAGTTGATCGTCTCTTCGATCGTTTCGAGCGTCTCGCCCGGCAAGCCGAGGATGAAGGTGCCGTGGATGACGATTCCCAGTTCGTGGCAATCCTTGGTGAACTGCCGCGCGACATCGACGCGCAGCCCCTTTTTTATATTGTGTAGGATCTTCTGGTTGCCGCTCTCATAGCCCACCAGCAGCAGCCGCAGCCCGTTCGCCTTCAGCACTTCGAGCGTCTTGCGCGGGACATTCGCCTTGGCGTTGCAGCTCCACGAGACCTTGAAGCCCGGCTTGCCGAAGCCGAGCGCGCCCAGCGCGCGTGCCAGATCCTCGACGCGCTCGTGATTGTCGGTCAGCGTGTCGTCGTCGAAGAAGATCTCCTTGGTCTGGGGAATTTCCTTCAAGATATATTGCACCTCCTCGATCACCTTTGGGATCGAGCGGAAGCGGTAATTATGGCCGCTGATCGTCTGCGGCCACAGGCAGAAGGTGCAGCGGCTCTTGCAGCCGCGCCCGGTGTAGAAGCTCACATAGGGATGGCGCAGATAGCCGCCGAAATATTTCTCGATGGTGAGATCGCGCTTGTAGACGGGCGAGACCATCGGCAGCACGTCCATATCCTCGATGATCGCGCGATCCTTGTTGCGCACGAAGCTGCCGTCGGGCGCGCGCCAGGTGATCCCGTCGACGTCCGCGAGCGGCTTGCCTTCGGCGATTTCGAGGATGGTGAAATCATATTCCTCGCGTGCGACGAAATCGATGTGCGGGCTGGCGGCGAGGCTCTTGTCCGGCTCGACCGCGACCTTGGCGCCGACGAAGCCGACCAGCGCAGCGGGGTTGCGCCCCTTGATGAGCGCGGCGGTGCGGATATCCTGGTTGAAGCTCGGCGTGGAGGTGTGGAGGATGACGAGCTCCTTGCCGTCCACCTCATGTGCGATATCCTCCCAGCTCTGATCATGCGCGGGCGCATCGATCAGCCGCGATCCTTCGACCATGGCGGCGGGCTGCGCGAGCCAGGTCGGATACCAGAAGCTGCGCACCTCGCGCTTCATCTGATAACGCGCGCCGGCACCCCCATCATAGCCATCGAACGAGGGCGCCTGAAGGAACAGCGTACGCTTCATTGAGACTTCTCCACCTTTGCCGAAACCCGGCCACGGCTCTCTAGGCTAAGTTGCGCGCCGCGCCAATCCACAGAGCGCGCGAACCAGCTCGTCACGAAGAGCGCGAATGAGACGAGGTCGCGAAGCGGAATCAGCATTAACGTGCTCGCCGAGCGATGACCAAGTCGAAGCGCAAGCCCCATGCGCGCAGCAAACGCAAGTGCAATGGCGCCCCACGCCAGCGGCGAGAAGCCGGCAATAGCGCCGCCGATCAGCGCCAGCGGCAGGGGATGAAGGACGATGCTGCCGGCATAGCCGCCGGGATCGATCCCGATGATGGTCGCGTTCCAGCGCTGCTCGTGCCGCCAAAGCTCGGCGAAGCTGCGCTCCGAACAGTCATGCGTCACCAGCAGATCGGGCACCGCGACGGCGAAGCCGAGCTTGCGTACCGCCGCGCCGATCGCATGATCGTCAGCCAGCACGTCGGCAAAGGCTTCGAAGCCGCCGATCCGCGCCAGCGTCTCGCGGCGCAGCGCGATCGTCGAGCCCATGCAGGGACGGCCCAGTCCGGTCGCCAGCCCGATCAGCGCCGACGGCAGGAAATGCAGATCGATGCCGAGCGCGACCAGCCGCGACCAGATCGAATCGCTGCCTTGGCCGCGATAGAGACAAGTCACCGCGCCGACGCCAGGCATCGCGAGCGCGCCGACGATTCGCGCCAGATAATCCGGCGGGGTCGCAATATCGCTGTCGCTCTGGATCAGGATGTCGTGCCGCGCGATCTTCGCGATATTGGCGAGGTTCGAGATCTTTGCGTTGGCGCCCAAATCCTGCGCGCCGGTGGCGAGATCGATGTGCGCTTCGGTATGTTCAGCGCGCAGTTGCTCAACGATCGCCACCGCCGGATCGTCGGCGCGCTCGACGCCGCAGACCAGCTGCACCTCGGCGCGCCAATCCTGCCGGAGGAAACTGGCGAGATGGTCCTTGAGCCCCGGCTCCGCGCCGTAGAGCGGCTTGAGCAGGCTCACAGGCGCTGGCGCAGCGGTTGCGGAGTCACGATGACGAAACCGTCCCATCAGCATCGCCGCCCAGGCGAGCAGCGCCGAGCCGGCAAAGGACGCAAGGATCAGCAGTTTTCCGATGATAGCGACGGAAATTTCGTCCACCCTGTTTTTCAGCCGGGCAAGATGCCCTAAAGCGCGCGCGTGGCGGTGGATAAACTGAACGGCAGCGGGGACAAAGTGTTTCTGACGGGGGCATCGGGCTTCGTCGGCTCGGCGGTGGCGCGCGCGTTGGCGCAGCGCGGCCATCATCCGGTCGCGCTGGTCCGCCCGAGCAGCGACCGCAGGAACCTCAAGGACTTTCCGGGCAGCATCGCCGAAGGCGATATCCGCGACGAAGCCAGCGTCCGCCGCGCGATCGAGGGCGCGCGTTACGTCTTCCACGTCGCCGCCGATTACCGGCTGTGGGCGCCCGATCCCGAAGAAATCGTGCGCAACAACCGCGAGGGCACCCGCATCGTGATGGAAGCGGCGCTGGCCGCCGGGGCGGAGCGCGTCGTCTATACCAGCAGCGTCGCGACGCTGCTTCCCAAGGAGGATCGGCCAGCCGACGAGAATGATCCCGCCACGCCCGATCAGGCGGTCGGCGCCTACAAGCGCAGCAAGGTGATCGCCGAGCGGATGGTCGAACAGCTCGCGGCGGAGTGCGGGTTGCCGGCGGTAATCGTCAACCCCTCGACCCCGATCGGCCCGCGCGACACCCGCCCCACCCCGACCGGGCGGATCATCGTCGAGGCTGCGAATGGCCGCATGCCCGCCTTTGTTGATAGCGGGCTCAACCTCGTCCATGTCGACGATGTGGCGGAAGGGCATGTCGCAGCGCTGGAGCGCGGCCGGATCGGCGAGCGCTATATATTGGGAGGGCAGGATGAAACGCTGGCCGGGATGCTGCGCGCCATCGCCGGGCTGGTGGGGCGCAAACCCCCGACGATCCGCATCCCGCGCGCGCCGCTCTTCCCGATGGCCTGGGCGAACGAACAGATCGCGCGCCTCACCGGCAAGGACCCCTTCCTCACGCTCGATAGCCTGCGCATGGCCAAGCATCATATGTTCTTCAGCTCCGCCAAGGCCGAGCGCGAGCTGGGCTATTACGCCCGGCCCTATCAGACAGCGTTGTCGGACGCGATCGGCTGGTTCCGCGAAGCCGGGATGATCCCATGATGGGCGCGTTGCTCGGCGGTCTCACCCTGCTGATCTGGCTGGGGCTGATCTTCGCCCACGGCCAGTTCTGGCGTGCGCGCGTCAGCGATCGCGGGATGCCGCCGGTACCGCAGCTTTGGCCAACCGTTGCAGCCATCGTACCCGCGCGCAACGAAGCCGACGTGATCACCCGTTCGATCGGGAGCCTGCTGGAGCAGGATTATCCAGGCGAGTTCCGCGTCATCCTGGTGGACGACAACAGCAGCGACGGCACCGCCGACGCTGCCCGCGCCCTGAACGATGCGCGGCTGGTGATCCTCAACGGCGCGCCACTCCCGGCAGGCTGGACGGGAAAGCTATGGGCGCTTTCGCAAGGCATCGCCGCCGCCGAGAGGCCCGAGTTTCTGTGGCTGACCGATGCCGACATCGAGCATGCACCCGATACGCTGCGCGCGCTCGTCAGCCGCGCCGAAGATGGCGGCTTGCAGCTCGTTTCGCTGATGGCGCGGCTGCACTGCGCAACGTGGGCCGAACGGATGCTCGTCCCGGCGTTCGTCTTCTTCTTCCAGATGCTCTATCCGTTCGAGCGCGTGAACCGTCCGAAGGGGATCGGCGGCGCAGCGGGGGGATGCATGCTCGTTCGCAGGACAGCGCTGGAGCGCGCGGGCGGGATCGCCGCGATCCGCAACGCGCTGATCGACGATTGCACCTTCGGCGCGCTGATCAAACGCCACGGCAGGATCTGGCTCGGCCTCACCGACCGATCGCGCAGCATCCGGCCCTATCGCGATATCGGGTCGATCGCCGCGATGATCTCGCGTTCGGCCTATGCCCAGCTTGGCTATTCGCCGCTGATGCTGATCGGCACCTTGCTTGGCCTGTTCCTTGTCTTCGGCGCGCCGCCGCTGCTAACCCTGACCGGCAGCGGCGCGGGCAGGATCATGGCGGCGGTTGCCTGGGCGCTGATGGCGTTGAGCTTCCAGCCGATGTTGCGCTTCTATCATCGCTCGCCGCTTTATGGCGTAGTGTTGCCGCTGATCGGAGCCTTCTACGCAGGCTGCACGCTGCTCTCGGCGTGGCGGCATCATCGCGGGCGCGGTGGCATGTGGAAGGGCCGCGCGCAGGCGGCGATGGGGCCGTCATGAGCCAGGTCGCCGAACTCGCCTCGGGCAAGGGCGCGAAGGACGAGAATTTCCCCGTCGCCTCCTTCTTGCTCAAGCCCGATCATCGCGCGCCGATCATGGCATTCTATCGTTTCGCCCGCGCGGCGGACGATATCGCCGATCATGCTTCGGCATCGCCCGACGAGAAGCTCGCCTTGCTCGGCCAGATGCGGCGCGGTCTCGATGGCGCGAAGGATGGCGCGGCCGAAGGATTAGCGCTGCGCGAGGTGATGGCCGAACGCCGCCTCGACCCGATCCACGCGCACGATCTCCTCGACGCGTTCGAGCAGGACGCGACCGTCCGCCGTTACGAAACATGGGCGGAGCTGATGGCCTATTGCCGCCTCTCGGCCATGCCGGTCGGCCGCTATGTGCTCGACGTGCATGGCGAGGATCGGCGGACCTGGCCCGCCTCGGACGCGCTGTGCGCGGCGCTGCAGGTGATCAACCATCTCCAGGATTGCGCGAAGGATTATCACGCGCTCGACCGCGTCTATATTCCCGCCGAAACCTTTGCCGCGACCGGATCGCGAATCGAAGATCTCGCCGCGTCCGCTGCCTCGCCTGCGCTGACCCAGGCCATCCACATCCTCGCGCGGCGCACGGGCGGGCTGCTGGAGGAGAGCGCGGTGTTCGCGTCGATGATCAGGGATCGGCGACTCGCCACCGAAGTCGCCATCATCCAGCGCCTCGCCGAGAAGCTGGTGCGCCGGCTGCTCGAACGCGATCCGCTCAGTGAGCGCGTGCATCATGGCAAGGCCGAAGCGGCCTGGATCAGCCTGACCGCTGCAATTTCGCACCTGCTCCTGCGGGTGCGGCGATGAGCGCTGGCGTCCCCGCCCAGCTTCAGCAGAAGGTTGCCGGCAGCTCCTTCTACGCCGGGATGCGCATCCTGCCCAAGGCCGAGCGCGAGGCGATGTTCGCGATCTACGCCTTCTGTCGCGAGGTCGACGACATTGCCGACGATCAGCAATCGGAGCGGCCAGCGCGCGCCGCTGCACTCGCCCAATGGCATGCCGATATCGACGCGCTTTACGATGGCGGCGATCCGGGGCAGGCAGCCTATCTGAAGCCGGCTGCCCGGCATTTTCGCCTCGATCGCGCCGATTTCCATGCCGTGATCGACGGCATGACGATGGATGTCGAGCGCGATATCCGCTGGCCCGCGCTGGCCGAGCTCGATCTTTATTGCGATCGCGTCGCCTCGGCGGTGGGCCGGCTCTCGGTGCGCATCTTCGGCATGGAGCATGCAATCGGGATCGAGCTTTCGCATCATCTCGGCCGGGCGCTGCAGCTCACCAATATCCTGCGTGATATCGACGAGGATGCGCACATCGGCCGCGTCTATCTTCCCCATGAGCTCTTGCAGGCGGCAGGCGTGCCGATGGAAACGCCCGAGCAGGTCGCCGCCGATCCCCGCATCGATGCCGCCTGCCGGACGCTGGCGGCGCAGGCGCAACAGCATTTCGCGCGATCCGACGCGATCCTCGCGGCGCGCCCGGCCGGGCATCGGCTGGCGCCGCGGCTGATGTCGGTGGTCTACGCCAAGCTGCTGACGCGCATGGAGGCCCAGGGCTGGACGCCCCCGCGCGAGCGCGTCCGGCCATCGAAGCTCGGTCTCATCTGGCAGATCATTCGGCTCGGGCTGAAATTTTGAGCATGCGCCATGCCTGGGTGATCGGTGCTGGCCTCTCCGGCCTGTCGGCGGCGGTGGCGCTGCGAGGCGGCGGCGTGCCGGTCAGCGTCCGGGATTCTGCGGCGCAGGCGGGCGGGCGCTGCCGCTCCTATCATGATCCGCAGCTCGGCCAGACCATCGACAACGGCAATCATCTCGTGCTCGCCGGGAACGAAGCGGTAAAGCGCTTCCTCGCTGCGATCGATGCGCCGATGCGGTTCAGCGGCCCGGATCGGGCCGAGTTCGTCTTCTGCGATACGCGGTCGCGCGAGCGCTGGACGATCCGGATCAACGATGGAAGGCTGCCATGGTGGGTGCTCGTGTCCTCGCGGCGATTGCCAGGCAGCAAGCTGGCGGATTATCTCCCGATCGCCCAGCTTCTCAAAATGCATGACGGCCCGGTTCACATATCGAAGCTGGCGGGCAATCCAGTCTGGGAGCGGCTGATCGAGCCGGTGCTGCTTGCCGCGCTCAACACCGCACCGGCCGAATCCTCCGCTCGTCTGGCGGCTACCATCTTGCGCGAGACGATCGGCAAGGGCGGCGAGGCCAGCCGGCCGCTGATCGCACACCCAAGCCTGGGCGCCGCGTTCATCGATCCGGCGACCGCCTGGCTCGCCCGGAATGGCAGCGAAATCGCGCTCGGCCAGCGCCTGAAGGCGATCGCCTTCGCCGAGGATCGCGTGACAGGCCTCGATTGGGGCCAGGGCATCGAAACGGTGGCGAAGGACGAAGCGGTCATACTCGCGGTGCCGCCCTGGGTAGCGACGACGCTTATTCCCGGGCTCGACGCGCCCGACGAGATGCGCGCGATCGTCAACGGCCATTTCGCCTTCACGCCGCCGGCGGATGCTCCGCTTATGCTCGGGGTGATCGGCGGCACCGCCGAATGGATCTTCGCCTTTCCCGAGCGGATCTCGATCACGGTGAGCGCCGCCGACCGGCTGATCGACGAGGACCGCGAAGCGCTCGCGCGGCTGTTCTGGGCGGATATCTGCGCTGCCTATGGGATCGATGCGCCGCTGCCGCGCTGGCAGATCGTCAAGGAAAAGCGCGCCACCTTCGCCGCGACGCCGGATCAGAATGCGAAGCGGCCCGGCGCCGCGACGCGCTGGCATAATCTGTTTCTCGCGGGCGATTGGACTGATACAGGCCTGCCCGCCACCATCGAAGGGGCCTTGCGTTCGGGCGAAACAGCCGCAAGGCTGGCGCTCGCTTCGTGAGTGCGGGGGAAGCGGGAGGATCGTCTCACCATGGCATCGCTGGCTGAAAGCCGAACCTTGAACTTGCTGGATATCGTCGATCGCTCGGTTACGAAGGCGACGCGCGCGCTCGCCGACGCGCAACGCGAAGACGGCCATTGGGTGTTCGAGCTGGAAGCGGACGCCACCATTCCCGCCGAATATGTGCTGCTGCGGCATTATCTGGGCGAGCCGCGCAATGTGGAGCTGGAGGCGAAGATCGGCCGCTATCTCCGCCGCATCCAATCCGCGACACATGATGGATGGCCGCTCTATCATGAGGGCGCGTTCGACGTCAGCGCGACGGTCAAAGCCTATTATGCGCTCAAGATGATCGGCGATCCGATCGACGCGCCGCACATGGCGCGCGCCCGCCGCGCGATCCTCGCGGCCGGCGGTGCGGAGGCGGCGAACGTGTTCACCCGCATCCAGCTCGCGTTGTTCGATGCCGGGCCGTGGTCCGCCGTTCCGACCATGCCGCCGGAGATCATCCTGCTGCCGCGCTGGTTTCCTATTCACCTCTCCAAAATGTCCTATTGGGCGCGGACCGTGATCGTGCCGCTGCTGGTGCTCGGCGCACTGAAGCCGGTGGCGCGCAATCCGCTCGGCATCAAGGTGGACGAGCTTTATTCGGGCAATCCGGCGCAGCCGAAGAGCCAGGCCGAAGACCCTAAATGGCTCTGGACCAAAGGCTTCAACCTGCTCGATCGCCTGCTGAAGGCAGGCGACAGGCTCTGGCCCGCCCGCATGCGGCAACGCGCGATCCAGGCGTGCGTCGATTTCGTGCTCGAACGGCTGAACGGCGAGGATGGGCTGGGCGCGATCTATCCGGCGATGGCGAACAGCGTGATGATGTTCGACGTGCTGGGCTATGCAGAGGATCATCCGGCGCGGGCGATCGCGCGCAAGTCCGTCGAGAAGCTGCTCGTGGTCAAGGAGGACGAGGCTTATTGCCAGCCCTGCGTATCGCCGGTGTGGGATACGGCGCTCGCCGCGCATGCGATGCTGGAGACCGGCGAGCCCGAGGCCGAAGCGATGGCCGAAAAGGCGCTCGCCTGGCTCAAGCCGCTACAGGTGCTCGATGTCGAAGGTGACTGGGCGGAAACACGCCCCGGCGTGCGGCCGGGCGGCTGGGCCTTCCAATATCGCAACGATCATTATCCCGATCTCGACGATACTGCGGTGGTGGTGATGGCGATGGATCGCGCGCGCAGGGGCGCGGTATCGGGCTATGATCAGGGGATCGATCGTGGCATCGAATGGACGGTGGGGCTGCAGAGCAAGAATGGCGGCTGGGGCGCCTTCGATGCCGACAACAGCTTCACCTATCTCAACAATATTCCCTTCGCCGATCATGGTGCGCTGCTCGATCCGCCGACCACCGATGTGAGCGCACGCTGCGTCTCGATGCTGGCGCAGACTGGCGAGGCGAGCGACAGCGAACGGATGAAGGCTGCGCTCGCCTATCTTCGCGACGAGCAGGAGGAGGATGGGAGCTGGTTCGGGCGCTGGGGCGTGAACTATATTTACGGGACCTGGTCAGCGCTCTGCGCGCTCAACGCCGCTGGCGTCGACGCTTCCGATCCGATGGTGGCCAAGGCGATATGCTGGCTTCATGAGATCCAGAATGCCGACGGCGGCTGGGGCGAAAGCTGCGACAGCTACAGCCTCGATTATAAAGGGTATGAGCCAGCGCCATCGACCGCGTCGCAGACCGCCTGGGCGCTGCTTGGCTTGATGGCGGCCGGCGAGGTCGACTCCGACGCGGTGACGCGCGGAATCGAATGGCTGTCGCGCCGGCAGGAGGCCGATGGCCTGTGGGGGCAGGAACATTATACGGGCGGCGGTTTCCCGCGCGTCTTCTACCTGCGCTACCACGGCTATCCGAAATATTTTCCGCTCTGGGCGATGGCGCGCTACCGCAACCTCAAGCGCTCGAACACCAAGCGCGTCCTCCACGGCATGTGACGCTGCTGATCGCGACCGGGCTGCTGCGCGAGGCACGGATCATCTCCGCGCCCGGCATTGTCGCGATCGCCGGCGGCGGGGACGGTGAGCGGCTTGAAGCCAAGCTTGAGGAGGCGATCGGTGCACAACCGGTGCGGGCGCTGCTTTCCAGCGGCTTGGCGGGTGCGCTCGATCCGTCTTTACACATTGGCGACGTGGTGATCGGCAGTGATGGCGATGCGCGGCTGATTGCCAGGCTGCGAGAGGCGCTGCCAACAGCGATTGCGGGCAGGATTGTAGGTCGCGATGAGCCGGCTGCCACAACCGAAGCGAAACGCGCGTTGCGCACCAATCCTCCCCCGGAGGGGGAGGGGGACCGCCGTAGGCGGTGGAGGGGTATTACTTCCGGCGGAGATACCCCTCCGTCAGCCCTTTCAGGGCTGCCACCTCCCCCTATGGGGGAGGATCTGTCCGTCATCGCCGTCGATATGGAGACGCACATCGCCGCACGCGTGGCGGAGCGTCACGGGCTGCCGTTTGCGACGTTGCGGGTGATTTCCGATACGGCCAGCGAGACGCTGCCGCCCGCCGCCCTCCGCGGCATGCGATCGGATGGCACGATGGCGATCGGGCCGGTGCTGGCGTCGCTGCTGCGCCATCCGGCCCAACTGCCGGCGCTGATCAGGACCGGCTGGAATGCTGAGCGGGCGTTCCGCGCCTTACTCCGCTGCTACCGGATGATCGGACTGGTGGATCTCGTCGAGCATGCGCTGGACGTGGCTTGAGAAGACATATTCAGCCGGCCGCTGGTTGGCGAGGCTGATGTCCGGCTTCATCGGGCCATCGGTCTTGACGCCGCGAAGCTGGACCATTGCTGCCTTGAGCGGGTGCCGGACGGTATCCATCACCGCCGTCGCCTCAAAGCCGGAATGGACCATGCAATCGGCGCATTTTTCATAATTGCCGACGCCATATTTCTCCCAGGCGGTGTCTTCCATCAGCTCCTTGAAGGACTTCGCATAGCCTTCGCCAAGCAGATAGCAGGGCTTCTGCCAGCCGAAGACTGTGCGCGTCGGATTGCCCCAGGGCGTGCAGCCATAGGCTTCGTTGCCAGCAAGGAAGTTGAGGAACAGCGTCGATTGCGAGAAGGGCCATTTCTTGCCCTTGCTGCCGCGCCGCGAGAGGATGCCGCGGAACAGCTTCTTGGTCTTTTCGCGATTGAGGAAATGCTCCTGATCGGCGGCACGCTCATAGGCATAGCCAGGTGAAAGCGTGATCCCGTCCAGCCCCAGCGCGGTCACCGTATCGAGGAAATTGGCCACGCGCTCCGGCTCGGCATCGTTGAACAGCGTGCAGTTGATGCTGACGCGGAAGCCCTTGGACTTGGCGAGCTTGATCGCATCGATCGCGGTTTCATAGACGCCGTCGAGGCTGACTGCGCGATCGTGCATGCCCTTGTCGCCATCGAGATGGATCGACCAGGTGAAGCCTGAGTGGGGCTCGTAATCGTCGATCTTCTTCTTGAGCAGCAGCGCGTTGGTGCACAGGATCACGAACTTCTTGCGATCGAGGAAGCCACGCACGATCTGCGGCATGTCCCGGTGCAAAAGCGGCTCGCCGCCCGCGATCGAGACGACCGGCGCGCCGCATTCGTCGATCGCCTCCATGCACTGGTCGTAGCTCAGGCGCTGGTTGAGGATCGGATCGGGATAATCGATCTTGCCGCAACCCGAGCACGCGAGATTGCACCGGAACAAGGGCTCGAGCATCAGCACCAGCGGATAGCGCTTGGCGCCACGCAGATGCTGGCCCACGATATAGCGCCCGATCCTGAAAACCTGTGAAGCTGGAATACCCATTTGAACTGTCCCGTTACACTGCCGTTACGCCCTCGCTTCTTGAAGCGAAGCAGCTCTCCTCAGCTCGGCCGGCAGGCTGAACTGGATATTTTCTTCCACCCCGTCGAGCGTCGAAACGCTGACCGGGCCGATTCCCCGTAACGCATTGACGACGCTGTCGACAAGCTCATCCGGTGCAGAAGCGCCCGCGGTGATCCCGATCGTCTCCACGCCTTCGAGCCAGGCCGGATCGATGCCCTCCCCATCCGCAACCAGATAGCTCGGCACGCCCATCTCGACGCCGATCTCGCGGAGCCGGTTGGAATTGGAACTGTTCGCAGCGCCGACGACGATGAGCATGTCCACCACCCGGCAGAGATCGCGCACCGCCGTCTGGCGGTTCTGCGTCGCATAGCAGATGTCGGCCACGTCGGGACCGATCACGTCGCTGAACCTTTCCTGGAGCGCAGTGATCAGCCCGCGCGTATCATCGACGCTGAGCGTGGTCTGGGTGACATAGGCGATCGGCGTATCGGTCGGCAGATCGAGGGCGGCGACATCTTCGAGTGTCGAGACCAGATGGATCGGCGCATCGATCTGGCCCATCGTGCCCTCGACCTCGGCGTGGCCGGCATGGCCGATCAGGATCAGCGTACGGCCCAGCTTGGCGTAGCGCCGGCCCTGCACATGCACCTTCGTAACAAGCGGGCAGGTCGCGTCAAGCACGGGCAGGCCCCGTTGCCGCGCATCCAGCTCGACCGCGCGCGAAACGCCATGGGCGCTGAAGATGGTTGGCGCGCCGGCGGGAATCTCGGAAAGATCCTCGACGAACACCGCTCCCTTGCGCCGCAGCTTGTCGACGACGTGGCGGTTATGGACGATTTCATGGCGCACATAGACCGGCGCCTTGTGCAAATCGAGCGCGCGCTCCACGATCTCAATAGCCCTCACGACGCCAGCGCAGAAGCCGCGCGGCTGGGCAAGAATTACCTGCAACGAAGATCTCCCCCCTCAATCAGCATATACGCTAAGACGACCAGCACCTTTTGTTTCAGCACGTCCGATCCCTGGTGACCTTCGTTTGTGTTAGACATAGCGGGCCGGCCACCATCGACAAAGCATAAACTGTTGCCTTGAGGACAGTAATGCGCGCAGGCTTCCGCCAAGTAGACCTGAGCGCGAAGCCTCTCTATGGGAGGTGCGCCATGACAGCAGATCCTTCCCGCATGCGACCGCTCGCCTCCGGCATCGTTTTCGGGCTCGCTTTGGCTTCGGCGTCCGCCATTCACGCGCAGACCCCCGATCCCGCGCAGGCGCCGGTGCAGATGCTGTGTGACCGGCTGATCGCCAATATGAAGGGCGGGGCGCAGCTTGGCTTTTCAGGACGTGCAGCCGCCATCGGCC
>Ga0207671_10001057_pt1 | contig 33376 bp, 34 predicted proteins | sample KBSC24metaG_FD_184352 | JGI IMG/M metagenome (GOLD analysis project Ga0207671, IMG submission 184352) | Corn rhizosphere microbial communities from Kellogg Biological Station, Michigan, USA - KBS C2-4 metaG (SPAdes) (version 2) | ecosystem: Host-associated > Plants > Roots > Rhizosphere > Soil...
CTCGGTCAGTCCTCCGCCCAGCTGGACGCCGGTGCGGCGCGAATAGCTCGCGACCTCCGGCGTCTGGCGGATGATCGTCTCGACCTGGCGGAGCAGGCGATCGGTGTCGCTGAGCGCCGCGCCGGACTTGGCCTTGTAGTCGAGGATGAAGCCGCCCTCGTCCATCGCCGGCATGAAGCCGGATTCGATCCGGGTCCAGGCGAAGCCACCGACCGCGATCAGGATCGCGGCGACGAGGCCGGCCGCCAAAGCGGGTCGCGCCAGCGCCCGGGCACCGAGCCGCTCATAGCGGTTGGCGATGGCCCCCGTCATCCGCTCGGCCTTGTCGGCCGCTTCGGCGTCCTTCAGGGTCAGCCAGCGGTCCGCCACCAGCGGCAACACATAGCGGGCATAAAGCAGGGAGACGCCGAGCGCCGCCACCATCGTCACTGCCAGCGCCTTGAAGAAGCCGCCGGTCACCCCGGAGATGAAGGCGAGCGGCAGGAACACCACGATCGTCGCCATCGTGGAGCCGAACAGGGGCCGCGCCATCTCGCGCGCCGCCGCCAGCATCGACGGGCGCGCCGCCTCGCCCTCGGCCTCCTGCAGGCGACGCATGAGATGCTCCAGCATCACCACCGCATCGTCGACGACGAGGCCGACGGCCGCCGCCATGCCGCCGAGCGTCATCATGTTGAAGCTCATGTGGCAGGCGGCGAGCGCGAGGCAGGTGGCCGCGAGCGTGGCGGGCAGCAGGGTCGCGGTGATCACCATCAGGCGCCACGAGCGCAGGAAGAGGAAAAGCACGACGCCGGCGAGCAGCGCGCCGAGCAGGATCGCGTCGCGGACCGCTCCGGCGGCGCCCGTCACCAGCTCGGACTGGTCGTAGAAGAAGCTGACCTTCACAGACTGCGGCAGATGGGCGCCGTCCAGCCGCGCCTGCACCTCCTTGACGAGCTTGACGGCGTCGGCGGTCGGCGTCTGGCGGATGTTGACCAGCACGGCCTGCGTGCCGTTCGAGGTGACGCGGGTCCAGGTCGGTGCCTGGGCGCGGCGGATCGTCGCGACCTGGCCGAGCGTGGCGACGCCCGCGCCGGCCGTGGTGCCGGCCTTCACGGGTATCGCGGCGATATCGGCCTCGCTCGTGAGCTTGTCGTCGACCAGCGCGAGATAAAGGCGGTGCCGGTCCTCGATGCGCCCCACCGCCGCAACGCTGTTGGCGGAGCCGAGCGCCGTCGAGACGTCGGCGACGGTCAGGCCCAGCGCCTGCAGGCGCGCCGGATCGACCTCGACCTCCATTTCCGGCGTGGCGCCGCCCAGCACGTCGACGCCGGCCACGCCCGGAACGGTCGAGAGCAGAGGCCGCAGCCGCAATTGGGCAAGCTGCTGGAGGCTCACGCCGTCGAGCTTGTCGGACGTCAGCGAGATGCCGAGAACCGGGAAGATGGTCGGATCCGAACGACGCACGGAAAAGCGCGTGCCGGCCGGCAGGTCCGGCAGGATGGTGGCGAGCGCGCCCTGGGTCGCGAGCGTCGAGGCGACCATGTCGTCGCCCCAGTCGAACGTCAGATCGACCTCGGCCGAGCCGCGGCTGGTGGTCGAGCGGATCTGGGTGACGCCGGGGATTTCGCGCAGCGCGATCTCGGCGGGCCGCGTGATGTCGGCCGCCATCTGGGTCGCATCGCGCTCGCCCGCATCGATCGAGACGACGACGCGCGGATAATCGATATGCGGGAAGAGGGTCACCGGAAGGCGCGTGGCCGCGACGAGGCCGGCCAGCGTCACCAGGAAGACGCACAGCCAGATCGAGCGGCTGTGCCGCTGCATCATCTCCCTCATTGCGCGGCCCCCTGCTCGGTGACCTTCATGCCGTCCTCCAACGCGGTGCCGCCTTCGGTGACCACCTTGTCGCCGGCCGCGAGGCCCTTGAGGATCTGGATCCGGTCGCCCGTGGAGCTGCCGGGCGAGACATCCTGCTCATGGGCGACGCCGCCCTTGACCACGAACACGTAGCTGCGCCCGCCATCGTCGAGCAGCGCCCCATAAGGGATGGTGAGGCCATTGGCCTGCGCCGCGAGCGACAGCGATCCGCGCAGCGCTTCGCCGGGGCCGACATCGAAGCCGGCCGGAACGTCGCCATAGACGGAGGCGAGCCGCGTCGTCGGATCGACCTGCGTGTCGAGACCATCGACGGAGACGGTCGCATGCGAGGAGCCGGATATGCTGCTGAGTTCCAGCGGCTGGCCAATCTTCACGCGCTGGGCGATCGCGGGGTCGATCCCGAAATGCGCGCGCAGGTCGCCCTTCACGGCAATGCTGGCGACGGTCGCGCCGGCGGCGACCTGGTCCCCGGTCTTGGCGGAAAGTCCCCGCACGACTCCCGAGATCGGTGCGCGCAGCGTCAAGCCGCTCCGCCCGGCGCCGAGATTGGCGAGGGTGGCGCGTGCGGTCTCGGCCGCGGCGCGCGCCGTCTCGACATCGGCGTCCGACGCCAGGCCATCGGCGCGGAGCCGCTTGGCACGGGCATAAGCGGCGTCGGACGAGGCCGCGTCGGCGGAGGCCTTGGCGAAATCCGTCGCGGTCGTGCGGCTGGGTTTCAGCGTCGCCACGACGGCGCCCGCCCGCACGGCGGTGCCGTTGGGCGCCAGGATCCTGTCGATGATCGCTTCCGCCGGCGCGATCAGGCTGTGCTCGCCGCCCGGCGCCGTCTCGGTCGCGCCATAGACGATCGTCTGTTCGGCCGTCGCCCCCATCGTCGCGGGCGCGGTACGCACCTGCGCGACCGGATCGGCCTTGTCACCCGCATCGTCAGCGCCGCCCGAGCCGCAGCCCGCCAGCAGCACGAGGGGAAGAAATGCGATCATCCTGTTCATCGGGTCCATCCCTCGCTGGGCTCGCCCGAGAGAAGTTCGAGCGCGATGGTTTGTTCGGCAATTTGCTGGTCGAGCTGCGACAGGGTCAGCTCCCGGTCGCGCGCGGCCTGCTCGGCGGTCGCAGCCGCCGCGGGCGACAGATCTCCGCGCCGGGCGGCGGCTGTCGAATGGTCCGCCACCCGCCGGATCTCGGGCATCTGCGCGACGAGCGCCGCGCGCTGGCGCCGCACCGTCTCCAGCCCCTGCACGGCGGCGACGATCTCGGCGCGAGTCTGGAACAGGCGCGCGTCATATTCGGCCTTGAGCTGCGCGCGCGTCGCAGTCGCCGTCGCAATCCCGCCCCGGTTGCGATTCCACAGCGGCAAGGTGAAGCCGATGGCGGGCCCGATCGTGCGATTGTCGCTCGTGTCGCGCGCGCTGGCGAGGGTCAGCGACAGATTAGGGAATTGTTCGAGGATGGCCTTGTGGACATCCGCTTCGGCCGCATCATAGCCCGCGCGCAGTGCCTGGAGATCGAGGCGGCGATCAAGCGACTGCGCCACCAGCGCCGACGCTTCGGGAGGCATGGCCGGCTCCGCCGCCGGCGCCAGGGTGAGCATGGTCTCCGGCGGCAGGCCGAGCAGCTTGTTGAGCTCGTCGCGCGCGGTCACGAGATCATTCTCGGCGGTACGCGCCTTGTCCGCGGCGTCCAGCGCGGCCTGGCGCCTGGTATCGACGTCTGCGCCGGATATGTCGCCGCGCGCGCCGGCCCGCTCGCTCTCCGTGAAGAGCTGCTCGGCCGACGCCGCGCTCGCTTTGGCGATGGCAAGCTGGCGGGCCAGCGCCAGGATGCGCACGCCTTGCAGCCGCGCCTGGCCCGCCGTCTGCCATTCCGCCCAGGCCATATCGAGGCGGACCTGCTTCTTGGTCGCCGCGTTGCTCTGGCGCTCCACCTTGCCCGTGCGCAGCTGGTTGAGGTCCATGGCCAACTGGCCGCCGAAGGCGTCGAACATGTCGGGCCCGGCGAGCAGCTTGTCATAATTGGCCTGGATTTGCGGGTCAGGCAGCAGCCTCGCGGCAAAGGCCTGCGCGTCCGCCACGCCGGTCTTGGCGCGCTGCGCCTTGAGGTCCGGATTCTCGAGCACCGCGATCACGGCGAGCGCATTGGGCGTGAGCGGCTGCGTCCAGTCGACCGGTTGCGGCTGGAGATAGGGCCGGTCGATCTTCGCCGCGTCGGCCGACACGATCGCCATGTCGGGCGTCGCCAGGGTCACCGCCGAATCCGCCAGCGGTGCCGGCCTGTAGCTCGCGCATCCGGCGAGCAGGGACGCGGCTCCCACGATGAGCCCCGTTCGAATCGTGCTGCGGCTCATCGCCGGTCGTTCCGCTGTGGCGGCATCACGCCCTCCCTTTCAGCCGCCGCTATGCAGGACCGAACATTGGCTCAGCATTGTCTGAACATTGGGAATCCCCAACTTGCGGCGATAATGAGAAACTGCCCATCATGAAGGGCTCACCGCCACCATTGCGAACCCAGATGAAGCTGCTCCTGCTCGAAGACGACGAAGCGACCCGGACACAGGCGGTTCGCCAGCTGACCGCGGCGGGTCATGTCGTCGAGGCCTGCGGGACGGGCACGGACGCGATCTTCCTCGCCACGCAGGGCGATTATGGCGTCCTCATCCTGGATCGCATGGTGCCGGGCCTCGACGGACTGTCCGTGCTGAAGGCGCTGCGCGCCGCCGGCATCCGCACCCCCGCCCTCCTGCTGACCGCCATGGACGGCATCGACGATCGCGTCGAAGGCCTAGAGGCCGGCGCCGACGACTATCTGGTCAAGCCGTTCGCGGCCGCCGAGCTGATCGCGCGCGTCAACGCGCTGTCACGCCGGCCGCCGATGTCGGACACCGCCGTCACCGCGACGATCGGCGATCTCACCATCGATCGCGTCAAGCGCACGGTGACACGCGCCGGCCAGCGCATCGAGCTCCAGGCCCAGGAGTTCAAGCTGCTCGACTATCTGATCCAGCATTCCGGCGAGGTGGTGACGCGCACCATGCTGCTCGAAAATGTCTGGTCGTTTCATTTCGATCCGCAGACCAATGTGATTGAGAGCCATATGAGCCGGCTGCGCGCGAAGATCGATCGCGGCTTCGGGAAGGAGCTGATCCAGACGGTGCGCGGCGCGGGCTACCGGATCGATGGCTGACGCCCGACCAGCGAGCCAGAGCACGTTCCGGAGCGGCGCCTTCCGCTTCGCGCTGGTCTTCGCCGGCGTTTTCGCCATCGCCGCCTTCCTGATTCTCGGCATGGTCCGCCATCAGGTCGGCCGCTACGCGCACGAAGCCATGGCAGGCACGCTCGAGACCGAGACGGCAACCCTGGTGGCCGAGGATCGCGGCGCGCTGGCCGCCGAGATTGCCCGCCGCATGACGGCGGCGCCCGACGGCACCTTTCATTATCTCCTGCTCGACGCGACCGGGCGGCCACTCGTCGGCACCGTGCCCGTCTCGGCGGCCCGGGTCGGCTGGAGCCAGGTCGTCATGCAGGAACATCCGCCAACACCGACCGATCCGGAGCGCCCCGAACGCCTGGTGACGCTGGGCACGCGCCTTGCCGACGGATCGCTGCTCGTGGTGGCGACCGACGGCTATGACGTCGACAAGCTCGGCGGCCACATGATCCGCTTCACCATCCTGTGGGCGATCGCGATCACGCTGATCGCCCTGATCGGCGGCTGGATGGCGGGCCGGATCTTCCTCACCCGGCTGGGCGCCGCCAACGCCGCCATCGAGAGGATCGTCGCGGGCCGCACCGAGCAGCGCCTGCCGATGATCGGGCTGGCCCCCGAGCTCGACGATCTCGCCCGCAACATCAACCGGATGCTCGACCGGATTGACGGGTTGATGGAAGGCCTGCGCCAGGTCTCGACCGATGTCGCGCACGATCTGCGCACGCCGCTCACCCGGCTGCGTCAGATGCTCGAGGCCGCACGCGAAGCGCCCGGCCGCGACGAGACGGACGCGGGGATCGAGGTGGCCCTCGCCCAGGCCGACCAGCTCCTCGCCACCTTCCGTGCGATCCTGCGGCTGGCCCAGATCGAGGGTGGCGGCCGTCGCACACCCTTCGCGCCGATCGACCTCGGCGAGCTTCTCAGGACGCTGATCGAAACCTACGAGCCGGTGGCGATCGATGCGGATCATGCGCTCGGCGCCACGCTGATCGCCGATGCGACCGTCAACGGCGATGCCGAGCTGCTGGCCCAGTTGTTCGCCAACCTCATCGAGAACGCCATCATTCACACGCCGTCCGGTACCCGGGTTTCGATTGGGGTCGAGCGGGCTCCTGGCGAGATCAGCGTCGTCGTGAGCGACAATGGCCCGGGGGTTCCCGCGAACGAGCGCGAGCGTATCACCCGCCGCTTCTACCAGGTGGATCCGAGCCGAAGCAGCGGCAGCTCCGGCCTCGGCCTTTCAATCGCGAACGCCATCGTCACCCTGCACGGCGCGCGACTGAGCATCGGCGATGCCGGACCTGGCCTCCGGATTGCCGTCAGCTTTCAGGAATGGAACGGCGGCGCACCCGATCGCTGACGGAGGCCAGGTCCTCCCGCAGAAAGATGGCACGAGGCTTATCGCCCGGCGCCATCCCGTCCCGTTCAGGCTTTCAGCGCGCGAAGCCGGCCTTGACCAGTTCGCCCTGGGCCGCATCGAATTGCGCGCGGAACGCAGGTTGCTCCATCAGCCGTTCCGCGATCATCATGCCATAGGCTTGGCCCGCCGTGACGTCGGCCGGGAAGTGGACCTCGCAAATCAGGCGATTGTGCGCATAGTCTGCCGCGCGCGCCAGGATCGCCGGCGCCCGGGACGGCACGAGCCGGGCGAGGATCGAGGCCATGGCATAGCCCATCGTGGTATGGCCGCTGGGATAGCTGCTCTGGGGCTCATCGTCGGTCGCGCATGAGTGAAGCGTCGGATCCGTGATCCAGGGGCGGTTGCGCCTGAAATGATCCTTGGCGCGATCGGCTGCGAACTTTTCTTCCTCACGCACCGTGTGGAAAAGCGCCTTGGTGGCCGGCAGCTTGTCCAGATCGAACGACGGCCCCATGGCCGCGGCGAAGATCGAGACATTCTTCACCCTGTCATCGGCCCGCGCGCGAGCGACCTCGTCGGCCGTCCGGGTGCGATCGATGACGTGCAATTGCGCGAGTTCCGCTTTTCCGAGCGAACTATCGTCGCGCGGTGGCTCGGGCAGCAGAAGTGCCGGATCGAAATTAGCTCCATCGAGGAGCAGCGGCGCGTCCGGTGCGGCGTGCTTGGCCGCCACGAGCATCGTGGCGGCGGCGAGAAGGACGAGGCGGCGCATCAGAACTTCACCGTGACGTCGCCGCTGATCTGGCGGCCGGGCTGATAGTAGAACTGGTCGGCCGTCTGGTTCACGCCGTGGAGCAGATCGCCCTTCGGTCCATTTCCGGAGAGGCCGATATTCTCGACCTTCTTGGAATTGAACAGATCGGTCACGTCCAGGCCGAAGCGGAACTGCCGCCACTGGTAACTGGCCGACAGGATGGTGGTATTATAGGGTGAGATACGGACCGAGCGCGACACCACGAAAAAGACCTGCGTCGGATCGAGCGCCTCCTGAGTGGCATATTGCGGGCCGGTCCACTTGTCGATCAACGAGAAGCGGATCGGGCCATGCTTGTAGAGGATGCCCGCCGCCGCCGTCGACTTGGGCGAGTTGGAGACGGGATTATGCGTACCCGCCTCCTTCGCATAGTTGATCGATCCGTTGGCGAACACGGCGAGGCCGCCGCGCAGCACATAGGTCGCCTGCCCCTCGACGCCCTTGTAGATCACGCGCCCGGCATTGAAGTAGGCGGTCTGGGCGGTGTTCGTGTCGTCGATCACCGTCTCCTGCTGGATCTTGTTGTTGATCTTGATGTAATAGATGTCCGCATCCAGGCTCAGGCGATCGCCATGGTAGACCGCGCCGGCCTGATAGTTGGTCGAAGTCTGCGGCTGGATGGATGACAGGCTCGGATTGTTGACATAGAGATCACCGAGGATTGGCACCGCCATGCCCTGCGCATACTGACCATAAGCAGAAAGGCGCGGCGTGATCGCATAGTTGATCGTCGCGAAGGGCAGATCCTTGGTATAGGTCTTGCTGATTGTCTGCGCGTAGCGCGTGGTCTGGTTATAGGCGGCGTTGATCTCGAGGTTGAAGTCGACATGCTTGTAGCCGGGCGTGATAGTCAGGCCGGGCAGCGGACGCAATTCGAGCTCCGCGAACTCCTCAGTGTGGTTGAAGCCGCTATTCTGGTTGAATTTGACGTATTGCGGCGTCTTGGCGCCGGTGATCGGGTTGGTCACCTTCTTCTCGACATAGTTGAAGTCGCCGGTGACCAGGTCGACGTCCGTCTGCTGGCGGAACGTGTCGGCGCGCTCGATCCACAATCCGGCCGTCAGCGTGCCGAAGCCGAAATCGAACCGCCCCTTCGGGATGTCACCCCACACGCGATACTTGTTCGTCTTCGTGTAGCCGGGCACCCCGGCGACGGGCGTCGCCCCCGAAGCGAGCGTCACGGTCGTCGCCGCGCCACCGGCCGACACCGGTATGGTGGTCGCCGAACTGCCGCTCAGCGTCTCATTATCGTAATAGTAAGTGTAGGCGGTGTTGACGAACGTGGTGCCCGGCGCGATGTCGGCATCCAGCTTCGCGATCTCAAAATCCGTGGTTTTCGTCGTGACATTGTACTTGTAATAATTTTCGCTCGTCGGGTCATTGTTGAGATTGTAATATTTCCCATACAACGCCTCCTGCGCGAGTGTCACGCCATTCTTGTCCGGCTGGAAGAAGTGGTTCTTGTTATAGGTGCTCAGCAGCGACAGGTGGACATTCGACGCGACCGGAATCACGACCTTACCGAAGATGTTCTTCTGGTTGTAGCCGCTAAGGCTCAGCCGCCCGTCCGTCTTGATATATTGCGCGGAGAGAACCGCTTCGGTGCCGTTCAGCCGGTCGATGGCGCCGGACTGGAAGACGCCGCGCAGCAGATAGGTGTTGAAGCTGCCGTAGGTCCCCTTGAATTCGGCCGACGGGTCGGCGCGCGTCTCGCGCGAGAAGAGATTCATGTTGCCGCCATAGGTCGCCTCGCCGAGCTGGCTGGCATTGCCGGGGCCGCGATCCACCACCAGCGTCTCGATCGTGTTCGAGGGGAAGAAGGTGTTGGAATGGTGCGTCGGGCCGTTGGTATCGCCGAACGGCACCCCGTCATAGGTGATGTTGTATTCGCCGTCCTGGAATCCGCGGATCGTCGTCTTGCTCTCGTTGAGGCCGACGCCATTCTCTCCGCCCGCATTGCTGACCGAAGGCGAGATCAGCGCGATATCGTTGAAGTCCGCGCTCGCGGGCAGCGAATCCTCGATGAAGGAGCGCGAGATGATCGAGGCCGGCTGCGTCTGCTTGAGCGACGCGGTGACAGGCGCGATTTCGTTGGCCTTGGTGCCGGTGACGAGGATGTCGGATCCTTCGGCGATCCCATTGTCCGCTGGCGGCAGAGGCAGCGGCCCGTCAGCCGCCTGCACCACCTGACCTGAAAGCGCGGTCGCCAGAGCGAGCGCAGACACGTAGGCACAGGCGCGCAAACGCCTCGTCGAAGTCGTCATGTCGGAAGTCCCCAAAAGGCCGTTGCCGTTCGAGGGGCGGGTAGTCCGGGCATATGACACTTCTGTGCAAATTTGGCGAAAAAGGCGTCACAAAGCCTAGGTTGTAAATTTGCAATCTTGCGCGTCAGGCGTCCGTGCGGATCGAGCCATCGCCTCCAGCTGCTCGAAGCCCGTACCGGGCGCAGGCTTCGCCCAGCTTGCCACAAGCGGCATCGGAGCGAGTTCAGGCGGATTGGCTTTCCCGATGGCAGGGATGCGTACGCGAACCCTCAGGCCAGGACCCGCATCCGCAAGGTCGAGCGAGCCTCCATGGAAGCCCGCGATCGCTCTCGCGATCGCCAGCCCCAGACCACTGCCCTCGCCTGCAGCCGCGGCCCGTCCGCGCTGGAAGGGCTGAGTCACGCGCGCATAGTCGTCGAGGCCGAGGCCCGGTCCGTCGTCGCGGACCGTGATCACCGCAGCTCCCTCCTCCTCCGTAAGGGACACGGTCGCATCCGTGCCGGCCGGCGTGTGCGTGACGACATTCTCCAGCAGATTGACGAGCAGCTGATTGATGAGGTCCGCGTCCCCGATGATCGCGACATCGTCCGATCGCTCGATCCGGAGGGTGCCGCCATGATCGACGACCACCGGCTCCATCGTCTCGGCCACATCCTCGACCAGCAATCGCAGCGACAGTGCCTCCATCGCGGACGGATGCTGGCCGGTCTCGATTTCCGCGAGCCGCAACAGGGCATCGAAGATCGCGATGATCGAGGCGCATTCCCGCTCGGCGCGTTCCAGCAGCAGTTCGAACGCCGGCTCCCGCTCCCGCGACGCACGCACCAGCATACCGCGCAGGCGCGTCAGCGGCGTGCGCAGATCGTGCGCGAGGTTGCTGGAGAATAATCGCTGCGCCCGAACCAGCTCCTCCATCCGATCGAGCATCTCGTTGAGGCTCTCCGCCTGCACCACGAACATCCCGTCGAGCCGATCGGTCGGGATGCGCCGGCTGAGGTCGCCCGCCGCGATGGCCGCCGCCGTCTCCTGGGTCTCGGCGAGACGCCGGGCGGTCAGGCGCGCGAACAGCCAGGTCGCTGATACGCCCATCGCCAGCGCCACCAGCGAGATGGCAAGGACGGCGACCGGCAGCAGCTCGTGCAGGCTCTCGGCCGCCTCGCTATGCTGCACGATCACGAAGAGGCTTCCATTGGGGAGCCTGGTGGCAAGCGCCCGGCCTGTTTCGTAGTGACGGCCGCCGGCGGTAAAGCGGACATAGGAGAAGCCGGCGGAAGGCGGCGTGATATCGAGGCGCCCCGCCAGGCGCTCCCCTCTCGGCCCGAAGAGGATGTAGGTCCGTTCGCTCAGAACCTTGCGATGCTGCCACTCGAATATCTTCGCCTGCACCTTCGTGTCTTCGGCGGGATCGCCATCGACGTCGGACAGATATTTGACGGTGTGGTGCCGAAGCGATTCGTCGATGCGGCTCGACACCCAGTGATCGGCCACGCCGAAACCGATCACGCCGACCGTGATCATCGCGAGGGCGAAGGCCAGACCGAACTGCACCGCGAGCCGACCGAGGCGCAGTGGCCCGAGGCGCTTGTCCCCGATCAGCGGCATCGTTCGGACCGCAGGATATAGCCCGCGCCTCGTTGCGTCTCGATCGGGTCGCAGGCGATGCCCTGCAGGGCCGTCCTCAGCCTGCTCATATTGCTTTCGATGATGTTGGTGCTGGGCGAAAACGAGTAGGACCAGACGAATTCGATCAGCATCGACCGGGTGACCAGCCGATCGGCGTTGCGCATGAGGTGCGCGAGCAGCGAATATTGCTTCCGGTTGAGCATGACGGCCTCATCGCGGAACACCGCACGATGGCTGCTCGGATCAAGCCGCAGCATCCCCACGTGCAAGCCGATATCGTCGGAATGGGGGGCGCCCCGCCGGACAATGGCCTGCAGGCGCGCGGCGAGCTCATCGATATCGAAGGGCTTCGTGAGATAGTCGTCCGCACCGATCTGCAGCCCTTCGATGCGGTGCTTCACCGATCCAAGGGCGCTGAGCATCAGCACCGGCAGCGAACGGGGCCCGCCGCGCATCTGCTGGATGACCGACACGCCATCAATGTCCGGCAGCATGCGATCGAGGACCATGGCATCGAGCGATTGATCGGCCAATGCCCGGATAGCGTGCGCGCCCGTGCGAGCCAGCGTCGCGCTATGGCCGAACAGACTGAGGCCACAGACGATTTGATCGGCTATCACCGGATCGTCTTCGACCACCAACAGATGCATACCGCCTCCTCTGCTGCTCGCGGATATTACGTATTCATGTCAATCTCGCGTCGAGCCCACCACGGCCACCGTCACCCGACGCCGTGCCCTACCGGTTTCCACACCGGCTCGACCGGTCGCGACCCTCCGAAGCGCTTTGTCAGTAGGATATCGGTCGCAGCAACGATCCGGGGGTGCGTGACTTCTATCGGGCGGCGCCGGGCGGTGTCCCCACCCAGACCGCGTTCAGCCAATCGGAGCGGTGGGACGACCTGGACACCGACCGCGCGACCAGCGTCATCCGGTCGGTCGAGCACCCCTTCTCGCACGATGACGGCCTGGCTGTCCTCTATGGCAACCTCGCACCCGAGGGTTGCGTCGCGAAGACGGCCGGGGTCGATGACAGCATCCTGACGTTCCGCGGCAGCGCGCGCGTCTATGAAAGCCAGGATGCCGCGGCGGCGGGCATCCTCGGCGGCCAGGTGGTCGCCGGCGACATCGTCGTCATCCGCTACGAGGGCCCCAAGGGCGGCCGGGCTGCAGGAGATGCTCTATCCGACCAGCTATCTGAAATCGAAAGGCCTCGGCAAGGCCTGCGCGCTCGTCACCGACGGCCGCTCCTCGGGCGTGACATCCGGCCTCTCGATCGAGCATGTCTCACCGGAGGCTGCCGAGGGCGGCTTGATCGCGCTGGTCGAAACAGGTGACCCGATCGAAATCGACGTGCCGAACCGCTTGATCCGGCCCGCGCTCGATCACGCCACGCTCGATGCCCGGCGACAAGCCATGGTGGCAACCTTGACGATCGCGGCGGTCGAGACCGGCGTGCCGACGCTTGTCGAGGCCCGCACGCTCGTCGCCGGCTTTCATGAGATGATCCGACTTAAGGCCGAAGCTGATCTGGCCCCCTGGATCGAGCGCGGTCGCGACAGTCTTGTCGCGTCGTTCGCGAATGGTGTCGCCCGCGACATTGAGGCTGTCCGAGCCGCTATCGTATCCCCTTGGTCCAACGGCCAAACCGAGGGGCAGATCACGAAACTCAAGCTCGTGAAGCGCCAAATGTATGGGCGTGGAAAGCTCGACCTCCTTCAGGCGCGGCTGATCGGCCCTCATGACGCTGACTGCACCAAATTTGCGTCAGAGCCCTTTTTCCACGCTGATCCACAGCTTGCCTCAGATTCGTCACCATCGTCCGATCCGATCGCGCTTTCCCAGAAAGTCGGTCGCCCGATCTTCATCCTCGAAGACGCCGTTCGTCAGCGCCTCGGCCTGACAGTCGCGCCCGTGATCATCCCGCAGATCGGTCAGAAACTTGAGCTTGAAGAGACCCAGCTTCCGCTGTCAGCAGAACGGGATCATCATCAATGATAGCCTTGGCGTTCGATAGCGGCGCGCACATTCGCCAGCGGGAGATACAGCCTGGTCGGGTTTCGCTCGAGGCGGCTGAACCCGAATTCCTCGTAGAGTCTGGTGCGCCGCGCCAGAGCGGCCGGGTTTCCATCATCCAACACATCGAGGAGCACGACGGCGATACCCATCAAGTCCGCCGCATCGCCGATGCGCGCGATGCAGTCGACCAGCAGGGCCGTTCCCACGCCGCGCCCCTGATAAGCCTGATCGACGCCTATCATGGCGATGAAGCTCGCCGGGATCACGCCATGACGCGGCCGCGTGCGCGCATATCTAGCCGGAAGCTCGGCATAGTCGATCTCGGACGCGTTCAGCGAATAATAGCCGATCACATTCCCGTCGTCCGTCGCCAGCACGAACGTGCGCAGATTGTCCGCCCGCGACAGCCTGTTGGCGGTTTTGCGCAGGAAGTTATCGACGGCATCCACGCCGCTCGAGAAGGCCGCTCGATCATGCACCTCCGGATCGAGGGCGACGGTCAGCCGCGCTCGACGAGCACCTTCCTCACTCATTCTCGCTCAACCGCGCGTGATCGGATCGCCGCTGGAGAGCAGCTCATGATAACGCTTGATAGCCGCCTGCATGCGAGGCGTCGGTGGGGGCGGATTGTCCAGCGCCTCGAAGAAGGCCTCATAATCCTTGGGATCAAGCGTCGTGCGCTCACGGCTGGCGATCGTTTCCAGGGCGGCGGTGTAGGCCGCATTGATCGTGAATACGGAGTCGTCGACGCCGGACAAGGCGGCCGCGCGCTGGATCGCCTGCTTGACGTGCGGCTTCGTTCGGAAATTCATCCGCTCGGTGCTGCGCTCCGAAATAGCGGCAACCTTGTCCTCAAATCTCGCCATCTTTTGTCTCGCGCGTCTACGCCATATCGGGCCAGGTTTATGTACGTCAAACCGACGTACATATCAATAGCCAGGCAGCGACCGTGCGCCACTGTCCCCAAGACGCTCCGCGTCGCCATAAGCGCGGTAGCGCTCTGGCTGGTCCCGCTCAGTGCAGCCCATGCCTCTCCCTGTATGCAGATCGGCTCGGAAGCGGGCCCCCGTCCGACTTCAGTAAGCCTATGATAGTGGTATCCATCCGGTGGGAGCCGCCTTGCTCAGGCGCAGGCCGGGATAGAGGACGTCCTTACAGCCGTACGTAAGGACGTCCGTACCGACCATGGCGCAGATGACGATATTGACGGGGCCGGAGCGTCGGCGTCGGTGGAGCGATGAGCAGCGCGAGCGCATTCTGACGGAGGCGTTCCGGTCTGGTGCGAGGGTCTGTGATGTGGCGCGGCGCCACGACGTTGCGCGCGGCCTGATCTATCAGTGGCGTCGCGCTGCGCTGCGCCAAGCGGAGCCGGTGTTCGTGCCGGCGGTGGTCGTAAATGAGCCTGCTCAGCAAGCATCCGACCCTGCCGTAGCGGCCGAGTTCGATCTGCCGGACGGCGGTCGCCTGAGGATCTTCGCCTCAGCGTCACCAGCGCTGGCGGCCGCAGCGTTGAAGGCGCTACGGTGATCCCACCGGGCGCCAGGGTGTGGATCGCGATGGGTCACACCGACATGAGAAAGGGCATGCAGGGGCTGGCGCTCATGGTGCAGCAGCAGCTCCACCGTGATCCACACGGCGGCGATCTGTTCGTCTTCCGCGGTCGGATCGGCTCGCTGGTGAAGATCATCTGGCACGACGGCCTGGGCATGTCGCTCTACGCCAAACGGCTGGAGAAGGGGCGGTTCATCTGGCCCTCGGCGAAGGACGGCGTGGTATCGCTGACAGTCTCGCAGCTGGCCTGCCTGCTCGAGGGTATCGATTGGCGCAATCCGCAGTACAGCTGGCGTCCGGCGAGCGCCGGATAGGCCATTATCGCCTTGCGTGAAGCGGCCGAGGATGATTCACTCTCCCTCGTGGCAGCGGTCGTTTCGCCTCTTCCCGACGATGTCGAAGCGCTGCAGGCGCTGCTCACCGCTGCCGTCCAGCGCGCCGACGAAGCGGAAGCCCGCGCCGCCAATGCGGTCGCCCGCGAAAGTGCCATCGAGGCGGTCATCGCGCACCTGAAGCTGCAGATCGCGAAACTCAGGCGCGAGCAGTACGGTGCGAGTGCCGAGCGCAGCCGCCGCCTGCTCGAGCAGATGGAACTCCAGCTCGAGGATCTCGAAGCCGACGCCAGCGAGGATGACCTCGCCGCCGGGATCGCCGCCGCCAACACGACCAGCGTCGCCCCGTTCGAGCGCAGACGGCCGGTCAGGAAGCCGTTCCCCGAGCATCTGCCCCGCGAGCGCGTCGTCATCCCGGCGCCATGCGCGTGCCCCGCCTGCGGCGGCTCGCGCCTGTCGAAGCTCGGCGAAGACGTGACCGAGACCCTCGAGGTGGTCCCGCGGTCGTGGAAGGTCATCCAGACGGTGCGCGAGAAGGTCTCGTGCCGCGACTGCCAGACCATCAGCCAGCCGCCCGCGCCGTTCCATGTCGTGCCGCGTGGGTGGGCGGGGCCAAGCTTCCTGGCGATGCTGCTGTTCGAGAAGTACGGGCAGCACCAGCCGCTCAACCGCCAGGCCGAGCGGTTCGCCCGCGAAGGCGTGCCGCTCAGCGTCTCGACTCTCGCCGACCAGGTCGGCGCCGCGGCGTTCGCCCTTACCCCTCTCTACAAGCGCATCGAGGCGCATGTCCTCGCCGCCGAGCGGCTCCATGGTGACGACACGACCGTGCCGGTCATGGCCAAGGGCAAAACCGATGTCGCTCGACTCTGGGTCTACGTGCGCGACGACGCCCCGTTTGCCGGCGCCGACCCGCCGGCGGCACTCTTCTACTACTCGCGCGACCGCCGCGGCGAGCATCCGCAGGCGCATCTCGCCAACTGGTCGGGCATTTTCCAGGCCGACGCCTATGGCGGCTACGGCGAGCTGTACCGCGACGGTCGCAACGCAGGTCCCGTGCTCGAGGCCGGCTGCTTCGCGCACGCCCGGCGCAAGTTCTTCGAGCTCGCCGACGTCGAGGGCGCCGCGCGCAAGAAGAGTCGGGGCGAGCGGACCGGCATGATCTACCCCATCGCGCTCGAGGCGGTGAAGCGCCTGGACGCGCTGTTCGACATCGAACGCGCGATCAACGGCAGGTCCGCTGCCGACCGGCTCGCCGTGCGTCAGGAGCTGAGCGCGCCGTTGATGACCGAGTTGCACGCCTGGCTCACCGACCAGCGCGCTAAGCTGTCGCGCAACCACGACCTCACGAAGGCCTGTCTCTACATGCTCCGCCGCTGGGAGGCGTTCACGCGCTTTCTGGAGGACGGCCGGGTCTGCATCTCGAACAACGCTGCAGAGCGGGCGCTTCGATGCGTGCCGCTCGGTCGCAAGGCCTGGCTGTTCTGCGGCTCGGACCGGGGCGGCCAACGCGCCGCCATCCTCTACACCCTCATCCAGACCGCCCGCCTCAACGACGTCGACCCGCAAGCCTGGCTCGCAGACGTACTCGCCCGCATTGCCGACCACCCCGCAACTCGGCTCGACGAGTTGCTGCCGTGGAATTGGCTCCCCAGCACATCCGCTATCGCTGCCTGACAGGCTACGCAGCGGCCCTCACCGGATGGCTACTGATAGTGCACCAAAACGATCCGAGCACGGTCCCGACCGGCGCCGATTGAGACCCCAGCGATATCCGACTTATCTCTTCTCTCCCAGATGGTTACATCATGGAGGCGCAGTCCTGCTCCGGCGCCGATCCACAGAACGTACCGACAGCTTCTGTCGGAAAGTGCTTCAGGTTCGCCGTGATGATGCCGTTACACCGACTTACGATCGCACCCGCAAGCACATGGCGATCGTCGAGATCGGGAGCCAGGCAGTACAGACAGAAATGACAAACTTGTCTGTACGCGGTCTCGTCGTCCGTCGATCGTCAGGCGTCCTCGTTCAAAAGTACCACAAGCTTGGGGTGCAGCGGAACCGCCAGCGGATTGCTGATCGTCATGCCGCGCGTGACGAAACCGTCCTGCATGTCTTCCGACAAAAGTATCGAACATCCCGCATCGGCGGCTGCCGTGACGATGAGCGCATCCCAAAATTGCAGCTTGTGATCAATCGTAAGGTCGGTCGCCGCGGCCATCGTGCGCGCCTCGGTTGCTGCCGTTCCAAATGCCTCAGAGAACTCTAGCAGGATTTCCCTAGCCTCCGCTGCGGAGGCCCCGCTCCTGCGCAGGACGACGAACAATTCACCCAAGGTCTGCGCCGGCGCGACGAGGCTGACCAGCGTCGAGAGCCGGGCGATCATTTCACGCACCCGCTCAACCTTCAGATCGTCGGCCGGTGTGCGACTGACACCGGCGAGATAGACGAGGATATTGCTGTCGAGAGCGACCCTTGTCATTCGTAGAGATCGTCACGCGTCCATTCGCCCGAGCGACGCACGGGCAAAGTGGCGACGAACTTCAGCAACTTGTCGACGGCGCGCTGCTCATTAGCGCGATCGACGGGAAGCACCCTGGCAACGGCCCGCCCGCGCGACATCACCGTGAAGCTTTCGCCGTCGGCGACGTCACGGAGCAGTTCCGAAAAATGCTGGTTCGCCTCGCTGGCGCTAATCGCTCGTTCCATAGAGACAATCTAGTGGATACCACTAAAATATGCAACAAGGCATCACGGTGGTATATAGAAAATCGGTTGCAACGGAGAAAATGCTGCCGCAAAAAATGTGCCCCAACAATCTTGAGGAATGCCTCGGAACCTGCTGAAAATTAAGCCCTTTTTGGGCATCACCCGCGCGTACCGCGCATCCTCTGGACGGCTCCGCCTCGACGTCGATCGAGGCGAGCGTGACGTGCATGCCACGCCGAGAGAATACCACTCATCTTCATTCCCACTTCTCAAACTGGGGAAAGATCGTCCCCGAGGAAGCGGCCCGTTAATTTGCGTCCATGCAAAGCCGTGCTATTGCGCACGGTGCTAACCTCTGATGGATCGCATCCCCCACAGGGGCCGCGATACTGTAGGGAACCTTTGGGGAGCGGCCAATCGCCGCTCCCCTTTTTCTCATAGCAACTCCTTTGAGCCGGAAAGCCGTTGGTGGGCTTGGATAAGGCCGCATCTCTCGAAACAGGCGAGATAGTCATCGGGCGTGGGAGCACTCACAGACATGGCTTGGCGATGTCGGCGACAGGCCGCGATCGCACGCGCTTCATCAAGATCGATGATGTTGACGATGAACTCGTCTGGATGGACGACCTCGATGCCGAACGTTCCAACGGCTTCAGCAGGAAAGTGCTTCAGGTTCGCGGTGATGATGCCGTTACACCGGCCAACGATCGCAGCAGCAAGCACATGGCGATCGTCCGGATCGGGTAGTGTCAGCGCGTCGATGAATGTCTCATAGCCGTGAATCTCTGCATCGGGAAAATGCTCGGCTAGGATCGCCTGGACGCGATCAAGCTTGGCGTCATCCGTGTCCGGATGACGCCGCTTCAAACTCCGCCGCCACTCTTCCAGGACATGCTTCGACCAGACCGGGCGCAAAAGCCTCTCATCCGCGAACCAAAGCAGCGCCGCCCGCAAAAAGGCGGGGTGCAGCACATTGGTGTCGAGGAAAGCGGAGTATCGCCCGATAAGCATCGTTACTCCTTCGCACCAACACGCTCGTCGTCGATCAGCCCCATCTCTTCGTCGAGTTGGACCATTTCGACGAGAGCCGCCCGGCGGGCATGAACGCTGCGATCCCGATACGCGAGAACCTCGCGGGCCGGGAGCTTTCGATGCGTACCGACCATCCGATATTTCAGTTCATTCCGCTCTAACAGCTTGATGAGATGCGGGCGCGACACGTTCAGAAGATCAGCGGCTTGCTGCGTCGTCAGTTCAGCGCTGACGGGTACGACCGCCACCGCGTTGCCGTTCCCCATCTCGACCAGCATCTTGATGATGGTTCGGAAGATGTTGGCCGGAATCGTAATCGGTTCGACCTGCGCACTCTTGTCTGCTGGCTGCTCAGGCACAAAGCTAACGGCGGAACCGCGATCCAGCTTTGAAAATTGGCGAGCGGCGGTACGCGCGGCATCGATCTCATCGACGCTCGGTTCGTGCACCTCTTCCAGATTGACAGCCAAGGTGGCCATTGCCTCTCTCCTTCTCGACAACGCCCATATATGCTATAATCGCAACAAACGCAATATCCGAAATAAGCGAAACAGCGCCTGTCTCAGTGGTGCAAATTATTTCCCTTTTTGTTCTTTCTACACATAACCAAATTGGTTATGGGCCGTTGGGAAGGAGATTGAGGATGGCTGAGATAATTCCCGCCCTCGTAACCGCCGTCGCGGCACTGATCAGTAGCGTGTCGGGTTTGATCTTTCCCCTGGTCGAAGAGCTTCGCGAGCGTCGGGACTGACGCGATGCCGCCCGGACGGGATCGTCCTTCGCTCGCTATCCTCGCATCTCGGAAAAATAGCTAAGGATGCTGCCCCAGAAGATGACGACGACGATCGCCAGGATCAGGCCGCCGATGATCAGGAAAAGCCGGCTGCGCCTGGCGGGTAATTGAGGTTCGTTATCCATGTAGGGAGAAGCCGGAAGACGAAATCGCGCCAGACCTATCGCGTCCACAGGTCCCCGAAGGCCATCAGGAAAAGGAAGCTCAGCCAGACGATGCCGACGAGCGCGGTCATCCGCACCAGCACGCTTGCCTGGCGCAGGCGCATGAACCCACCGAGCACCAGCGCGGCCTGGACCAGCACGATCGCCAGCGCCGCCATCGGCTTCCATGGCAGGCCCGGGATCAGGGCATAAGCCAGGCTGGCGGCCCCAAGGGCCAGCAGCGCGCCCCATATCCGCAGAGCGCCCAGCACGATGTCCCGATGCTCGGACGCTCCCATCATCACCGCCCTACCAGATAGAGCAGCGGCCACAGCAGCAGCCAGACGATGTCGACGAAATGCCAGTAGAGCGTCGTCACCTCCGCCACCATCCAGCGCCGGGCGATCGTCCCTCGAGAGACGAGCCACGAAAGCCGCGCGACGCAACCGAGGCCGATGGTCAGGTGGATGGCGTGGACGATCGTCACGAACCAGTAGAAAGACCAGAAGCGCGTCGCGCCGACAATCCCTCGAAGCGGGAAAGCCGGCATCGTCGGGAAGAGATGCTCCGACAGATCCTCGCGATATTCGAAGCCCTTGACGATGAGGAAGGCGATGCCAAGGGCCAGCGTGCCGAGGAGCGCCCAGCGTGCGCCGCGCACCCATTCCGACCGCGCCGCCCGCTCGGCGACGGTGAGCGTGGCGCTGCTCGTCATCAGGAGCAGCGTGTTGACGGTCCCGAGCAGCAGGTTGGCGCGCGCCGCGCCCATCGCGAAGCCTGAGGGATCCTGCATCCGCGCGACCGCGTAGAGGAAGAAGAAGCCGCCGAAGAACAGGATCTCGGTCGCCAGGAACAGCCAGAGCCCGAAGACCATCGCCTCGCGCTGCCGCTCCGGCTCCTCGAACGGCTCGACCAGGATCGGTGCGCTGCTCATGGCGCGTCCGTCTGCGGGGTCTCGTCGGCGTCGCCCGGCGCCTCGTCCCAGTCGTGATAGGCATAGGGCTCGCTCCGCACGACCGGCGGCGCATGGAAATTGTGCTGGGGCGGCGGCGAAGATGTCGCCCATTCGAGTCCGGTCGCATCGCGGGGATTGTCACCGGCCCGCTCGCCATGAAGCAGTGAATAGCCGAGGTAGAAGAGCGGCATAAGATAGCCCACCGCCAGCACCACGGCACCGGTCGACGACATCACGTTCCATACCTGAAATTCCGGCGGATATTCGTGGTAGCGCCGCGGCATGCCGAGATAGCCGAGCACGAATTGCGGGAAGAAGGTGAAGTTGAACCCGAAGAACAGCCATATGGCCGCCGATCGCGCGAAATTCTCGTTGTAGAGGCGTCCGGTGATCTTCGGCCACCAGAAGTGCAGCCCACCGAAAAAAGCCGACACCGCGCCGCCGACCATGATGTAGTGGAAATGCGCCACCACGAAATAGGTGTCCGACAGATGCACGTCGACCGGAATGGAGGCGAGGAACAGGCCGGTCAGCCCGCCCATGGTGAAGAGGCCGACGAAACCCAGCGCGTAGAGCATCGGCGCGGAGAAGCGGATCCGGCCGCGATACAATGTCCCCGTCCAGTTGAAGACCTTGATCGCGCTCGGCACCGCGATCACGAAGGAGAGGAAGCTGAAGATCATGCTGGCGAAGGGCGATTGCCCCGCCACGAACATGTGATGGCCCCAGACGAGGAAGCCGATCACCGCGATCACCAGCATCGCATAGACCATGAACTGGTAGCCGAACACGCGCCGCCGCGCCTCGCACGCGATGATCTCGCTCACCACGCCCATCGCCGGCAGGATCATGATGTAGACGGCCGGATGGCTGTAGAACCAGAAGATGTGCTGGAAGAGCACCGGATCCCCGCCCACCCGGGGATCGAAGATCGGCAGGCCGAGCAGCCGCTCGGCGCAGATCAGCAGCATCGCCATCGCCAGCACCGGGGTGGCCAGCGCCATGACGAGGCTGGTCGCGTACATCGCCCAGGCGAAGAGCGGCAGGCGCATCCAGGTCATGCCCTTCGTGCGCAGCAGATGGATCGTCGCGATGAAGTTGATGCCGGTCGCGATCGAGGAGAAGCCGACCACGAAGATGCCGAACGCCGCCAGCAGGACGTAGCTGTTCGAATACAGAGTCGAGAGCGGCGTGTAGAAGGTCCAGCCCGTATCCACTCCGCCCAGCAGCAGCGCCGCCAGCGTGAACAGCCCGGCCGTCACGTAGAGATACCAGCTCATCAGGTTCAGGCGCGGGAAGGCGACATCCTTCGCGCCCACCATCAGCGGCAGCAGGAAATTGCCCAGTGTAGCCGGGATCGAGGGGATCAGGAAGAACCAGACCATGATCACGCCGTGCAGCGTGAAGAGGCGGTTATATTCGTCGGCCGTGGTCAGGTCGCCGGCGGGCGTGAACAGCTCCAGCCGGATCATCGTCGCCGCCGCGCCGCCGATGAAGAAGAAGACCGTAATAGAGACGGCGTAGAGGATGGCGATCCTTTTGTGATCGGTCGACAGCAGCCAGGAGCGCAGCGTCGTGCCTGCGGTCAGATAGCTGGTCTCGCCAGGCTCGCGGGCGAGCAGCCCGGTATCGTCCGCTTTCATCGCGCCGCGCTCCGCCCGCTGTCGAGGGATTTGATGTAGGCGACGAGCGCCACCACCTGCTCCTCGTTCGCCACGTCCTGATAAGCGGGCATCGTCGAGGAATAGCCCGCCACCACCCTGGCCTCGGGCCGTTCGATGCTTTCGCGCAGATAATCCTCGTCCGCCGTGACGCGGCTGCCGTCGGCGAGCACCACCTGCGATCCGTAGAGGCCGGCGAGCGGCGGCGCCGGCACGCGGGCGTTCGCGCCGTGGCAGGCGGAGCAGCCGAGCGCGGTGTAGAGTTGGCCCCCCTCGCCCGCCAGATCCGCGCCATGCGGCTGGGCGGCCAGCCAGCGCGCATAGGCCTCGGGCTGCATCACGCTGATCGTGCCGGTCATCCGGGCATGGTCCGTCCCGCAATATTCGGTGCAGAAGAGGTGATAGTCGCCCACCTCCTTCGCCTCGAACCATGTCGCGGTGTAGCGGCCGGGCAGCACGTCCTGCTTGATGCGGAAAGCGGGCACGCCGAAGCTGTGGATCACGTCCTGGCTCGTCATCTCAAGCTTCACCGGCACGCCCACCGGCACATGCAGCGCATCGATCTCGCGCACGCCCTCGGGGTGCTGCGCCTTCCACATCCACTGCTTGGCGACGACGTGGATCTCCAGCGCGTCCCTGGGCAGCAGGAAATGCGGCAGTTGCGCCGCCGCCGCCCACCAGAAGACGAACAAGGCGACGAAGAGTGTGGAGACCGTCCAGCCGATCTCGACCTCGCGGCTCATCCATTCCGGCAGCGGGCCGCGATAGGCGTCGGTGCCGCGCCGGTACTTGATCGCGAAGGCGAAGACGAGGCCGCCGACTACGCCCATAATGAGGACGCTGAGGCCCACGAGCCCCCAGAAGATGCGGTCCACGGCGGGCGCGAGGGTCGAGGCCTCAGGCAGCATCCGCGCCCCTCCCGCGCCGATGGCCGATCAGGAAAAGCGCGAGGGCCATGCAGATCAGCACTCCGCCGATCCGCAGGCCGATCACCACTGGCGCGGCATACAGGCCATGCGCGCTCGCCAGCCCATAGCAGATCGCGCTGATCCGCCCGGCGAGGCTGTGGTCTGGCCTCGGACCCGGCGGCGCATAGGCGATTCCCTGCCGCGCGCCGGCGATCGCGGCGGCCAGTTGGAGCGCGGTCGAGGCCGTCTCCGGCAGCAAGGCGGACAACCGCCCCCCCGGCCCGAACACATAGATGGCCGCATCGTGCGCGAACTGGTCGGCCTGGGCGTCATAGACGGCGTGATAGCCGAGCGCCGTTTCCGCCTGCCGCACCGTCCGCGGCGCGCCGATGAGAAGCGCCATGGCGGATCGCTCCGCATCGAGGCCTCGCAGCCGCTCGCTCGCCAACCGGGCCGCGAGCACTGGGCCGTCCTGATCGAGGCCGATCACGACCATGCGATAGTCGCGGCCCGGCTTCAGCCCTGCATCATGAAGCGCGCCGGCCGTCAGCGTGATGCCCGGCCCGCAGATATGGCGACAGCTGTAATCGGCAAACAGCAGCACGGTCGGCACCGGCCCGTCGGCGAGCCGATAGGGACGCCCCGCCTGATCGACGAAGGCGAGTCCGGCCGGGAGCCTCGCTCCTGCCGGCGGCGTCGCTCCGACGCCCGCGAGCTCAGCCGGGGTGAGCGCAGCGCAGGCCGGCGACGCCCATAGTGCCAGAATGAGGAGCAGGAACCGCATCACTGGTTCCACACCGCATCGCCGTCCGCCGCCACGGCGGCCATGGCGCGGTCGATCCCGGCGGGGAGCCGGGGCGCGGCCGGCGGGTCGCGGTCCCCGGGTGCGCTGTCGATGGTTTCCAGCGCCGGTTGCGGGAAAGGGTGCGGGTCCGGACGGGTCAAGGCGGCGTAGCGATGATTGTAGAAGAGCGCGGTACCGATCACCAGCGCCAACAGCAGGATCACGAACAGCGCCAGCCCCTTGACCGCCGGACGGGCATCGACGTCCCAATCCTCGTAATCCTGGCTCATGCGACCGCGCCCCGTGCCAGTCCGCCCGCCGCCAAAACCCCGGCGAACGCGGCGAGCACGCCCCACCAGCCAGCCGGCCCGGCCGCCACCCAGACGGTCGTGAGCCAGAGCCCCAGAAGGGCCAGCCGCCCAGCCCGGCGGCGCGCCGCCTCGTCGCGGCCGATGCCGACGAGCAGGATCGGACCGAGCAATCCCAAGGCCAGCGCCAGCCCGGACAGCAGCGCGGCAGGCATGATCCCACGCTGCGCGTACCAGCCGACATGCGCGGGCAGGTTGCCGAACCAGACGATCGCGAAATCGACGTAGAGCAGATAGGCCAGCCCCAGCGCGCTCGCGACGACCAGATAGGCGAGATCGCGGCGTTGCGCCGGCGTGCCGAGCCCGGCGGCGCAGGCGAAGGCGGCCGCTCCGCCGATCTGCATCACCGCGAGGATCATCGGCGCGGCCGAATTGGGCTGGCCGGGCATCACGCCGAGCAGCCAGTCATAGCCCATGACCGAGACCACCAGTCCATGGGCCAGCAGCAGGGGGCCGGCCGGCACCGAAGGCCGGCGGGCGAGCGCCCGCGCCGTCCAGGCCCAGAACAGCAGCGCGGCGGCCGCCCGGATCGCGAAGGCCGGCGGCGAGAGCCAGGCATGGAGATGCCCCGCCGGCCAGTGGAACAGCGCTTGCCCCACCACGACCGGGATCAGCAGGATGCCCAGCCAGGGCAGCGGCCACAGCAGGGGCTGGAGCGCCGCCGCCCAATCCGCACCGACCACGCGCGCGATCAGCAGCAACACGACCGCGCCGACCGGAACGGCGCTCAGCAGCAGGAACGCGGCCCGCCAGCCGTCGGCGGCGGCACGCGGGTCGACGATGGCGAGCCATGCCAGCAGGGCCGCGCCGATCGATGCGGCGATGAGGGACGACGCCTTCATGCGCCCTTCTCCACGCGCAGGCGCTTGAGCGCCTCGACATAAGCGGCGATCGCCCAGCGATCCCTGGGCTCGATCCGGTCGGCGAAGGGATACATCACGCCGGACCCGTGGGTGATCACGGCCACGGTATGACGGGGGTGATCCTGCGCGCCGAAAGCGGCAGGTCTCGGGAAACCCCGCACCACCACCCGCCCTTCGCCCCCACCGTCTTCTCCGTGGCAGGCGGTGCAAAAGATGCGGTATCGATCCTGCCCCCGCGCCAACAAGGCGGGTGTGACGGCCGGCGGCGTCGCGAGCGCGGCGTCCCGGTCCGGCTGGTCCTGCGCCACCGTGCCGTCGGGCGCGGCGTCGCGCGCCGCCGGGCCGCCGGGCCAGAGCGTTGCGTCGCCCTGCGCCTCATGCTTCGCCTGCCGCGTCATCGACAGGTCGCAGCCGGCGAGCGGCAGCAGCAAGACGAGGCACGCTGCCCTCACCGCGTCACCAGACGGCTGTGCACGGCCCCCGCCCTGGTCAGCAGCGCCAGGACATCACCGCCCTCCGTCTCGTCGCAGGAGAGCGCGATCACGAAATGGTCAGACGAGGCCCGTTCGACCTCCGCGATATCGAATGCGGGGTGATGCAGCCGCGTCATCCTCGCCCGGATGAGGAAGGCGATCATGCCGGCGACGGCGGCGGCGAGCGCGCCGAGCTCGATCGGGGCGATCAGGAAGACTTGCCACGAATGGAGCGGGCGCCCGCCGCTGTCGAACGGATAGGCCTGCGTCGCCGTCCACCAGATGAAGGCGTAGAAGAGGATCGCTGCGCCGAGGCCGCCGAGGCAGGCGATCCACGGAATGGGGGCGGCCGGCTCCTCGCCAATGTCTCCGAGCTCGACCGGATAGGGAGACCAGAGCCCGACGATCCGCCGCTGTTCCGCTCCTGCCCGCGACACCGCCGCGCGGAACGCCGCCTCCCGTTCGAAGCTGGCCAGCGCGAGCGCGGTCATGCGCGCGCCTCCTCAGCCAGTTCGCGCATCTCGTACATCGGCACCAGCGGGATCACCCGCGACAGCAGAAGGAAGGCGGAGACGAACAGGCCGGCTGTTCCTGCCAGGATTAGGAAATCGACGATCGTCGGCACGTAGAGTGTCCAGGCGGCGGGCTCGTAGCCGATCGACAGCGTGTTGCAGAGGATCAGGATGCGCTCGAAATACATGCCCACCAGCACGCCAAGCGCGACGATCACCAGCACCGGCACCGAGCGCCTGAGCGCCGGGCTCCAGAAGAGCTGCGGCAGCAGGCAATTGCCGAGGATCATCCCGTAGGTGAGGCCCGCATAAGGGCCGGTGAAGCTGAACGCGAGGAAGCGCAGGTCGGCCGCCTCGCCCGTCCACAGCGCGGAGAGCCATTCGCTGCCATAGGCCAGCAGCATCACCGATCCGGCGGCGAGCAACATCTTCGCGCAGGCATCGAGATGCGCGGTGCGAATCATCGCCTCCAGCCCCAGCGCGTGGCGGATGACGAGCGCCAGCAGCAGCACCATCGCGAAACCCGAGAAATAAGCGCCGACCACGAAATAAGGCGGGAAGATGCTCTCGGTCCAGCCCGGCATCAGCGAGGCGGCGAAGTCCAGCCCGACGATCGAATGGACCGAGCACACCAGAGGCGTCGCGATCACCGCCATCGTGCGCTGCAACCGCTGGTGCGCACGCCACTGGCCGGGCGTCCCCTGCCAGCCCAGCGCGAAGGCGCCCCAGATGCGCCGCCAGCGGCGCGGCCCTTTGCGGTCGCGCAGCGTCGCCAGATCGGGGATCAGGCCGAGATAGAAGAAGATCAGCGAGAAGAGCAGGTAGGACAGGATTGCCCAGAAATCCCAGACCAAAGCCGATCGCCATTGCGGCCACAGGTCCATCGTGTTCGGGTACGGGGCCATCCAGTAGAAATACATGGGCCGCCCGAGATGGATGATCGGGAACAGCCCTGCGATCGAGACGGCGAGGATGGTCATCGCCTCGGCGAAGCGGTTGATCGCGTTGCGCCACTTTTGCCGCGTCAGCAGCAGCAGCGCGGAGATCAGGGTGCCCGCGTTGCCGATGCCGATCCACCAGACATAGTTGGCGATCGGGAAACCCCACACGACGGCGGAGTTGTTGCCCCACATGCCCGGGCCGTAGGCGAAGGAAATGCCGGTCGCGATGGCACCGACCCCGGCGACGAGCAGCGACGCCAACAACGCGATCCACCAGCGCCTGCCCGCTTGCCCCTCGACCAGCGGTCCGGCGATCGCGTCGGTGATCGCGCGGTGGTCGTGCATCGAGGGCAGCAGCCAGCGCGCCGCGTCGCTCATACCTCGCCCCCGGCATTGCGGATCTTGGCGAGGTAGGTGGTGCGCGGCCGGGTGCCGAGTTCCTCCAGCAGCGCATAGTGGCGCGGATCCCGCCGCTGCCGCGCGACGTCCGAGACGGGATCGGCGAGATTGCCGAAGGTGATCGCCCGCGTCGGGCAGGCCGCCTGGCACGCGGTGACCGGCGTTTGCAGCGGGGCGCCGGTGGCGTCCGCCTCATGCTTGGCCGCCTCGATCCGCTGCACGCAATAGGTGCATTTCTCCATCACGCCCCGCGCCCGGACGGTCACCTCCGGATTGCGCTGCGCGCTCACCGGCGCGGGATCGAGATCGCCCCACAGGTCGGCCCCGGCATAATCGAGGAAATTGAAGCGGCGCACCTTGTATGGGCAATTGGCCTGGCAGGTGCGCGTGCCGATGCAGCGGTTGTAGACCTGCAGGTTGAGGCCATCGGCGCTGTGCACCGGCGCCTCGACCGGGCAGACCGGCTCGCACGGCGCCTTCTCGCACTGCATGCAGGGCACCGGCTGATAGCCGCCGCCCCTGGCATGCTCGTAGCGATCGACCCGCAGCCAGTGCATGTCGCGTCCCTTGCCGATCTGCTCCGGCCCGATGGCGGGCACGTTGTTCTCCGCCTGGCAGGCAACGACGCAGGCGTTGCAGCCGATGCAGGCCGAGGCGTCGATCACCATCGCCCATTGCGGCGCCTGCGGCGGCGGCGTCGCGCCATCCCCCAGCAGCGATGCCCGCGATTCCGGCGGGGGCATCGCCTCGCCGGGGCGCAGCACGGGATAGAGCGACGCGGCATCGCCATCGAGATCGAAATCGTCCTGGTTGCGCGGGGTGTGGACCCGGTCGCCGGTCGGCGTGAGCGTCACAGGTCTGCTCACCCACCCGCCACGCGACCCTCGCAGACGGAAGGCATTGGTGCCGGGGCCGAGCGTTCCAGGCGCGGTGGCGATCGGCCCGCCCGCCGTACGCCCGTGCCCAACCGGCAGCGTCGCCACGCCATCCGCCTGTCCCTCGACGATCTTCACGGGTGCGGTGAGCCCGGCGAACGCGACGACATCCTGATCCGCCACGCCTAGCCTTCGAGCGTCGCCCGGCGAGAGGCGGAGCGCGGCGCCCCAGACCTGTCGCGTCACCGGATCGGGACATTCCTGCGCCCAGGCATTGGTGGCGCCGCGCCCGTCCCACAGGGTCGCGGAGGGCGGCAGCGTCACCACCATCGGCGCCGCCCGGGGAGATGGCCTGGGCATGACCAGCCGGGCATCGCCCAACTCGACCGGTCTCGCGGCCGTGCCTTCGATCGTGCCGGCGACGAGCAGCTCGCGCCAGCGCCCATCGTCCGTCGCCTGCCACTGGCGGCGGACGCGATCGTGATCGCCGGGACGCGGCCCCGCCGCATCGAGCATGTCGATCGCCGTCAGCGCGCTCAGGCCGTCGAACAGCGGCTTCACCATCGGCTGGACGAGGCTGGCAGTGCCATCCGGCCCTCGCGCATCCCCCCAGCTTTCGAGCGTATGCGCTAGCGGCGCGCGCCACCGCGTCGCCATGGCGGTCTCGTCCGGGAAGGTCGCGAAGGACAGGCTCAGCGGCACGCGCTTAAGCGCATCGGCGAAGCCCAACGCCGGGGGCGTGTGCAGCATCGGATTGGCATCGAGCACGACCAGCGTCGAGACGCGACCGGCCGCCATGTCTTGCGCAAGGCCGGCGAGGCTCTCGACATGGCCGGAGGAATCCGGATCCACTGGCTCGATCCAGTCGACGGGCGCAGCGAGGCGGCGATTGACCCAGGCGGCCAACGCATGGACCTGCGCCGGCTGACCGCGACCGACCATCACGATGACGCGGCCCTGCACTCCCCGCATATCCCGAAGCACGGACGCGACCCACAATGCCGCTTCGGGGGGGAGCTCCGCCGCACCCGTCGCGCCCGCTCCCAGCGCGCCCGCGATCGCCAGCAGGACATTGCCGATCAGCGCCGGATGCAGCGCGACACGACGATCCGCGCAGATGCCCGACTGGGTGAGCGACGGCTCGGCGACATAGGTCCGCTGCGGCTTGCCCGGCATCCGCCGCCGGTCCGCCCAGGCGCGCGCGAACGCGATCTGGTCCGGCCCCGGCCCCAGCGGATCGGCATCGAGCAGCACCAGCACGTCCGCGCCGGCCAGGCGCGGGCGCATGGTCAGCGGCCGGCCGAAGGCCAACCGCGCGCCCTCGCGTTCCGCATCGTCGTCGATCGCCTCGGCGCGAACGTGGCGCAGGCCCGGCATCCTCCGCCGCGCCTCCGCGATGCGGGCGAGCAGGCTCGGCGACGTCACGCGGCCGGTCAGCAGCACCGCGCCCTCGCCTTGCGATCCTGCCAGCCTCGGAACCAGCGCGCGCTCCAGCATCGGCCAGCTGCCGATCCCGTCGGGGCCGACCGGCGCGCGCAGGCGCTGCGGATCGTAGAGATCGAGGATCGCGGTCTCGACGAACAGATCGGTGGTGCCGAGGCTGGCCGGATGGCGCGCCGATCCCTCCAGCTTGATCGGCCGCCCGTCGACCACGAGCGCCGTCGCGCCACGGCCATAGCCGGCGAGTGTCAGCGTCGTGGCATAGCGCCGCGTTCGCCCGGCGCGGTCGCCATCCTCGTCCGCGACCGCCGGCACGATCGGCTGGTCGGGCCTGGAGCAGCCGGCGAGGCTCGCCGCCGCGCCCGCCGCGATCAGCCGCAGCACCTCGCGCCGCGCGACGAAGTCGGGATCGTCTAGCGATGGCATGTCGAGCAATCCGTCAGCCGGCGCGTGCGCTGGAGCGCGAGGACATGGGCATGGATGCGCGCGAGATCGCCCTGCGGGATCGGCTCGTCATAGGGGCGCGAGAGCGTGATCCGATCCTGCGGCACCAGCCGCCGCTCCGGATCGCGGTGGCAATCGAGGCACCATTGCATCGTCATGGGCCTGGCCTGCGCGGTCAGCGGCATCGCGCGCAGGTCGCTATGGCAGGCCGCGCACGGCACGCCATTGTTCACGTGCACATGATGATCGAAATAGACATAGTCCGGCAGGCGATTGACCCGCGACCAGACCAGCGGCCTGCCCGACGCGAAGCTCGCCCGCACCGGAGCCAGCATCGCCGCATTGGTCCAGATCTGCGAGTGACAGGTCATGCAGACCTCGGTGGTCGGCACCGTCGCCCGCGCCCCGGTCTCGACGCCGAAATGGCAGAAGCGGCAATCGATGCCGAGTTCGCCGGCATGATGCTTGTGGCTGAACGGCACCGTCTGCTCGACGAAGCGGCCCTGGCCCGTGACATAGCCGGTATGCTGGAGGAGGATGACCAGCACGAGCCCCAGAGGCGAGAGGATGAGGGCCACCAGCGCGATCCGCGCGATGCTGTTCGCTCCGGGGCGGAATAGCTGCGCCAAGCCGTCGATCTTCCCCTTGGAAGCTTTTCCCCTCGGATGGCCTAACGCATTCCCGGCGAATGGTTTCCCCTCATGCGGGGCGAACGTCGTACCGGAGATGGACGGCGCCATGATCGAGCCGGCGGCAGCTCACGAGCGAAAGCTGCACGCGCCCCTTCAACCCTTCCGCGCCGTGGGAGACGATCGCCTCCATGTCGCGCCGCGCGTCGAGCGCCGGCATGACGACGACATGGAATTCGTCGACGAGACCTTCGGCAAGGAAGCTGCCGTTGATCGCGGCGCCGCCTTCGAGCAGCAATGTCTCGATGCCGAGCTCCGCGCGCAGGATCGCGAGCGCCGCCTTGAGATCGACCCGATCGCCCTCCGAGACGAGGTAGGAGACGCCGTCGCCCGCGAGCTCGGCAAGATGATCGTCGGAGACCCCGGCACCGAGCAGGACGACAGCATGGTCGCCGCCGATGTCCGAACCCCGGAAGTGGAGTTGGCCTTTCGTGTCGACGGCGATCGCATAGTGGGCCGCATCGCGCCGGGCGAAATGCCGGCGGCGGTCGACCGGGCCTGTCTCGGCGGGCGGATGGGGCTCGCCTTTCGACATCTCGGCCATTGTCGTCCGGCCGACCAGCCACGCAGCCCCGCCGAGTTCGCCGTGCAGGGCCTCGTACACCGCGCTCCACGCCTCGGGCGCGCCGTCGGGACTTTGCGTATATCGGCTGGCATGGAGCCCCCCGTCGACCGAGGAGGACATGAGGCAGAGGATGCGGGGACGGTCGGGCATGATTCACTCCGGCTGGAGTTGGATGAACCGGCGGGCTGCGGGATTGTTGCGATCCGCGGCGCCGGATCGCCGGGACGGCTAGGCCACCCCGGCTCCGCCGGTCACGCCGTAGACCTCGCCGCTGATGTAGCTCCCCTCCTGGCTCGCCAGCAGGACGTAGACCGGCGCGAGCTCGACGGGTTGGCCCGGACGACCGAACGCGCTGCCCTGGCCGAACGTCTCGACCTTTTCCTGCGGCTGTCCGCCGCTCGGCTGCAAGACCGTCCAGACCGGGCCGGGGGCCACGACATTGGCGCGGATCCCCCTTTCGATCAGCTGCTTGGCCAGCGCCTGCGTGTAGGCGACGATGCCGGCCTTGGTGGTGGCATAATCGAGCAGGATGGCGGACGGGTCATAGGCCTGCACGGAGGCGGTCGTGATCACCGAGGCGCCGGCTTCCAGATGCGGGGACGCGGCCTGCACGATCCAGTGCATCGCGTAGAGATTGGTCTTGAGCGTGCGGTCGAAATCTTCGGACGAGACATCCTCCACGCTTTCGCGGAACCGCTGCCGCCCGGCATTGATGACGAGGATGTCGAGACCACCCAGGCCCGACACCGTCTTCTCCACCATCGTGCGGCACCACGCCTCATCCGTGACGTCGCCGGGCAGTGCCAGCGCGGTGCGGCCATCCGCCTCGATCAGGGCCACCACCTCCCGCGCATCCGCCTCCTCGTCTGGGAGATAGGAGATCGCGACATCCGCGCCTTCGCGCGCGAAGGCGATGGCGGCTGCGCGCCCGATCCCGCTGTCCCCGCCGGTGACGAGCGCCTTGCGGCCGGCCAGCCGGCCCGAGCCCTTGTAGCTCGTCTCGCCATGGTCGGGCCTGGGATCCATCTCCCCGGCGAGGCCCGGCGCCGCCTGCGGCTGTTTCGGGAAAGGCGGGCGCGGATATTGGGCGCGCGGGTCCTGCTTGGTCAGCCGGTCGGCCATGTCTTTTCCTTTGCTGCGTTCGGGGACGGTCAGCCCGGATAAGTGTCACGCTGGAGCAGGCCGCCGAGATGCACGGCGTTCGAGGCGACCATCTTCGCCGTCTTGCCCACCATCGCCGGCGTCTCGTCGAGATCCTTGAAGTCGGTCGATCCCATCGCCTCGCCGACCCAGTAGCAGGCGGCGACGGCCGGGATCGTCCAGCCGACATCGTTCAACGCCTGGAAGATCTGGGCGGAGGCGAAATGCGCCCCATCCTCGTTGCCGACGATCGCGGCGACCGCGACCTTGCCATAGCTCGGCATCCGCCCCTGGTCGTCGGTCTCCTCCAGGAAGGCGTCCATCCGCTCCATCACGCGCTTCGCGATGCTGCCGGCCGATCCCATCCAGATCGGCGTGCCGAGGATCAGGATATCGGCGGCGAGGATATCTGCGCGGATGTGCGGCCAGTCGTCGCCGTCCCCCTCGTCCGAGGTGACGCCCGGCTTGATGTCGAAGGCGGCGGCGCGGATCGTTTCGGCGACCGTCGCCCCCTTCTCCTCGAACGCGGCCTTCAGCACCGCGATCATCGCATCGGTGGAACTCTCGCCGCTGGCCTTGAGCGTACAGTTGACCGGCTGGACGACGAGGCTCACGATGTCTTCCCCGAGCCCGGCTCCGCCATGCCCTTGTGCATCGCG
>Ga0207671_10001058_pt1 | contig 33358 bp, 33 predicted proteins | sample KBSC24metaG_FD_184352 | JGI IMG/M metagenome (GOLD analysis project Ga0207671, IMG submission 184352) | Corn rhizosphere microbial communities from Kellogg Biological Station, Michigan, USA - KBS C2-4 metaG (SPAdes) (version 2) | ecosystem: Host-associated > Plants > Roots > Rhizosphere > Soil...
CTGCTCGCCGACCAGGGGGACGCGCTCGCCGGAAAGCTCGTGATCGACGCCGCCAACAACATCGGCGGGCCCGTCGCCCATCACGCCGACGCCGTCGCCCGCTTGGCCCCCCGGGCGCGTTACGCCCGCGCGTTCAACACCCTTGGCGGCGAGAATCTGGCTGACCCCGACTTCGCGGGCACGCCGGCCGACATGTTCTATTCCGCCCTCGAGGCCGACCGGCCGGTCCTGGACGCCCTGATCACCGCCGTCGGCCTGCGCCCGATGTACGTGGGGGAGGGGCAGCAGGACGTCGTCGACGGCGTCCTGCGCCTGTGGTTCGCCCTCGCCGTCGGTCAAGGACGCGGACGCGACCTCGCCTTCCGCACCCTGAGCCGATGACGGTCCTGGTCCCGGTCCGGCCGAGTCGCATGTGACTCAGATCACAGAAAGGGTTGCAATACCGAACGACTCGGTTCGGTTATCCGGGGCGGACGCCGACGGCGGCCGCTCTCAGCATCGAAAGGACATTCCCATGCGCTACGCAGTGCTCGGTACCGGAGTCGTCGGCCGGACCATCGCCGCCAAGCTCGCAACCCTCGGCCACGACGTACTCGTCGGCACCCGCGACCCCCAGGCCACCCTGGCCCGCACCGAACCCGACGGCTACGGCAATCCGCCGTTGGCCACGTGGCTGCGGGACCACCCGCAGGTGCGCCTGGCCACGTTCGCCGACGCCGCCGCGGACGCCGAGACCGTGGTCAACGCCACCTCCGGCGCCGGATCCCTGGACGTGCTGACCTCGGCCGGCGCCGGGAACCTGGCCGGCAAGGTGCTGATCGACATCGCCAACCCGCTGGACTTCTCCGCCGGCATGCCGCCGTCTCTGAACCCGGTCAACACCGACAGCCTCGGCGAACAGATCCAGCGTGCCTTCCCCGGCGTGAAGGTCGTCAAGACCCTCAACACCATGAACGCCTCGATCATGACGGCCCCGGCGCAGGTGCCGGGCGAGCACAACGTGTTCGTCTCCGGCGACGACGCCGAGGCGAAGAAGGCCGTCACCGAACTGCTGCACTCCTTCGGCTGGCCGCGGGAGAGCGTCATCGACCTGGGCGACATCACCACCGCCCGCGGCACCGAGATGGTGCTGCCGATCTGGCTGCGCCTGTGGGGTGCGCTCGGCCACCCCGAGTTCAACTTCCACATCGCCGGCGCTCGCCGAACCACCGCCTGAGCAGCCACACGCCTCGGGGCCGAGTCCGCCTCGGCCCCGAGGCCGCCCGCGACCTCGGTACGCCGGAAAGCTCAGACGCCGGCGGCCCCCTATCGTGGTGATGTCATGGACAACACGGTAAAGAGCGCCGGACGCCCCCGATCCGCCGACAAACAGGCCGCCATCCTGCGCTCCGCCCTGGAACTGCTGGCTTCCAAGGGCTACACCCGCATGACCCTCGACCAGGTCGCCACCGCCGCGGGCGTGAGCAAATCCACCATCTTCCTGCGCTGGAAGACCAAGGCCGACCTGGTCACCGCGGCACTCGAAGCAGCACGCATGATGACCGCGGCAGCCCCCAGCGGCGATGTGCGAACCGACCTGATCGCCATCCTGGACGACTTCGCGGCCACCATCGAACGCGTCCACGGCATGGCCCTGATCGGCACCTGCCTCGCCGAAGAGACGCATACCCCCGAGCTGCTCGCCCTGCTCCGCGAACGCACCGTCCTGCCCAGGCGCGCGCTGCTGCGTACTGCGCTCGAGCACGCGCGGGACAACGGGACGATCCGCTCCGACGCCGACCTCGACGCGGCGGTCTCAGCGCTCCTCGGGCCCTTCTACGCCGACTACATGGCCGGCAGCGCCGTACGCCCACACTGGGCCGAGCAGGCAGTCGATCTCGTCCTCAGGGCCCTGAGCACCACCCCGACCTGACCCTCGCTGCGGGACCGCGGTCCCGGCCGGCTGAGGGGTCGGGGCTGTGCGTGCCGGTCCGGGCGGCCCGCTCTGCTGGGGCCGAACGACCCTGGATACCGGATCTCCGTCACGAGATCGTCTCCCCATGACCTCGAAGACTGCTGCCATGCCACCGACAGGGCCGAAGGGCTCCCAGTCCCGATGCGATCGGCACTGTCGGCGGCCCCGATGTGTGCACAGACTTGCTGTGATGGCACGAATCGGCCCGATTCAGCAGGGATATATGCGATGAGCGATGCAGTGATGCGGGCTGTGGGGCTCGGCAAGCGCTATGGTGCGGCGGACGCGCTGCGGGATCTGGACCTTGAGGTCGCCCGGGGTGAGGTTCTGGGTTATCTGGGGCCGAACGGCGCGGGGAAGACCACGACGATCCGGTTGTTCCTGGGGCTGATCCGGCCCACGGCTGGCCGGGCCGAGCTGTTCGGGCTCGACGCGCAGCGCGACGCGGTGCGGATCCACCGGCGGGTGGCGTACGTGCCCGGCGAGGCTGCGCTGTGGCCGTCGCTGACCGGGGCGGAGACCCTGCACCTGCTGGGACGGGTCCACGGGGATGTGGACGACGCCTATCTGCGGGAGCTGGTGGAGCTGTTCGATTTCGACCCGTCGAAGAAGGTCCGGGCCTACTCCAAGGGCAACCGGCAGAAGATCAACCTGATCGCGGCCTTCGCCGCGCGGGCCGACCTGCTGATCCTGGACGAGCCGACGGCCGGGCTGGACCCGCTGATGGAGCAGGTGTTCCGGCGCTGCGTGCGCCGGGCGAAGGACAACGGGCAGACCTTGTTCCTGTCCTCGCACATCCTCTCCGAGGTCGAGGCCGTGTGCGACCGGATCGGCATTCTGCGGGCCGGGACGCTGGTGGAGCTGGGCACGCTGGAGTCGATGAAGCACCTGTCGGCGGTCTCGGTCGAGGCCGTCTTCGACGGCACACCGCCGGACGTGAGCCGGGTACCGGGGGTGCGCGGCGTCGACGTCCAGGACCACCGGCTGCGCTGCCAGGTCACCGGACCGATCGCTCCGCTGGTCGAGGCGCTGGCCGGCACCGGGGTCCAGGAGCTGCTGAGTCGCGAGCCGTCCTTGGAAGAGCTCTTCCTCGCGCACTACGGCCGGCAGGAGGAGGACAGCGATGTTCTCGTTGCCTGAGAACGTGCCGATCCAGCGGCTGCCTCTGGGCCGTGGATCGCGCTCCCGCCTGCCGTTCCGGCCGTCATCCCGCTCGCCGCGCACAGTCGTGGCCTGGCTCACCGGCCGCCGGGCCGTCCGCTGGGGTGCGTTGTGGGGCCTGGTGTTCGGCGTCTACATCGCCGAGTCCGCGATCGCCTACCAGGCCATAGGCGCGACGCCCGCGGCGCGCCTGCGACTCGCCCAGACCTGGAGTACGAACCATGCCATGGCCGCGCTGTTCGGTCCGGCCTTCGGGATCGACACCAGCGGCGGCTTCACCGCCTGGCGGGCTCTGGGGACCCTGACGCTGCTGGGCTCGATCATCGGGTTGCTGCTGGGCACCTCGGTCCTGCGGGGCGAGGAGGAGTCCGGGCGCTGGGAGCTGCTGGCGGCCGGGCAGACCACTCGGGCCGGCGCGGCCCGGCAGGCGCTCGCCGGGCTGTTCGCCGGGCTGGTCGCGATGTTCGGCGTCACCGCCGCGGTCGCTACGGCGGGCGGGCGGCGTGCCACCCAGCCGGTGGCGATCTCCGGTCTGCTGGAAGTCAGCCTGTCGGCCGTCCTCACTGTGGCAGTGTTCATCGCCCTGGGCGTTCTCATGGGTCAGGTGGCGGCGACCCGCCGTCAGGGTGCGACGTTGGCGGCGGCCCTGTTCGGCGCGGCCTACCTCATCCGCTTCGCCGCGGAGTCCGTTTCCGGGCTGCGCTGGGCGCGCTGGGTCACCCCGCTGGGCTGGCCGTCGCTGCTGCATGCCGCGACCGGCGTCCGGCCGCTCGCACTGCTTCCCCCGATCGCCGTCACGGTCGTCATGGTCGTGGCGAGTCTGGCGATCGCGGGCCGGCGTGATCTGAACGCCTCGGTGCTGCCGGATCCGGAAACCGCGACGACCCGGACCGCGCTGCTGGGCGGACAGCTCGGCCTGTCCTTGCGGATGACGCGCGTGTCAGCGTTGTGCTGGATCGCCGGACTGGCCGCCATGGGCTTCGTCATCGGGCTCGTCGCGCAGTCCGACAGCCAGTCGATGGGCGACTCCCAGGTGGTGAACAACGCGCTGACCCGTTTGGGAGCCCGCCGGACCGGCGCCGAGGCGGATCTGGGCCTGTCGTTCCTGATCGTCGGCGTCCTGGTCGCCTTCGCCGCGGCGGTCGTGGTGAACGCCACCCGCCGGGAAGAGGCCGACGGGATGCTCGACAACCTCCTCGTCCGGCCGGTCGGCCGTGTCCGGTGGCTGCTGTGCCGGGCCGGCATCGCCGCCGCGCTGGCGACCGCGTGCGGTCTGGCCGCGGGCCTCGCGGCGTGGGCCGGGGCGGACACCCAGCACATGGGCATCGGAGCGGGCACGATGGCCGCGGCGGGCCTCAACACCGTCCCGCCCGCGTTGCTGCTCGTGGGTCTCGGCACCCTGATACACGCCACCGCCCCGCGCGCCACCGCCGTTGCCGTCTACGCGGTGCTCGGCTGGTCATTCCTGATGCAGATCCTCGGTTCTTTCGCCGGCATCAACCACTGGCTGCTGGACACCTCGATCCTGCACCACAGCACCCCCGCTCCCGCTGCCGACCCGAACTGGGCCGCCGCGGCCGTGATGGCTGCGATCGGGGCGGCCGCGGTGACGGTCGCCGCGGCCGCGTTCCGCCGACGGGACCTGGCCGGACAGTAGGGCGGGCCGCCCCGGTCCGTCCGCTATATGCTCGGCGGCATGCCTACAGCGCCCCGACGAGGGATGGCCGTCTTCGCAGGGTGCACGGTAGTCCTGCTGACCTCGGTGGCGTGTTCGTCTTCGAAGTCCGCCGGCCCTGCATCCGCCGTTACCTCGGCGCCCACATCGACAGCGGCGGTTGCGGCGACCCCGTCATTCTCTGGCCCGTCGTCGGGGACGTCGGCTTCGGCGTCGGCATCGAGTTCGGCATCGACCTCGACTTCGGCTCCGCCGTCGCAGAGCCCTTCGACCCGACCGCCCGCGGTGAACACTGTCGGGCTCGGAGGTTGTCAGGTCGCTCCGGCCGACAGCATCTGGCGGGCCCGGGTGGATCAGCTTCCTGTGTCCTCGCACTCAGCGGCTTACATAGGCAGCATCGGTTCGGCGAAGCGCGTTCACGCCGACTTCGGTTCCGGTCTGTGGGACGGCGCGCCGATCGGCATCCCGATCACCATCGTCCCGGCGGGCACGGTGCCGGTCCATGTCGCGTTCGACGATGCCGGCGAGAGCGACAAGGGGCCCTACGCGATACCGTCCAACGCTCAGGTGGAGCCGGGCGACGGCCATGTCATCGCCGTGGCGACCGGCACCTGCACCGACTACGAGCTCTACGACGCGCGCAAGTCTGCCGGCGGCTCGTGGTCGGCGGGATCGGGAGCGGTGTTCGACCTCCGGTCCGATGCTCTGCGACCGGCCGGCTGGACCTCCGCCGATGCCGCCGGCCTGCCCATCCTGCCCGGTCTGGCCCGCTACGACGAGGCGGCGAGCGGGACCATCGGCCACGCGCTGCGCATCACCGTGCCCCGCACCCAGAGCGCCTACGTCTGGCCGGCACGCCATGAAGCCTCCAGCGACGGTGACGCGTCGCTGCCGCCCATGGGCCTGCGCCTGCGGCTGAAGGCCTCGGTGGACATCTCCAAGCTGCCCCTTCAGGCCCGCGTCGTCGCCCAGACGCTGAAGACCTACGGCGCGATCGTCGCCGACAACGGCTCGTCCTGGTATGTCAGCGGCGCCCCGGACAGCCGATGGGACAACGACCAGTTGCAGGCGCTGGGCCAGCTGACCGGTGCCGACTTCGAGGCCGTGGACGTCTCGGGATTGCAGGCCTCGTCGAACTCCGGGGCGGTGAAGTAGCCTCACTGCAGCCCAGTGCGTACCGACGTGATGCGCTGAGTGTTGAATCCGAGCCAGTGCATCCGTCCCGCGTATGGGGCATGCTCGATCTTGATGCAGCGGTCCGCGACCACGGTCAACCCGCCGTCCTCGGCGATCTGCATCCCCTCCGGGCTGATCACTCCGAACCGGCACCACAATGCGGACGCGCCGGAAAAGCTCTGCGACAAGATCGTGCGGGAACCCTGAACGGGGTACGCGGGGTACGCACCTTGCCTCGACACCGCCGGGATTTGACGCGCTGAGCGCCGCACCGGAGACCTTGGCGCATCACGGTCTGCCGCGGCGGCCCGGCTGCCCCAGACGTTACCGCGGCCCCAGCACCACTGATCACTCCAGTCGGCATGAATAACGCGGCGCCTCACCAGCTACCGCCGGTACCGCACAAGGGTTGACTGATCAGGAAGCCGGCAGAGGATGGGAAGGGGAGGCTCTTCGCACGGAAGGAGCGTCCGATGACGTGGCGCGTCGAAGGCACGTACTTCGAGAATTGCAATTGCGACATGATCTGCCCGTGCAGCACCTCCGGGCTGACCGCGCCCGCGGATCAGGACAGGTGCAACGTCGCGCTGGCATTCCACGTCTCCTCCGGGCAGGTCGACGAGGTGGACGTGGGCGGGCTGACGGTGGCAGTGGTGGCCGACACACCGGCGTTGATGAGCCAGGGCGGTTGGCGGATCGGCATGTTCATGGACGCCGCCGCCGCTCCCGAGCAGGCCGAGGCGTTGTCCAAAGTGTTCTCCGGCCAGCTGGGCGGGCCGATGGCCGGGCTTGGACCGCTGATCGCGGAAAACCTCGGTTCTGAGACCGTCCCGATCCAGTACGTCGATGACGGGATGCGGCACAAGGTGAGCGTCGGGAACGCGATCAGCATGGAAGTCGAGGACTTCGTCTCGCCGCTGGACGACACCGGCCGCGGCATACGGGTCAGCGGCGTCGGATTCCCCGCCGACACGCTGGCGGCCGGGCGCGCGCTCTCCGGCGGGGTCGACGCCTTCGGCCTGAAGTGGGACAACACCGGGAAGAACAGCTTCTCGGCGCCGTTCGCCTGGTCGGGCTGAACCATGTCTGCGCCGACGCCGGCTGCGCACCGCGCCGCGATGCCCTCGGCGTGGGCCGCCTGGGCCGCGCTCTTCTCGGCGACCGCCCTGGCTTGGACGTTGACGCTCCGCTCGGCATCCGGAATGGCGGCGTCGCCTGGGACGATGGGGCGTGGTGTCGCCGGGTTCGTCGTCCTGTGGACGGTGATGATGGCGGCGATGATGCTGCCGTCGGTCTCTCCGGTCGTGTCCTTGTACGCACACACCATCCGCGAAGGCTCGACCGGCTGGACCCGCGCTGCGCGCAGCACCGGCCTCGTCACCGGCTATCTCACCGCCTGGGCGGCTTTCGGCCTGATCGGCTACGCAGCAGCCTGGGGCGGCGGACGGCTGGCCGCCCACTCCCCGGGCGCGGCGCCTTGGGCGGGTGCCGTGGCGCTCGCCGCGGCCGGCCTGTACCAGTTGTCGCCGTTGAAGGACCGCTGTCTGAGCCACTGCCGCTCGCCCCTCGGCTTCCTGATCCGTTTCGGCGGATATTCGGGACGCCTGCGCGACCTGCGTGTCGGCCTGTACCACGGCGCGTATTGCGTGGGCTGTTGCTGGGGCCTGATGGTGGTGCTGATCGTCGTCGGCGTGATGAACGTGGCGTGGATGGCCGGGCTCGCCGCCGCGGTCTTCGTGGAGAAGATCTGGCGGCACGGCAAAGGGTTCCGTATCGCCGTCGGCGTGGCGCTGATCGTCTTCGCCTGTTTCGTGCCGGCCCATCCCGGACTGGTGCCCGGCCTGCACGATATGGGGATGGCGACCGGTGGCTCCATGTGACTGGCCGCCATGTGAGAAGGGTCCTGATGAGCTACCGGTGGGAACTGCGCGAGTCGGGGCCGGCCGACGCCGCACAGACTGTGTTGCTGCTTCCCGGTGGGCTGAGCCGCGCGAGCTCATACGCCGAGGTCATGGCGCAGCCGCTGCTGGCCGGCACTCGCCTGATCGCCGCGACGCTGCCCGGTCACGACGAGCCCATGTTCTTCCGGGCCGTCTGTCGTCTCGGTGACGTCCCGGGCGGCCTGCCCTCGGCCGCACTGTTGAAGATGATGGGCCCCGCTGCCCAGAAGTCCCGCCTGCCGGCCGATCGCAGTGCCGAGCTCGTCGCCGACCTGCGCTCGAACCATCCTCACGTGATGCGCAAGATCTTCAGCGCCTATCTGGCCTACCCGCACGAACAGCGGCAGCCGGCCGAGCGCCTCTGCCTCACTGAAGTACCGGGCTGGGTGGTTCGCACCGAACACGGCGACGGGGGACTCACCGACCACGAGCGGCACACACCGGCAACGGCTCCTACCATCTGTCCGGCACCCAGCTGTCCGGCCTGGTCAGCACCGGTGAAGACGACTTCCAGGCGCCGGAGAACTATCCGATCGTCTCGCTGAGGGACTCGGCCGGACACGTGTACTACGCCCGGTCGTTCAACTTCAGCTCCATGGTCCCCAGCAAGCCGGGCGAAGCGCAGAGTGCTGACTTCACCCTGCCGTCTGGGCTGGCACATGGGACATACAGCTTGTACGTGTCGTCCTGCGGAGTCTCCTCGGCATCAGGGTACTCCTTCACCTACTAGAACAGTCTGACGTCAAGGCCGGAGCGCCCGGGACAACGGACCGGGCGCTCCGATTGCTCTACTGAGGCGGACCGGCAGTCTTCGCCTAAGGGCGGTCAGTCTGTCGTCTTCGGCTTCATCCCAGCCGCGCCGTCGTACGCTTCCCGTCGACGAAGGGAGCGGCCTGGCCGCCGCGCCGCCCTCGGGCCGGCGCGCATGGGGGGAACGCCCACGCCAGCCCGCGAGCAGCGCGTCGGCTAGCCGCGGCGCGCATCGGCACGCCGATCAGCGCGGCGGCCGAAGGGTAGGTGCGCGGCACGGACCGCGTCCGTGCCTGCGCCTCCAACTCGGTGGTCAGGCCGCCGTCCGCTATCAATTGCGGGCCGGAGAGGTCGGGCATGTCCGTGACTTCAAGTCGCCTTATCGGGGAAGGTTGACCATGAGGCGTTTGCGCCCCTCCCAGTCCGGTCGAGGGCAGGGTCCCATGATCCAAAGGAACTCGTCATGAAGGGTGATCGGGTCGAGATCGTCATCGACACCGGCGACGGCTCGCGCACCTACGAGATCGCCGCGACCCGCGCGGGCCGCCGGGTGGAAGTCCACATCGCCCGCGGTGTGGTCGAGGTCAGCGAGGTGACCAGGACCGGGACCCCGGTGCGCACCGCGCGCTTCATGGCCGGGCGCACGCTGGCGTTGGTCGAGTACCCGGCTGACAACGGGCCTCACCCGGATGAGTGAGAGGTAGCGACACCGCCGGCTCGGTATCGCGCTAAACCGAACGGCTCTACGTCGGCCGTCCGCATTCTCACATCGATGATCCAATGGGTGTGTCGTGTCGCTTCCAGGAAAGAGGAGGCAAACATGGATAGCCCGAATGCCGCGGGGCCCCGGGACCGTTTCGTCGTCAAGGATCTGTTGATCACTGTCGACGGTGGACTGTTCGCGGACGGTAACAGCGACCACTGCACGGGTGCGTGCTGTCTGAACCCGTGTTCGCTGCCGTCCTGCGACAACAATTCCTGCGTGGTCACACCCATTACCGGGAACTACGCCGAAGACGTGATCCTGCCCGCGGATCTCGCCGCTCTCAAGGAGCAGCTGCTGGCTGCGGTCGCCGAGGTCGAACGTCACCAGAGCCTGGCACGCGATCAGCTGGGGCCGCGGAACCTGCAGGAGGCCGAGATCGTGGAGAGGCAACTGCAGTCGGCGCTCGACGAGGTGCAGCAGCTCAAGCAGCAGTTCGAAGGATAAGTCCGATCTCCGCCGAGGGGTGGGCTCCCGCCGACGTGGTATTCCGCGCGAGCCCGAGGTTCACCGCCGTTCCCGTCGCCGAACTTCCGATGGCTCAGCAAGTGACACTCGCTCGCATCGCGGGCACGGAGGGCGCCGCAGCGGTCTTGGTCCCGGTGGCGCAGGGCGACGGCCGCCGGGTGAAACTCGTCGGTCAGGACACGCTTGACCTGCTGAATCTCCTTCGCACCCCGCGACGGTTGCCGAAGAATGCGGAGCCGGATGACGACGCCGTCATCCGGCTCGTCCTCGACGACATCATCGAAGTGCTGGCGGACGGGGTCTTCCGCTCGGGGGCAGACGCTCACCGGGCGCTCGGCGGCCGGGTGTCACCCGCGGCGGGGGAGGGCCGGCTTGCACAGCTGTCCGTGCTCGCCCTGCAACACGCCGAGCGCCTCCCGGTGCTCGACGCCGATCGTCTCGCGGTCAGCCTCTACGGGTTCAATCGCCTGCCCGCTTCTGCGAAGGCGAAGCAGCGTTGGCCCGGCCGTGACGCGGTCCTGGCGACCCTCCGCGATCACACTGTCTTGCAGCCGGAGTACCGGCCGCACGCCGAGGGCTCGTTGTCGGGTTCGTCGTCGGGGGCGTCGTCGGAGGCGTCTTCGGGCTCGTCGTCGGGGTCGTCGTCCAAGGCGTGGATCACGTGGATCGACAACGGCCAGGCCTGGCAGCCCTCGTCCTCGGGAACCCACAAGCTCTACGTCAGCCCGGCACCTGACCAGCTGCCCGAGGTCTTCACCGCCTTGATCCCCGAGATTCTCCGACTACGACCTCCGGTGCTCAAGGTCGGCGGGGATGCGTACGGAATCCTCCGACCCGACAAGTTCGTCCTCTACTTCGCCGACCGCAGTGCGTTGACGACCTTCGCCGACGCCGTCACGCCGCTGATCGCCGGTCGCGAACCGCACGGCGTGCCGTTCACCGCCGAGCTCGCGGGCGACGGCCTGTTGTCGTGGGGCCTTGACCCGCCGCGGCCGCCGTCGTCGCCGTCCTCGGGGCGCATCGGGGAGCGAGCGAGCTGGCGCAGCTGGGTCACCGCCAGGCTGGCGCGGGCGATCGTCGAAGCGAAACGCGGCAACGGCCCGCAGCCCGGTGTGCGCCCGTGGCAGTTCGCTCTCGCGCGGATAGGACTCGACGGCGTCGACACCAGAGGCTGGCAAGCGGACCCGAGCATCTGGCACCGCACCGGAGAGGTTGCGACATGGGCCTGACCGACGAGTTCATCCTGCCGTCCGATGTGGAGATCCGGCCGGTCCGTGAGCTGCCTCGCGAGATTCGCGCGCAGTTCGCCCACGAACCCGGCGACTGGGCGGTGACGCGGCACAACTCGCGCGCCGCCTCGCGCATCGTGGACGACGACCTGGCCAGCTTGCTGCTGCTCTTCCGCGGCGGGAACACCATCGCGCGGGCCGTCGCCGCTTTCAGCCACCGCTCGGGCCTGCGCGCCGATGAGGTCCTCGCGCAGGCGCTGCCGGGCTTGAACCGTTTCATCGGCCTGACCTGGCTGGCCCTCGCGAACTCGCCCGCCGTGAACCCGATCGGCCAGAGCCACCCCATCGGCTCGGCCATCGCCGGGTACCAGCTGGTCGACTGCCGGAGAGTCCTGGAGAAATCCGAGATCTACCAAGCGATGAGCAGGCAGGGCGAGCTTGTCGCGCTGAAAGTGCTGCCCTATCCGCCCGATCAGCAGACCACTCTGGAGATCCGTGCCGAGATCAGTGCGCTGACGACTCTGTCCGGCACGCCCAGCCCTCGGCTCATCGATCACGGCAGGGACGCGGACCGGTACTTCCTGGCCACCGAATGGTGCGAGGGCCTGCCGGCGCCTACGCAGGCCGAAGGGCTCCGACAGACGGCGGGCGACGGTTCGGCCCAACGGTTGCGTCGCCTCTGCCTAGGGGTCCTGGACGCATACTCGGTCTTGCACGAGCGCGGAGTGGTGCACGGCGACGTCCATCCGGGCAACGTCCTGGCGGACACCCAGGGTCTCGTGCGATTGATAGATTTCGGACTCTCGACCAGTCCGGACGTGCCGGAGACACCGCTGCGCGGCGGCGTGGCGTCCTACACCGATCCCCAATGCGCGTCGGACTGGCTCGCCGGACGACGTCCTGGCTGGCCCGATCCGCGTTCGGAGCAGTACTCCGTGGCCGCACTGACCTTCCTGATGCTGACGGGCGAGCATCACATCCGGCCATCGGCCGAGCGGGAGGTTCTGCTGCGCCGGATCGCTGAGAACCAGCTGCGCTCGTTCGAGGAGGTCGGCGCTGCGGCGGCACCGCAGGTCGAGTCCGTACTCGCCCGGGCGCTCAGCACCGAACCGGCACAGCGCTTCGAGTCGATGAGAGCGTTTCGAGATGCCTTCAGCAGGGCCGATTTCCCAGCGCAGACCATACGTCCGCGCAAGGCGGGCTCGAGCCAGACCCGTCACTACGTTGACGTGGGCCTCGCCCGCCTCGGTACCAAGTTGGCCGCCGGTAACCGGGACGACCAGGGTCCGCACGGCACCGTCTTCTACGGCTCTGCGGGCATCGCCTATGGGCTGTACCGGATCGCGTTGCAGCGCGAAGATTCAGAGCTGCTGTCCGAAGCCGACCAGTGGGCGGCCAAGGGGATTGCCGAAATCGACACCGACGATGCGGTCTACCACCGCGGGCTGAGCATCACAGAGGACTCCGTCGGGCGCAGCTCGCCCTATCACACGCACAGCGGCATCTACGCGGCACAGGCCCTGGTCGCACAGTCCCTCGGCGATTTCCTGACGGTCCGGCGCAGTATCGAGAGCTACCTCGACGCCGCCACCCGGCCGACGGCGAACGTCGACCTCACCCTCGGCCGCTCCGGGATGGTGCTGACGAACGCGCTGCTCCTCGACGCGCTCGACGGACCGACTCCGGGCATCGAGATCGACGACCTCCGCCGGCGGCTGCGCGACGCGGGCGAGGAGACCATGAAGTCCATCTGGTCCGAGCTGGACACCGCCGGCCCGATCGGGTCCGAAGACTCTCTGGCCGCCCTCGGCGTGGCACACGGCTGGGCCGGCATCTGCCACGCGTCTCTCATGTGGTGCGCGGCCACCGGTGCGGATGAGCCCGCTGCGCTCCCTGGCCGCCTCGACCAGCTGGCCGAACAAGCCGCTCCGGACGGTCCGGGGCTGCGGTGGCCGATCCAGACGCACCACCGCGGCCGATGGCACAACTTCATGAACAGCTGGTGCAACGGTGCCCCAGGCTATGTTTTCCTGTGGAACGCCGCATATGAGCGCTACGGCCAATCACGCTTCGCCGGACTCGCCGACGGCGCCGCGCGCACAACCTGGGAAAGACGAGACCCGCTAGGCGGAATCTGCTGCGGCTCGACCGGACGCGCGTACGCTCTGCTGAACCACTATCGCCACCATCGGGCACCAGTCTGGCTGGAGCGCGCAACCGCGCTCGCGGAGACCGCGCGCCATGCCCCCTATCCGACGATGCGGGACAGCCTTTACAAAGGCGAGCTCGGAGCGGTCGTCCTCACCGCCGAGCTGGCGAATCCGTCCGACGCTCGGCTTCCGTTCTTCGAACGCGACTGACGTCGCCGGCGTCGGCCTGCATGTGCCTGCGAGCAAGGCCGCACCGGGACCATGTTCTTCGCCGACCGCGAGCACGAACCGGTTCGCCCTGGGGCTGCTCGGCTCCCCTCGGTCGCCTGGCTGATCCCCGACCAGGCGCGCGTGTGAGGACCACGTCGGAGCCGGCACTCGCACGAAAGGAGGGTTCCGGCGTGCGAGGCGACGTCCACTGCGGTGTCCTGCTCAAGGGGCCGATGAATGGCGAAAGGTGGTGTTGGACATGTCCGTGGTGATGACGATGCGCTGGGCCGGTGTCACGCCGGAGCAGTACGACCAGGTACGCGAGTTGGTGCGCTGGGAGGAGGACACACCCGCTGGAGCGAGTCTGCACGTCGCCTACTTCGAGGGAGGTGCGATGTACGTGACGGACGTGTGGGACTCACAGGCGGACTTCGAGCGCTTCTTCGCCGACCGCCTCGCCGCCGCGATCAAGCAGGCTGGTATCGGGGGCGAGCCGGAGACCGGGTACCGGCCGCTATACCGCCGTTTCGTGGCTCCCGGCGTCAGCGGTGCCTCGAGCTGAGTGACGCTGTCGGCTCGGACTGTGGATCGCGGCTACGGCTCGGCGGCCGGCTTGTCGGGTGCCGGCCCGCCGGGCCTGCCGTCATCGCGTTGAGTGCCCTGGGGGCGTCGCTGCCTTTGCCAGTGCCTCGACGACCACCTTCGCGACCCGCCCTGGTTCCTCAGCGCGAGCCTGACACACGATCCGGCGCACCGACCGGGTGGTCGGCGTGCGCATCCTGCCACGCGGCGATCGAGCGGTCCCACTGCTCGCCTGACAGGGCGGTCAGTGAGGCCGGGAACAGTCCGTCTTCCTCTTTGGCGATGTGGTCGTAGAGCTCCTGCATCGCCTTGGCGACCTCAAGTCGGTCGTCCGCTCTGGCCAGGTCGGCCGATGTGAGCAGCTCTTGCAGCTCTCGGTGCTCCTTGACAAGGTCGTCGATGTATTCGCGGTAGGTGTCATCGCCGTGCATCTCGGCGAACAGGCCCCCTTCCTCGCCGCGCCAGTGGGATTCGAGCTCGCGTGCGATCTCGGTGACGAGCGCTTGCGCGTCGTCGAGGTCGGTGCGCCGCAACGCGGTCACGACTGGGATCTCGTCTCAGGTCAATTACGGTATCGACTGGGCGGCCCGCCGGCTGAAAGCGGCCGTGGTCTCACCAGACAATGTGTATGCTGCCACCGGCGGCTGGGACGACTCGATCCGGGTTTGGGACCTGCGTACCGGCGCAGCCCTCCTGCGCTTCGCGGCGCATCACGTTATCCATCAGATCGCGTGGATAGCTAGCGCGCCGCCAAGACTGATCGTGGGAACAGCCGGGGGCGACGTTATCTGCGTGGAGTTGCCGGGCGATGAAGTCCGGCCCGGCCCGATGGCCCCACGGGGCGCCGGGCCGTGATCCGGCCGGCCAGCGGGTGCACGAACGGAATGTCGGCTTCGCTGTGTTGATGGGAGTCGCGTTTGACGATCTGATGTCTCGCCACCTCTACGACGCGTTCCCGGCCCACGAGGTCTTGAAGGTGGCGCGGCAGCGCGTGAGGCGGGACACGAGACGTGCTGTCGAACTCTCTGGGCCGCACGCCCTACGACCCGTACGCGGGTTTCGGCCTGCTGGGTGACTTCGACGAGGTGGTGCTGTCGGGCAATCACGGGTTGCGCAAGCCAGATCCTGCTGTGTTCCAGCTGGTTCTGGACGACCTTGGTCTGCCCCCCCGAGGAGTGTGTCTTCGTCGATGACTCCGAGGAGAACCTTCAGACGGCCGTCGGGCCTGGGGCCGACGATCGTGTTCGTGCTCGGTGAGCGGGTGCTTTCGGCTGTCAGGGCTCGTTGAAATGTAGGTCATCGCTCACCTTCTGTGTGCGCTCAGGTGGCTCCTCACTCGGGTCCCGTTTGTCTACGGCGTCATCAACATCCACGGCTACTCATCTCCTGAGTCAGGGGCTGATGGTCACGCGTGGCCGTACGAGCGTGCGATCTTCAGTCATTCCGGTGGCGGGCCTGCTTCACCTCGCGAGCGACTGCCCACGGGTCGGCCAGCGGACCCAGGTGACCGAGTTTGTCGGGGTTGACCACCGAGCGGATCATCTGGATCTGTCCGTCGAGAACGTCGATGATCATCGTTCCGGCCACGTTGCCGTCCCGGTCGCGCAGGATCGCACCCGGCTGGCCGTTCACCTCGTGCGGCTCCATGTGCGCGATGCGCGCGAGCGTGGGGAAGACCGCGGCCAGCAGACGGGCCACGTTCTCGGCGCCGACCACGCTGCGCGCGAGTGCGGGCGCCTTGCCGCCGGCGTCGCCGACCAGCTGGACATCCGCGGCCAGCAGTTCCCGCAAGCCTGCGACGTCACCGTCGCGCAACGCGTCGAAGAACCGCGTCGCCAACTCCTCGCGCTCCTTCTTGTCGGCCTCGAAGCGGGGGCGGCCGGCGTCCATGTGGCGGCGGGCCCGCACCGCGAGTTGGCGGCACGCGGGCTCCGAGCGCCCGACGGCGTTCGCGACCTCGGGGAAGCCGAACCCGAACACCTCACGAAGCACGAACACCGCCCGCTCCAGCGGGGACAACCGCTCCAGCAGCAGCAAGGCCGCCATCGACACCGAGTCGGCCAGCTCCGCCGACCGCTCCGGATCCTGATACGGGTCGGACAGCAGCGGCTCGGGGAACCAGGGCCCGACATACTCCTCCCGCCGCACCCGCGCCGAGCGGAGCACATCGATCGATGCCCGCGTCACCAGAGCGGACAGGAACGCCTTGGTCGAGGTGGGCACCGTAGGCGAGGCCATGTAGCGCAGCCAGGTGTCCTGGACCGTGTCCTCGGCCTCGGTCACGCTGCCCAGGATCCGGTAGGCGATGGAGAACAGCAGCGGCCGAAGCTCCTGGAACTGCTCAGCCCGCACCGTCACCGAGACGCTCACGCCAACTCCTCCCTGAATCCCTGCCGCCACGACGGGTAGCGCAGCTGCCAGCCCAACTCCCGCTTCGCTTTCACGTTGGAGAACCCGCGCCCGGCGACCATCATCCCCACCGCCATCTCGCCGGCCAGCAGCCGGGCCAGCCAGGCCGGCATCCGCCGCGGCGGCTTGGCGCCCAGGACCTCGGCCAGATACGGCAGCCAGGCGCTGACCGGCGCCGGCTCGTCGTCGACGATGTTGAACACGCCGGTCGCCCGCAGCTCCACCGCCAGGACAGTGGCAGCTGCCGCGTCGTCCAGGTGCACCCACGAGGAGTAGCCGGTGCCGCCCCCGATGATCGGGAGCAGCCGCTTGCGGACCAGCGCGATCTGCTCGTCGTTGGCGCCCGGACCGTAGAACGCGCCGTAGCGCAGCACCGCGCCACCGGCGGCGACAACGGCATCCTCCAGGTGGACCAACGCCTTCGTTCCCTCGGTGACCTCCAGCGGGTCCTGCTCCGTCTTCACCCACCCACCGGTGCGGGCCCCGTTGAAACTCGCGTGGCCCTGCGCCACGACGTGGCCCACCCCGACCGCCTCGGCCGCGGCCAGCAGATGATCCATGCCCTCGGTGCGCAGCCGGTTGGTGGCGGCGAAAAAACGCTCGGCCTTACGCGGGTTGAGCTTGCCGGCGTGCCTGTGAGACAAGCCGGTCATCTGGTTCACGATCACGTCCGGCCCCGCCGCAGCCACCGCCTGGCCCACCGACACCGCATCCAGGCCGTCCATCACGACCCCGTCCGCGCCCAGCCGCGTCAGCAGGTCCAGCTTCGCCGCGCTGGTCGTGCTCGCCGTCACCTGGTGACCCCGGGCCACCAGCTGCGGCACCAGCCGCTGCCCGAGGACTCCGGTACCGCCTGCTACGAACACTCGCATGATGTCACCCTCCTGGTATCTAGCCGTCTTCCACAACAGAAGTCGAGACAGCACGGCAGCCCGTGACATCCCAGACGGACCAGGGGAATGCGAGCTAGGTCACATCAGCAACCACGCTAGCGCGGCGCCCTTGACGGTCTGGACTCACCCGTCATGGCGCTTTGCCGCGACACCAGAGCGCTCTGCTGCATGGCACGGCTGTTCTGACGGAGCACGATCATCATCTCGGGCCCCCAGCAGGCCACGACGGGCCATTCTGTGCCCCTGCGACTGAAGCGCGCCGAGGGATCGGACCGTGGCAGGACGCTGATGGCTGAGCACAGCGTCGCGACGCCTGGCCTCCATCGCCTCTGCGTCGCCATCGGTGCCGGGCCCGACACGCAGATCAGTGAGCTGCTCATCGTTACTGGCGGGCCGTGACCGTGATGCCGGAGAGAAGCGGTCGGTGTGCAGGCGTATCGCAGAGGTCTGGGAAGCGAGTCGGCGCGTGGGGGGATTCCGAATATCGGCGTCGCGCGCGAACGCGATTCTCGAGCCGTCTGGAGATGCCGCAGGGTCCGCGTCAGTGGGCTCGCGACCTGAACGCGGCCCTGCGCCTGTGAACGCCGCCGTTCAAAGGCCGGCCCACCGAGCGGGCGCTATCGATCGTGCGACGTGCGGCGCAGGATCCCGATCGCGGCGCCGGCGCCGAGCAGCCCGGCGAGCACGCCGAGTCCGGCGGCCAGGCTCGCGGTGGCTGCCAGGCCCACGATCAGCGGGCCGCCGGCGTCGCCGAGTTCGCGGCCGACCTCGGCCGCGCCCATCGTGGCGCCGAGGCGTTCGGGCGGGGCGGAGGCGGCCAGTGCTGCGAAGCCCAGGGGCGTGATCAGCGCCGAGCCGACACCGGTGGCGACCGCCGCCCCGACCAGGCCGGCGACCCCGAACGAGAGGGCTGCGACGCCGATGCCGACCGCGCAGGCCGCGAGTCCGGCAGTCAGCCCGGTGCGAGTCGCAAGCCGTCCGGCGTCATGGGCTCGGCCGACGCGCGGCTGCACGAGCGCGGCCGTGGCGGCGAGCAGGGACACGATCGCGCCGGTGGCCAGCGGCCCGAGCCCGGCGCGGTGACCCAGCACCGGCAGGAACCCGACGCCTGCGGAGAACGCCCCGGTGGCTCCGGCAAGCGCTGCGGTCGGGCCGAGGAATGATGGTGCGGACAACCGGCGCGCCAGCTGGAGCATGGTTTGGCGGGACTTCGGCAGCGGTTCGGTGCGCGGCACGACGATCGCGGCCCACACAGCCACGGCCGCAGCGAGCAGTGCCAGGGTGGTGAACAGCAGCCGGTATCCGCCGAGGACGACCAGCGCGGAGCCGAGGATCGGCCCGAGCGCGTATCCCAGGCCCTTGACGGCGCCGTAGTTCCCGAACGCGCGGCCGCCGCTGCCCTTCGGCGCGAGCCTGGCCACCAGCATGGAGGCGGCTGGGGAGAACGCCGCGGCCGCGGCTCCCTGGCCGAGCCGGGCGGCGAACAGCGCGGCCGGACCGGAGGCCAGCCAGAACCCGGCGGAGGCCAGGGCGAACGCGATCAGTCCGCCGATCAGCACCGGTTTGCCGCCGATCCGGTCGGCGACCGAGCCGAACACCGGTTTGAGCACGACCTCGGCGCCGTCGTACAGCGCCAGCAGAATGCCGAGCTCCAGCAGCGAGCCGTGGCGGGTGCCGGTGTAGACGCCGAGGTTCGCCGCAACAGCGTGCGCGCCGAACGCCGTGGTGAATCCGGCGGCCAGCAGCGGACGGGCGGCCGGTGATATCCCGCGCCGGGGAGCCTGCTCCGTAGCCTGCGGTGTGGTGGATTCGGTGCTCACGCTTCAGCCTCTTCGCCGACGTCGGAGCCGAACGCGTGCAGGACCGCGAAAACCAGCTCGCTGTATTCCTCAAAGCGCTGCCCGCAGTGCGCCAAGCGTTCCTCAGCAACGGCGGCGGAGGGCGCTCCGAAGACGTCGCGGGTCTTCAAGTCGCGGTGCCAGCGCCGTAGTCGTTCCAGGCTCTGCTCTTCCTCTTCGAGTTCGGCCAGGGTGAACTTCTCGACGCGGATCTCCTTGTCGATCTCGTCCTCGTACTTGCCGCAGTCGGCGAGGAACTCGGCCCAGTCCTCCTCGCGCGCAGCGGTGAACATCGCGGCGAACCGCTCGGCGTCGGCGACGCCGCGCCCGGCAGCGTGCAGCACCACGGCCTCGCCGCTCGCGCGCTCCGTCAGCTCGACGGCCCGGTCGACGGCCTCGGAGAAAATCGGGACGTCCGGCACAGCCCACACGCCCTGGCCCAGTGACAGCGCACCGGCCTTGCTCAACTCGCGCCACACCGCCACGCGGTGCCGCGAGGGCTGTGCGGGCAGGCGCAGCACCAGCATGGTCCAAGGCGCTGGCGATTCGGTGTTCACCAGGGAAAAGTAACACGTGTTACAGCAATAGGTGAAGCGGGCGTCATCCTACGTCGCGGCCTTGATGGTGGGCCAAAGACAGTGCGGCTCAGCCTTCGGACGCGTCAGGCGACGGCCCGAGCAGGCGGCGCAGCAGCTTCTCGTCGCCGTCGGACAGGCCGGCCACGAACCTCGTCAGCACTGCCTCGCGATCGTTCTGCCGGTCGAGCACGTCGTTGATGTGTCGCACCGACACGGGGTCCACCGCTGACTGTTGTCAGACCGAGTCCGTCATCCCCATACGCAGGTGGTCGGCATGGTAGATCGCCTGGTCGAGGAGTTCGGCGACATGGTCGTCGTAGAGCGCGTAGATCATCGACTTGCCGCGGCGTTCGGCGGTGACCAGGCCGAGGTTGCGCAGTAGGCGCAGCTGGTGGGAGCAGGCTGACTGCTCCATGCCGACCTCGGTGGCGAGCGCGGTCGCAGCCAGCGGTCCTTCGCGCAGTCGGGCCAGGATCAGCAGACGCGAAGGCGTGGCCAGGGCCTGGAGGGTAGTCGCGACGCGCGCCGCGCTGGCGGCGTCCAAGCGGACGCGCGGCACGGCTGTGGCGGGAGGAGCTCCATGACCCATGGCAACAGTGTATCTCCAGCAAACGAATGAACCATTATTCATTTGTTCCTGTAGAGTGGTCGCGCTGAACCGTCCAGCCCGGTGTGATCAAGGACTTGCCGCTTATGCCCTCTCTGCTCGCCACGGTGCCCGAGCATGCGCCCGCCACTGCCGCGCCGCAGGTCAACGGTGCGTCGCCGCGGTTCCAGATGTTCACGCTGCCCGAAGTGCGCTGGGCGTCCGCGGCGCTGCTGCTGTTCCTGATCGCGCTGCCGTTGCAGTTGGCGGGGACTCCGGCATGGCTGTGGGTGCCGCTGTACGCCGCCGTTTACGTCACCGGTGGCTGGGAGCCGGGCTGGGCCGGGCTTCAGGCGCTGCGTCAGAAGACCCTCGACGTCGACCTGCTGATGGTGGTCGCGGCCCTCGGCGCGGCGGCGATCGGTCAGGTGCTGGACGGCGCCCTGCTGATCGTCATCTTCGCCACGTCCGGAGCGTTGGAGGCGGTCGCCACCCACCGCACCGAGCAGGCGGTGCGCGGGTTGCTGGACCTGGCGCCGGAGCGTGCGACGCGGATCAGCGCCGACGGCGTCGAGGAAGTCGTGGACGCGGTCGCGCTCGCGGTCGGCGACATGATCCTGGTCCGGCCCGGCGCGCGGGTCGCCGCCGACGGCCAGGTGATCGGCGGTGCCTCCGAGGTGGATCAGGCCACGATCACGGGTGAGCCGCTGCCCGTGGCGAAGAACGCCGGCGACCAGGTGTTCGCCGGAACCCTGAACGGGACCGGCGCGCTGACCGTCCGCGTCGACCGTGTCGCCGCGGACACGGTGGTGGCGCGGATCGTGGCGATGGTGCAGGAGGCCTCGGCCACCAAGGCGAAGACCCAGCTGTTCATCGAGAAGGTGGAGCAGCGCTATTCGATCGGCATGGTCACCGCGACCGTGCTGCTGTTCGCGATCCCGCTGCTGGCCGGGGCGGCGTTCCAGCCCAGTCTGCTGCGCGCGATGACCTTCATGATCGTCGCCTCGCCGTGCGCGGTGGTGCTGGCCACGATGCCGCCGCTGCTGGCCTCCATGGCCAATGCCGGACGCCACGGCGTGCTGGTGAAGTCAGCCGTGGTGATGGAAGAGCTCGGCACCACCACCCGCGTCGCGTTCGACAAGACCGGTACCCTCACCGAGGGCAGGCCGCGCTTGACCGAGGTCGCGGTTCTGCCCGGGAGCGATCTGGATGAGAAGCAGATCCTGAGGTTGTCGGCCGCGGCGGAGAACAACTCGGAGCATCCGCTGGCCCGCGCGGTCGTGAGGGCCGCGAAGGACGCCGGCCTGGACGTGCCCCATGCCGACGCCTTCGATGCCGCTCCCGGCCGGGGCGTCAGTGCCCTGGTCGACGGCAGGCGGGTCGAGGTCGGAAGTCCGGCTAATCTTCTCGCCGCGGCTGCCGATACCGCGGCCGCGAGTATGGTCGCCGTCATGCAGGAGTCCGGCCAGACCGCGACGGTGGTCCGGATCGACGGTCGCCCCGTCGGGTTGCTGGGCATCGCGGATCGGGTCCGCCCAGCCGCCGCCCGCGCGGTCGCCGGTATCAACGCCCTGACCGGCGCCGCTCCGGTCGTGCTGACCGGCGACAACGCCGCCGCCGCGCGCCGCCTCGCCGGTGAGGTCGGCATCGGTGACGTCCGAGCGGGCCTGCTCCCACAGGACAAGGTAGCCGCGGTGCGCGAGCTGGAAGCAGCCGGACAGAAGGTCCTCCTGGTCGGCGACGGCGTCAACGATGCCCCGGCCCTGGCCGCCGCCCACATCGGCGTCGCCATGGGCCGCGCCGGATCCGACCTCGCCCTGGACACGGCCGACGCCGTCGTCATGCGCGATGACCTGGTCACGGTCCCCGCCACGATCGCCTTGTCCCGGCGGGCCCGGCGGGTCGTGGTAGCCAATCTGGTAATCGCCTCGGTCATCATCGCCGGGTTGATTGGCTGGGACCTGATCGGGCATCTGCCGCTGCCGCTGGGTGTCCTGGGCCATGAGGGTTCGACGGTGATCGTCGGGCTCAACGGCTTACGGCTCCTCCGCAAGAGCGTGTGGCGCAAGGCGATGGACTCCGGAGCCGCAGCATGAGCCGCAAGCAGAAGACCGACCGTACGAGCCGCGCGGTCGAACGGGGCGCGATGGTCACTGTCTGCCGCGGCTGCTGCTGCGGCCGTCCGGAGAAGACCCCGGGTGTGGACCACGCGGGGCAACTTGCCTCGCTGAAGGAGAACCTGCCCGCCGCGCAGATCCGCGTGTCCGACTGCCTCGACGTGTGCGAGCGCTCCAACGTCGTGGTGGTCTCGCCCTCCTCAGCCGGCCGCGCCGCCGGAGCCCGCCCGATATGGCTGGGCCTGGTCAACGACGTCGAGGCGGTCGTCGATGTCGCCGACTGGGTCAAGGCAGGCGGTCCCGGAGTCGCGGAGGCCCCGCGGATCCTGGATCTGTACGAGTTCACGCCGTCCCGGCGCGTGCGCTCCGAGTCAGGGATCGACGACGCCGGATAAGCCTTTCGCCCGTCCTCGCCGAGATCGGCGGGTTCGGCGGGTTCGGCAGGTTCGGCAGGTTCGGCGGGTTCGGCGGTGCGCGATCACGGCGATGCCAGGTGCCGGTGCGGTACCACGACGAGCAGGCCCGGGGTGCGGTGCAGCAGGTGCTGGCTCACCGAGCCGAGGGTGATGTCGTCCAGAAGGGTGTGATGGCGGCCGCCGAGCCCGAAGCCGTGTCCGTGGCTTCCGATCACCGTCATGCATGCTTCTCCGCCGGCCTCGATCAGGGCGTGGCGGGTGTGCTCGCGGACCAGCAGACGGCGCACTCGGACATCCGGGTATTTCTCGCACCATCCGGCCAGGGCCTCGGCGACCAAACGGTCTTCCTCAGCCTCGACCAGCGCCGGGTCGAAGACCACCGGCAGCATGTCCCCGGGGCCACGCGAGACCGGATGGGTCCAGGCGTGGACCGCGTCGATGGAGCATCCGCGCAGCGCCGCCTCGGCGAAGGCGAACCCGGCGGCCGCGTCGGCGGGCACCGGTCCGTCGACGCCGAGCACGATCGGCCCGCCGGGGTCACCGCCGTCGCGGGCGACCATGACCGGGCAGGCGGCGTGCAGTGCCAACCGTCCGGCGACGGTCCCCAGCACGGCCCGGGCCGCGCTGCTCAGGCCGCGGTCGCCGATCACGACCAGTTCCGCCGACCGTGAGGCCTCGATCAGGGCTTCGGCCGCGGAGCCGCGGACCACGGCGCCCTCGATCGTCAGCCCGGGATGGTCGGCCCGGGCGAGTTCGACTGCCTGGTCCACGTACTGCTGGGAACCAGGATCGGGCCTTCGCCACACCGCATAACCCGGGATGGCGAACGGGTCGGCATGGACCACGCGCAACGGCCTGCCGCGCATTGCGGCCTCGACCGCCGCCGCGTCGACCGCGGTCAGGCTCTGCTCCGTCTCGTCGACGCCGACCACGACGCCGGCGGCCAGGGAGTCGTCAACGTCGACGGACCCTCGTCCTTGGGTATGTCGAGCAGTGCTCATGCTGATCCCACCTCACAAAGACCGTTCACGAACGATGCGGGCGATGTCGATCCGGCGCAGAGTCCGAAGGACCGGGGTCTGCGCGATCAGTGCGGCCAGGAGGATGCCGCAGGCTACATAGACAGGTGTCAGGGTCTTCATTTGCAGAGACCAGTGGTAGCCCTGCGTCTGGTAGCCGGCCATGAGCCACCGGGCCAGCAGGGTCCCGGTCAGAAGGCCGACGGGGATGCCGATCGCCACCAGGGCGAGGTTCTCGACGGCGATGAGTCTGGCGAGCATTCCGGGGGCCATGCCGGCGGCGCGCAGGGTGCCCAGCTCGACGGAGCGTTCGGCGACGTTCGCGGACATCGCGTTGAACAACAGCGCTGCCGCCATGACCGCGGCGAACACCAGCATGATGCCGACCAGCGTGTCGTACAGGGAGAACGCGTTGCGCATGGCCGAGGCCAGAGCCTGGGTGTCCTGATAGGACTGGACTCCCGGCAGCGCGGAGATCCTGGCCTGGACGGCGTCGCGATCGGCGCCCGGTTGCAGGCGGAGAAGGATCCCCGTGGCGCTCGGGGCGCCGAGTCCCTGGTCGAGACGGTCCAGCCGGATGTAGGCGACGGCGCTCATGGGCTCGTCGACGAAGCCCACGACGGGCTCGGCCACGCTGCGTCCGCTCTGGGCCGAGGTGATCGTCACCGGGGTGCCGGGGCTCAGGTGCAGCGTCGACTTGACTCCCTGGCTCACCAGCAGCCCGCGGGGCGGTGGCTGCGCGATGCCGCCGCTGCTCGGGAAGCGGTGCATGGCGGTGTCACCGCGTAGCGCGATGAGCAGGGTGTCGAAGCGGTGGGGCCCGTTCGTCAGGCTGACGTCCAGGCGCGCGTAGGGTTCGGCGGCCTGGACCGCGGGGTCTGCGCTGACCGCGGACAGGACACTCGGCAGGGCGCCGGGGGCCGTGGTGACCTCGGCGCTTTGCCGTTGGATCGTCCCGAACTGGCGGTCGACGACGGTGGAGACGGTGTCGCGCAATCCGGCGAACACCAGCACCAGGCTCAGGGACACCGCCACGCCGCCGATCGTCAGCAGGGAGCGTTTGCGGTTGCGGGTGACGCTGCGTGCCACCATGCGCCAGCGGGCTCGCACCCGCCGCAGCGGCGGCAGCGCGCGCTCCAGGAGCGAGCGCCGTTCGCGGCCGCCGGCCGGTGCGGTGCTCATCGCCTCGGCCGGGCTGGTCGCAGCGGCCTGCCGCGCCGGGGCCCAGGCCGCCAGGCAAGCCGCCGCCAGAGCGGCGCCCGTGGCGATCACCAGCGTCCAGGGATGGAGCTGGGTGACGTGCAGCGGCAGGCCGAGCGCGGAGGTGTACTGCGTGGTGAACCAGTCGCCGAACACGTACCCGCCGATCAGCCCCGGCGCGACTCCGGCCGCTCCGGCGACCAGCCCGTAGCCGAGGTAGTGCCGGCGCAGGACACCCGGCGGCAGGCCGTTGGCGGTGAGCGTGCCGATGACGGCACGCTGGGCGGCGACCATCCGGGACAACAGGACGTACGTGCCGACTACTGCCGCCGCCAGGAACAGGCACGGCAGCAGGGTGGCGAAGGTGCCGATGGACTTCACGTCCTCGTCCAGCGCGTGGAACGACGGCTGGTCGGCCCGGGTGGCCGAGGGGAGACCGTGCGCGGCCGCGATGTTCTGGGTTTCCTTGACGAGTTCAGCAGCGGCGCCACGGTCCTGCGCATAGATGGCGAGCTGTTCGGTGGGCGGGGCGGGACTCAGTGCTTGGACGGTCGTCTCCGGCGCGAACAACACTCCGAAGTAGTCGGGCGTGGTCATGACTTCCTGCGCCGAGCGCGCGGGCCAGAAGTACTCCGTGGACAGCCCGGTCCCGGAGACGGTGACGTCCTGCCAGCCCGCTGGTCCGAGCAACCCGAGGGTCTGACCCGGCCGCAGGTGGAAGTGGTCGGCCAGATGCTGCTCGACGAGCACCTCGCCCGGACCGGGCAGCCGGCCGGTCCGCAGCGCCAGCCGGGCGACAGCCGGCTGGCTGCCGTCGGGCGTCCCGACCACCCGGCCGAGCAGGGTGTGGCCGCCGACACGCAGCCCGGTCTCCGTCTCGTGGCGGGCCTGGACGACAGGGTTCCCCGGCAGCGCGGAGACGTCGCCGGCGAGCGCCGATGAGCCCGGCCCGGTGATGACGACGTCGGGAAGCCGCTGGGTCGCGTAGGCGCGGTCGAAGGAGCCGGACAGGTTCCGGTAGGCGTCGAAGGCGGCGACGAACACGCACACCCCGAGCGCGATGACGATCGCCACCGCCGCGAACTGCCAGCGCTGCCGCCACACGTCACGGCGGAGTTTGGCACGGAAGACCCGGCTCACCCGGCCTCACCACCACAGATCCGCGGCCTCGACCGGGGACGCCACCTTCTCCTGGCGGGAGACGGTGCCCGAGTGCAGCCAGACCACGCGGTCGGCCATGGCGGCGATCGCCGAGTTGTGGGTCACCACCATGACGGTGTGGTGGCCCTCCCGGGCCAGCGCCCGCAACACCTCCAGCACCTGACGGCCGACCTCCAGGTCCAGACTCCCGGTCGGCTCGTCGCACAGCAGCAGCGGAGGCTCCTTGACGATCGCGCGGGCGATCGCGACCCGCTGCTGCTGACCGCCGGACAGCTGCCCGGGGAACCGGTCAGCGGCCGCGGCCAAGCCGACGCCTTCCAGCGCGGCGCGGCTCCTGACCAGGGCGTCCGGCCCGGTCAGCTCCGCGATGATCTCCACGTTCTCCAGGGCTGTCAGGGAGGGCACCAGATTGAAGAACTGGAAGACGAATCCGACACGGCTGCGGCGGTACTCGGTGCGCGCGGCTTCGTCCAGGGCCGCGATATCGGTCCCCGCCACCTCGATCCTCCCCGAGGTCGGCCGCTCGATGCCGCCGACGATGTTGAGCAGGGTGGTCTTGCCCGAGCCCGAGGGGCCGAGCAGCACGACGAACTCACCGGGCCATATCTCCAGCCCGACATTCTTCAGAGCCTGGACCGTGGACGCGCCACTGCCGTAGGTCTTGGTGAGCGACTCCAGCCGCACCGCCGGATGGCCCGACCTGGCCGCCTGCTCGGCGACCGTCGCCACGTCAGGCTTGCTGGTCTGCGTCCTGGACCACATCGCCGGCCCTCTCTCGCGCCCTCGGCCCCTCGTCCAGCAGACCATCCCGGCGTGGGCTCGGCCCAGAGTCGAAGGGCCTGTTCGATCCCGCGTGCTATGTGAGTCGGTCTTCCTCGGGGCCAGGCCTCTAGGCTGTCGTCCCGGTACCGGCCGCGGTCGTGGGTACGACGGCCACCGGGCATGCGGCGTGGTGCAGCACCGCGGCGGCGACCGGGCCGATGCGCATGCCGGGGTGGTCGTGGATGTGCCGGCGTGCGCCCACCACCAGCAGATCCGCATGCTGCGACTCGGCGACGAGCAGGCCGGCCGGCGAGGCGGTCGCGGCTTGGTGGGAGGCAGTCACCCGGGGGTGCCGTGCGACGACCTTGTGGACGAGGGCCGACAAGCGCTCGTCGCAGGCCGCGACGATCGTCTGAGCGGCCTCGCCGATGCCGGCGGTGCCCAGCGCGACGTCGAGGATCAACGGCGCGTCCTGGTCCCACGCGTAGACCGCGACGAGGTCGGCGCGGCGCAGGGATGCCTCAGCGAAGGCGAAGTCGAGGACTGTTTCGGCGGCGGGGTCGTCGACGTCGAGGCCCGCCACGACGCGTCCGCGCGGTTCGCGCTCGCCGCCGCGGACGACGACCACCGGGCAGCGGGCTGCGCCGAGCGTGCGCATCGATACCGATCCCAGCAGCAGGCCGGTGAACCCGCCGCGGCCCCGGTTGCCGACCACGATCAGGTCGGCGCGCTCTCCGGCCTCGGCCAGCATCCGGGCGTGCACGCCGGCCTCGGCCCCGGAGTGCACATTCAGGTCGGGAAATCGTGCGCGCGCGTGCTTCACACCGATGTCAGCGATCCGGAGGCCCGCGTCCTCGTACACCTGTTGCAGCGCTGCCGGCGGGACCAGCGCGGCGGCGCGCCTGGTGAAGTGGTAGCCGTGGAAGACCACGAGCGTCGCGCCCCGCAGATCGGCCTCCCGGGCCGCGAACATCAGCGCCGGCTCGCTGGCCTCGGACTGGTCGTATCCGACGATGACGGTGCCGCTCACGCTGCGTCTTCCATCCGGCGCTCCGGGGGTGGGCTGCCCTCTTCCATGATGGCCGCGGCGGTCCGGCCGCGCTCGCCGGGAACGCCCGTCGGGTCCAGAACAGCAGACTTCCGCCAACAGGTCCCAACGGCTCTAGCAGCGCAGGCCCATAGGCCGTAACGCAAATACGCGCCAAACGTGACAATGGCAGTAGAAGCGGGCACGTGCCGATCCGCTGTACAACGCGCAGCACGAGGCGGACAGGGCCGTCGACGGTCAGCGCCCGGCTGGATCCCGCAAGGGTCTCATCGGTGCTCCGGGCTGGGACGAAGAGGACTCCGAGAAGCCGAAGAGCTGACGTGCCCCGCGCGGGGGCGACCGATCGATCGGGGTGGGCCGGAAGACCCTGGGGAACCGTCCGCGACGGTGACATGGTCGAAGGGAATCGGCCTTAAGGAGCGTCACTGATGGTGTTCTACCAGATGGTCAACCCGCATTCCGAGCGGCATGCCATGGCGCGCTCCGGCTGGTTGCGGGCGGCGGTCCTGGGTGCGAACGACGGGCTGGTGTCCACCGCCAGCCTGATGGTCGGGGTAGCCGCCAGTGGCGCGGCCAGCGGTGTGATCGTCACCGCGGGCCTGGCCGGCGTCGCGGCCGGGTCGATGGCGATGGCCGCGGGGGAGTACGTGTCGGTCAGCTCCCAGGTCGACGTCGAGCGGGCCGACCGGGCTGTGGAGGCCCGGGAGCTGGCCGAGGACCCCCAGGGCGAACTGGAAGAGCTGACAGCGATCTATCGGGCGCGTGGCGTTCCCCAGCCCTTGGCCCGGCAGGTCGCCCTCGCGCTGCACGAGGCTGATCCGCTGGAAGCCCACTTGCGTGACGAACTCGGGCACCACGAGGCCAGCGCTGCGCGTCCGTTGCAGGCGTCGCTGGCGTCGGCGGCCAGTTTCCTGCTCGGCGGTCTGGTGCCGTTCCTGGGCCTGTTGGCTCCGACTCCGACGACCCGGCTGGTGCTGATCGTGGTGGTGACGCTATGCGGGTTGCTGGTGGCCGGGGTGCTGGGCGCCAAGGCCGCCGGCGCCGGGGTCCTGCGACCGGCTTTGCGCGTGTTGATCGGTGGTGCGCTGGCGATGGCGATCACCGCGGCGGTGGGGCAGATCGCTCACGTGTCAGGCATCTGACAGGCGCTTCCCACCCGCCCGGATCGACTGGACCAAGACCGTCAACCGTGGTGCGGGAGGGCACCGATACCGGAAGGACAGCGAACCCATGACCGCGACGGCCGCCGCAGAGCCCGGGGCGCTGCGTGTCCTGGTGGTGGAGGATGACCCGGCCATCGCGGATTCGCTCGTGCGCGGGCTGCGGCAGGTCGGATACGACGCCGACGGGGTCGGCACGGCCCGGGCCGCTCTGACCCGGCCCCCGTCGGACGTGGTGCTGCTCGACCTGGGGCTGCCGGACATGGACGGGGTCGAATTGTGCCGTCGGCTCCGGCAGCGCTCAGATCCGGCGATCATCGTGGTGACCGCCCGAGGCGAGGAGGCCGACCGGGTGCTCGCCCTGGATGAGGGCGCCGACGACTACCTGGTCAAACCGTTCGGCCTGGCCGAGTTGCTGGCGCGTCTGCGCGCGGTGCTGCGCCGTACACGACCCCCGGAGCACGAACCGGTCCGCTGTGGTCCGCTGACCGTCGACATCCGTGCCAGGAAGGTCAGCGTCGAGGGCCGCGAGGTCTTTCTGACGCCGAAGGAGTTCGACATCCTGGCCTGCCTCGCGGTCGACCCCGGCCGGGTGGTGACCCGCCAGGAGATCTTGGAGAGTGCCTGGGACGCGCACTGGTACGGGCCGACGAAGGTCGTCGACGTGCACGTCGCCGCTCTGCGCCGCAAGTTGGGGATGCCCGGGCTGATCGAGACCGCCTACGGCCGTGGGTTCCGTCTCGGCGGGGCGGCGCAGCGATCATGACGCGCCGGATAGCGTTGGTGCTGCTGACGCTGACGGTCGTTCTGCTGACTGTGGCGGCGGTTCCGCTCGGTCTGTCGATCACGCAGCGCGAACACGTGTCCTTCCGGGACAAGACGCAGGCCGCGACGAGGGTGATCGCCTCGTCCGCCGAGGAGTACCTCTCGGACGGGCTTCCGCCGGATGCGATGCGCGCCGATCTCGACGCCGCCCAGCGAGCAGGCGACTGTGCCGCCGTCTACGACAAGAGCGGACAACTGGTGGCCACCACGGCGTGCACCGCGGCGCAGAGCCCGGAGGCTCGGGACTTGGCGGCCGAGACCCTGTCCGGCCGGGAGCCGGACCCGCCGGACAGCGAAGGCCGGCTGCTGGCCGCCGAACCCGTCGGCGACTTCCGCCAGCCGGCCGGTTCGGTCGTGCTCGCCCGCTCCACCGCGCCGCTGGACACCCGCATCGCTGTCACCTGGGCCTGGATCGCGCTCATCGGAGCGGGCGGCGTCATAGCGGCGGCCTTGGTCTCGTTGCGGTTGGCCCGCTGGGTGGGCCGCCCGCTGACGACACTGGACACCGCCGCGCAGCGGCTTGGGGAGGGCGAACTCGGCGAGCGGGCCGACGTGCAAGGCGGTCCTCCGGAGGTGCGAAGGCTCGCGGCCACCTTCAACACCATGGCGGCCCGCACGGAGGCCTTGATCCATGGCCACCAGGCTGTCGTCGCCGACGTCTCCCATCAACTGCGTACCCCTTTGGCGGCTCTTCGTCTGCGGCTGGACTTGCTCGCCGCCGCTCCAGAGGGCACGGCTCCGGAACTGCTCGCATCGGCTCAGGAGGAGGTCGCACGGCTGTCCCGGTTGGTGGACGGCCTCCTGGCGGTGGCCCGGGCCGAGCACGCGGTGCCCCGGCCGGTGGCGGTTCGGGTCGACGAAGTCGTGAGAGACCGCGTGACCGTCTGGGAGCCACTCGCCCTGGAACGCGGCGTCCGGCTCACGGCCCGGTGCCAGGCGCCGGGACCGGTGTCGCTCGGTGCCGGCGACTTGGAGCAGGTCATGGACAACCTGCTGGCCAACGCGCTGGACGCGGTTACCGGGGGAGGCGCGGTCATGATCGAATGTCTCCAGCGGCCAGACACTGTGCAGGTACGGGTGGCCGACAACGGCCCTGGGATGAGTGCCGAGGCCAAGACCGCGGCCTTCCGCCGCTTCGGCAACCCGCAGGCTCGCGGCAGCGGACTGGGGCTGGCCATCGTTCATCGGCTGCTCACGGCCGACGGCGGCGGCATCCGGCTGGAGGACACCCCCGGCGGCGGGCTGACCGTCGTCCTGGAACTGCCACTGTGGCGAGGACGCAAGGACGCCCGGGAGGGCAGATCGAAACCTGCGTCGGGCTCCGCCGGCTCTCCCTGATCTTTACTGGTTCTGAGCAGCTCGTTAGCAGGACCTGGAATCACGCCGGCGCACAGTGGTGAGTGGATCTCCCCGAACGTCCATGCCACGAGGAGCGTGCACCATGGCGGAGCCGAATGCCCACCACGAGACCGATGGCGACTCCGTACTGCGGCGTGAGCGCGGTATGCACCGGGTGTCGAACGCCACCCGGTGGACTGCCGCCGCTGCCGCCGCGGGCACCGCCGTCCTCGGCCTGACTTACACGCATTTGCTGCCCGGAAAAGGACAAGTGCCTGTGTCCGCGCAAGGCGGGCAGCAGACCGTCTGCGTCCGGCAAGCACCAGCTGCTGCCGCCACCACAGCGGCTCGGGGCACGCCGCGTGAGATCGACGGCGACGCCGAAGAAGGCGGCGCCGGCGAGAAGGGCGACAAGGCCGCCGACGACGGTAGCCGGAACACCACTACGGTTCAGCCCGCCGTCGCCGCCTGTCCGGCCGGCACCGTCGCGAACGGACTCACGCCGCCGGCCCAGGCGCCATCCCCGGCCCAGCAGGCTCCCCAGACTCGGACCGGCGCCTCATGACCGCCGACCGCGGCGCGCAGGTCGCAACAGTCACCTTCCCGGCGCTCGGCACGACCGCCACCCTGCTGACCACACGTCGCCCGATGCTTCGCGTCGCCCAGGCCGTCCTGGTCCGGGAACTCGCCGCGATCGACGACACCTGCAGCCGGTTCCGTGCGGACTCCGAGCTGAGCCGGATCAACGCCGCCGCCGGCACCCCGGTGACGGTGAGCGAGTTGTTCGCCCAGGCCCTCACCGTCGCGCTGCAGGCCGCGGAGCTCACCTCAGGTGCCGTCGACCCCACTGTCGGGCGAGCGGTCATCGACGCCGGATACGACCGGACCTTCGCCAGCGTCCGACCCGAGTCGGCGACGCCCCTGCCCGTCGCCCAGCCGGCCGTCGGCTGGCATCGGATCTCGTGGGATCCACAGACTCGACGGCTTCTCCTGCCTCGCGGAACCGCGCTGGACTTCGGTGCCACGGCCAAGGCGCTCGCCGCAGACCGAGCGGCCAAGCGCGCCGCGTGGGCCACCCACGGCGGCGTGCTGGTCAACCTCGGTGGTGACATCGCCACCGCCGGCACCGGCCCGGAGGGAGGCTGGACCGTCGCAGTCACCGACGACCACGCCCGGCCCGGTCCCGGCCCCGTCATCACCGTCACCAGCGGCGCCCTGGCCACCTCCGGAACCGGCGTCCGCACCTGGCGCCGAGCCGGCCGCACCGTCCACCACATCATCGATCCCGCCACCGGCCGCTCCGCCACACCGCACTGGCGTACCGTCACCATCGCCGCCGCCACGTGCGTCGACGCCAACACCGCGAGCACCGCGGCGATCGTGCTCGGCCCGGCGGCCGTCAAATGGCTGGCCGGCACCGGCCTGCCCGCCCGGCTGGTTCGTAGCGACGGCGCCGTCACCCTGCTCGGCGGCTGGCCCGATGCCGCTGCCTCGACGGGAGGCCACCGGTGAACACCACCGCCCTGGCAGCGAACCCGCTGTGGTACGCCACCCGCGCCGGCGGCACCATCGCGCTCATCCTGCTCACCGCGACCGTCGTCCTCGGCATAGTCGTCGGCGGCAAGGGCGCACCGCGCCGGATCGGCCGCTTCGAGATCGGACTGCTGCACCGTAACCTGGCCGTCCTCACTCTGGTGTTCCTCGCCTTGCACATCGCCACCGCGGTCCTGGACCCGTTCGTGAGCTTGGACTGGGCGGTAGCCGTCGTCCCGTTCGGCGCGTCCTACCGGCCGTTGTGGCTGGGCCTCGGCACCGTCGCCTTCGACTTGCTGCTCGCCGTCCTGATCACCAGCGCCTTTCGATTCCGCCTGGGCCGCAACCGCTGGAAGGCGGTCCACTGGCTCGCCTACGCCGCCTGGCCGTTCGCACTCTTCCACGCCGCCGGAACCG
>Ga0207671_10001060_pt1 | contig 33347 bp, 32 predicted proteins | sample KBSC24metaG_FD_184352 | JGI IMG/M metagenome (GOLD analysis project Ga0207671, IMG submission 184352) | Corn rhizosphere microbial communities from Kellogg Biological Station, Michigan, USA - KBS C2-4 metaG (SPAdes) (version 2) | ecosystem: Host-associated > Plants > Roots > Rhizosphere > Soil...
TTAAACATGGGGGTATCTCCATTTACATATGGTGCTGCGAAAGGCTTGCCGGAATGGCAGGCCGAAATGGATAACTAATTTATGCGGCCTCGATGGAGTGTCCGCTGTCATCCGCCATGAGTGCGGATGAGTTAAAAACGTAGGCGCGGGCTTTAGGCATGCCCGGCAGCCTTACCGATTGAGCCGCTTTGCCATCGCTGCCGGGCTCTAAAATGGCCCGGCTCAATAGCTCTTTGTTAACGGCGTTCAGGTTCATGCCTTTGAAGACTTCGGAACACCAAGCCTCGGGCAATACGTAGTAGGTAGTGGTGGTGTGCAACGCATCACCCAGGCCATGCTCCAGCGTCTTGCGAAAGCCCAGCCGGTCAATGGTGCGAGGGCCGTGCTCGTCGATCTTGGCGGCGGCGGATTCCCAGCGGGTGAAACGGCTCTCTCCGAAACGCTCTATCACTTGGCGAAGGCGCGCTACGATGGCGTCACTCTCGAAGTTTCCGGCGCCGCCCCGCTCATTCAGCCAGGCATTGAGACAAACCTTTGCCGCCGTGGTCGCTCCACCCTCAGGCCAACCTGTTATCCCCAAGGCGGTGGCCAGCTCTCCGGCGGCAGCGGCCAATCCAAAACGAGTGGCGGCACGTTGGGCCTGTCCGCTCGCTGATTTGGGTAGTGACGTCGAGACAAAGCGCTCAATGGTGTGGCGCAAAATAGTCGACCACCCCAGCATCTTTCCGGGCTCACACAGGGCCGATAGGAAGGCGGTTAGCGGGGTGCCGTAGTATTTGGTCACCCGCGCTTTTAGAGCGTCTGAAAGCGCAGCTGCATCCTCAAATCCATTGAGGGCGTCGAACATTCCAAGTCCTTTGCTGGCATCGGCAGGCACTGCGAGCATGCGTACTTCCATGCCCGCTTTAAGATCCTTGTTGGCCTCTGCCATGTGCTGCGCTAACGTCTTTTCCCCGGTCGACAGAAACAACAAACGCCATTCCTGAACGTGACGACCAGCCTGGCCTCGATCATTGGCGCGTGCTTTGCCACTGCCATTACCCAGCATGTAAACCGTTTCGCCAATGATGCGCGGATCACACATGCCGATTTCATCGAGCACCAATAAGCCATCTGAGTGCGCGGCGGCGATGGACTCGAGGGCGTTGTCAGTAGAGCGCCAGGAGCGTACGCAACGGGGACTCCCGTAGACCGATGCGGCCACCTGCAAATGGGTGGTCTTCCCTCCGGAGCTATCGCCGTAAAGGTGAAAGCCCCCTGACTCATGCCCGAGCATATGCAGTACTGGCCCTGCGAAAGCGGCACACACAACGAACGTCAGGCGGTGGTTGCCAATGCATAGGGAACCAATATGGCGTTGCCATTGTGCGAGTGTTCCGGCCTGACTGATGGGCGGAAGTTGAGCACCCGCATCGTAGAAATGCAGCTGCTCTTTGCTGACGCCAATCTGTTGCTCTGGGAGCAGATAGGCATCGTCATGCCAACCGAGTCGGTTAACCACTCGGGCGCGTTTGTCGCTGTCATAGCTTTGCAGGTAGCCCTGCAAATCGTTGCGAGCATTACGCCCTGAGCGACTTCCCGCCAACCGCAAGCCCATGTCCACCAGCGGTCCCAACACTTCCTTGCCGAAGTCACCGGCCATGTTGCGAGCGGGGATGTTCCAGCGTTTTTTATCACCGTCGGGATCATCCAGCTCGACCAGTAAGCCCCAGTTATTGCCCTTTTCGTCCCGGGTGCGGGCGAGGATTTCCAGGCGAGAGCAGACTGGCCGAGCTTCACCATCATCGCCGGCATAAAACACGCCTTCGGATGTGAGCCGAAAGCCACCGGGCAGCGTATTGGTTTTGGATTTCCTAGCGGGTTGTTTGCTAGTGGTCTGCTTGGTTCTGGATGGCTTGTCGCCGGGCGCCGTGAGCGGCAGAGAGAAAAGCTCTCCGGTGCGCTCCAGCTCGGCAAAGTGGGCGGGCGTCCAACCCTTTGCCTGAGCATCGGCAGCATCATCGCCGTCCGCCCACACACCGCCCTTGGCAAAGGTCGGTGCCTCTCCATTGAGGCCGGGTCGCTGACTGAACACCGCGAGCGCCAGAACGCGCACAGAGGCCGCTCCCAGCGTTCGCAGGTGCTCTGCCAGCTCGTCCATGCACTTGAGCCCTGGCGCATCGTTATCAGGCCACAGCAGCACATCGCGCCCAATCAGTGGGCTAAAGTCCGACTTGCGCCAGGAGTTCGTTCCGTTGAGCCAGCAGGTGGCCACGTACCCCGGCATTAGCAGTGCGGCGGCGTCGGCAGATTTCTCGCCCTCGGTCACCACGACGGGTGCCACGTCGCGTTGCTTGAGGTGGTCGAGGTGCAACAGCGGGCGCGGTTCCGGCAAACCTTGCCAGCGCCACTGGTGAACACCATTTTTGCCTTTGCACCAGGTCAGAGGAGCAAACACCTTGCGCGGATTGCCGCTGTCATCTGGGGGCAGGTCAAAGCGGTAGAGCACCATCAACGGCAGGGCGTCGGCGTCTCGATAAATCCAAACCTTTGAGGGCGTTCCATGCTGGCGATGCTTGACCAAAATTTTCGCCATGGCCTCATCAGGAATGGGGCGGATCGCCACCCAATCCGGTGTTTTGCTTTGCGCCGATTTCGCAGCTGTTGAGACGCTATTTGAGTCGTTGGTTACACCCAAAAACTCGGCGAGTTTGTTGCACGCTTCGACCTCTGTTCCACCATCCAAATAACGGACCAAATCAATCAGGTCGCCGCCCTTGTCGCCGGTGGCAAAATCCGCCCAGGTGCCCTTGGCTAAGTTCACCTTGAACGATCCGGCGTGCTTGTCGGCGCGAGTTGGATTCGGCGCTGAATATTCCTTGCCGCCGTCTTCGCGTTTCCCGTTGGGTAGCCAGTGAGCCAATACTTGGTCAATAGCCTTAAGGGAGGCCGCTTTCACCTGTGCGAAGCTGGGGCGTTTGCGTGTTTTAGCGGGGCGCTCTGTCATTGGTCAGGCCTCGCAAGAAATAGCCCGTCCGTGACGTCATCGATGAGTGCTTTTGCCATCTCGCCGAGGTAATAAGACGCCCAACTTAACCGCTCGCAGTTATCGGTCATGGCGGCGTCGAACGCGAATTGATTGGCGAAAAATTGCAGGTGTGATGCGACCTCTAAAGCCTCATCGATTGATATGCCTGGGTTGACGCGAAACAGCATCCGACCTTCTTTATTCACCTTGGTGAACTGGGTATGGCCCGGTGTTTTGTGTTCGGCTGGCGAGGTCATTGGGCACCTCCATCACGAGGCATTTTGCGAGTGGAATCATGACCGTGTTCGGCGAGTGTTTTTATGAGAGCCAGTGCGCCGCGTACATCCCAAAGGGTGCCCGCCACTATCGCGGATGGGAGCGGCGGTCTGCCCTCTATGAAGTGCTCCTCAAGCAAGGCCAAGACTGAGTCGGCGCGAATGATGGCGCAGCTGATCGCATCGATTGGTATGCCTGCTTCGACGTCGCCGGAGACGGTCAAAAGCTCTTCTGGCAGAGCAAGGCACTTCGATTTCATTTCACACCCCCTATGGCTTCAAGGGCGCGTGCTTTTTCCATGTGAGAGTTGTAGCGGGCGAGTCGGGAACGGAGGCTGGAGTTTGCGTGTAGAGCGGCGCGAGCCATTGCCCGGTGGGCAGCAGCACGGATTTTGGACGGATTGAGGGCGTGCATGGTGGAGCTCCTTCTTAAGTAGAAGCTGCCACGAATCGCCGCTAAACGAATATGGGTGGCAGCTATGCACGGGTTAGCGGACCGGGTAAGAAGGAACCCGGCAGACCCGAAGGTCTCCCGTGCACAGCCGCCATAACGCAGGAGTGCGGGCACAAAAAAAGCGCCTGCAATCGAAATGGTGGCGCCTGTGCGCCTTCTTAAACTCGGGCCGCTAAACCCGGCCGCTGAATTTGCAGCGACGGCCAGAGCATAGCGCTCAGTTTTCCGACGTGCAACCACAAGCGAATCTTGCAGATTTGCTGGGGGCGAAATACATTGATTGGGCATCTAGATTTACCTCCAACGCCCCCGGTTGCAGCCGGGGGCGTTTTCATTTCAGGCATGAACTTCCCAGCGCAGGTTAAGCAGCGGCAGATAGCCGCCCTCGATCATCGAGCGTGCATACTCGTAGGCAGCTGCTTTTTGGTCATCCTCGATAGCGACGAGGCTGAGTTTTTCTGTGTGCATCGCGAGTACGCCCCAGTTGCCGTCAGGCCACGTCATGACGACGACAGTCCGGCCCAGGCTTTCATGCTTATTTCGATACCGGATGAGGCGCTGCATGGCTGTCTGAGACAGGCCGATTTCCTGGAGGAGAGAGAATGGTTGTAATGTCGCTTTATGGGCTACAGACGCTCTCATGCGGCCTCCTTGGCGCGCAGTGCAATGCGTGCTCGGACCCAGTTCTGAACTTCGCTTAAAACCCAGGCTACCGGCGCTCCACGGGCGTTGCTTTCGCTGAGTTTGACGGGGAGAGGAAAGCCGCTTTCCGGTTGGCGCATAAGTTTGTAGATCGTGGGCCTTGCCAAGCCCACCATTGCTACAACTTCATTTATTCGAATCAACGTCGTGAGTGGGTCGAGTCTGCAAGGCGTTGCAACAACGTGGCTGTCTTGAGCTTTGGTCATTTGCCTGCCCTCACATCATCGAGCTCCAATTGCTCAAGCGCCAAAACATCACGCCTTCTCATTTCGAGCCAGGCCAACACTTTTTTGCGGCTATAAAGTGGACGACCCTCCACCCTGGTAAAGGGAATCCAATGTTCGCGATGTCGCCACTCTGCGAGGGTACGACCAGGTATACGGAGGGCATATGCCAATTGACCCGCCGAGAGAAGGTCGTCAGAAGCATCTGTTAGGTGCGAAGGGGGTAACTCGGTTTTCGTAGTTACGGAAATTGAAACATGCGCCACACGGCTGTTCATGGTTGACTCCTGTTGTCTCTGTGATCAACAAGAGCGAATCTATTTACTCAATGGGAAATGTGCTTAGCTCAGTTCTTCTTTTTTTTCTTCCGAGTCAGGACGCGGCCAGCGACCAAGATGTTGTAGACCTGTTTTGCGCCAAGCCCGGCGCCAAAACCATACTTGACCATCCAGGGCGCAACACCATGCTCCGTTCCGGTTGAATTTTTTCTCTCTTCGCCTTTTTTGCAGATGGCCGCGTCCCGATCTGCATGCATGTATTTTCTGACCTCGGCAGATTTGAGGTAGTTTTTTCGAGAGTTCTCCATGCGCTCCTGTTTCACTGCACCTCGACTAATTCCCACTTTCTCCTCTTCGGTGAGGTCCGGGTTCAGATATGCGATTGCGATAGTCATGTAGTTCCGAGCCTCACCCATGTAAATGGCGGCGGACTCTCTAGCTTCAATCTCTAAATGGGGGCAGCTCTGCCGATGATCGTTGACCGCTTCCAGGTAAATATGTGGCCATCTCATCAACTGTCGAGCGGCATGCACCGGATCTCTCCTGCGTACATCGTCTTCAATCCGGTTAATCCATTCCCAAAGGATTTGGATTGATCGACAAGCGCGATCTATCGCGAGGGCGGCCACAAGCTGGGTGTCGGAAAAGCCCTTAGTATCGACACCGAGGCGGCTATCCCTTATAGCTTTCGCCAATCCATGGCTGGGATAGCTGTTGAAGCTCTGTCGGATGTTGAAAGCCATGTAGCTCACTCTAGAGGCAACCAGGCTCGCAACTGGATGCCAGCCTTGATCACTGACGTAAAATTCTTTCCAGAGATACCGCCCCTCATCGATCAGATCAAAAGCATCTGCGAAGCGCTCCGCGAACTCTGGATACAGAGCGCACTCCGTAAGTCGACTTGGAAGGTCGTCAGGATCTATCTCCAACGGATGCCCAAGAAGCTCCCTATAAGGCACTGATCACCCCCGCACCCCTCAGATAACTTGGTGACCGCGTGATACACAAATCCGTCAAGAATCGCAGTGCAAGCGGCCTACAGCCGGGTATGGGGGCTGTGAGGTGTTCCATTTTTGGCGCTTTATGGGTGGAACACCTTTTTTGTGTGGAACACCAGGTGTTCCAGCTAAAACAAAAAGGTGTTCCACGTCTGGAGGCCAAGTAATACGTGGCTTTCAGCGTTTGTGGAACACCTGGAACACCTGGAACACCGTTTTTTGAGGGGGTACGGAAATGCATCATTATTCAACCCTGCCAAAATGCCCTTCGATCACGTTACCCTTCTCCACTCGATCAAGGTAATCGGCATACCACTGCATCATTTTTGTTCGCTGAATTAGGTACTGGGCCTTGTTGTAGACCCCGCGCACACCTGGCGTTTTATGACTGAGCTGGGCTTCAATATGGTCAGCATCAAACCCATGTTCATTCAGAACGGTGCTAGCGATATGCCGGAATCCGTGGCCTGTCTGTCGACCCTGATAGCCGAGCCGTCGTAGAGCCATTAGAAATACCGTATCGCTTCGAGGTTTGGTGCGGTCGCTTCTGCCAGGAAAGAGTAGCGGGTAAGCGCCGGTCAGTATGTGCAGCTCCTTAAGGGCTTCAACGGTCTGACGGCTAAGTGGTACTAAGTGCTCGAGGCCTTTCTTACGGCCTTTGCGTTCCACTGGGATCGTCCAAAGTTTTTTATCTAAGTCGAACTCCTTCCATCTGGCTTCTCGCAACTCACTGGGGCGTACGGCTATTAGGGCTAGGAGGCGTAGACCCAGCTGTACATCTTTGGCGTGAGGGTATGAGCGAATGGCGCGGAGGAGCGCGGGCAACTCTTCAATGCTGACGTGGGCGAAATTCTCGACCTTGCCTGTAGATAAAAATTTATGCACCCCTTCAAGGGGGTTGTTTATTGCGCGACCTGTTACACGAGCCAGGTCATAAATCTCCTTGCAGTAGGCTCTGACCCGACTCAACTGCTCAAGGATGCCTTTTTGTTCCATTCCGCGTAGCAGCACCATCCACTCCATCGACAGAATGCCTGTGTATGGGCGATTGCCGAAGATAGGGAATACGTGGAGCTCTAAAGCTCCCAAAATCCGTTTAGCGGTGCCGGGATCCCAGGAGGTGAGTCGAGAGGTGTACCACTCGCGTGCAAGTGACTCGAACGTATTGTTACTGGCCGCTAGCTCAGCAGCCCGGCGAGCCTGTCTCGTCGCGATGGGGTTTTTGCCGTCGGCGGCGTCACTGCGAAGTGAAGAAGCCTTCTGACGTGCTAGTAAACCGCTTACCTCGGGATAGCCCCCCAAGCCTAGCCAGCTCCATTTGCCGGCTGGCGTTTTATAGCGCAGCTGCCAGGACTTTTGACCGTCGGGCTTCACGCGGAAATACAGACCGTTGCCGTCCTGCTCCCGGTATTCCTTGGTGTCAGGCTCCAGCCCCGCTAAAACCGTGTCTGACAATGGACGACGCTTGATTTCAGAGCGCTTCATGGGTCTGTATCCCCCGAGTTCTATTTTTATCCAAGGATACACAGTGGGATACACGGTGGGAAGATATAGGGGTAGACAGAGGTGAACAGCCAGAAACAAGAAAGCCCGCACAGGGCGGGCTTCTTGGGGTATTTCGTAGACTGTCTGAGACAGCCAGAAACTAGTATGTGGTGCACCCGGCGGGATTCGAACCCACGACCCCTGCCTTCGGAGGGCAGTACTCTATCCAGCTGAGCTACGGATGCTTGTGCGGGCGACATCATACCCATGTCGACCTTGGGCGTCCATGCTGGTCTTTGGCCGTTCAAACGTAGGATTTTGCCGCGCAGAGGCCCTGCGCCGTGCGGTAGGGATCAACCCGGTGGCGCACGGGCCGATCACGCTGATCAGAAAATTCCGGTAAATGCGCGGTTTTCGTTCTTTTTTTCGAACAGACTATTGCCCTGCACCCCCATTGATCCTAGGATTCGTTTGAGATTTCAAACGCTCTGTCTCCCGTGCGCTCTTTCACTTCCCGCGCGTGCTGGGGCTGATTTCCCTGACGGCAGCCCACAAGGCGCCTTTCAACAACTCTAATTCGCTCCGCGTGCGCGCGGTGCTGTTAAGGAAAGCCGACATGCAGCTCAAAGATACCCAGTTGTTCCGCCAACAAGCCTTTATCGATGGCGCTTGGGTGGATGCGGACAATGGTCAAACCATCAAGGTCAACAACCCGGCCACGGGTGAGATTATCGGCACCGTGCCGAAGATGGGCGCCGCTGAAACCCGCCGCGCCATCGAAGCCGCCGACAAGGCCCTGCCGGCCTGGCGTGCGCTGACCGCCAAGGAGCGCGCCAATAAGCTGCGCCGTTGGTTCGAACTGCTGATCGAAAACCAGGACGACCTCGGTCGCCTGATGACCCTCGAGCAAGGCAAGCCGTTGACCGAAGCCAAGGGTGAGATCGTCTACGCCGCTTCCTTTATCGAGTGGTTCGCCGAAGAAGCCAAGCGCATCTACGGTGACGTGATCCCTGGCCACCAGCCCGACAAGCGTTTGATCGTGATCAAGCAGCCGATCGGCGTGACTGCCGCGATCACGCCGTGGAACTTCCCGGCCGCGATGATCACCCGTAAAGCCGGCCCGGCCCTGGCCGCCGGTTGCACCATGGTGATCAAGCCTGCCTCGCAAACCCCGTTCTCGGCCCTGGCCCTGGTTGAGCTGGCGCACCGTGCCGGTATCCCTAAAGGCGTGCTGAGCGTGGTCACCGGCAGCGCCGGCGACATCGGCGGCGAGCTGACCAGTAACCCGATCGTGCGTAAATTGTCCTTCACCGGCTCGACCGAAATCGGTCGCCAGCTGATGGCCGAATGCGCCAAGGACATCAAGAAAGTTTCCCTGGAGCTGGGTGGCAACGCGCCGTTCATCGTGTTCGACGACGCCGACCTGGATAAGGCCGTCGAAGGCGCGATCATCTCCAAGTACCGCAATAACGGCCAGACCTGCGTCTGTGCCAACCGCCTGTACATCCAGGATTCGGTGTACGACGCGTTCGCGGAAAAACTCAAGGTGGCCGTGGCCAAGCTCAAGATCGGCAACGGTCTGGAAGAAGGCACCACCACGGGCCCGCTGATCGACGGAAAAGCCGTGGCCAAGGTTCAGGAGCACATTGCCGATGCCCTGAGCAAAGGCGCCAAGCTGTTGGCCGGTGGCAAGGTGATGGAAGGCAACTTCTTCGAACCGACCATCCTGGTCGACGTGCCGAAGAACGCTGCCGTGGCCAAGGAAGAAACCTTTGGCCCGCTGGCGCCGCTGTTCCGTTTCAAGGACGAAGCCGAAGTGATCGCGATGTCCAACGACACCGAGTTCGGCCTGGCGTCCTACTTCTATGCGCGTGACCTGGGCCGTGTGTTCCGTGTGGCTGAAGCCCTGGAATACGGCATGGTCGGCGTCAACACCGGGTTGATCTCCAACGAAGTGGCGCCGTTCGGCGGCATCAAGGCCTCGGGCCTGGGCCGTGAAGGCTCCAAGTACGGGATCGAGGATTACCTGGAAATCAAATACCTCTGCCTGGGCATCTAAGTTCTGTAAGGGATAAGCCCGGCAAGGGATTGCAGTAAACGCAAAGGGCACGAGAGCGCTGACCCTTTGCGTGTTTCACATCGTTATTCGTAGTGGCCGGGAAAGCTGTGGCAGTCGATCATCGCATGCTGCCGTAGTTGCCTCCCCGCCACGTATTCCTTGGACCACGCCACCCGATGAGTGGCGAATGAGGACTTTATGAGCAAGACCAACGCTTCCCTGATGAAACGCCGCGAAGCCGCTGTACCGCGCGGTGTTGGCCAGATTCACCCGATCTTCGCCGAATCCGCGAAGAACGCCACCGTGACTGACGTTGAAGGTCGCGAGTTCATCGATTTCGCTGGTGGTATCGCCGTGCTGAACACCGGCCACGTGCACCCGAAAATCATCGCGGCCGTGACCGAGCAGCTGAACAAGCTGACCCACACTTGCTTCCAGGTATTGGCCTACGAGCCCTACGTAGAGCTGTGCGAAAAAATCAACGCCAAGGTCCCAGGTGATTTCGCCAAGAAAACCCTGCTGGTCACTACCGGTTCCGAAGCGGTAGAAAACGCGGTGAAAATCGCCCGCGCCGCCACTGGCCGTGCCGGTGTCATCGCGTTCACTGGCGCCTACCACGGTCGTACCATGATGACCCTGGGCCTTACCGGTAAAGTCGTGCCTTACTCGGCCGGCATGGGCCTGATGCCAGGTGGCATCTTCCGCGCGCTGTACCCGAACGAGCTGCACGGCGTGAGCGTCGACGACTCCATCGCCAGCATCGAGCGCATCTTCAAGAACGATGCCGAGCCGCGTGACATCGCTGCGATCATCATCGAGCCAGTGCAGGGCGAAGGCGGTTTCTACGTCGCGCCTAAAGCCTTCATGAAGCGCCTGCGTGAACTGTGCGACAAGCACGGCATCCTGCTGATCGCCGACGAAGTGCAAACCGGTGCCGGCCGTACCGGTACTTTCTTCGCCATGGAACAGATGGGCGTCACTGCCGACCTGACCACCTTCGCCAAATCCATCGCCGGCGGTTTCCCGCTGGCCGGTGTGTGCGGCAAGGCCGAGTACATGGACGCCATCGCCCCAGGTGGCCTGGGTGGCACCTACGCGGGTAGCCCGATCGCCTGCGCCGCGGCCCTGGCCGTGCTGGAAGTGTTCGAAGAAGAGCATCTGCTGGATCGCTGCAAAGCCCTTGGCGAACGTCTGGTCACCGGCCTCAAGGCCATCCAGGCCAAGTACCCGGTGATCGGTGACGTGCGTGCCCTGGGCGCCATGATCGCGATCGAGCTGTTCGAAGGTGGCGACACCCACAAGCCAAACGCCGCTGCCGTCTCCGCCGTGGTGGCCAAGGCGCGTGAGAAGGGCTTGATCCTGCTGTCCTGCGGCCCTTACGGCAACGTGTTGCGCATCCTGGTGCCGCTGACCGCGCCGGACGAGCAACTGGACAAAGGCTTGGCGATCATCGAAGAGTGCTTCTCCGAGCTGTAATCGGACGCTGGCCTGTTCGTAAAGAAACCCGCTTCGGCGGGTTTTTTTGTGCCCGAGGCAGCACATTCAGGCGTTGTTCATTGTACGCAGGCGGCGGCATTGACTAAGGTTGCAGGCATTGCCGATGGAGCGTGCAGATGACTGCTGTTGTTTTACCCGCTGTACCCCGTGTGCTGATTGCCGAGGCGGACCCTTGGTCGCGGGATCTGCTCAAGCAAGTCTTGCTGAATGTGCGCTGTGACGCGCGGCTGGATGTGTGTGCCGATGGGCAGCACGCGGCCACGTTGCTGCGCGAAAAACACTACGACCTGATCCTGGCGGATTGGGAACTGCCGGGCATCGATGGCCTGAGCCTGCTGCGCGACGTACGCCAGCAGCGCCGCTCGCCCGTGCTGCCCTTCATTCTGCTGAGCAGTCGCAATGACAGCGCCAGCGTACGCGAAGCCTTGCCCCTGGCACCCACGGCCTATCTCACCAAGCCCCTGAACTTGGAAGTCCTGACCCAGCGCCTGCAAGACTTGCTGCTCAACGAAGGCGAAAGCGTGTATTGCGAAGTGCCGGCGCTGACGCCGGGCATGACCTTGCCGGCGTTCCTCGAACGTCGCCGCGATGCCTGCGATGGTGCGCCGTTGCGGGTCGATGTGAGGGCGGCCGTGCAGCACAGCCTTGGGCCTGAGGGCCTGGACCTCAAGCAGCTGGAAGACCAGGTGCGCATGGACCCGCAGATTACCGCCGTACTGATCGCCGCCGCCAACAGTGCCGGCCATCACGGCACGCCCGTGCAAACCCTGGCGGCAGCCCTGCACAAACTGGCGGCCGGGCAAAGCATGAACCTGATCCTCGGCCTGGCGCTCAAGCACAATGTGGTATTGGGCGACCCAGCCCTGGTGGCCTACGCCGAGCGCTACTGGCAGGTGTCCCAGGACACCGCCGACTACGCCCGGCGCCTGGCGCGCATGTTGGAACTGGACCACGAACGCTGTTACAGCGCCGGCATCCTGCATCGGCTGGGCGACCTGGCCTTGCTGCGCTGCCTGGAAGACTGGCGCCAGGGCGGCGGAGCCCTGGATGACGAAGCCATCGGCGAGTCCCTGTACACGTTTGGTGCCGCTTATGGCTCGGCACTGCGCGCACGTTGGCGCTTGCCGTTGGAGCTGCGCCAACTGATCGCCGCGATCTATTCCCTGGAGGGTGGGGTGTATGCCCGGGATGCGCTGGTGGTGCACCTGGCCGCGCAAATGGCGCGGTTGACCGAGCGAGAAGGGTTGGAAGAGTTGGCCAGGAGTAAAACGGCACGCTTGCTGAAAGTGGGGTTGTCGGAGCTGATGCGGTTGCGCAAGGCCTAGAGAGCGATGACATTCAAGTGTGGGAGGTGCAGTGCTGTCGCGCAGCAAACTGAAACCCCTGTGGCGAGCGGGCTTGCCCCGCGTTGGGCTGCGCAGCAGCCCCAATAAGGCCACCGCATTTCTTCTGGTAGAACCGGGAGACTGGTTTTAGGGCCGCTACGCGCCCCAACGCGGGGCAAGCCCGCTTGCCACAACAGCCCGCTTGCCACAACAGCTCGCGCGCCACAAAAATACGCTCGTTTAAGGAAAGGTTTTAATCCTTCATTTGATCTGATCTTCTAACCCGCAACCACGCGATTCTTGCCCTGCCGCTTGGCTTCGTACATCGCCGCATCGGCGCGGGCGAACAGGCTGTCCAGGGTTGAGTCTTCGTCGGTGAGGCTGGCCAGGCCCTGGCTGACGGTCACGGTGAACGCCTGGCCTTCGTAGCTGAAATTCAGGGCCTGGATCTCTTTGCCCAGGCGTTCGGCCACTTGCAACGCCATCTCCGGTGCGCATCCAGGCAGTACGGCGGCAAACTCTTCACCGCCAATGCGCCCGAACAGGTCGCCACGGCGCAATACGCCTCGACCGCTCTCGGCGATGCGGCGCAGCACCTGGTCGCCCTCCAGGTGGCCGTAGGTGTCGTTGACGTCCTTGAAATCATCGATGTCCAGCAACAGGAACGCCAGCGGCGCGCCTTGGGCGCGGGCGCTGTCGAAGGCCTGCTTGGCGCATTCGAAAAAGTGCCGGCGGTTGCTGCTCTGGGTCAGCACGTCGGTGGTGGCCAGCCGGTGCAGTTCCATCTCCAGCTGCTTCTTTTCGGTGATGTCTTCGGCTATGCCCACCACGATCACCGGTTCGCCCGGTCCGACCTGCTGGTTGATGTAGCATTTGTCGCTCAACCAGCGAATCTGCCCGTCGGCGGTGATGATGCGGTACTCGCGGTCTTCCACGGCGCCGTGGTCCAGCACGCGGGCCAGGCTGTATTCGGCGTAGTCGAGGTCTTCGGGGTGAATGCTGTTGCGCCATTCCCGATAGTCGGCGAGCAGCAGGCCGGCCGGGCGTCCAAATATCCGCTCATAGGCCGGGCTGACGTACAGCACGCGGCGCGTCTGCCAATCGACGGCCCACAGCACGGCGTTTACGCTGACCAGCAGTGAACTCAGTAATTGCTCGCGCTCACTGAGCCGTTCGACTTCGCCCTGGGCATGCATGAGCGCCAGCAAGGTCGCCGCCGCTGCGGGTCGGGGCGGCTCTGTGGTGGGCGGATCGGACAGGTAGGGTTTTTCGTGGACCATCGGCACAACTCTCTCTGGGCGCGCCGCAGGATTCAGCAGCGGTCACAACAAGGGGCCACCATGATGGCGAAGTGTTGTTTGAGAGGGACGAATTGCAGCGAAGTTCCGTCATCAGGGGCGATTAGGACGGATTAGCGCGTGTCTGGAGAATGACGTCAAAAAAGTGATTGCGGGGGAGGGCAGGCCCCTCCCCCTGCATCATCAGACCGCTGCAGGGCGCAGCGAATAGGTTTTCAGCTGGTGGGCAAAATCGCGCAGGGACTGAATACCACTGGCCTCTGCCTCATGCACCCATTCCTTGATTGCCGCCAGCATGTCGTGGCCATTGGAGCTGGTCTTGAGCCAGATCTGCTGTAGTGCCAGGCGTTTTTCGTAGATCACGGTCAGCGCGTGGCTGTGTTCCAGCATGCTCTGGATACGCAGGTGATGGCGGTCATCCAGCAAGCTGGTTTCCCGCGACAGCAGGCGCTTGGCGCGATGGAACTGGTGGCGCACCGAGTGATCGACCTTTTCCAGCTCTTGCTTGACCAGTGGGCCGATCACCAGCTTGCGGTACTGGGCCATGATCTGGAAGCGGTTGTTGAGGATCGCCATGGCGGTGTCCATGTCCAGGTGGCCCTTGCCTTCCACGCGGTGGGCAATCGGTGCCACGCGCTGTACCTTGGCCAGGCGCAGGAAGCTGAACACCTTGATCCACGCCCAACCCAGGTCGAACTCCCACTTTTTCACCGACAATTTGGCGGAGTTGGGATAGGTGTGGTGGTTGTTGTGCAGCTCTTCGCCACCGACGATGATGCCCCATGGCACCAGGTTGGTCGCCGCATCGCGGCATTCGAAGTTACGGTAGCCGATGGCATGGCCGAGGCCGTTGATCACGCCGGCGGCCCAGAACGGAATCCACATCATCTGGATCGCCCAGATGGTGATGCCGATGGTGCCGAACAGCAGCAGGTCGATCACGCCCATGATCGCCACGCCCAGCAACGGGTACGGCGTGTAGAGCTTGCGTTCAAGCCAGTCGTCCGGGCAGTTCTTGCCGTAGATGCGCAGGGTCTCGGGGTTTTCCGCCTCGGCCCGGTACAGCTCGGCACCTTTGCGCAGTACGGTGGACAGGCCTTTGATCACCGGGCTGTGGGGGTCGTCGACGGTTTCGCATTTGGCGTGGTGCTTGCGGTGGATAGCGGTCCACTCGCGGGTGTTCTGCGCCGTGGTCAGCCACAGCCAGAAGCGGAAGAAGTGTTTCAGGCCGGCATTGAGCTCCAGGGAGCGATGGGCTGAATAGCGGTGCAGATAGACGGTGACCGCAACGATGGTCACGTGGGTCATCAACAGAGTGACTGCCACCAGTTGCCAGGCCGACAAGTCAAGAAAACCGTTGTACCACATAGGCTGTATGGCCCTCAGATAAAGAAAAAAACAGCTCACGCATTATCACTAAGCCTACAGAGAAAACCAGCCACCCTTTCAGATAGGAGTGACTGGATGTTTCTTATTCTATAATCCGCAGCCTTTGTAGGGCGAATCTGGCTTTTTAGTAAGGACTACTAACCATATGCTGTTTTCATACCGAGGCGCCCGCCGTGCCGGGTTGGTATATCTGCTGGTTTCGATGCTGTGGGTTGGGCTCACTCAACGGGTATTGATCGAGTTTCTCGATAATCCCAACGAGCTGAACCAATGGCTGCAGGTGCGCGGCTATGTGTGGGTGGCGCTCAGTGCGCTGGCGATCTACCTGATTTGCGCGCGCTTTGCCCGGGCCAATCTGCTTGCCCAGCCCCTGAAAGAAAACCGCGAGCGCCTGCGCCAGGCGGCTGCTGTATTCGATTGCACCCGTGAAGGCGTACTGGTCACCGACGCCCGTGGGCTGATCGTGCATGTGAACCGCGCCTTTATGGCGATCACCGGCTATCGGCGCGAAGACGTCATGGGCCAGCAACCGAGCCTGTTCAAGTCCGGGCGCCATTCGTCGAGTTTTTATCAACAGATGTTCCAGACCCTGGAGCGAACCGGCGAATGGAGTGGCGAAATCTGGAACCGGCGCAAAAGCGGCGAAATTTATCCACAGTGGCAAACCATCCGCGTGATCCATGATGATCACGGCCAGCTCAGCCATTACGTCGCGGTGTTTTCCGATATCACCGCGATCAAGGATTCCGAGCACGAACTGGCCCACCTTGCCCACCACGACCCCCTGACCGGCCTGCCCAACCGCCTGTTGTTCACCGACCGCGCCGAGCAGGCACTGGCCTCGGCGCAAGTCCACAAGCGCGGCTGCGCCTTGCTGTTGCTTGACCTGGACCACTTCAAGATCATCAACGACAGCCTCGGCCATAACGTCGGCGATCAACTGCTCAAGCAGGTCAGTGAACGCCTTGCGGGTCTGTTTGGCCCGGGTGTCACCCTGGCACGCCTGGGTGGGGATGAGTTCGCCGTATTGGTGGAAAGTTGTCCACAGGTGGTGCAGGCCGCCGCGCTGGCGCAACGCATACTCGATGCTTTGCGGGAGCCGTTCATCTTCGACGGCCATCAGTTGTTTATCAGTGCAAGCATCGGTATCAGCCTGTTCCCCAGTGATGCCCTGAGCGCCGAACAGTTACTGCGCAACGCCGATTCCGCGCTGTTCAAGGCCAAGAGCGTGGGCCGCGAAGGTTACGCCCTGTACACCGAAGAGCTGACCGCCCACGCGCAGAACCGGGTGGAAATCGCCAGCGAACTGCGCCGCGCGCTCGAACAGCAAGAGCTGCGCGTCTATTACCAGCCGGTGCATGACCTGCACAACAGCCGCCTGATCGGTGTCGAAGCGCTGGTGCGCTGGCAACACCCGGAGCGCGGCCTGGTGCCGCCGGTCGAGTTCATCCCCATCGCCGAACGGACCGGGCTGATCGCCGATATCGACGCCTGGGTCATGGACCAGGCCTGTCGCCAAATGTGCCAGTGGCTGGCCGATGGCGTGCAACTGAGCTTTATCGCCATCAATGTCTCCAGCCGCCTGTTCGCCCGACGCGAGCTGTATGAGCAAGTGGCGCAGGTGCTGCACACCACTGGCCTGGACCCCGCCTTTCTGGAGCTGGAAGTCACCGAGAGCGCAGTGATGGAAGACCCTGAAGTGGCCCTGGAACAACTGCACCGCCTGCGCGAACTGGGCTTGCGCCTGGCCATCGACGACTTTGGCACTGGCTATTCCTCGTTGTTGCGCCTCAAGCGCCTGCCGGTGCAGAAGCTCAAGATCGACCAGGGGTTTGTTGCCGGGTTGCCGTGGGACGAAGATGACGCCGCGATTGTGCGGGTGGTCATCGCCCTGGCCAAAAGCATGGGCATGCAGGTGCATGCCGAGGGCATTGAACAGGTGGAGCAGGCCCGGTTCTTGTTGGAGCAAGGCTGCGATATGGGGCAGGGGTATTGGTTTGGGCGGCCAATGCCGGCGCAGGACATTGATTGGCAGCGCGCCCCGCCAATCCAGACCTGAAATGCAGTCAAATGTGGGAGTTAAGCGTACATCGCCTTCTGTAGGAGCGAGGGGGACGCCTAGTTCTTGCTCGCGAAAAACCTCAACGATAACGCGTGTGTCCTGAATGAACTCGGTGCCTGTGAGTTTTTCGCGAGCAAGCTCGCTCCTACAAAAAGCCTTCAGCAAGCCCCCTCCCACATTTGGAACTTCACAAGGCGTTATTTCGGCGCTCGGGCGCAAAACCCTCGCGCAAGCCCGCGTCCTGCCAGAAAATTCTTTCTGGTTATATAAACATTCTTAAATAGTATTTTTAAGAATATCCGCGCTTATCTACTATCGCCCTCACGCCGCAAGCAGTGCCGCCACTGCGAGGCACTATTCATTTCAGGAGCGAGATCATGAGCGCATCTCTACGTAGCGTCGACGGCCAGGACGAAGCAGCCATTTTGCGTGAGATCCAGAGCGCCCTGCGCGATCTGCGGTTTGGCGCGGTGGAAATCACGGTGCACAACGCCCAAGTGGTACAGATCGAACGCAAGGAAAAATTCCGTCTGCAGAACCCGGGGAACAAACCGAGCTAGGCAAGAACGGCGATAGACCCGCAACTATAAGAAAAAGCCAACACCCCCAGAATTTCAGGAGCTTCTATGTCGTCGATTCGCCGTTATGCCCTGGCCGCATTGGCCAGTGCCGTGTTTGCCGGTTCCGCCGTTGCCAAGGACTACGAGTTGCTCAACGTCTCGTATGACCCTACCCGTGAGCTGTACCAGGACTACAACGCTGAGTTCACCGCCTTCTGGAAACAGTCCCACCCCGGCGACAACGTCAAGATCCAGCAATCCCACGGTGGTTCGGGCAAGCAAGGCCGGGCCGTGATCGACGGCCTGCGCGCCGACGTGGTGACCCTGGCCCTGGCCGGTGACATCGACGAAATCGCCAAGCTGGGCAAGACCCTGCCGGAGAACTGGCAGACCCGCCTGCCGGACGCCAGCACCCCATACACCTCGACCATCGTGTTCCTGGTGCGCAAGGGCAACCCCAAAGGCATCAAGGACTGGGGCGACCTGATCAAGAAAGATGTGTCGGTGATCACTCCGAACCCGAAAACCTCCGGCGGTGCGCGCTGGAACTTCCTCGCCGCCTGGGCCTATGGCCTCAAGGCCGGTGGCAGCGAAGCCAAGGCCCAGGAGTACGTGAAAGAGCTGTTCAAGCACGTACCGGTTCTGGACACGGGTGCCCGTGGTTCGACCATCACCTTCGTCAACAACGGTCAGGGTGACGTGTTGCTGGCCTGGGAAAACGAGGCGTTCCTGGCGCTGAAAGAAGACGGCGGCGCCGACAAGTTCGATATCGTCGTGCCTTCCCTGTCGATCCTCGCCGAGCCGCCAGTGGCCGTGGTCGACAAGAACGCCGAGAAAAAGGGCAACACCGAAATCGCCACTGAATATCTGAAGCACCTGTACAGCCCAGCTGGCCAGGAGATTGCAGCCAAGAATTTCTACCGCCCACGCGATGCAAAAGTGGCTGCCAAATACGCCCAGCAGTTCCCGAAACTGGACCTGGTGACTATCGACAAAGACTTCGGCGGCTGGAAAACTGCCCAACCGAAATTCTTTAACGACGGTGGCGTGTTCGACCAGATCTACACGGCGCAGTAAGCCAAAGTACCTGTAGGAGCGAGGGGGACGCCTAGTTCTTGCTCGCGAAGATCGTCAATGATGACGCGGGCATTCTGAATGAACGCGGTGCCCTTGAGTTCTTCGCGAGCAAGCTCGCTCCTACAGTGGTTTCTACCTTTAACCAAGGACTCTTATGTCGCGTCGTATTTCCCCCGTCATACCCGGCTTCGGGCTGACGCTGGGCTACACCGTGGTGTACCTCAGCCTGATCGTACTCATCCCCCTCGCGGCGATGTTTGTACACGCCGCTCAACTCACCTGGGATCAGTTCTGGAACATCATCTCCGCACCCCGTGTGCTGGCGGCGTTGAAACTGAGCTTCAGCACCGCGTTGTACGCCGCGCTGATCAACGGTGTGATCGGCACGCTGCTGGCCTGGGTGCTGGTGCGCTACACCTTCCCCGGCCGCAAGATCATCGACGCGATGATCGACCTGCCGTTCGCCCTGCCCACCGCCGTGGCCGGTATCGCGCTGACCGCGCTGTACACGCCGACCGGCCTGGTCGGTCAGTTCGCCGCCGACCTGGGTTTCAAGATCGCCTACAGCCCCTTGGGCATCACCCTGGCGCTGACCTTCGTCACGCTGCCGTTCGTGGTGCGCACGGTGCAGCCGGTGCTCGCCGATATCCCCCGGGAAGTCGAAGAGGCCGCCGCCTGCCTGGGCGCCAAGCCGTTGCAGGTGTTCCGCTACATCCTCGTGCCCGCGTTGCTGCCCGCCTGGCTGACCGGCTTCGCCCTGGCGTTTGCCCGGGGCGTCGGTGAGTATGGTTCGGTGATTTTCATCGCCGGCAACATGCCGATGAAGACCGAGATCCTGCCGCTGCTGATCATGGTCAAGCTCGACCAATACGACTACCGCGGCGCCACGTCCATCGGCGTGCTGATGCTGGTGGTTTCCTTTGTCCTGTTGCTGCTGATCAACTTGTTGCAGCGGCGCATCGAACGTCCATAAGGAGGCGCGGAACATGTCCCAATCGTCTATTTCCGCTGCAGCCTCGGCCAACGCAGCCCGCCGTGGCAGCGCTGTTTCCCGGCGCATCCTGATCGGCCTGGGCTGGCTGGTGTTCTTCCTGTTCCTGTTGCTGCCGCTGTTTATCGTGGTATCCCAGGGCTTGAAGAACGGCCTCGGTGCGTTTTTCACCGCGATCCTTGAACCGGACGCGTTGTCCGCGTTGAAACTCACGGTGATCGCCGTGTTGATTTCGGTGCCGCTCAACCTGGTATTCGGCGTCAGTGCCGCCTGGTGCGTGAGCAAGTACTCGTTCCGTGGCAAAAGCATCCTGGTGACGCTGATCGACCTGCCGTTCTCGGTCTCGCCGGTGATTGCGGGCCTGGTCTACGTATTGATGTTCGGCGCCCAGGGCCTCTTCGGGCCCTGGTTGCAGGCGCATGACATCCAGATCGTGTTCGCCTTGCCCGGCATCGTGTTGGCGACCATCTTCGTGACCGTGCCCTTTGTCGCCCGTGAACTGATCCCGCTGATGCAGGAACAGGGCACCCAGGAAGAAGAGGCCGCGCGCCTGCTGGGCGCCAATGGCTGGCAGATGTTCTGGCATGTGACCGTGCCGAATATCAAATGGGGCCTGATCTACGGCGTGGTGCTGTGTACCGCGCGGGCCATGGGTGAGTTCGGCGCGGTGTCGGTGGTGTCCGGCCACATTCGCGGGGTCACCAACACCTTGCCGCTGCACGTCGAGATTCTCTACAACGAATACAACCACGTCGCCGCCTTTGCGGTGGCGAGCCTGCTGCTGATCCTGGCGCTCTTCATCCTGCTGCTCAAGCAGTGGAGCGAGAACCGTATTAACCGCCTGCGCGCCGCAGCGGCTGAGGAATAAGTCATGTCGATCGAAGTCCGTAATGTCAGCAAGAACTTCAACGCTTTCAAGGCCCTGGACAGCATCAATCTGGATATCCAGAGTGGCGAGCTGGTGGCGTTGCTGGGCCCCTCCGGCTGTGGCAAGACAACGTTGCTGCGCATCATCGCCGGCCTGGAAACCCCGGATGCTGGCAGCATCGTGTTCCACGGTGAAGATGTCTCCGGCCACGACGTACGTGATCGCAATGTCGGGTTTGTGTTCCAGCACTACGCGCTGTTCCGCCACATGACCGTGTTCGACAACGTTGCCTTCGGCCTGCGCATGAAGCCGAAGAACCAGCGCCCCAACGAAAGCCAGATCGCGGCCAAAGTCCACGAACTGCTGAACATGGTGCAGTTGGACTGGCTGGCCGACCGTTACCCGGAACAACTCTCCGGTGGCCAACGCCAGCGTATCGCCCTGGCCCGCGCCCTGGCGGTAGAGCCCAAAGTGCTGTTGCTGGATGAACCGTTCGGCGCCCTCGACGCCAAGGTGCGTAAAGAGCTGCGCCGCTGGCTGGCGCGTCTGCACGAAGACATCAACCTGACGTCGGTGTTCGTGACCCACGACCAGGAAGAGGCCATGGAAGTCGCCGACCGCATCGTGGTGATGAACAAGGGGGTGATCGAGCAGATCGGCTCACCGGGCGACGTCTACGAAAACCCGGCCAGCGATTTTGTGTACCACTTCCTCGGCGACTCCAACCGCCTGCACTTGGGTGAAGACCAGCATGTGCTGTTTCGCCCCCATGAAGTGTCGCTGTCACGTCATGAGCTGGAAGACCACCACGCCGCCGAAGTGCGCGATATCCGCCCCTTGGGCGCGACCACGCGGGTGACGTTGAAGGTTGAAGGCCAAAGCGAGCTGATCGAAGCCGAAGTGGTGAAAGACCACGACAGCCTGACCGGCCTGGCCCGTGGCGAGACCCTGTTCTTCAAGCCCAAGGTCTGGCAAAAAGCCTGATAACTCCGCACTACCCAATGTGAAAATGGAACCAAATGTGGGAGGGGGCTTGCCCCCGATAGCGGTGTGTCAGCTAACGAATACTTGGCTGAAGGACCGCAATCGGGGGCAAGCCCCCTCCCACATTTAGATTTCTCTCGGCTTTAGATCGCGGCGCGCCACCGGGCCCGAGCGTTGCTCAATGTCCGCCTTCAGGTCATGCCGCAACCCCAGCAGAAACGCCAACTCCGCCACCACAAACAGCGGCCCGACAATCAACCCCGACACATCATCCACAAACGCCGGTTTCTTGCACTCGTAGTAGTGCCCGACGAACTGAATCACCCAGCCCACCACGAACATGCCGATGCCGCTGCCGAGCCACACCTGCGTGCTGTGCGCGGCCAGCTCATGCCCGGCCCACACCGACAGCCCCATCAGCACCGTCATCAACACACCCAGGGCCAGTTCCAGGCGCAGGTAAAACCACGCCGCCAGCAGCGCGACCAAGACGGCCGGCGATAGCCAGAACCCGGCCAGCGGCCATTCCGGGCGTGAAAGCAGCACCGCGACGGCCACCACGATCAGCGGGATGCCGATAAAGTGGCTGGCGATATTGCGCGGGTCGCGGTGGTAGGCGGCGTATTGACTGAGGTGGTCGACGAGGCTTTTCATTGTTGTTCCTCCTGTAGGATGTTTGATCATGCCCTGTCAGCCTGCGACTAACTGTCAGTTGGGCGACAATCTTCGGAGTTCCCATGGATGCGACGCAATGGCACGCCCGGCTGGCCGTCGGTCACTGGTTCAGTCACCTGCCTGTACCTTTCCAGCATAGTCTGCTGGCCCATGCCCGGCTGCGGCAGCTGACGGCGGGACAATACCTGTTCAAGCGCGGTGATCCGCCCTGTGGCTTGTATGCGGTGCTTGAAGGCACCTTGCGTGTCAGTGCGGTGAACGAGCACGGCAAGGAAGCGCTGTTGAGCCTGGTGGGCGCGCCCTATTGGTTCGGCGAAATCTGCCTGTTCGACGGCTTGCCGCGCACCCACGACGCCTGTGCCACGGGGCCGTGCACGCTGGTGCAGGTGCCGCAGCAGGCGTTGCTGAAGATCCTCGAGGAGTCCCCCCAGTACTGGCGTGACCTGGCCTTGTTGATGAGCCAGAAGCTGCGCCTGAGTTTTATCGGCCTTGAACAGCTCAGCCTGATGCCTGCCTCGGTCCGCCTGGCCCACCGGCTGTTGATGATCGTTGAGGGTTACGGCGACATGGAACCGTCAAAACGCGTGCTGCAACTGCCCCAGGAAGACCTGGCGGCGATGTTGAGCCTGTCGCGCCAGACCACCAATGCCTTGCTCAAGGACCTGCAAGCCCAGGGCATCGTGCGCCTGGGCTACGGCGAGATCGAAATCCTCGACGCACAGCGGCTACGAGAGGCGGCGCACACCTGAGGGTGTTAGCCTGCAACCCTGATCAATCGAGGTGTGTTATGCGCGTGCTGTTAGTGGAACATGAATCCGAAGAGGCACAGCGGATGGCCCAGGGCTTGAACGAGGCGGGCTACACCGTGGAAGTCGCGGCCAACGGCATGGCGGCGCAGCGGTTTGTCGAAAGCGCGGAGTACGACCTGGTAATCCTGGATGTCATGCTGCCGGGCTTGAATGCCTGGAAGTTGCAGCAGGCGATTCGGCAGAAGGGCGAAACGCCGGTGTTGTTCCTGACCACGCCGGGTGGAATTGAAGATCGCCTGCGCGGGCTGGAATTGCACGAGGATGATTACCTGCTCAAGCCGTTTGCGGCCAAGGCATTGGTGATGCGGGTCAAGAAACTGTTGCGGCGGGACCGGAGCCGCTGAATGATCCCGTGACGGTAGTGCCCGAACGATCGCCATCGGGGGCAAGCCCCCTCCCACAGTTGAAATGCGTTGCCCTGTGGGAAGGGGCTTTGCTCAAGCCGTTTGCGGCCAAGGCACTGGTGATGCGGGTCAAGAAACTGTTGCGGCGGGACCGGGGTCGCTGAATGATCCCGTGACGGTAGTGCCTGAACGATCGCCATCGGGGGCAAGCCCCCTCCCACAAGGGAACGCATTTCAACTGTGGGAGGGGGCTTGCCCCCGATGAGGCCCTCAGCCACCCCGCAAATCCACCTACCGCAACCCATCCCGAAACTGCCCCGGCGTCATCCCCGTCCAGCGCTTGAACGCGCGGTTAAAGCTGCTGGTATCAGCAAACCCGAGCAGATGACTGATCTCCGCCAATGAGCACTGCGGATCACGCAAGTGCAGCAGCGCCAGGTTTTCCCGGCACTCATTGAGCAACGCATCAAAGCGACACCCCTCGTCCGCCAGATGCCGTTGCAAACTGCGCAAACTCAAATGCAACGCCTGGGCAATCCGCTCGGCATTCGGCTCGCCATCGGGCAGTTGCGCCTCGATGGCCGCGCGCACCTTGCGTTCCCAGGTCAGCGGTTGCAGTTGGGCGAGGGTGCGTTTGAGCACGGTTTCGTTGTGTTCGGCCAGTTCCGGGTTGGCATCGTCCAGGTGGCTGTCGAAATCCCTGGCGGCGAATTCGAGGCGGTCTTCCTCGGCGCCGAAAAACACCGGGGCGCGGAACACCGTGTGCCAGGGCTTGGGGTCGGCGGGTTCCGGGCGCCGTAGGTAAACCGCCAATGGCGCATAGTCGCGGCCCAGGCGATTGCGGCAGGTGCGCACATAGATCGCGGCAAACGCATCGATGGCTTCCAGCGCCGGCGCCGGGCTGCCCGGCGGTTGCAGCAGGCGAAAGCGGTAGCGCTCGCCTTCCCGGCTCAGCTCCAGCGTCAGGGCATCGCTGACCACCTGGTGATAACGCACGATGCGTTCGAACACCTCGCGCAGGCTGCCGCTGGCCACCAACGCATAGCCCAACGCATGAAAGGTGGTCGGGCTGACAAACCGCGACACCCGCAAGCCGATCGCCGGGTCGTTGCTGGCCTGCACCGCCAGTTCCCATAGCCGGGTGGTGGCCGACAACGGGTAGCGCGCATTGGGGTCGTCCATCTGCTGGGGGTCGAGACCGGCCTGGGCGCACAGGGCGGCGCTGTCGAGGCCCAGGGCGTCGAGCTGCTTGCGCAGTGCGCGGGTCCAGCTGGCGAGGGAAGTCGGTTCGGTCATGGCGATTGGCGCTTGCGGTCAACAGGTTGGCGTCCGGGGCTAGCGTCCTGCCGGATCGCTTGGGGCAGGATGGACACATCAGTAAACAAGAGGATGGAAGCATGGACGGTACTTCTGCAAGTCCCCAGCAGATGAACGCACAACAGCGTTCGGCGCATATCCGTGAGGTGGTGCTGGCCGAAGGCGTGCGCTTGCGCCAGCAGCACCCCTGGCTGTTGCATCAAGACGCATTGGGCGCGGGCATACTGGCGTTTGCCTTGGCCGGCATGATCGGCTCGGCGGCGCTCTACATCACGGGAGCCATGGCCTGGTGGGTGTGCCTGTTGCTGAACGCGTTCCTGGCCTCACTGACCCACGAGCTGGAACACGACCTGATCCACAGCATGTATTTTCGCAAGCAGCGCCTGCCGCACAACCTGATGATGGGCCTGGTCTGGCTGGCGCGGCCGAGCACCATCAACCCGTGGATTCGCCGGCACCTGCACCTCAATCATCACAAAGTCTCCGGCACCGAGACCGATATGGAAGAACGCGCCATCACCAACGGCGAGCCCTGGGGCTTGGCGCGGTTGCTGATGGTGGGCGATAACGTGATGTCGGCGTTTATCCGCATGCTGCGCGCCAAGACCTGGGACCACAAACTCAAGATCCTCAAGCGTTCGCTGCTGGTGTACGCGCCGCTGGCGTTGCTGCATTGGGGCGTGTGGTACGTGTTCCTCGGTTTTCATGCCGCCAACGGCATCGCCAGCCTGCTGGGCACGCCGATCGCCTGGTCCGTCGGTACCTTGCAGGTGATGCACGTGATCGATATCGCGGCCGTGGTGATCATCGGCCCCAACGTGCTGCGCACCTTTTGCCTGCACTTCGTCAGTTCCAACATGCACTACTACGGCGATGTTGAGCTGGGCAATGTGATCCAGCAGACCCAAGTACTCAACCCCTGGTGGATGTGGCCATTGCAGGCGTTCTGCTTCAACTTCGGCAGCACCCACGGGATTCACCATTTTGTGGTCAAGGAACCGTTCTACATCCGCCAGATGACGGCCAAGGTGGCGCATAAGGTCATGGCTGAGATGGGCGTGCGGTTCAATGATTTCGGTACGTTTGCGCGGGCCAATCGGCTTGAACCCGCCACGCGGCCGCAGGCCCGCCTCAATCCGGCTGAAACGGCGATGCGCTGAGCACCACGCCGGTTTCGTCCACATACTGTTGCCAGTGGCCGATTAAGGTGGCGAGTTTGTCCGGATGACTCAAGGCCAGGTCGTGGATTTCTCCAGGGTCCTGGCCCAGGTCATACAGCTGCCAGGTCGCCGGGCCCACGGGGCCGGGGATGTATACGGCCTTCCACTGGCCCTGGCGAATCGCGCGGCGGCCAAACAGTTCCCAGCCGGTCACCGTGTTGTCGTCGTGCACCTGGGCGGTTTCGCCAGAGAGGAAGCCCAGCCACGACTTGCCCCGCAGCGGCGCCACCGGCTTGCCGCGCCATTGTTTGCCCGGATGACGCACGCCGGCCAGGTCCAGGATGGTCGGCGTGATGTCCATCACCGTACCGAACCCGTGGCTGATACGACCTTTGAGCGACAACTGCGGATAGTGCACCAGCGCCGGTACGCGAATCCCGCCTTCGGTGGTGAACGCCTTGAACAACCGCGACGGCGCCGTCGCCACCTGCGCCCATGACGGGCCATACCAGACATAGGAGTTGGCGCGGCCAATGTTGTCCAGGCTGTTGTCGTAATGTTGGTTGAGGTAGGTGAGCAACTGCGGTCCGAACTTGGGGAACGCCTCCAACAGCGCACCTTCGGCGCCGTTGTCGGACATGAACACAATGAACGTATTGTCCAACTGCCCCTGCTGGCGCAGGTAATCCACGACCCGGCCGATGTTCCAGTCCATGCGCTCGACCATCGCCGCATACACCTCCATGGCCCGCGCCGATACCTGGCGCTGCTCGTCGGTCAAGGCGGCCCACTGGGTGGTCAGCTCGATCAACGGGTGGGGTTCGACTTCAGCGTCGATCAGCCCCAGTGCCTTGAGTTTTTCCAGGCGTTCCAGGCGCAGCACTTCGGGGCCGGCGTCGTAGCGGCCACGGTACTTCTCGACGATGTCCGCAGGCGCTTGCAACGGCCAGTGCGGCGCCGAAAACGGCAGGTAAGCGAAGAACGGCCGGGTCTGGTCGCGCTCCTTGAGGTAGTGCAGCAGCTTGTCGCCGAAGGCATCCGAGGAATAGAAATCCTTGGGCAACTGCTCGACGAACCGGTCGTCTTCGATGTACAGCGCCGGGGTGGATTTGAGCAGGCCTGGGGTGTCGTCGTTATAGGTCGGTTCGAAGCCGTAGTGGTTGGCCGCCCCCGGCAGCAGTGAGAACGAACGCTCGAAACCGCGGGCGTGAGGCGCCAGTTCGGCGGTCAGGCCCAGGTGCCACTTGCCGCTCATCAGCGTCTGGTAACCGGCCTCGCGCAGCAGCTCTGGCAGCGCCACCACCTTGTCATTCAAGTAGCCCTCGTAGCCGGGCTTGCCGATCAGCTCCGGGGTCAGCGCCTCGGCCATGGTGCCGATACCCGCGATATGGTGGTCGGTGCCGGTCAGCAGCATCGAACGGGTGGGCGAGCAGGTGGGGGCGGTGTGGAAGTCGGTCAGGCGCAGGCCGTTCAGCGCCAGGGCGTCCAGGTGCGGCGTGGAAATTTCCCCGCCAAAGGCGCCGAGGTCGGAGAAGCCCATGTCATCGGCCAGAATCACGAGAAAATTGGGACGTTGCGGCATCAAGGCACTCCTCATTAGCAGGCGGTTTTTTCAGCAGGCAATAAAGGCCAGTGGCAGGTCGCGGATCTGTTCGCGCGCGGGCGGCTGGTAATGGCCGTCGCTGGTCAGTTCGTGCAGCAGCTCTTCACGCAGTTGGTGGAATTCGAAACTGCTGCGCTGGCGCGGGTGGGGCAGGGCGATATCCACCACCTGCTTGATTCGCCCAGGCCGGGGCTCCATCACCACCACGCGGTCGGCGAGGAAAATCGCTTCCTCCACATCGTGGGTCACCAATACCGTGGTGATTTTGGCGCGGGCGCGGATTGCCAGGAGTTCGTCCTGCATTTGCTGGCGGGTCAGGGCGTCGAGGGCGCCGAACGGTTCGTCCAGCAACAGGATGCGCGGGCTGGCCACCAGACCGCGGGCAATCGCCACCCGTTGCGCCATGCCACCGGACAGTTGGTGCGGATAGGCGCGGGTGAAGTCGGTGAGGCCGACCAGTTCGATAAAGTCTGCAATGCGCCGGTTTCGCTCGGCCTCGCTCAACGGCTCGTTGACCAGGCCCAGGCCGATGTTTTCCGCCACGGTCAGCCAGGGGAACAAACGGTGCTCCTGGAACACGATGCCGCGTTCGCCGCCGATGCCGTTGACCGCTTTGCCGTCGACGCGGATCTCGCCGCGAAACTGCGTATCCAGCCCCACCAACAGGCGCAGCAGGGTGGATTTGCCGCAGCCGCTGGAGCCGACAATCGCGACGAATTCGCCTTCGGCAATCTCCAGGTTGAATTCACGGATGGCTTCCAGCTCGAAGCCATCGACGTCAAAGGTCTTGCCCACATGGTTGAAGCTGACGATAGGTGCGTTCATGCGTGTCTCCAGCGGGTGGCGCGGGTTTCGATGCGCTGGCCGATCAGGTTGAGGGCCGCGCCGGTGAGGCCGACCAGGAGCATGCCGCTCATGATCAGGTCCATGCGCAGCAGTTGTTGGGCGCCGATCATCAGGCTGCCGATACCGCCGTTGGACGGCATGAAATATTCCGCACCGATGGTGCCCAGCCAGGCGTAGATCAGGCTCAGGCGCAGGCCGGCGAAAATACCGGCTGCGGCGCCTGGCAGCACCAGGCGTCGTAACCGTTGGAACAGGTTCAGGCGCAACACCTGCGCCGCTTCGTTGAGCTGCGGCGACAGATTCAGCACGCTGCGTTGGGTGGCGATAAACAGCGGGAAGAAGGCGGCGAGGGCGATGAACACCCACTTGGCCAACTCACCCAGGCCAAACCAGGCAGTGAGCAACGGCACCCAGGCGAAAATCGCGATCTGGCGCAAGGCAGCCAGGGTCGGCCCGAGGACCCGCTCGCTGCGCCGGGACAGCCCCAGCCACAGGCCCATGGCAAAGCCAAGGCCGCCCCCGAGTACCAACCCGCCCAGGCTTCGCCCCAGGCTGGTGCCCAGTGCAGCGCTCAGGTTGCCATCCACGACCCCGGCGACGGTGGTGTGCAACACCACCCATGGGCTGACCAGAATGTTCGGGTCTACCCAGCCTTGTTGCGTCGCGACCTGCCACAGCGCCAGCAACAGCAAGGGCAGCAACCACGGTTGCAAACGCTGCCAGCCTTGATAGCGCGGCCCGCGACGAATCTGCGCCGTGGCCGGATGGGGCCAGTGCACCCATTTGCGATCCAGCCAGCCAATGCCGCGATCCATCACCACGCCGAATACGCCGATGACCACGATGCACACGAAGACAATATCGAGCATGAACAGCTGGCGCGCCCACACCATCAGGTAGCCGATGCCTTCGCTGGAGGCCAGCAATTCCACCGCCAGCAGCGAGGTCCAGCCGGCCGCCAGGGCCAGGCGTACACCGGCCATGAATGCCGGCAGCGCGGCGGGCAGGATCAGGCGACGGATCAACAGATACGTGGGCAGGCGCAATACACGGGCGGCTTCACGCAACTGGGGTTGGGCGTCGCGTACGCCGACCAGGGTATGCAGGGTCACGGGCACCACGATCGCCTTCACCAGCACCACCAGTTTGAGGGTTTCGCCAATGCCGAAGAACACCATGAACAGTGGAATCCAGGCCAGCGTCGGTACTTGCGACAATGCGCTGAACGTCGGAAACACCAGGCGCTCGGCGCGCGCACTGAAACCCAGCAACGCCCCCAGCAGCGCCCCGGCGCCAATGCCCGCCAGCAGCCCCCAGAACAGGCGTTGCAGGCTGACTGCCAGGTGGCTCCACAACTCGCCGCCGGCCAGTTCCACAGCGCTGCTCCACACCAGGGACGGTGGCGGCAGGATCTGCTCGCTCATCCAGTGATTGCGGCTGGCCAGCCACCACAGCGCCAACAGCGTCACCGGCAGCAACCATGGCAACAGCCGTTCACTGCGCAGCGGCCAGCGTGGCGTGGCGCCGGGGGCCGCGAGCGGGAGGCTCAAAAGTGAAATTCGGGCCATGGAGGACCTCCGTTGTCGCCGATGGCGTTATGTGTTTTTGATCTTATAAAAACGCAATCAAGATGATTGAGGGATAAGAAAAATCATTTAAAGCTTCTGCCCGGCACGCATCCAATGCATTCGAAGAATATTTTCGATGCTGTTTATGCATAGTCCTCTGGGGCCGGCGTTTTCACTTGCATAGATCTAAAAGCTATTAAATTGTGAATTTATAGTATTTAAAGTTTTTATCTGCCTGTGCCTACTTTCTGCTCCCCAGGCGACCCTCGCCCACAAGGAGCTGCGCTTATGAAACTGCCTTTCAAACGTCTGATCACCCTGGTCGCAGGCACCGCACTGGCGGGCCTGGTACAGGCTGCCGACCTCAAGGAAATCCGCATCGCCGTGCCCGACCTCAGCGCCGGCAGCCAGCACAGTGGTGGGGGCATAACGGACGTGCTGCGCGAGCAGCAGATCTTCGAAAAAGCCTTTGCCGACCAAGGCATCAAGATCCAGTGGAACTACTTCAAGGGCGCCGGCCCCGTGATCAATGAAGCCTTCGCCAACGGGCAGGTGGACCTGGCTTACCTGGGCGACCTGGCGGCGATCATCGGCCGCTCCAATGGCCTGGAGACGCGCTTGCTCAGTGCCAGCGCGCGCGACGTCAAGCAGTACCTCGGCGTGGTGCCGGGCTCAGGCATCAAGACCTTGCAGGACCTCAAGGGCAAGCGCGTCGCGGTGTTCCGTGGTACGGCCAGCCAGTTGTCGTTCGATGCCGCATTGGCCAGCCAGGGCTTGAGTGAAAAAGACCTGAAGGTCATCAACCTGGACTTCAACGCCGCCGGTGCGGCGCTGGCCGCCAAGCAGATCGACGCCACCTGGGGCGGTTCGAACCTGACGGCGTTGCAAGCCAAGGGGCTGGCTGAAATACCCCTGACCACCAAGGATCTCGGCGGCGCCGGCAGCGTCCAGGCGGTGCTGGTGGGCAGCAAACAGTTTGTCGACGAGCATCCCGACGCCGTGGCCAAGCTGCTCAAGGCCCAGCAGCAGGCGGTGCAATGGTTGACCGATGACAACAACAAGCAAGCCTACATTGCGCTGGTGTCCGGGCTGGCCAGCTACCCGCCGCTGATCCTCACCAATGACTTGAAAGACCAGACCCTCAGCGAGGTCTTCCCGTCGACCCTGGACCCTGTGTTCCTGGCTAAATTGCAGGGCGCGGTGGACCTGGCCTCCAAGGAGAAGCTGATTCGCAAGTCGTTCCAGGTGAGTGACTGGGTGGCGCCGAATCTGGCCGCGGCGGGGCTCTGAGTTGGGTGGTGTCCAGGCGATGAGACCCTTCAAACCGCCACACTCATCTCCTGGCTGTCCACCTCCACCAAGGTCTCGATCATCGCCTTCGCCGCCGGCGACAACCGCGAACCGGTGCGGCTGACGATGCCGCAGCGGGCGCTCATGGTCTCCATGTTCTGCGGCAGGTTGCGCCAGTGCAGCAGCTTCAACGTGCCCTGGGCGATGTCGTCGGCGAACGCCTCCTCGGTGCCCACGCCGATGGCATTGGACTGCAGCACAATCTTCACCAGCGCCGGGAAATGTTCGGTCTGGATGCTCGGGGAAAAATCCATGCGCCCACTCAGGTTCGCCAACAGTTTGCGAATGCCCTGGGAGATCAGCGGCGACGCCAGCGGGTAGTCGAACATGTCGTTGGTCGACAGGCTGTCCTTGTCCAGCAGCGGGTGCCCCGGGCGGCAGAAAAATACCCCGCGCTTGGGCGTCAGTGCACGGGTCTGGAAATTCGGATCAGCTTCGAACTGACGGATGTCGGCGATAAAGAATTCGATCTCTTCGCGGCTCAGGGCGCGGCTGAGTTTTTCCCAGTTATCCACCTGGAAACTGGTACGGATTTTCGGGTGGGCGCTGATAAAGCGCGCCACCGCATCCGGCACCAGTTTCACCGCTGGCGCGGGGCCGCAGCCAAAGCGCAGGTCGCCGGCGTCGAGCTTGGTCATGCGCGTCACTTCACTGCTCAGCAGGTTGGCGCCATGCACCAGGGTCAGCGCGTGTTGCAGTACCACCTGGCCTTCCGGCGTGGGGCGCAGATCCTTGTGGCCGCGGTCGACCAGCACACAGCCGAATTCCTGTTCCAGCCCCTGGATGCTGCGGCTGAACGCCGGTTGGGTGATGCCCATGGCGTCCGCCGCACGCACGAAACTGCGGTGTTCGTTGAGGGCGATGAAGTACCGCAGTTGGCGAAGATCCATATGCTTTCCCTGCATCTTAAAAATAGGTCGAAGGCATTTGCGACCACGGGAGCAGAGGTTTTAAATGCAAGCTCTTATTCCGTCAATGAAGCATTGGTTCATTTGCTAGATCTAAATTGCATATGAATAGAGCGTTGTCGGAAAGCTCCCCACCATCAGTAGGCACAAGAGGGTCATCACAATGAGCAACGCCGCATTAGCTGTTCAACCCGTCGCCCAGGCACTGGATATTCACCCGGTCGCCGGCCGCATCGGCGCCGAGATCCGTGGCATCAGGCTGTCCGGCGATCTGGATGCCGCCACGGTCGACGCCATCCAGCAGGCGCTGGTGCAATACAAGGTGATCTTCTTCCGTGAGCAGACCCACCTCGATGACCAGAGCCAGGAAGCTTTCGCCCACTTGCTCGGCGAGCCGATTGCCCACCCGACGGTGCCGGTGCGCGACGGTACGCGCTTCCTGATGGAACTGGACGGTACCCGTGGCCAGCGCGCCAATTCCTGGCACACCGACGTGACCTTCGTCGACGCCTACCCGAAAGCCTCGATCCTGCGTTCGGTACTCGCCCCCAAGTCCGGTGGCGACACGGTGTGGGCCAACACCTCAAGCGCCTACAACGACCTCAGCGTCGAACTGCGCGCATTGGCGGATAACTTGTGGGCGGTGCACAGCAACGAATACGACTACGCCGCGCTCAAGCCGGATGTGTCGGCAGAGCGGCTTGAGGCATACCGCAAGGTGTTCACCTCGACGGTGTACGAAACCGAGCACCCGGTGGTGCGCGTACACCCGGTCAGTGGTGAGAAGACCCTGTTGCTGGGGCACTTCGTCAAGCGCCTGAAAGGCTATTCCCAGGCAGATTCGACCCAGTTGTTCAACCTCTTGCAAAGCCACGTCACCCGCCTGGAAAACACCGTGCGCTGGCGTTGGAATACCGGCGACGTGGCGATCTGGGACAACCGCGCGACCCAGCATTACGCGGTGGACGACTACGGCACCCAGGAACGCATCGTGCGCCGGGTGACGCTCAAGGGCGATGTGCCGGTGGGTGTGCAGGGGCAGCGCAGCCAGACCACCAAAGCTCTCTGAGCTGACAACGCTTCACCTGTGGGAGGGGGCAAGCCCTGATGCCATTCAGTTAAGGCTTTTTTGTAGGAGCGAGCTTGCTCGCGAAAAACGTCAACGATAACGCGTGTCTCCTGAATGAACGCGGCGCCTGTGAGTTTTTCGCGAGCAAGCTCGCTCCTACAAAAG
>Ga0207671_10001063_pt1 | contig 33331 bp, 31 predicted proteins | sample KBSC24metaG_FD_184352 | JGI IMG/M metagenome (GOLD analysis project Ga0207671, IMG submission 184352) | Corn rhizosphere microbial communities from Kellogg Biological Station, Michigan, USA - KBS C2-4 metaG (SPAdes) (version 2) | ecosystem: Host-associated > Plants > Roots > Rhizosphere > Soil...
GGATGGTGGCGGAGGGGACGTTCCGGCCGCCCTGGTTCCATCGCAACGTGATGAGCGAATATATGGGCCTGATCGAGGGCGCCTATGACGCCAAGGAAGGCGGCTTCGCGCCCGGCGGCGGATCGCTGCACAATTGCATGAACGGCCACGGCCCCGACAAGGCGAGCTACGGGAAGGCGGTCGCCGCCGATCTCACGCCGCACCGGATCGAGGCGACCATGGCCTTCATGTTCGAAAGCCGCCACGTCATCCGCCCGACCCGCTGGGCGATGGAGACTCCGCTGCTGCAGAGCGACTATGACGAGGCCTGGTCCGGATTCGAGAAGGCGCGGCTTCCCTGATGATCCTCCACAATTACTGGCGTTCCGGCACCTCCTACCGCACGCGGATCGCGCTCAACCTCAAGGGCCTGGCCTACGAGCAGCGCGCCTACGACCTGCGCGCCGGGGCGCAGAACGAGCCCGCCTACAAGGCGCTCAACCCGCAGATGCTGGTGCCGACGCTGGAGGTGGAGGGCGCGCTGCTGACCCAGACCTCCGCCATCCTCGAATGGCTGGAGGAGCGGTATCCCGAGCCGCCCTTGCTGCCGGGCGGGCCCGAGGCGCGCGCCACCGTGCGGGCGATGGCGGCGTTGATCGGCTGCGACGTCCACCCGCTCGGCAATCTGCGCGTGCTCGCCCAGCTGCGCACCCAGTTCGGCGCGGACAGCGCGGCGGTGAAGCAATGGGCGGCGCGCTGGATCGGCGATGGCTTCGCCGCGCTAGAGACGCTGATCGAACGGCATGGCGGCACCTTTGCCTATGGCGACACGCCGACGCTGGTCGAATGCTATCTCGTGCCGCAACTCTATTCGGCCGAGCGGTTCGAGGTGGACGTGTCGCCTTATCGGCGCGTGCTGGCCGCCGCCCATGCGGCGCGGGCGCTGCCCGCGGTGGCGGCCGCGCACCCCGATCACCAGCCCGACGCCGATCCCCGGTGAGCGAGAGCGAGCGGCTGTTCGCCACGCCGGCCGGCGTGCGCCTCGGCCCGCTCGGCCTGATCGCCGAGGGCAAGGCGCGCAACTTCGTCCTGCAGATGAAGGCGGGGCGTTTCCACGGCTTCGTGGTGCGGCGGGGCGACGCCGTGTTCGGCTATGTCGATCGCTGCCCGCATGCCGGCCTGCCGCTCACCCAGCGGCTCGACGATTATCTGACGCCCGACGGCAGCCTGATCGCGTGCAGCTGGCATGGCGCGCTGTTCGCGCCCGAGACCGGCGCCTGCGTCGGCGGGCCGTGCATGGGGCAGGGGCTGACACCCTGGCCGGTCGAGGTCCGCGACGGGGCGATCGTCACGGCCTGAGGCGGCGGTGGAACAGGTGCGTGGCCATGGCCGCGCCCAGCACCGGCGCCAGCAGGTTGGCGATCGGCAGCAGGAATAGGCCGGTGACGATCGCGCCCATCAGCGCGCGGTCGATCCGGGTGCCGCGCAGCCAATCCCCGGTCGCCCGGCCGTCGAGATGGCGCGCCGCGACCATCTCGCCGAGATCGCGGCCGAAGGCGAGGCCATTCACCGCCACGAACAGCAACACCGTGCCCACCCCCGTCACCAGCAGGACGATGTAGAAGGGCAAAGCGATCAGATTGTAGACCAGCACCCGCAGGCTGGACTTGAGCCCCAGGATGGCGCCCCGCGCCCAGCCCAGCGGCCGGGCCGATGCCAGCGCCTCCGGATAGCGGCGCGCCTCCACCACGGCGACGATCCGGTCCATATAGGCCGAGATCACGCCGATCGCGATCGCCGGGAACAGGAACCAGATGCCGAGCGCGGTCAGCAGGAAAGCGCCCAGCCCGCTGGTGCCGGCGCCGAGCGGGCAGCTGTCCTCGTCCGACCACCAGCCGCACGGATCGGCGCCGTGCAATGCCCAGCCGAGCACGACGCCCAGCACCGCGAAAATCAGCAAGGTCGCCAGCAGCGACCGCCCCAGGATGCCGAGCACCCGGCGGTCCCCGAGATCGTCGAGCGCGAGGAGGAAGGCGCGAATCATGCCGTCTCTACGGGCGGCGCCGGGCGTGGTTCCGCCCTCAGAACACGCGCCGCAGTTCGGCGAGCGCGCACTGGCCGTCCACGGTCGCGGGCTGCTGCGCGGCGGCGGCGGCGTTGCTGCCGTTCTGGCGCTGGATGCGCAGGGTCGAGCGGTTGATCGTGAACGGCCCGAAGCGGACCGCATCCGGCATGAACACCGCCTTCATCTCCGATCCGCCGCCGGTATCCGGCCGCGAGGGGGTGACCGTGCCCTTCTCCTCGTTGACGATCACGTCGAGCTGATAGGGGCGCACCGGGTCCGCCATGGTGCAGGTGAGGGTGACGATGCCGGTCTGCCCGTCCGCCACCGATCGGGCGGGCGTGCCGTGGCGGCCCCGGCGCGGCGGCGCGGCGGCGGGCGCGGCGATGGCCGTCTGGGCGATCGGTGCGGCCGGCGGCGGGGAAGGGGCGGCGGCGGCGGCCGCCGTCTGCGCCGCCTGCTTCTGGCGTGCGGCCTCGTCCGCCGCCTGCTGCGCTTTCTCCTCCTCGGGCGACAGATCCTCGGACCGGGCGACGAATTCCGCGACGTGATTGCCGTGCGCGGCCAGCGCCTTCATGATCTGGAACTCGCATTTCAGGCTCGCCCCGCGCGGCTCGATCACGCGCACCGGCGTGCCCAGCGCCCAGCTCTGGCCGAGCGCTTCCAGCTGCCGGTCCGACACGGGATGCCGGCCCATCTCGACGAAGCATTTGTCATGCTTCGCGGTGACCACGATTTCCGGGGCCGCCGGGGCGGCGGCGGGCGCGGCCTGCAATGCGAGGAGAAGAGTCAGCATCGTGGGCGAGACTATCGATTGCGTGCGCTGCCGCAAGGCAAGGCTAGCGATGCCGGGGCACGGTCATGCAGTCGAACCCCCCGGTCGCGGCGGCGGCGCAGAGCCGGAGCGCGCCGTCGCGATCGCGCGCCGCGCCGATCTGGAGGCGGACCAGCGGGCTTCCGGGCACCGGCTCGTAGCGCGGCTGATAGGCGGCCAGCGAGGGCAGGCGGGCGCGGACCTTGTTCCAGGCGGCGACGGCGGCCGGATGGCCGGTGAAGGCGCCGAGCTGGATGCGCCACTCGCCCGATGCCGATTCGGCGGGGGCCGCCTTGCGCGGTTCGGCGGCGAGGCGGGACGCGGGCGCCGGATTGAGGATCGCCGACTGGAGGCGCGCCAGCGCCGGCGGCGCGAAGGTGGCCAGCTGCGCCGCGGGCGTCGCGGCGGCCTGCTGCGAGACGTCCATCGCCGCCGCGCAGAAAGCAGGCGTGGCCTGGGGCTGGGCGAAGAAATTGTAGAGCTGCGTCATGTGGCGATCGAGCGCCGCGGGGTCGCCCGATCCGTAGCGCCGCGTCTCGGACGCATAAGCGGTGGCGAGCGTCGCCTTGTCGTCGGTGAGCAGCGCGTTGTAGCGCCGCACCAGGGCCGCGCCGCCGGGCTGGCGCCCGCAGAGCAAGGCGGCGACGTTCAATGCCGCGCGGACGTGCCACAGCGATTCGTCCGGGCCCAGCCCGCTGTTGATCGTCTCCGGCTGCGGATGCTGCGCCGGTGGGAGCGCGGCGGGCGGGGCGGGCTTCGCTTCCTGGGCGCGATGACGATGCGCGCAGCCGCCCGCCAGCAGCATCGCAAGCATCGTGACACCGGCCGCGCCGCCCCGTTTCATCGTCATGAATCCCCGATCGAGGGCAAAGGATGGCCGGACAAGCCCGTCGAGCCCGGCCGTGCGCGACGTGCGCCGGCCGGGGGCATCGCGCGATCGTCCGGATCCGGACACAAGCCGTCCGGTATCGGACACCATCAATCGGTGAAATGCGCCGAGAGCCGGTGATTTGGCCCGATTTGCTTTGGGCCTTCCGGGGAAAAGTCGCGGATTTTCGCCATTTCTCAAAACTGGCACGCCCCCTGCAAAGCTTCTGGCATCGGAGGAAACATCGTCCTCCGGGCAAGATTGGAAGGGAGACTTGAGATGTTCCGCTATGCTTTTTCCGCCGTCGCCGCCGCTGCCATCACCTTCGGTGCGGTCTCCGCGCTGAACGCCCAGACGCCGCAGAAGGTGACGATCGACCACAAGACCGGCAATTATTGCGTCACCGATTCCATGGTGACCGGCTCGCGCATCGCGCCGTCCGAGTGCCACTCGGTCGATCAGTGGGCCAAGCTGGGCGTCACCTTCTCGCGCGCGCCGGCCAAGTGATGCGGGTGTGATGCGGTCTGGACGGGCGATCATCTGCCACCGGGCGTCGGAGCCGACCCCGCCGTGGCAGATGACGCCGATCCGCCGATTGCCTGAATCGCCATATGCAAAAATGCAAAAGGCCGGGTCGGTGACGACCCGGCCTTTTGGCGTGCGATCCACTTGGATATTCGCTGGTCGGGGCGACAGGATTCGAACCTGCGACCCCCAGACCCCCAGTCTGATGCGCTACCAGGCTGCGCTACGCCCCGACCTAGGCGGCGCCCACTAGGGGACAAGCCGGCGCTTGGCAAGCGCTCTTCGCCTTGATGCGGCCCAAGCGCCATGGTAGGCGCCCGCGCTTCAACACTAGGGCCGCGTTGCGCGCGCCCCAGCCAGGCTAGACCCGCACGATGTTCTCGTCCCCCGCATACGCCCAGGCCGCAGGCGCGCCGGCTTCTTCCGGCTTCCTGACCTCGTTCGGGCCGCTGATCCCGATGATCGCGATCATCGCGATCATGTATTTCCTGATCATCCGCCCGCAGCAGAGCAAGGTGAAGCAGCACCAGGCGATGATCGACGCGGTGAAGAAGGGCGACACCGTCGTCACCGGCGGCGGCACGATCGGCAAGGTGACCAAGGTCGACGGCGACGAGATCGAGGTCGAGGTCGCCGCCAGCGTGCGCGTGCGCGTGGTGAAGTCGACGCTGACCAGCGTGCGCGGCGCCGCCGTCGCCAACGACCGCGCCTAAGGGGCACGAGGGGGCCATGCTCGATTTCCCGCGCTGGAAGATCGCCTCGATCATCGGCGTTCTGCTGGTGGGCATCCTGCTCGCGGTGCCGAGCTTCATTCCCGAGGCCACGGCGAAGCGGATGGGGCTCGGCTTCGCGCCGCGCATCAACTTCGGCCTCGATCTCGCCGGTGGCAGCCACATCCTGCTGGAGGCCGATACCGCCGACGTCGCCAAGTCGCGCCTGTCCAACATGCAGGACACGGTGCGCGCGGCGATGCGCAAGAACACGCCGGGCCCGATCGCGATCGGCGACATCTCGACCGCGAACAACGCGCTCAGCTTCTTCGTGCGCGATCCCGCGCAGCTCGATGCGGCGGTGGACACCGCGCGCAACCTCACCCAGCCGGTGGGCACCAGCGGCACGCGCGACTGGACGGTGCAGGTGGTCGATTCGACCCGCATCGTGATGACCCAGACCCAGGGGGGCATCAACCAGTTCATCGATCAGGCGATGACCGGCGCGGTCGACATCGTCCGCAAGCGCATCGACGCGCTCGGCACCAAGGAGCCGACCATCGCGCGCCAGGGCAGCGACCGCATCCTCGTCGAGGTGCCGGGCGTGCAGGACCCGACCGCGCTCAAGGCGCTGATCGGCAAGACCGCCAAGCTGGAATTCAAGCTGGTCGACACGCAGGCCGATCCGGCCAAGGTGCAGGCCGGGCAGGCGCCGATCGGCGACCAGCTGCTGCCCTATAATGGCCGTCCGCTCGCCGTCTTCCGGCAAGCGATCCTGACCGGCGGCGATCTCAAGACCGCGCGCCAGGATTACGACCAGAACGGCCAGCCGGCCGTCGCCATCTCGTTCAACGCCAAGGGTTCCAGGGCCTTCGCCGAGACGACGCAGCAGAATGTCGGCAAGCCGTTCGCGATCATCCTCGACGGTCAGGTGCTGTCCGCGCCGAACATCAACGAGCCGATCCTCGGCGGCACGGCGTCGATCTCGGGCAGCTTCACCGCGCAGTCCGCCCAGGCGCTGGCGATCGCGCTCCAGTCCGGCTCGCTGCCGATCGCGCTGAAGACGGTCGAGGAGCGCACCGTCGGCCCCGGCCTCGGCGCCGATTCGGTCCATGCCGGCATCATCGCCTCGGCGATCGCGGTGGCCGCCGTGGTGATCTTCATGTTCGTCACCTACGGCCGCTTCGGTTTCTATGCCGACCTCGCCGTGGTCATCAACGTGTTCGTCATCCTTGGCCTGATGGCGCTGCTCAACGCCACGCTGACGCTGCCCGGCATCGCCGGCTTCGTGCTCACCATCGGCACCGCGGTGGACGCCAACGTGCTGATCAACGAGCGCATCCGGGAAGAAAGGCGGCGCGGGCGCAACGTCGTCCAGGCGGTCGAGCTCGGCTACAAGGAAGCCAGCCGCACCATCTTCGAAGCGAACATGACGCACGCCATCACCGGCCTGATCATGCTCATCCTCGGCTCCGGCCCGGTGAAGGGCTTCGCCGTGGTGCTGCTGTTCGGCATCGCCACCTCGGTGTTCACCGCCGTCCTCTTCACGCGCATGCTGGTCGCGCTCTGGATTCGTCGCCAGCGCCCGCAAGCCATCAATATCTGAGGCCGCCGATCATGCGCCTGCTCAAGATCGTTCCCGACAACACCAATATCGGCTTCGTGAAGCTGCGCGGCTGGGCCTTCGGGCTCACCGCGCTGCTCACCATCGCGGCGGGTGTGCTGGTCGGGGTGCGCGGCCTCAACCTCGGCGTCGATTTCGTCGGCGGCCTGTCGATCGAGGCCAAGTTCCACGGGCCCGCGCCGCTGGACGACATCCGCGCGCGGATCGACCGGCTGGGCGTGGGCGATGCCCAGCTGCAGCTGGCCGGCAGCCCGGACACCGTCACCATCCGCCTGCCCCTGCCGCCGGTGCATGACGAGGGGGCCACCAACGCGCTGGTCGCCAAGGTGCAGGGCGCGCTCGCGCCGGACAACGTCATCCTGCCGTTCAACCAGGTCGACACCGTTTCCGGCAAGGTCTCGGACGAACTGATCGGCAAGGGCGTCTTCGCCGTCGTCGCGGCCGTCTTCTGCATCGCGCTGTTCGGCATCGTGCGCTTCGAATGGCAGTTCGGCGTGGCGACCTTCATCTCGATCTTCCACGACGTGCTGATGACGCTGGGCTTCTTCGCGCTGACCCGGTTCGAGTTCGATCTCAACATCGTGGCGGCGGTGCTCACCATCATCGGCTATTCGATCAACGACAAGATCGTGATCGACGACCGCATCCGCGAGAATCTGCGCAAGTATCGCCAGATGCCGCTGGGCGAGCTGATCGACCTCTCGGTCAACGAGACGCTGCCGCGCACCGTGATGACCTCGCTGACGATCCTGCTGGCGCTGCTCTCGCTGCTGCTGTTCGGCGGCCATGTGCTGCGCGGCTTCACCGCCGCGATGATGCTGGGCGTGGTGGTCGGCACCTATTCGTCGATCTACGTCTCCTCCTCGCTGCTGATCTCGCTCGGCCTCGACCGGTCGCGCTTCCGCCAGATGGCCGATGCCACCGACAAGAAGAAGGCGGCCCGCGCCCGCGCCGAGCGGATCGGGCCGAAGGACTGATGGCGAAATTCTCGCCGGATCCGGTCGCCTCCGGCCCTGCGATCCAGGCCATATCCGAGGGCGGCTTCCGCATCGACGGCGAGGTGATGGAGGCGGCCCTGCTGACGCCCGAGGCCGCCGTGCCATGGGCGCCGCCCGCGCTCGACGCGCTCGACCCGGCGGCGTTCGGCGATCTGCTGACCCGCGATCCGGCGCCGGAATTCCTGCTGCTCGGCACCGGGCCGACGCTGCGCCGCCCGTCGCCGGCCTTCATCGCGGCGCTCGAGGCGCAGGGCATCGGCGTCGAGGTGATGGACAGCCGCACGGCGGCCCACGCCTGGGGCGTGCTGCGCGCCGAGGGCCGCGAGATCGTGGCCGCGCTGATGGGGCTCTGATCCGGTTTCTCCCCTCCCTGAAAGGGAGGGGTCGGGGGTGGGTTCGCCTGGGGCGGATGCCGACCTGTCCGGAGACGAACCCACCCCTAACCCCTCCCTTTCAGGGAGGGGAATGATTCATCGTCGAACGATTCCAGCCAGATGCGCCCGCAGCGCCGCCGCATTCGCCTCCCACGTGAAGCGCGCCGCCGTCGCCCGCACCGCGGCGGGATCGGGTGGGGCGGCCAGCAGCTCCCGCACCGCCGCGGCGATCGCACCCGGCTCGCGCGCCACGATCCGGCCCGCCGCCGGTCGATCGACCAGCTCGCGCGCGCCGCCGACCTCGCTCAGCACCAGCGGCGTGCCGCAGGCGAGCGATTCGACCCAGGCATTGGCGAGGCCCTCCGATGCCGACACCAGCACGCCCACGTCCGCCGCCGCCGCCAGCGCCGGCAGCGCCTCGTGCGGCTGGGAGCCGAGCAGGCGCAGCCGGTCGGCCACGCCGACCTCCCGCGCCAGCGCCGCCAGGGCGCCGTGCTCCGGCCCCTTGCCGGCGATCATCAGCGTGGCGCCGGGCACATCCGCCAGCGCGCGGATCGCGAGATCATGCCCCTTGCGCGGGATCAGCGCGCCGACCGAGAGCAGCAGCGGCCCGGTGACGCCCAGCGCCGCCTTCGCCGCGATCCGGTCCGCGACGGGCCGGAAGCGATCGAGATCGACCCCGGTATAATGGACGCGGATGCGCTCCGCCGGCAGGCCCAGCGCCACCATGTCCGCCTTGAGCGCGGCGCTCACCGCCAGCATCCCGCCGGCCGCCCGCCCCGCCGCGCGGACCTGCCGCCCGCTCCAGCGCGCCCGCCCGAAATGGTGGATGTCATGGCCCCGCGCCTTGATCGAGACCGGCACGCCGAGCGCCCGGCCCAGCCGCGCCGCCGTCGGGCCGTCAGGGAAGAAGAATTCCGCATCGAGCACGTCGAAGGGAAAGTCCGCGCGGATCGCGCGGAGCCGGGGCAGCAGGGCGCGCGCCATGAGGATCGGGTTGAGCGCGCCGATGCCCGGCAGCGATGGGAAGCGCGGCCGGTGCACCGTCAGCCCCTTCCACGTCTCGTGCTCCGGCAGCGCCTCCAGCCCCGCCGACTGCCCCAGCCGCCGGAGCGGACCCGGTGGCGCGGCGACCGGTGCCACCACCTGCAGCGCGACATCCGGCAGCGCCGCCAGCCCCAGCGTCTGCCGTTCGACGAACACGCCGAACGTCGGCCGCGCCGCGTCGGGAAACAGGGTGGAAAGCGTCAGCACGCGGAGCATGGCGATGCCTTCTGCCAGCGTCCCGTTAAGAAGCCATTCAGTCCGTGGGCGAAACTGTCTCCCCCGCCGTCACAAAGGCCTCTCCGGGCCGCTTCCCACAGCCGGATCGACCCGCTAAGGATCGTCGCCATGCCACGTCTCGCCACCCGCCCGATCCTTCTCGCCGCGCTCGCCGCCGCCGTCTTCGCGCCGCTTTCGGGCTGCGCCCATGGCGGCAAGAAGAAGGCCGACACCAAGTTCATCGCGCGGGATGTGGACACGCTCTACAATCTGGCCCGCGACCGGCTGGACAAGAAGCAGTACAAGCTCGCGGCCCAGCTGTTCGACGAGGTGGAGCGCCAGCACCCTTATTCGATCTGGGCCCGCCGCGCCGAGCTGATGAGCGCCTACAGCTATTATCTCGGCCGCAGCTACAATGATTCGATCGCATCGGCGCAGCGCTTCCTGTCGATCCACCCCGGCAACCGGGATGCGCCTTATGCCTATTACCTGATCGCGGTCGATTATTACGAGCAGATCAACGACGTCACCCGCGACCAGAAGATCACCCAGCAGGCGCTGGACGCGCTGGGCGAGCTGGTGCGCCGCTACCCGGACACCAAATATGCCGCCGACGCGCGGCTGAAGATCGATCTCGTCAACGATCACCTCGCCGGCAAGGAGATGGAGATCGGCCGATTCTACCAGCGCCGCGCCGAGTGGCTGGCCTCGATCATCCGCTTCCGCGTGGTGGTCGACAAATATCAGACCACCACCCACGTGCCCGAGGCGCTGGAGCGCCTGACCGAATCCTATCTCGCGCTCGGCGTGCCGGCCGAGGCGCAGAAGGCGGCGGCGGTCCTTTCCAACAACTATCCCGGCTCCAAATGGTATAGCCGGGCCTACAACCTCATGAACAAGAAGGCCCCCACCGAGGGCGAGGCGAAGGCCAAGAAGCACAAGCTGGAAAAGCGGCACAAGAAGATCATGAAGGGGTGATCGCTTTATGCCCCTCCCTGAAAGGGGGAGGCGTATCGACCTTCAAAATCCTCCCCCGCCAGGGGGAGGTGGCGGCGAAGCCGACGGAGGGGGAGGACGGCGGTGAGCCCTCTCTATCGCGCCGCCGCCCGCCCCCTCCGTCACGCGTGCCGCGTGCCACCTCCCCCTGGCGGGGGAGGATTTCATCGGTGCCACGTTTGAATGTCGATACAGCCTTAGGGTGGGTTCGCCTCCGGATCATGGCTCGGTCCGCTCCCAGCGAACCCACCCCCGGCCCCTCCCTTTCGAGGAAGGGAGTTCGCACCCTGTTCTCTTCAACTTCGCTATGAGCTAAAGCCGTCTCGATGCTGATCCGGCTGGCCATCCGCGACGTGGTGCTGATCGAGGCGCTCGACCTCGATTTTTCCGCCGGCCTCGGCGCGCTGACCGGCGAGACGGGCGCGGGCAAGTCGATCCTGCTGGATTCGCTGGGGCTGGCGCTCGGCGCGCGGGCCGATAGCGGGCTGGTGCGCTACGGTGCCGCCCAGGCGGTGGTGACGGCGAGCTTCGATGCCGGCGACGATGCCGTCATCGCCGCGATACTGGCCGAGAACGGGCTGGACGGCGAGCCCGGCGAGGCGCTGATCGTCCGGCGCATCGTGAAGGCCGACGGCGGATCGCGCGCCTCGATCAACGACCAGCCGGTCTCCGCCGCCCTGCTGCGCGAAATCGGCGGCCGGCTGGTGGAGATTCATGGCCAGCATGACGATCGCGGGCTGCTCAACGCGAAGGGCCATCGCGCCTTGCTCGATGCCTTCGGACGGTTCGACCTGGCGGGCCTCGCCCAGGCCCACGGGCGCTGGCGCGAGGCGGAGGCGGCGCTGGCGACGGCGCGGGCCGATCTCGAAACCGCCGAGCGCGATCGCGAATGGCTGGAGCATGCGGTCGGCGAATTGCGCCAGCTCGCGCCCGAGCCGGGCGAGGAGGAGGCGCTCGCCGAAGAGCGCGCCGCCATGCAGAAGGGCGCGCGGCTGGCCGAGGACCTCACCGGCGTCACCGCGCATCTCGATGGATCGGAAGGCGCGCTGGCCGGGCTCCGGCAGGCGGCGCGGCGGCTCGACCGGATCGCGCACGAGCATGAGGCGCTCGCCACCGCGCTGGCGGCGCTCGACCGCGCCGTGATCGAGGCGTCCGAGGCCGAGGATGCGCTGGCGGCGGCGGGGCAGGCGATGGCCTTCGACCCCGAGCGGCTCGACCGGATCGAGACGCGGCTGTTCGATCTGCGCGGACTGGCCCGCAAGCATCGCGTCCAGCCCGACGAGCTGCCGGCGCTGGCGGAGGAGCTCGGCAGCCGCCTCGCGCGCATGGAGGCGGGCAATGCGGGGCTGGCGGCGCTGGAGAAGGCCGTCATCGCCGCGCGCGCCGCTTACGAGAAGGAGGCCGTCGCGCTGTCCGAGGCGCGGGCCGAAGCCGCGCTGCGGCTCGACAAGGCGGTGGCGGCCGAGCTCGCGCCGCTCAAGCTCGACGCGGCGCGCTTCCGCACCGCGATCGAGCGCCTGCCCGAGGCGCAATGGGGCGCGGAGGGGCGCGATCGCGTCGAATTCCTGATCGCCACCAATCCGGGCGCGCCCTTCGCGCCGCTGGTGAAGATCGCGTCGGGCGGCGAGCTCTCCCGCTTCATCCTCGCGCTCAAGGTGGCGCTGGCCGAGGCGGCGGGCGCCCGCACCATGATCTTCGACGAGATCGATCGCGGCGTCGGCGGGGCGGTCGCCTCGGCGATCGGCGACCGGCTGGCGCGGCTGGCCGAGAAGGCCCAATTGCTGGTGGTGACCCATTCGCCGCAGGTGGCGGCGCGCGCGGCGCGGCAGCTGCTGATCGCCAAGAGCCATGACGGCATCGTCACCCGCACCGGCGTGCGCCTGCTCGACGAGAGCGAACGACGCGAGGAGATCGCGCGCATGCTCTCCGGCGCGGAGGTGACGGACGAGGCGCGCGCGCAGGCGGGGCGCCTGCTGGCGGCGTGACCGGCCATTGCGGGGTGGGCGAGGCCCACCCCGTACGGATCACAAGCCGTCGACGCTCTTGCTGACGAGGATGTTCACCGCGACGCGGCGGTTCTGCGCCTTGCCTTCCGGCGTGCTGTTGTCGGCCAGCGGGTCCGCCTTGGCCATCCCGGTCGGGGTCAGCATGCGATAGGGCTTCCAGCCGCACGACTGCTGGAGATAATTGATGACCCGCGCCGCGCGCTTCTCGCTCAGCGTCTGGTTGAGGTCGTCGCCGCCGGTCGAATCGGTATAGCCGACCACCAGCATCAGGGCGTTCTCCGTCCCCTGGGCCGTCGTCGCCGTGGAGCAGAGATCGGCCTTGTCCTGCGGGCTCAGATCCGCCTTGCCGGTATCGAAATGCACGTTCGTCGTGCTCTTGATATTGTATTTGTCGATATCGCCCATGCGGCCGCGCAGCGCTTCGGTGGCCGCGGTCTGCTCGTCGAAGCCCTGGGCCGTCCCGTTGCGGATCATGGACGCGGTCTTGAGGTCGCTGGTGCGCAGGTTGACCTGGCTCGCCACCAGGCCATCGCCCGATTGCATCGTCTTGACCGTGACGGGCAGGCCGTTGAGCAGCGAATCCGCGCCCAGCTTGCCGCGCCCGCCGAACAGGCTCGCGGACTTGATCCGCGTGCTGTCGTTGACGGCGATGACCGTGGCGGTGCCATCGGCGGCCTTGACCTTCATCTTGTCGCCGTTGCGCGCGGTGATGATGCCCTTGATCTCGGGGCCCGCGGTCATTGCTGGCGCCTCGGGGGCCTGCGGCGGCTGGGGCACGGCGCCGTTGACGACGATGTTGGGATCGGACGGAGCATCCTGCTGCTGCTGCGCATAGACGCTGCCCGACACGGGCAGGGCCAGCATGGCCAGCGCGACGCCGACCCCCCGCTTTTTGGAAATGACACGCATGGACCGATTCCTCTGTAGATTACCCTGACGATGCGAGCGTGTTCAGGACAACCTGTCTGCTAGATTAACTTGTCCCGGAGGGCCGTTTGCCAAGCGGATAGTTCGAGCGTGCTGTGCGACAAGCCGAAGCAAATGACACGTCGCCAGACCGGGCGCATGATCGCACTAACCGGGGGCGGCATTGGGAATCGGGACTTGGGAGGAGGCCGGAAGTTCGTGCGATTGGTGTGGACTATTGTCGCTTATAGTCGCTCGTTCGACGATATGGGGTATGGTCCGGCGACGATGAGAGGTCCGTTCCGGGCGCCTGTTTTTCGTGCGATGTCGGGGACTTGAAAAGGGGAGGGGGTATCGTGGCCCATCGCGTGCGGGTGACACCGTGGCTTTCCATTCTCGCGCTTGCTGTCTCGGCGTGCCCAGCATCGGCCGGCTGCCCTCCTCTCGAACCGGGCGGTTCCTATCCGTGGCAGAGCGACGCGCGCATGGCCGGGGACAAATGGGCCGATCTCCAGATCAAGATCGACAAGAAGGGGCGCCCATCGGATTGCGGGATGACGAAGGGGAATGTGGACGCCGAAACCCTGTTCTGGATGTGCCGGGCGGTCACCTCCCAGGCCCATTTCGATCCCGTCATGACCGATGGGCAGCCGATGGCGAGCACGGTGACGCGGAGCATGGTCGTATATGGCCGGCTTCACGCCCAGGCGGACGAGGCTGGACGGAAGAAATACTTCGCCGATCATCCGGACGAAAATCCCGGCTGCTATCCGCAATGAGCCTTGGGGCTTCTCCGCCGTGACGGAATCGGGCGGGGATGGATATGAGGGGCGGACAGCGCCCCCCTGCAGTCATGGCTTCGTCCTCGGGTGACACTAAAAGCGGGCGAACCCCGATGCAGCGTCACAATTTCGCCCGCGTTTTGGTGCTGCTTACGCTTAGCCGGAGCCTGCATGGTCGAGACGATCCTCCTCGTGATGCTTCAGTCGGCTGCTTACGGGCCGATGGCCCCCGTGGCAGGAAGCGGGGATGGCGGGGATGGCGGGAAACCCGGTAGAGATGTCGCGTGTCCGCCGTCCGCATCAGGAGAAATTGTGGTTTGCAAGCGTGGGCCCGCCGATGCGGGGCAGCGTGTGCGACCTATGCCAGCGATCCCGAACGGCATCCTCGATGCTGATGGACGTTTGAACCTACGGCTAGGTAAGAATATGCAATTGGGCGGTGGCGGCCCAATACGGCAAAATGGCCAATCTGTCGGGGCGACTCTCCGCATTCACTTCTGACCCCTTATCGGAGACGGTCGGTTCGCGACCAGTTCTTGCCGTTGTCGTCCTTCGTCCACATCCTTAAAAGCGGAAATACGAGCCGTGCGAATTGAGGGGAAGTCGGTGGCGATATCACTCTATGACCTCAGTGTGCCAACATTCCTGCAGACCGTGAGGGCCGTCGGAGCATTCCTAGATCGTGCTGCGACGCATTGTGCGGAGTCGGGCACTGATCCCGACGACTTCGTGGACGCATGCCTCTTTGACGACATGGCGCCGTTTCATTTTCAGATCGAAGCGGCATGGCATCATTCCGTGTGGGGGGTCGAGGCTCTCAAGACCGGCGCATTCACCCCTCCCGCCTTGGTCGGGCCTGTTCCCTTCACTGACCTACGGGCGATGATCGGCAAGGCGGAAACGGCGCTGGAGACCTTCACTCCCGAGGAGATCAATATCTGTTCCGGCAAGGAACTGGACATCGGGCTTCATCGGCCGCGCGACGATGTGGATACCTGGACACCGTGGGAGCAGCGGACCCTGGCCTTCACCTCCGAGACATTCCTCTTATCGTTCTCAATGCCGAATTTTCATTTCCACGCTGTCACCGCTTACGACATCCTGCGCTCACGGGGCGTGCCACTTGGAAAGCGCGATTACGAAGGTCGGCTGCGCACCAGATCGACCTAAGCCGAAAGTCCGCTACCCGGGTCCGTATCCCGACAAGCAGTCCGTCGCTTATCCACCAATTGCGGCCATTCCTGCGATAATGGAAAGCGTCCTGCGCTCGGCTGTTGGTCTTGCCAGTCACGCATGGGACCTGGTGCGAGGCGAACAGGCCGTGGCGCTTTCCGGCGCCGTCCTCCGCCTCAATCCTCGCCCATCTCCCCGTCGCCCTTATATTTGATCTCGAGGAAGCGATTCTGCGTCGCGAGCGCCTTCAGGTCATTGTCGGCGAGGCGCGCGTTCATGCGGGCGATCTCCTCGCCGATCGTGCCGAGGCCTTCCACCAATTGCTTGTCGGGCGAGGGGCCGCCGTTGAGCGGCTGGCGGCGCAGCGACGGCGGCACTTTCTGGTAGCCGCGCACCAGCTCGGGCAGTTCGTCGCCGATCAGGCGGCGGGCTTCCAGCGCCTCCGGGGAGCGGGCGTCCAGCGCCGCGAGCTGGGGCGTGATCGCCTCCAGGCTGGCGGTGAGCTGGTCGAGCTGGCGCTGGGCGGGCGAGGGCAAGGCCGGCCGCTGCTGCTCCAGCCACTCGCCGGTCTGGCTGGGCAGCAGGTGCAGGTCGGTCGTCGCCACCTTCTCCGGCGTGAAATCGGGCGTGCGCGACCACAGGATGATCGCGACCGAGACCAAGGCCATGGCGATCATCGTCAGGAACACGCCCTCCATCTGGAGGGGCATGACGAAGCCGATCGCGATCGCCACCGCGAGGATGGCGAGACAGGCCAGCACCACGCGCCGGGCGATGCGGACGAAGGCCTGACGCCGCCGCTCCCGCCGCCGCCGCGCCGCCGCGCGGCCCTCGGGCGAGATGCGCCGCAGGAAATCGGCGGCGTGCTCGATGATGTCGTCGCTGCCGGGCATCTAGCGGGTCGTGTCCATCAGTCGATCTTGAACGCTTCTTCGCGCGCCGAGTTCTCGGCCTGCGCCGCGCCCTCGGCCCGCGCGATATAGCCGCGCGACTTCTCGACCTCGTCGGTCAGCACGTCGACCGTCTGCTTCATGTTGCCGAGCGCCTGGAGCTTGAACGTGTCGATCGCGTCCATCGTCGAATAGATGTTCTGGAAGGCGCGCTTCAGCGTGTCGATCGGGATGGTCGAGGCGGCGGCCTGCTGGTGGATCGCGCTCGTCTGGTTCTTGAGCATCGTGCCGGTCGAATCGATGATGTTCGCGGTCGTGGTGTTGAGCGCGGTGATCTGGTCCAGCACCAGCTTCTGGTTGGTCAGCGCCTGCGCCACCGTGACGGCGGTGCGCAGCGCCGCGACCGTGGTGGTGGACGCGCGATCGACGCCCTTCACCAGCTCGACATTGTTCTTCTTGACGAGATCGAGCGCCAGATAGCCCTGCACCGTCACCGCCATCTGGGTCAGCAGGTCCTGCGTGCGCTGGCGGACGTAGAAAAGCGCGCTCTCGCGGATCGCCTTGGCCTTGGCGGGATCGCTGGCGTCGAGATCGAGCGCCTTCTGCTCGAGCCGCTCGTCCAGCGTCTTGGCGACGTGGATCATCTGCTCCAGCTTGCCCATCGCCGCCCACAGGCCCTGCCGCTCGACGTCGATCGCGGCATTGTCCTTGAGCAGCTCGTCCTTGCCGCCGGCGAGATGCTGCAGGATCGTCGAGATGTGGTTCTGCGCGCTTTTGTAGCTGTCGAAATAGTCGCGCATCTTCGAGCCGAACGGGATGATCCCGAACAGCTTCTTCGAGGTGAACAGATTGCCCTTGGTCGCCGGATCGAGATCCTCGATCGTGCGGCGCAGCTCGGCGAGGTTGGCGCCGACATGGCCGTCCTTGTCCATCGCCTTGGTCGGGCGATCGAGGAAGCGGTTCGAATGGCCGGCCGCCTCCATGATCTCGCGGCGGCCCATATTGGTGATCTGGTCGACCTGCTTGCCGAATTCGGGCGAGTTGCTGTCGATCGCGACCAGGGTCGCGATGAAGCCATCGACCTTCTCGTCGAGCTTGGTGCGCTGCTTGTCGTCGAGCGGCACCAGCCCTGCGGCCTTTTCGGGCGCGAGCGCGGGGACGGGCGCCGGCGGCGTCAGTTCGATCGTCGGTGCATCCGTGGCGGTCGCGGTTTCCGTGGCCATGCCGTCTTCCTACCCCTCGCAGTTCGGGTGTGAATGTAGGATGGAGAGACTGTATTGTTCAAGTGACACGGATGATTCCCCTCCCTGGAAGGGAGGGGTTAGGGATGGGTCCTGGGTCGCGATACGGAAGCTTCACCGGACGAGGGTAAAGTCACGTGCGCCTCCACCCACCCCCGGCCCCTCCCTTTCAGGGAGGGGGGAAGATCACGCCTTCACCAATCCCGGCTTCCCCGCCGCCACCGCCCATTTCGCGGCGCTCGCCACCGGGGCGTCGCGCCGGGTCACCGTCTCCACCGTGCGATAGTCGCCGGTGCAGCCCTCGCGGGTCACCTCGGTCATGACATAGCCGCGCTGGTCGTTGATCCATTTCACGAAGGCGTTGTTGGCCAGCATATTGGCGCTGTTGTCGTCGTCCGCCCGGTCCCCGTTGGAGGTGATCGAGGTGGAGACGAACTCGCTGGCCACGATCCTGTCCCGCAGGATCAGGTCGTTGGCATAGTTGCGATGCTCGTCGCCGGTGACGACCAGCACGTTGCCGCCCGGCGCGCGCGAGAAGATCTCCAGCAGATGCTGCTGGGCCGCCGGATAGCCGCCCCAGCTGTCCATGTTGTAGATGGGCTGGCTGCCGCCCTTCTCGCGCCGGTCGGGGATGCAGACCATCACCTGCTGCGGCACGATGTTCCAGGCGTTGCGGCTGGAGCGGAAGCCCTCCTCCAGCCAGGTCCATTGCGCGGCGTTGAGCATGTCCTGCCCCGGCGCATGGCGAGCGGCGCAGTCCGGCTTGAAATTGTCGCCGCAGGGCTGGTCCGAGCGGTAGAGCCGCGTGTTGGGATAATGGAAGCGGGCGAGCGTGCCGTAATCCACACGGCGGTGGAAATCGACGAGGCCGTCGGCGGTTGGCTTGCAGCGCACCGGCATATGCTCGTACCAGGCCTGCAAAGCGGCGCGGCGGCGATAGACGAACATCTCCGGCGGATCGTTCTCCTGATCGTAGATCGAGGCCCAGTTGTTCTCGACCTCGTGATCGTCATAGGTGCAGTACCAGCCGCACACCGCATGCGCGGCCTGCAGGTCGCCGTCCAGCTTGGTGTCGGCGTAGCGGACGCGATAATCCTCCAGGCTCATCGGCGTCGGGCGCGAATAGCGGCGCACCGGAGTGATCGGCAGGCCTTCGCGGTCGCGCGGCCAGGGATCGTGATATTCGTAGATGTAATCGCCATAGTGGAACATGAAGTCCGGATTCTGGCGGGCGGCGTCGCGATAGGCGGTGTACCAGCCATGTTCGAGATGCTGGCAGCCCACCGCGGCGAAGCGCACCTTGTCCACCGCCGCGCCGGGCGCGGGCAGGGTGGTGGCGCTGCCGACCATGCTGGGCAGGCCGTCGCACTTGAAGCGGTAGAAATAGCGGGTCGCGGGCCGCAGGCCGGTGACGTCGACGTGGAGCGAGTGGGCGAGCTCCGGCCAGGCCTGGTCCTGCCCCTTGGCGGCGATCTGCCGGAAGCCCTCGTCGGTGGCGACCTCCCAGTCCACCGCCACCGGCTTCATCGGCATGCCGCCGTTGGGCTCCAGCGGCTGCTGGGCGAGGCGCGTCCAGATCACGAAGCCGTCGGGCGTCATGTCGCCGGCGGCGACGCCGAGCGAAAAGGGGAATTCGCTGAACGACAGCTGTGCGCGGGCGCGGCCGGTGAGCACGAAGGGCGCGGCGACGAGGCCGCCGAGGAGGGTGCGGCGCGTGGGAGTCAGGAGCGGGGGGGTGAGGATCTGGGCCATGGGAGAGCGCTATCGCTCGCTCATGTCGGTTTCGTTGCAGTTCGGCCCCTCTCCCGCTTTCGCGGGAGAGGGAGGGGCCCGTCGCGCAGCGGTGGGAGGGTAAGGGTCTTCTTCCGGGACAGAAAGAAGACCCTCACCCCGACCCTCTCCCGCGAAGGCGAGAGAGGGAGTAAGAGGGCGCTCCGAAGGAGTGTGCGCGATGACATGGGACCGGTGGTGGCTGTTCGTGGTGACGGTGTTCCTGATTTCGGGGACGCCGGGGCCGAACATGCTCCACGTCATGACGCGATCGGTGCGCCATGGCTTGGCCCGCTCGGTCTGGGCGATGGCGGGGTGCATGAGCGCCGTGCTGCTCGCGCTGGTCGCCTCGGCGGCGGGCGTCGGCGCGCTGCTGCTCGCCTCGCCCTATCTGTTCGACGCGCTGCGCTATGCCGGTGCCGCCTATCTGGCGTGGCTCGGCATCAAGGCGTGGCGGGGCGCGGGCGCATCTTCTCCTCTCCCTGAAAGGGAGGGGTCGGGGGCGGGTGGAGGCTTGGCGATACGGCCGCCTCACCTCCCGAGCGATCCGTATCCCGTGCCTCCACCCACCCCCAGCCCCTCCCTTCCAGGGAGGGGAGTCAGTGCTCTGGCCCTCTATCGCGACGCGCTGTTCACCGGCCTCTCCAACCCCAAGCTGATCCTGTTCGCCGCCGCGCTCTTCCCGCAGTTCATCAGCCAGAAGGCCGGCTGGGCGCCGCAGTTCGCGATTCTCACCGCCACCTTCGTGGTGATCGAGACCGGCTGGTACGTCGCCTATGCGGCCGGCGGGCGCCACCTTGCGGCCTGGCTCGCCCCGGCCCGGCGGCAGCGCCTGTTCGACCGCGCGACGGGCTCGCTCTTCTTCCTCTTCGGCGCCGGGCTGATCGCCGCGCGCGCCTGAGCCATCATCGCGAGGCGCGCAGCGATCCACGGCGCTGCGCGCCTCGCGACGGCGAAAACTCGCCAAGCTTGTTGCATCGCGCCATCTCGGCTATGGGCGCGCCCACAAACTCCGACAGGATCATATTTTCATGGCGCTCCGCAACGTGGCGATCATCGCCCACGTCGATCATGGCAAGACCACGCTCGTCGACCAGCTCTTCCGTCAGTCCGGCACCTTCCGCGACAACCAGCGCGTCGAGGAGCGCGCGATGGACTCCAACGATCTCGAGAAGGAGCGGGGCATCACCATCCTCGCCAAGCCGACCTCGATCGTCTGGGAAGGCACCCGCATCAACATCGTCGACACGCCCGGTCACGCCGATTTCGGCGGCGAGGTGGAGCGCATCCTCTCGATGGTCGACGGCGTCATCCTGCTGGTCGATTCGTCCGAAGGCGCGATGCCGCAGACCAAGTTCGTCACCGGCAAGGCGCTCGCCCTCGGGCTGAAGCCGATCGTGGTGGTCAACAAGATCGACCGCCCGGATTCGCGGGTGCAGGAAGTGCTGGACGAGGTGTTCGACCTGTTCGTGACGCTGGAAGCGACCGACGAGCAGCTCGATTTCCCGGTGCTCTACGCCTCCGGCCGCAACGGCTACGCCTCGACCGACGAGAATGCGCGCGAGGGCGACCTGACCCCGCTGTTCCAGAAGATCGTCGATCACGTGCCGGAGCCGAAGGTCGACGTCGATGCGCCCTTCACCTTCCTGGTGACCCTGCTGGACCGCGACAACTTCCTCGGCCGCATCCTCACCGGCCGGGTCAATTCGGGCACGGTGAAGCTCAACCAGCCGATCCATGCGCTCGATGCCGACGGCAATGTGATCGAGGCCGGCCGCGCCTCCAAGATCATGACCTTCCACGGGCTCGATCGCGTGCCGGTGGACGAGGCGCAGGCGGGCAACATCATCAGCCTCGCCGGCCTGACCGTGGCGACCGTGGCCAACACCATCGCCGACACCTCGGTCAGCACGCCGATCCAGGCGCAGCCGATCGATCCGCCGACGCTCTCGATGCGCTTCGCGGTGAACGATTCGCCGTTCGCCGGCCGCGAGGGCAGCAAGGTGACCTCGCGCATGATCCGCGACCGCCTGTTCCGCGAGGCCGAATCGAACGTCGCCGTGAAGGTGACCGAGAGCGCCGACAAGGACAGCTTCGAGGTGGCGGGCCGCGGCGAGCTCCAGCTCGGCGTGCTGATCGAGACGATGCGCCGCGAGGGCTTCGAGCTCGGCATCAGCCGCCCGCGCGTGCTGTTCGGCGAGGACGAGAACGGCAAGAAGACCGAGCCCTACGAGACGGTCGTGATCGACGTGGACGAGGAATTCTCCGGCACCGTCGTCGACAAGATGAACCAGCGCAAGGCGGAGATGACCGACATGCGCCCGTCCGGCGGCGGCAAGACCCGCATCACCTTCTCCGCCCCGTCGCGCGGCCTGATCGGCTATCATGGCGAGTTCCTGTCGGACACGCGCGGCACCGGCATCATGAACCGGCTGTTCGAGAAATACGGCCCCCACAAGGGCAATATCGAGGGCCGCAAGAACGGCGTGCTGATCTCCAACGGCAATGGCGAAGCGAACAGCTATGCGCTGGGCCCGCTGGAAGAGCGCGGCATCCTGTTCGTCGGCCATGGCGAGGCCCTGTATGAGGGCATGGTGGTCGGCGAGAATGCCAAGACGGACGACCTCGAGGTCAATCCGATGAAGGCGAAGCAGCTCACCAACTTCCGCGCCTCGGGCGGCAAGGACGACGCGATCCGCCTCACCCCGCCGAAGCGGATGACGCTGGAGCAGGCGATCGCCTATATCGACGACGACGAGCTGGTGGAGGTGACGCCCAAGTCGATCCGCCTGCGCAAGCGCCACCTCGACCCGAACGAGCGCAAGCGGGCGAAGCGCGCGGCGGCGTAAGCGCCCGCCGGGCGGAAAGATCAGGGGCCGCGTTCCTCCGGGAGCGCGGCCCTTTTTCTATGCGGGCCGAAGGGGGTGGATGATTCTCCCCTCCCTTTCTGGGAGGGCTGCGCTTGATGCCGGACGACAGGCGCATGTCAATTTTTGCACAATTGATGATGGTGGCGTAAACCTGCCCCCATATCCGCAGGAGCCTGTTTCATGACCATGAATGTTTCCGTCGGGGAGCGCTGGGAAGCCTTCGTCGCCGACATCGTCAAGGCCGGCCGGTACAGTTCGGCCAGTGAAGTGATGCGCGAAGGGCTCCGTCTGGTGGAAGAGCGCGAGGAACGGTTGGCCTGGTTGCGCGACAAGGTGAATGCGTCGATCGAACGCGGTGGTGCCAACAATCCCGCGGAGGTGCGTCGGCGCCTCGCGGCTGTCGCGCAGGAGCTGGAAGGCCAGGGCTATTAAGTGCGGTCGTTGGTCTATCTCGACTCCGCTCTCGATGATCTCGAGGCGATTTACCGATTCGTCACGATCGAAAGCCGCAGCCTCGTGATCGGCACCGCGTTCATCCGGGAACTCGAGGCGCATTGCGAGAAACTGGCGACCTTGCCGGGCACTCTCGGCACGGCCCGGCCGGCGCTTGGCCCGGAGATCCGGTCGATCCTCCATGGCCGCTACATCATCCTCTTCCGCTGGGGAAGAGCAGCTTGAAATCGTGAGCGTGGTGAACGGCCGCCGCGATCTGGAGCGCCTGTTCCAAAGCTGATCGGCCGCCCTCACTCCTCGTCCGGATACGGCCCCTTGCCGCCCTCGGCGATGAAGCGGTCGGTCCGGGCGTCGACCACGCTCATCGGCACCGATCCCAGCTGCAGGATCGCGTCGTGGAAGGCGCGGATGCCGAACTTCGGCCCCAGCGCCTTCTCCGCCCGCGCGCGATCGTCGCGGATGGTCTTCTCGCCCAGATAATAGCTCAGCGCCTGGCCGGGCCAGGAGATGTAGCGGTCGACCTCGGTCTCGATGTCGTGGTCGGCGAGCGCGGTGTTGTCGTGGAGATATTTCTGCGCCTGCTCGCGCGTCCAGCCGAGATGGTGGACGCCGGTGTCCACCACCAGCCGCGCCGCGCGCCACATCTGGAAGCTCAGCATGCCGAACTTCTCGTAGGGCGTCTGGTACATGCCCATCTCGTCGCCCAGCCGCTCGCAATAGAGCGCCCAGCCCTCGCCATAGGCCGAGATATAGCCCTCGCTGCGATAGCGGGGCTGGTCCTTGTTCTCCTGCGCCAGCGGCATCTGGAAGGCGTGGCCGGGCGCGCTCTCGTGCAGGGTCAGCGCGGTCAGCTGGTAGAGCGGGCGGCTCGGCAGATCGTAGGTGTTGACGAGATAGACGCCCGGCCCGCCGCGCCCGGACGTGTAGGTCGGCGCGATGTCGGCGGGCACCGGCACGATGGCGAACCTGGAGCGCGGCAGATGGCCGAACCAGGTGGCGGCCTTGCCGTCGAACATCTTGGCGGCCCAGGCGGCGCGATCGAGCAGCGCCTGCGGGGTCTTGGCGTAGAATTGCGGATCGGTGCGCAGGTACTGGAGGAAGGCCGGGAAATCGCCCTTGAAGCCGGTCTGCCGCATCACCGCCAGCATCTCGGCATGGATGGAGGCGACCTCGTGGAGGCCGAGCGCGTGGATCTGGTCCGGCGTCATGTCCAGCGTGGTGAATTCGCGGATCTTGCTGCGGTAATAGGCCTCGCCGTCGGGCAGCTTCTCGGCCGCGAGCACCGGATTGGCGTGGGGGAAATAGTCCGTCTTCCAATAGTCCAGCAGCCTGGCGTAGGCGGGCACCACCTTCGCCATGATCACCGCGCGCGCCTGCTGGCGGAGCTGCTCCTGCCGGGCCGCCGGGATAGTGTTGGGCATGTCCTTGAACGGACCCCAATAGCCGGTGTCCTCGGCCGTCTTCGCCAGCGCCACCGAGGCGATCGAGCCGTCGCGGCCTTCCAGCGTCGCCTTGGGGGCGGTGAAGCCGCGCGCCTCGCCGGCCTTCATGTTGGCCATCTGCTGGTCGAAATAGCGCGGCATCTCGCCGAGCCGGCTGATGTAATTCTGATATTCCTGATCCGAGCGGAGCGGCTTGGGATCGACGTCGACCTGCCAGAAGGGCGAGTCCGAATTGACCGGCTTCTCCCATTCGCGGAAATGCTGCTCGGCGGCGAGCGCCTCGATCTGGCCGCGATAGACGGCGTAGTTGATCCGGTTCTCCGGCGTCAGCGCCGCCTGCGGGATGGCGTCGAGCTGCTGGAGGATATCGGCCCACTTGGCGGTGCGCGCCGCCTGCGCGGCCGGCGAGACGTCGGGCATGTGGGGCGGCATGATCGCGGCCGGCCCCTGTTCGGTGGACTGGCCGGAATCGGCGAGGCGCCAGAGATATTCGTCGCCGGAGAGCTTGAGGAAGCGGGCATTCCAGTCGCCGGTCGCCGGCTGGGGGGCAGGGGCGGCTGCGACCAGCAGCGGCAGCAGGACCAGAATATGGCGCATCGGCGAACTCCCCGTTGAAACGAGCCGGGACATTGCCGCCTGGCGCGGGGCACCGCAACGCCCTCTTCGCAGCCGCGCCCCGGCGCCGCCGTTGCCGCTCGCGCCGACCATCGCTATCGCGGAGCGGATGACCCAATCGACGCCCCCCGGCACGCCCGCCGATTTCGATCCCGTCCTGGTCACGCGGATGGTCTCGGCCTTCGGCCACAATGGCGCGCTGGGTACGCGCTATGTCGCGCACGGCGCGGACTGGATCGAGCTGGCGCTGGATTACCGGGCCGAGCTGGTCGGCGACGAGGAGACGGGGGTGCTCGCCTCGGGGCCGATCATCGCGCTGATGGACATGGCGACCAGCCTCGCCACCTGGATCCGTCGCGGCCGCTTCGAGCCGCAGGCGACGCTGGACCTGCGCGTCGACTATCTGCGCGGCGCCATTCCCGAGCGCACCGTGATCGGGCATGGCGAATGCTATCGCGTCACCCGCCGCATCGCCTTCGTGCGGGGGTTCGCGCATGACGGCGATCCCGACGATCCGATCGCGCATGTCGCCGGCACCTTCATGATGACGGGCGCGGCGTGATGGGGGCCTGCCCGACATTGCCGCCCTACGGGCATTTCCTGGGCATCTCGGTGGAGGAGGGGCCGCTGTTCCGCATGCCGTTCGGCATAGCGGTGACGGGGCGCCCGCATTTCGTCCATGGCGGCGCGCTGGCCGGGCTGCTGGAGATCGCCGCGGTCGGCACCGTGATGGAGGCGCTGCGCGGCGAGGCCGGGGCCCGCGTCAAGCCGATCAACGTCACCGTCGATTTCATGCGCGGCGGCCGCGAGCGGGACACGTTCGCGGCGGCGACCGTGCTCCGGCTCGGCAACCGCATCGCCAATGTCGAGGCCTTCGCCTGGCAGGAGGAGCGGACCAAGCTGATCGCCTCGGCCCGCATGACGCTGATGGTGCGCCGCGCGGCGGGCGCAGGGGAGGAATAGCGACCATGGCTTACTGGGTGCTGCGTTCGGAGCCGGACGCGTATTCGTGGGACGATCTGGTCCGCGACGGCGCGACCGAATGGAATGGCGTGCGCAATTATACGGCGCGCAACTTCCTCAAGGACATGGCCGTTGGCGACGAGGCGCTGTTCTACCATTCCAACACCGAGAAGGCGGCCGTCGGCATCATGGCGGTGACGCGCACCTGGCAGCCCGACGGCGACGAAGGCAAATGGGCGAGCGTGGCGGTGAAGCCGGTGCGCCCGCTCGCCCATCCGGTGACGCTGGCCGCGATCAAGGCCGAGCCGAAGCTCGCCGAGCTGATGATGCTCAAGCAGTCGCGCCTGTCCGTCTCCAAGGTCGAGCCGGACGAGTGGGCGCTGCTGCTGAGGATGGCGGAGGGCCAGTAATCCTCCCCCGCCAGGGGGAGGTGGCGCCGCAGGCGACGGAGGGGGAGGACGGCGGCGCGCTCTCGATTGAACTCCGCCGCCCGCCCCCTCCGTCAGGCTGCGCCTGCCACCTCCCCCTGGCGGGGGAGGATTACTGGCCCTCCGCCGGACACGCCGCCCCTGCCGGATCGGCATCCAACCGGAGACCGACGATCGAGACCGTGAAGCCGGCATCCGCCCCCAGCACGAACGGCTGCGTCACCTTGGTCACGTCCGCCCCCGCCTTGCGGAAGCAATCGAGCGGCACCTTGGCGCTGGCCCACGTGCCGGGCGTCGCGCCCGCGAACAGGCCGGTGGCGTCGATAGACCCCTTGTCCCCGATGCCGAGCATCACCTTGCCCGCGGGCTTGGCATCGACGCGATAGTCGATGCGCAGGCTCATCTGCGCATTGGTCTGGCGCGCAAGATCGATGGTCGGGCCGGTGACGCGGACATGGCCGGGGCCGGCGAAGGCATATTGCCGTGCGGCCTCCTGCCGCCCGGCGCCGTCGACATTCCTCATCGTCACGGCGCCATCTTCGGAGAGTTTCCACGGCGGCGCGACCTTGCCCGGCGTGAAATAGGTCGAGATGTTGGCGAGCGCGGCGTCGATGCCGGCCTCCTCGCTCAACGGCGGCACCGTGACGTGGCTGGCGTAGGTGAGGCCGTAGCCGTAGGCGAACAGCGGATCATAGCCCGGCTGGCCCGCATTGTTGGCGAATTGTGCCGCCGTCCTCGGCCAGCTGAAGCTGAGCTTGCCCCGGAAGTCCCGGTTCGGCGTGCCGTCCTTCTTCGCCACCAGCACGTCGGCGATGCCTTCCCCCTCGGTGCCGGGCAGGAAGGCGGCGACGAAGGCGTCGGACTGGTTGAGCTCGGGGTTCACCCAGAGCGGCCGGCCCGACAGGAACACCGAGACCACCGGGATGCCCTCCGCCTTGAGCGCCTTCAGCTCGGCGAGCGCCTGCTTGTCGCCGGGCTGGAATTCCAGCGTGGCGATGTCGCCCACCATCTCGGCATAAGGCTGCTCGCCGAACACCACGACCGCGACATCCGGCTTCGGCCCTGCCGCGCGACCGTCGGGGCTGAGCGTCGCGGTGCCGCCCGCCGCCTCGATCGCCGCTTTCAGGCCGCCCCAGATCGTCGTCGCGCCGGGGAAATCGGCGTTGGTGTTGCCGGTGCCCTGCCAGCTGAGCGTCCAGCCGCCCGATTGCAGCCCGACATCGTCGGCATGGCTGCCGGTGACCAGCACCCTCTGCCCCGGCCTGATCGGCAGCAGGGCGCCTTCATTCTTGAGCAGCACCAGCGATTCCGCCACCGCGGCCCGCGCCACCGCCCGGTGCTCCGGCGCGCCCAGCTCGGCCTTCCGCTCATAGGGCCGCGCCGGATCGAACAGGCCGAGCTTCGCCTTCACGCGCAGGATGCGGCGCACGGCGTCGTCCACCCGCGCCATCGGGATCGTGCCGTCCTGCACCTCGCGCAGGGTGTTCTCGAACAGGGCCTTCCAGTCGTTGGGCACCATCGCCATGTCGAGCCCGGCGTTGAAGGTGGCGGCGCAATCGCCCGGCGTGCAGCCGGGGACCTGGCCGTGCGCGTTCCAGTCGCCGACGACGAAGCCCTCGAAGCCCAGCCGGCCCTTGAGCACGTCGGTCAGCAGGCTCTTGTTGCCGTGGTTCTTCACCCCGTTCCAGGACGAGAAGCTGGCCATCACCGTCATCGCGCCGGCATCGATGCCGGAGATGTAGCCGGGCGCGTGGGTGGCGATCAGCGTCGCCTCGTCGATCCGGGCATCGCCCTGGTCGATGCCGTCCCGGGTGCCGCCATCGGCGATGAAATGCTTGATCGAGGCGGCGACCTTGCCGTCCTGGATGCGGGTGGCGCCGGGCGCGCCCTGCAGCCCGCGCACCATCGCGGCGGCATAGAGCCTCGTGATGTCCGGTCGCTCCGAATAGCCTTCGTAGCTGCGGCCCCAGCGATCGTCCTGCGGCACCGTGACGGTGGGGCCGAACGCCCAGTCGAAGCCGGAGGCCGCGCTCTCCGCCGCCGTCACCGCGCCGATCTTCTCGATCAGGGCGGGATCGCGCATCGCGCCGAGGCCGATATTGTGCGGGAAGACGGTGGCGCCGCGGACGTTGGAATTGCCGTGGACCGAATCCATGCCGAAGATGGTGGGGATCGGCACGTGGCCGGGCCGCCGCTCGATCGAGACCTGGCGGAATGCCTCGGCCGTCCGGATCCAATCGCCCACCGGCCCGCGGTCATTGCCGGAGAGCGGCGGGGAATTGCCCCCGCCCAGCACCGATCCCAGCGGATACTGGCGCAGCTCGTCCGGCTTGATCGAGGAGATGTCGCCCTGGATCATCTGGCCGACCTTCTCGCGCAGGGTCATCCGCGCCATCAGCCGCGTGACGAAGGCTTCGGTCTTGGCATCGACCAGGCCGACGCTGTGCGCCTTCGGCCAGAGGGCGGGGTGGGCGTTGGCGCTACCGGCTCCCCTCCCTTCCAGGGAGGGGCTGGGGGTGGGTGCGCGGCCCGCAGGGGCGCGCTCGACAATTGCTGCTGGAGCCGAGCCTGCCGGCTCGGCACCCACCCCCGACCCCTCCCTTTCAGGGAGGGGGGAAGAAAGGGCGGTCGTGCTCGCCAGAAGGGCCACGGCAGCAGCCAACCGAAAACGCATATCCCTCTCCCTGTCCGCGGCTCGAAAAGTGGCCGCCACCGCGATATCATCAGTCTGACATCGTTGACAATGACAAGCGCTGTCATCATCGTTCGAACAATGCTAACAGCCCCGCGGGAACGGTAACCGTCGGTGTCGCATTCGACGGGGACTGGATTTGGAGAGGCTGAATGACTGAACTGGTGGCCGTCGATATCGGGGGGACCAACGCCCGCTTCACCATCGCGACGGTGAAGGACGACGGCGCGATCGATCTGGGCGAGGTGGTGACCCTGCCCACCCACGCTTATGCCAGCCTGCGCAGCGCCTGGGAGGCCTTCGCCGAGAAGATCGGCCGGCCGCTGCCCAAGGACGGCGCGATCAGCTTCGCCGGGCCGGTGGACGGCACCGTGCTCAAGCTCACCAACAGCCCCTGGGTGCTGCGGCCCGAGCTCATCCCCTCGGCGCTGGGCCTCGATCGCTACGAGCTGGTCAACGATTTCGGCGCGGTCGCCTATGCGGTGAGCCGGGTCGGTCCCGACTATCTCCGCCATATCTGCGGGCCGGACGAGCCGCTCCACAAGGAAGGCTCGATCAGCATCGTCGGCCCCGGCACCGGGCTCGGCGTCGCGCTGCTCCACCGGGGCAGCCGGGGCCATGTCACCGTCGTCACCACCGAGGGCGGCCATCTCGACTTCGCCCCGCTCGACAAATTGGAGGACCAGATCCTCCAGCGCCTGCGCGATCGCTATCGCCGCGTCTCGACCGAGCGGATCGTGGCGGGGCCGGGCCTCGTCAACCTCTACGAGGCGCTGGCCGCGATTGAGGGGCGCAGCGTGCCCCACGACATCGACGACAAGGAATTGTGGAAGCTGGCGCTGTCCGGCACGGACGTGCTGGCCTCGGCCGCGCTCGACCGCTTCTGCCTGTCGCTGGGATCGGTGGCGGGCGACCTGGCGCTGGCCCATGGCGCGTGGAGCGGGACGGTCATCGCCGGCGGCGTCGGCGTGCGGATCGCCGATCACCTGCCGATCTCGGGCTTTGCCGGCCGCTACACCGCCAAGGGGCGGTTCGAGGCGCGCATGGCGCAGATCCCGGTGAAGCTGATCACCCACCCGCAGCCGGGGCTGCTCGGCGCGGCGGCGGCCTTCGCGGAAAAGCACTGCCGGTAATTTACTTCGCAGGTGCAGCATAAGCCTTGCGCCGCCCGGTGAGCGGCGTAAGGAAGCGCGCATGGACGGCACGACGCCCGACGCGCAGATGGCGCCCCACGTCGCCGCCGCCGGCCCGCACGCCGGCATCGGCTTCCGCGAGTTCGTCGCCATGGTGGCGGCGATGATGGCGATGAACGCGCTCGCCATCGACACCATGCTGCCGGCCTTGCCCCAGATCGGCGGGTCGCTCGGCGTCGCCGACGAGAATCAGCGCCAGTGGATCGTCACCGCCTATCTGCTGGGCTTCGGCGGGGCGAACATCCTCTACGGCCCGATCTCGGACCGGTTCGGGCGGCGGCCGATCCTGCTCGGCGGCATGGCCTGCTATGCGCTCTTCTCGTTCGGCACCTCGATCGCGCCGACCTTCGAGCTGCTGCTGATCTGCCGCGTGCTGCAGGGCGTCGCCGTCGCCGCGACGCGCACCGTCACCGTCTCGGTGGTGCGCGACTGCTATGGTGGTCGGCAGATGGCGCGGGTCATGAGCCTCGCTCTGATGGTCTTCATGATCGTGCCGGTGCTGGCCCCCTCGCTCGGCCAGCTGCTGATGCTGTTCGTCCCGTGGCGCGGCCTGTTCGCGGCGCTCTGCCTCTACGGCGTGATCGTGGTCGCCTGGGCGGCGCTGCGCCTGCCCGAGACGCTGCATCCCGAATTCCGCCGCCCGATCGCGGTGGCGACGATCGCGGCCGGCATGCGCCGCTCCCTCACCGAGCGGCAGGCGGTCGGCTACATGCTGACGCAGGCGGTGCTCACCGGCTCGCTGTTCGGCTTCATCAACTCGATCGAGCAGATCTTCGCCGACACCTTCCACGCCGCCAAGCTGATGCCGGCCGTCTTCGCCAGCATCGCGAGCATGATGGCCTTCGCCTCGCTGATCAACTCGCGCATCGTCGAGCGGCTGGGGACGCGGCGGGTGTCGCACACCGCGCTGCTGGGGCTGATCGCGATCGAGCTGGCGCACCTCGCGATCGCGGTCTCGGGCCATGAGACGATCCGCACCTTCGCCGTGTGCCAGGCGGGCGCGATGTTCTGCTTCGGCCTCTCGATGGGCAATTTCGGCGCGATGGCGATGGAGCCGCTGGCCGACGTCGCCGGCACCGCCGCCTCGCTGCAGGGCTTCGTGGTGACGGCGGGCGGGGCGCTGCTCGGCTTCTGGATCGGCCAGCATTTCGACGGAACGACCGTACCGATGACGGTCGGCTTCGCGCTGGCGGGCGTGGTGGCGCTGGGGATCGTGCTGGCCACCGAGGGCGGGCGGCTGTTCCGGCCCCGGATGGGGGCTTAGCGGTCCGCCTACGCTCCGTTCACCCTGAGCTTGTCGGAGGGCCGTCTTTTTCCTGTCCCGTCACCCCAGCGAAAGCTGGGGTCTCCGTGGGGCGGGCGCCGTGTGTGCCGCCCGAGATGCCAGCTTTCGCTGGCATGACGAAGGGAAGAAGGACAGGGCTTCGACAGGCTCAGCCCGAACGGATGGATGTCAATCCGCGAACAGCAAAGCCGGCACCTCGATCAGCCTGCGCACCGCCTGGATGAACTTCGCCGCGTCCATGCCATCCACCACGCGATGGTCGAAGGAGGACGACAGGTTCATCATCTTGCGCACCTCGATGCGGCCGTCGATCACCACCGGGCGCTCGACCATCTTGTTGACGCCGACGATCGCGACCTCGGGCCGGTTGATCACCGGGGTCGAGACGATGCCGCCCAGCGCGCCCAGCGAGGTGAGGGTGATGGTGGAGCCGGAAAGCTCCTCGCGCTTGGCCTTGCCGCGCCGGGTGGCGTCGGCGAGGCGGACGATCTCGCCGGCCAGGCCCCACAGGTCATAGGCCTGCGCGTCGCGGATCACGGGGACGGAGAGGCCCGCATCGGTCTGCGTCGCCATGCCGAGATGGACGGCGGAGTGGCGCTGCACCACCCCGGCCTCGTCGTCGAAGCGGGCATTGACCATCGGGAAGTCGCGCGCCGCCTTGGTGATCGCCCTGATCAGGAAGGGCAGCATGGTGAGCTTCGGCCGCTCGCCGCGCGTCTCGTTCATCGCCGCGCGTAGCGCCTCGACGGCGGTGACGTCCACCTCGTCGACATAGGCGAAATGCGGGATGCGGCGCTTGGCTTCCGCCATGTTCTCGGCGATGCGGCGGCGCAGGCCGGCGACCTTGATCTCCTCGATCTCGTCCTCGCCCGCCGCGATGGCGACGGCCGGGCGCGACGCGGACGGCGCGGCGGCGCCGCCCTGATATTTCAGGAAGGCATCGAGATCGGAATGCTTCACCCGGTCGCCGGCGCCGGGGTGCACGTCGGCGAGATCGACGCCCAGCTCCCTGGCGCGCTGGCGCACGGCGGGGGAGGCGAGGACCTTCTTCCCACCATGCGAACTCTCTCCCCCGTTCGTGCTGAGCGAAGTCGAAGCACGGGCTGCAGGCGCCTCGCTTGCGGCCCGTCCTTCGACAGGCTCAGGACGAACGGTGTCCTGCTTGGCCGGCACCGGAGAAGGTTGCGCGACCGGCTCGTCCTTCGCGGCGGGAGCCGGCGCGGCCGTTTCCTCCCCCTCCGTCTCGAACACCACCAGGGTCGATCCGATCGCGATCTGGTCGCCGACCGCGCCGGCCACCTCGATCACCTTGCCGGAGACCGGGGCCGCCATCTCGACGGTCGCCTTGTCGGTCATCATGTCGGCGACGGGCTGGTCCTCCTCGACCATGTCGCCCACCTTGATGTGCCAGGCGACGATCTCGGCCTCGGCGATGCCTTCGCCGATATCGGGGAGACGGAAGGGAACGCGTGCCATGCCGATCAATCCTTCATCACGCGCTTGAGCGCCTGGCCCAAGCGGACGGGTCCGGGGAAATAGGCCCATTCGAGGCTGTGCGGGTAGGGCGTGTCCCATCCCGTCACGCGCTCGATCGGGGCCTCGAGATGGTGGAAGCAGCGCTCCTGCACCTGCGCCGAAAGCTCGGCGCCGAAGCCGCCGGTGCGCGTCGCCTCGTGGACGATCACGCAGCGGCCGGTCTTCTCCACCGAGGCGGCGATCGTCTCGATGTCGAGCGGCACGAGCGTGCGCAGGTCGATCACCTCCGCGTCGATGCCGCTCTCCTCCGCCACGCCCAGCGCGACGTGGACCATCGTGCCGTAGCAGAGGATCGTCACCGCCTCGCCGGCGCGCACCACGGCGGCCTTGCCCAGCGGCACGTTGTAATAGCCCTCCGGCACCTCGGACGAATCGTGCTTGGACCAGGGCTGCACCGGGCGATCGTAATGGCCGTCGAACGGGCCGTTGTAGATGCGCTTGGGCTCGAAGAAGAGCACCGGGTCCGGATCCTCGATCGCGGCGATCAGCAGGCCCTTGGCGTCATAGGGATTGGACGGGATCACCGTCTTGAGGCCGCTGACGTGGGTGAAGATGCCCTCGGGCGACTGCGAGTGGGTCTGGCCGCCGAAGATGCCGCCGCCGAAGGGCGAGCGCACCGTGATCGGGCAGGTGAACTCGCCATTGGAGCGGTAGCGCAGCCGCGCCGCTTCCGAGACGAGCTGGTCGAGCCCCGGATAGATGTAATCGGCGAACTGGATCTCCGGCACCGGGCGCAGGCCATAGGCGGCCATGCCCACCGAGACGCCGATGATGCCGCATTCGTTGATCGGCGCGTCGAACACGCGGTGCGTGCCGTATTTCTTCTGCAGGCCGGCGGTGGCGCGGAACACGCCGCCGAAATAGCCGACATCC